>OOCV01000024.1_pt1 | contig 181331 bp, 137 predicted proteins | sample 1671061 | NCBI WGS metagenome assembly OOCV01 (sample SAMN06348118, study PRJEB24527) | human gut metagenome | biome: human gut; feature: ankylosing spondylitis patient; material: feces | host: Homo sapiens | place: China | collected 2015-10
AGAGCAGAGGACTGAAAATCCTCGTGTCACTGGTTCGATTCCGGTTCTAGGCACTAAGTTGAGATAATTACTACATTCGTGTGGTGGTTATCTCTTTTTTGTTATAATTATAAATAAGCAAATAAAGAAATTGTGCAATATTCTAAATTTACTTATTTGTAAATTATAATTTAAGTTAAGAATAATTTTTTTTAATGAGTCTGTGACATAAATAAAATGTCTTATTTATAGAATTATATCTGTGAAGTAAATAAAAAAGGCTTATTTACAGAAATTAAGATTAATTAGATAAAAATTGTTATAGTTAATTAGATAATATAGATAGCAATAATAAAATGAAGAGGAAATGAAATAGATGAAAGATAATTACAAGTATAAAGATATGCTGTCCCATTTGAGGGAATACAGCGAAAAAAATGTAGTTCCAATGCATATGCCGGGGGCTAAGCGCAATAACAGGCTGATTAATGAGTATATGCCGGATATAGGCAATCCGTATGAGATTGATATAACGGAGATTGACGGTTTTGACAATATGCATAATGCAGAGGGCATAATAAAGGCTGCATTTGACAGGACGGCAAGGCTGTATGGTGCTGACGAGAGCCTTTTTCTTGTAAATGGAAGTACGGCGGGAAATATGGCGGCGATATGTGGAGTTACCAATAAAGGCGACTGCATAATAGCAGCAAGAAACTGTCATGTGTCGGTGTATAATGCGATTATCCAGAATGAGCTTGAGGTTGGATATGTTTATCCACAATATGATGAAAAGTACGGATATTATAAGGGGATAACTTTGGAAGAAATCAAGGAAGCTGTTGAAAAGCATTTGCTGGTTTCTAAAAATATAAAGGCAGTGGTTATAACCTCACCAACATACGAGGGAAATGTGTCGGATATAAGAAGCATTGCGGAGTATCTTCATAGTTACAATATTCCGCTGATTGTTGATGAGGCTCATGGGGCGCATTTTAGGTTCTCAGAGGAATTTCCGGCGACAGCGGTCGAGTGTGGTGCAGATATAGTCATAAACAGCGTTCATAAGACACTTCCATCGCTTACCCAGACAGCGGTTATGCATATTAATTATGGATATGTAAATGTGGAAAAGGTGCGAAGATACTGGAATATATATCAGTCCACAAGTCCATCTTATATACTTATGGGTTCTATTGACAGATGTATGAGTATTATTGAGAAGGATGGAAAACTCCTTTTTGATAATTATATAAGAAGGCTGAAAGAATTACGTGGCAGACTTAAGCAGTTAAAGAATATCAAGTTAATAGAGTCGGATGACATATCTAAAATTGTTCTTGGGTATCATAGCGGGAAAGAGCTTTATGAAGTATTATTAAAGAGGTATGGCATACAGCTTGAAATGTCATCACTTAAGTATGTTATTGCAATGACTTCGATATTTGATGAGCAGAGTTATTATGACAGGTTATATAGTGCGCTTAGTAAGATAGATAAAGATGATAATCAGGATAAATGTATGTCGGATGATTGTGGGATATATGCAGGTAAGGTATATACTTGTAAGTCGAATGTAGAGGATTGTGTTTCGGATGGCTGTGTATCAGAAGTCAATATAGCAGGCTTTAATAATAAATGTGCCATGAAAATATCAGAGGCGCTTAATATTGGTGACGAGTGTGGATATGATACAGTTTCAATGAATAGTGATGATGTGTATGGCAGAATAAGTGCGGCTATGGTGTATGTCTATCCACCGGGAATACCGATATTGTGTCCGGGTGAGGTAGTATCGGAAAATGTTGTTAATATTATAAAGCAGGCGGTTGACGAAGGTCTTGAAGTTGTTGGATTAGAAGAAGCTGGTAATGAAATTAGGAAAAGGAGCATTTTATGCCTGAGATAGCATTTTTAATGGGAAAAAGTTCAAGTGGAAAGGACCATATATTTAAGGCGGTTGTTGAGGATGAGAGCTTGTGTCTTAACACGATAACCATGTATACAACAAGACCTATGAGGGCAGGTGAGGCTGACGGGGTTGAGTATTATTTTGTGGATGATAAGACAGCTTGTGAACTTGAAAACAGTGATAAGATTATTGAGATGAGAAAGTATCAGACGGTGTATGGTGAATGGAAGTACTTTACGGCGGATGACGGACAGATAGTGCTGGGAGAGGGAAAACGCTACATCGTGATAGGAACACTGGAGGCTTACAATAAGTTTGTACAGTACTTTGGAAAAGAATGTATGCTTCCGATATATATAGAAGTCGATGATGGAATAAGGCTTCAGAGGGCGATTAAGAGAGAGCAGAAGCAGGAAGTTCCACATTATGAGGAAATGTGCAGACGTTTTCTGGCAGACAGCGTTGATTTTTCAGAGGAAAATATTAAAAAGGCTGGGATTGATAAGAGATTTTATAACAATGGTGCGATAGAAGAATGTATATCGCAGATAAAAGAGGAAATAAAGACAAGATTGTGTTAATTATGCATTTATGATAATATGATGTAAGGATGTCAGAGTAAAAATGTCGGAAAGTTGTTCGTGCTTGTACGATAAGATTACGGGCTTTTTGATACTGACATCGTGTAAGTGGCAAGTTAATTTGACACTTAGATAGTGCCTTTAGGATTAGTATCATATTGATATACATAATAGGCAGAAGTTAATGTTACTGTTTGGAAAGAGATATGCATTTTCTTGAGGTGTTTAAGGATTGCATTAATTGCAAGGTAACGTAGCAATCCTGATACAGCAGTGAGAGGCAGAATTTACTTTTGATGCTAAAATTATAAATACACATAAAATAAAAATATTTTAATATGTATAGATAAGATTATATATGGCTGAAAACAGTAACAGATTAATACATGGTCAGTCTTATAAGATACAGATAAACGTTGACAGGAATGGAGTTTATTATGGATATTAAGGTTAATGATATTAAGCCGTCATTACAGGTTCAGAGTGTTAAGAGTACGGCAAGTTCAGATGACAGTTTTAAGTTCACACTTATAAGTAATATTGAAGAGAAGGACCTTCAGGAAAAGCTTGGTAATATGATGCAGGAGATTACTGAGCAGGGTGAAAAGATAGCAAAGCATATGGATATAAAGGATATGCGGAAGTATCGACAGCTTGTAAAGGACTTCCTGAATGAAGTGGTTAACCGTTCACATAAGTTTTCAAGAGAAAACTTTCTTGATAGAAGGGGTCGTCACAGAGTATATGGCATAGTCAAGCTTGTGGATAAAAATCTTGATGAACTGGCTGGAGAGCTTGTCAAAGAGGAGAAGAACCACATTGAAATCGTTGGCAGAATAGATGACATAAGGGGACTTCTTCTTGATATTACAGCGTAGAAGAAAAGAGTAAAGTATTACAGAAAGTTGCAGGAATAAACATTATGAGTAGTTTTTCAGATATTTACGGATATGAAACAATCAAGGAGCATATGCAGAGTGCAATCAGGCTTGGTAAGGTATCACATGCGTATATTATTAATGGCGGACTTGGCGCAGGTAAGAAGATGTTAGCAGGAATATTTGCTAAGACTTTGCAGTGTGAGAATATGGAAGAGTCAGTTAATCCATGCAATAAGTGCCATTCCTGCATACAGTCTGATACGGGCAACCAGCCTGATATTATATGGGTAAAGCACGAAAAGCCAGCAAGCATCGGTGTTGACGATGTGAGAGAGCAGATAATAGCTGATATGCAAATTAAGCCTTATTCAAGCAGATACAAGATATATATTATAGATGAGGCAGAAAAGCTTACTGTAGCGGCACAGAACGCACTTTTAAAGACTATAGAGGAGCCACCGTCATACGGTATAGTTATATTTCTTACAACTAATGCAGACATATTTTTACAGACTATTCTCTCAAGATGTGTAATGCTTGACTTAAAGCCAGTAAAAAACAGTATTGTTGAGGAATATATAAGGAATAATTATGATGTATCGGACTATGAGTGCAGATTTGCAGCTAACTTTGCACAGGGAAGAATAGGAAGAGCGAAGACGATAGTTGAGAGTACAGAATTTGCACACCTTAAGCAGGATGTCATGCACGTCATAAAGAATGCGAAGGATATGACATCCGGTGAGATTATGGCAGTTGTGAAGGATATTAATAACTATAAGCTTACGATAGATGATTATCTTGACCTTATGGCTATGTGGTTCAGGGATGTTCTGTTATTTAAGAGCACTAATGATACGAACTATCTTATATTCAGTGATGAGATTTCACTTATAAAGTCACAGGCACAGACAATGTCATATGAGGGTATTCAGGATATACTTGACTCTATAGACAAGGTTAAGATAAGACTTAAGGCAAATGTCAACTTTGACTTATGTATAGAGCTGCTTATTATGGCTATAAAAGAAGCTATGTAATATTATGTTATTAAAGTTAAAATGCTTTGATGATGTTTAGGTAATAGCAGAATGGCAGCAGTTTAAATTATTGACTGTAAATGTGTAAATAAAGAAAAATACACAAAATAAGTTGTTTTTGTTTGTATCTTAGATACATTTTAATAGATTACGTAAAATGTGTCTTCTGATATGGATATAATTGTAAGATATTTTTAATTTGCTCATTTATATTTATTGTATTATATTTATTGTAAATAATTACAGATATTGAAGTGTTTAAGAATTGTGTGAATTGTATGGCAATGCAGCAATTCTGATACGGTAGCGGGTGGCAATTTACTTTTGACACTCAATTATAATATGTATCTGTAGTACTTTAATCAGAGATTAGGAGAGATAATGACTAAGGTTGTTGGAGTTAGATTCAGACAGGTGGGAAAGATATATTTCTTTGCGCCTGGCAAATATAGTGTTGAAGTAGGTCAGCACGTTATAGTGGAAACAGCAAGAGGTGTCGAGTATGGTTATGTAGTGCTTGGCGAAAGAGAAGTCGAGGACTCAGCGGTAGTACAGCCACTAAAGGCTATCATAAGAATAGCGACACCAGAGGATGATGCAAGAGAAGCCAGGAACAGGGAAAAGGAAAAAGAAGCCTATAAGATATGCATAGAGAAGATTAAGAAACACAATCTTTCTATGAAGCTTATAAAGGTTGAGTATACATTTGATAATAATAAAGTGCTCTTCTACTTTACAGCAGATGGAAGAATAGATTTCAGAGAGCTTGTCAAAGACCTTGCGGCAGTGTTTAAGACACGTATCGAGTTAAGACAGATAGGTGTGAGGGATGAAACTAAAATTCTTGGCGGCATAGGCTCATGCGGAAGACCGCTGTGCTGCGCTACTTATATGCCTGAGTTTGTTCCGGTATCTATAAAGATGGCTAAAGAGCAGAACCTTTCGCTCAACCCTACTAAGATATCGGGTGTGTGCGGAAGACTTATGTGCTGTCTTAAGAACGAGCAGGAAACTTATGAGGAGCTTAACAGCCATCTTCCAAATGTTGGTGATTATGTGACTACACCTGAGAAGCTCAAAGGTGAGGTATCAAGTGTCAATGTATTAAGACAGCTTGTTAAGGTCATAGTTACTCTTGATGGCGATGAGAAGGAAATAAGGGAATATCCTGTTGCCGAGATTAAGTTCAAGCCTAAGAGAAAGAATGACAGAATGAACATAGATGACAAGGAATTAAAAGAACTTGAAGAGCTTGAGAGAAAGGAAGGAAAAGCCCATATCAATGATGACTGATGTTAAGATTAATGCTAATGAGAGAATAGATGATTTGTGCAGGGATAATCTTAAGTTAATTCAGAATACAGAAGTGTTCTGTTTTGGTATGGATGCGGTTTTGTTATCTACATTTGCAAGTGCCAGAAAGACTGACAAGGTGTTAGACTTAGGAACGGGTAACGGTGTAATACCGATACTTATGCAGGCTAAAAATCCGGGTGGAATGTATACAGGACTTGAAATTCAGGATATAAGCTATGACCTGGCAGTAAGAAATGTCAAGATGAATAATCTTTTGGACCATGTAAATATGGTTCAGGGCGATATTAAGGAAGCTTCACGTATATTCGGTGGGGCTTCTTTTAATGTAGTAACAAGCAATCCACCATATATGAATGAAAATCACGGTATAGTGAACCCTGACAGCGCAAAGGCTATAGCAAGGCATGAGCTTCTATGCAGCCTTGAGGATGTGATAAGAGAGGCATCAAAGTGTCTTAAGGTCAAAGGACATATGTATATGGTACACAGACCATCAAGACTTGCAGATATATTTGCGGCGATGAACAGTAATCACTTAGAGCCAAAGAGAATGAGGATGGTGCATCCGCACGCCGACAAGCCAGCCAATATGGTGCTTATAGAGGCGGTTAAGGGCGGAAGGTCGCAGCTTAAGGTGGAGAAGCCGCTTATTGTATACAATTCAGATGGAAGCTATACAGGAGAGCTTCTTGAAATGTATGGGATGCAGGAAACAAATGTATAATGTGCATATTAGAAGATGTAAAAAAATGTGCGCAGAAATGAGGATTAATATGGATATTAAAGAGCATGGCGTGGAGGCTTATGATGAGGTGACGGCTGGAGGTGTACAGAGCCATACGGGAGCCGGACAGCTTTATCTGTGTGCCACTCCGATAGGTAATCTTGAGGATATAACTTTCAGGGTGTTAAGGATATTGAAAGAGGCGGATGTAATAGCCGCAGAGGATACAAGAAACAGTATAAAGCTGCTTAATCATTTTGAGATAAGTACGCCGATGACAAGCTATCATGAGTACAACAAGTATGATAAGGCAAAGACACTTGTTGAGAAAATGCTTAAAGGTGAAACTGTGGCGGTTATAACCGATGCTGGAACTCCCGGCATATCAGACCCAGGTGAAGAGCTTGTAAGACAGGCACTTGAGGCAGGCATAAAGGTATCAAGTGTTCCGGGTGCAGCGGCGTGTATAACTGCACTTACGATGTCAGGACAGGCGACAAGAAGATTTGCATTTGAGGCATTTCTGCCAGCAGATAAGAATGAAAGAAAAGATGTACTTGCAGAGCTAGAGTCTGAAACAAGGACAATGATTATATATGAAGCACCTCATAGGCTGCTAAAGACTCTTAAGGAGCTTAGTGCAGTGCTTGGCGGCGAACGTGCGTTGACCATATGCAAGGAGCTTACGAAAAGGTATGAGAACAGCATGGTTACTACGCTTGACGAAGCGTGTGAGTACTACGAAGCCAATGAACCAAGAGGCGAGTATGTGCTTGTCATAGCCGGCAAGAGTCGTGATGTGATAAAGCAGGAGGAGCAGGATAAGTGGAAATCAATGTCAGAGCGTGAGCACGTAGAAATGTATATAAACCAGGGAATGGATAAGAAAGAGGCTATGAAGGCAGCAGCTAAGGACAGAGGAGTGTCTAAGAGGGATATATATAATAAGCTGCTGGAGAATTAAGGGTTCCTTGTGAAGAATTGATGTTATGAGGGATATCTAATTTTCTACTATAAAAATATTGAACAAGTATGTCCGCGTTAGAAAAACAGAGTTTTCATAATCTATGAAATGTATCTGAGATACAAACAAAGGCAAAATAATATAAAAAGTATATAAGTGGAAGGGAATTATAAGTATGTGTAATTTTCTTCCACTTTGTTGTTTAAGACAGGAGGAAATAAAGTATGAGCAATAATCTAGATTTATTTGGTGAGATATTTATTAATGAGGTGAGGGATAGGACAATCAGTCTTTTTGATGACAGAGTAAAAGGTAATATGAAGGGTGAGTCTTCGCAGCAATTATATAAGGATGTCCAGACATTAAATGAATCACAGCGTGAGATTATGTATAGGATAATTGAGCAGGTTACAGATTTAAGTATTCACAATATGTTATGTATGTTTGAAGACCATGAAGAGCTCAAATTACTATTAAATGAAGAAAATCTTGTTGAAGAAAGTGACGGTCTGGCGGGAGAATTGTATACAGAGGATGGCTGGATAAAAAGGTATTCAAAGCAGAGGACAGGGGAGATATAAGAGATAACGAGAGAGGTTAAAAGACATATTCTGTCAAAAATGTTACAAAAATGTTAAAAACTTATGCCAAAATGCTTGCTTTATCTTATGAAATACTATATAATTCAACTCATTGTGAAATGTTTCTAAAAAATATTAACAGAAACTTTGTGAATTATAAAAATTATACAAAGTAGATGAATTCATGTAATCGTACTTGTATAAAATATGTTTAATTGTTGATTGACGTATATCCGGGAATTGTTGAAAATCACGAAGGCGGTTAATTACTTAGAAATATTATCACTAAGCTTTTTATAGGAGGAAATTATGAAGAAGAAGACATTTAACAGAGTATTTGCCATGTTTAGTGCAGTACTTATGTTAGTAGGAATGTTCCCTTCTGTTCCAGCAACTGTCATTGCGGCAGAAACTACTGGAAGTGAAGGAACAACAGTCGCAAAAAAGGCATACGTTATGGATGCCGCAGACCTCAAGGCTGAGCAGTTTGGCGAAGATGGCAAGCTTGCAGCAGCTACAGGTGATATTAAAGTAGGAACAGATGATTACTTCACTGTCGGTGCTACAGGAAGTAAGAACTCATTAAAGCAGTTCACAGATGGTGGACGCAGTTGCGAAATGGGTGATTATACACAGGCACTTAATCTCGGTGGTGGATTAAAGACTAATAATGGACAGGCAGGACTTGGTTTTACAACAACAGAGCCAGTTAAGGTTATAGCTTATGTTGCTGTAAAGGCAGTTAATGATAAACATTCATTCCAGTATGCTGCAGCTAATGGCAAGGCAGTATCTATTGATATGGAAAATGACCCAAGTACTGTAAATAAGATTGAATTCACACTTGATGAAGCAGGTCAGTACTGGTTAGGTGGTAATAATGGTGGCGACTTCTTATATGTAGAAGTTCAGAGCCTTTTACCAGAATATTCAATCGAAGGAACAACAGTAGATACATCATTATTCAGTGATGGTAAGCTTATAGCAGACTCTACATTATCAGGTTTCTTCAATGTATACAAGAATGGTGATAAGACAAAGTTAGTTGCTGACCAGTCAGTAGCTTACGGTAAGGAAACACTTACAACATCATTAAGACTTGATGGAAGTCCAACATTTACAGATGGAAAAGAAAAGTCAGTAATTACATTTACAGCTGATAATGACTTCAGACTTACATTAGTAGCAGCCCAGAAGGGTTCAGCAGTTCCAGAATTAAAGTATGTTAAGGATGGCGGTGCTGCAGTTACACTTGCAGATGCAGTATTTGAAAAGGGTACAGCAGCTAAGTACACAGTAGAGCTTCCAGCAGGTACATATAAGTTTGGTGCTCAGAATGGTCTTGATATATTTGATATGAGCGTTAAGTATATCGAAAAGTATGAAATGAACGCTAATGACCTTGATGTTTCTAATGCAGGTGAAGATGGCAAGTTCAAGGTAACAGCAGATACAGCAGTTGGAACAGATGGTTACTTCACAGTAGCCGGCAAGAGTTCAAAGAATGTATTTATCAAGTTAGCAACACCAGCAGAATATAAGGGTGTTACATATAACAATAAGCTTCAGCTTAGTGGAGCTACTAAGTTATCAGATGGAACAGCAACAATTAAGGTTAATGTTGAAAAGACAGCTAAGATTACTCTTGTAGCAGCAGCTAAGGGTGCATCTGGTGAAGGTACTAACCTTATCTATGCTAAGCCAGGTGCTGCTGAAGGTATAGCAATAGGTCAGTTAGGCGCTACAGATGAAATAGGAACATATACAGTAGAAAATGTTAAGCCAGGTACATACTATATCGGTAGCGAAAAGGGTGCTGATATATATGATATCAAGGTAGAATATGACCCAGAAGAAAATAAGCAGGCAGTTGGATGGGATACAATAACAGCTCCTGTTATCGAGTCAGTTACAACAGATGCAGATGGCAATTTCGTAGTTAAGTTCACAGCTAATATTGATGAACTTAATGGTGCTGAAAATGTAAAGATTACAATGCTTGAAGGTGGATGTGAAGTATCTACAATTAATGTTAAGGCTCAGGCTGATTCAGTAACATTTACACCACTCTGGTCAGGTGATTACACATTTACAGCAGTTGCGCAGAGAGTTGGTTCAGCAGATAAGGCAAGTGAAGTATACAATTATGGTTCTTATACACTTGCAGTAAGAAAGCCAGTTATAACATGGGCTCAGAACAAGGGTAACGGAAGTGTATACCTTGACTGGGTTAATATCGAAGATGCAGACAGCTATGCAGTAAGCTACAGAGAAGCTGGAAGCACAGGCGATTACACATATGCAGTTAAAGACCTTGCAGCTAATCAGGCAGATTATACAGTAACAGGTCTTGAGGCTGGAAAGAGCTACGAGTTCAAGGTTGAAGCAACAAGAAACAGTGACGGTTTCGTTGTAAATGCTACTTCAACAGTAGAAGTAAAGAGCGAAGCAGACCAGAAGTGGTATGTTGCTACAGTAGGTTCTGCACAGACAACTAATGCAGTTATCACACAGGAAGATGGTACTGTAACAAAGTACGACCTTGATTCACAGGAATCAACAGTTAATAAGGAAAACAATGTAGAAGCAGTAGACATTTCTAACACAAACGGAACTATTGAACTTGCTTCACAGACAAGTGGTAAGATATCAGATGATGAAGATGGTTTCTCTTACTACTATACAAAGATTGACCCAGATACAGAAAACTTCAAGTTATCAGCTACATTTACAGTAACAGATACTTCAAAGACTCCTGATAACCAGACAGGCTTTGGTGTAGTTGCAGCAGATACACTTGGTATTAACAACTGGGGCAGTGTTGACTATGTACATAAGTACTTCAACTATGCATCATCTATGGTATATAGCAGCAAGTCAACATATCCATGTATGAGAAATGTAACAGGTTATACATCAGCAGATTCATCAAATAATGATGGTGTTGACAGAGTTGTTACAAAGTCAGACTTCAAGAATACAAAGACATCATTTGAAGCAGATGCAACATATGAATTCTCACTTGAGAAGACAGATAATGGTTACACAGCAGTATGCAACGGCGAAGAGCTTAAGAGTGATGATAACTCATTCACTTCAGTTCAGGAAGACGGAACAGTTGTTGTTGGTGTAATGGTAAGTAGAAAAATCGGTGTTAAGATTAGCAATATCAAGTTCACTAAGTCAGAGAGCAAGGGTATTACAGCTAATGACAGCGCTGATGAAAAGGTAAAGCCAAGCGGAAGAGTATATTCTTCTAATACAGTAGGTGCAGCAGAATACGAATTCATCTATGTTCCTAACTGTGATGGTACACTTAAGGTAACAGGTCCAGACGGACAGGCTTATGAAGAAGTATTATCAGCAGGCGATGCAGCAAGAGTAAATGTAGCAGTTAATATTGGTGACAATAAGATAAGCTACACATTTGCTCCAGCAGCAAGCGATAAGATTACATCTACAGATGAACTTACAGGTGATGTAACAGTTAAGCGTGCTGTTTATGGCGAAGAAAATGGTATACTTGTAGTTTCACCAGAAGGAATGTCAGACGGTGATGGTACAGAAGCAAAGCCATTAAATCTTGCAACAGCAGTACAGTATGCACAGCCAGGACAGACAATCGTTCTTAAGGACGGTATTTATAAGGATTGGATATCAATCCAGAGAAGCGTAAGCGGTACAGCAGATAAGATGATTACACTTGTAGCAGAGAATACAGGTAAGGCAGTATTTGAAGGTGTTGGTTTATCAATCATCGGAAGCTACTGGCATGTATATGGTATCTATGTAAAGGATTCAACAGGCGTAGGTATCCAGATTAATGGTAACAACAACATAATTGAAATGTGTACAGTTGAACATTCAGCTAACACAGGTATTCAGATAAGCCGTTCAGGCAGCTCTGACAACAAGACAGGTATCAAGTATAAGTTATGGCCAACAGACAACCTTGTAAAGAACTGTGAGTCATTTGATAACTGTGATGCAGGACGTAACGATGCCGATGGTTTCGCAGCAAAGCTTACTTGCGGTAATGGTAACAAGTTCTATGGTTGTATCTCACATCACAACATCGATGATGGATGGGACCTTTATGCTAAGTCAGTATCAGGCGAAATCGGTCTTGTAACTATCGAAAACTGTGTAGCTTACAACAACGGATGGCTTACAACAGATGATATTACAGATGCTAACTATGAGTATGGTGAAGGTAACGGCTTCAAGCTTGGTGGTGGTTACTTAAAGGGTGGTCACGTTCTTAAGAACAGCATCACATTTGACAACCATGCTAAGGGAATTACAAGTAACAGTTGTCCTGATATTAAGATATATGATTGTACATCTTATAATAACTCAATCAACAACAGTGCTTACAACGTAGGTCTTAATACTAAGGACTCTAACAAGAAGGAATGGGTTGTTAACGGATTAATTTCTATTAATAACGAGAAGAATACAAAGCTTGAAGACTTAATTCCTTTTGCTCTTCATAGCGAAAATAACTACATTTACAATGGTAGTGCTTCATACAACAGCAATGGTGTAGAAGCAACAGATGACTGGTTCGTAAGTGTTGATACTTCAGTTCTTCCTACAAGAAATGAAGACGGAACAATCAATATGCACGGTGTTCTTGAATTAAATGAGTCAGCTCCAGCTAATTCTGGTGCAAGACTTGATGTAACAAGTGCTGATGCTATATCAGTTCAGCCAAGTACAGTAGCACCTGGTAAGATTGAAATAGCTGATACAGTAGAAAAGGCAGATACACCAGCAGTTAAGACAGAATTAGAAGTAACAGATGTACTTACTCCTGCTGAGTGGGAAGCTTACAAGGGCGGTGCAGACGTTAAGGTAACACTTGATGTAAACAACGCAGATGAAACAGTAAGCGATACAGATAAGAAGTTAGTTGAAGATAAGGTTGCGGAAGCTGTTAAGGATGGCGTAGTTGGACAGTATGTTGATATCTCAATCAACAAGACTGTTGGTGAAACTACAACAGAAGTAACAGAAACAAATCATCCTATAGCAGTAAGCGTAACTGTACCAGAAAAGCTTATTAATACAGATTCAACAAAGACTAGAGAGTACAGTATTGTAAGACTTCATAATGGAGTTGCTGAGGTACTTGAGGGTGCTAAGACAGAAACAGTTGATGGTAAGCTCGTTATCTCATTCAGTACAGATAAGTTCTCTACATATGTAATTGTATACAAGGATACAGTAAACAGAAATCCTGGTTCAGATGATGGCAATAAGGGTGATAATAAGGGTGATGATAACACACCTTCAACACCTGATAAACCAACAGAGCCAACTAAGCCAGAAAAACCAGTTAAGCCAACTAATCCTACAGAGCCAGTTACACCAACAGAACCAACTAAGCCAGCAGAACCATCTACAGGCGATGTAACAGGCAATACAGATGCTGCAACTGACAACGGCGCAGCTTCTAATACAGATAGCACAACAGCTGCAGCAACAGAGTCAGGTGAAAGTACAGCAACTGGCGATATGGCTCATACAGCAGTATATGCAGTATTAGCTATGGTGGCAGCAGGACTTGCCTTAGCAGTAGTTGTATATGACAACAAGAAGAAGAGAATATAATATAACAGGGAAGTAGCAAAGAACTAAAGATAAACGTAAAAAAGAGGCGCGGTTAACATCTGGGGGGATGTTAGCTGCGCCTCTTTTAGTGTAAGTTGTTTTCCGGTGTCGGTCGTTTTCCGGAGTCCGAAGTCTTATATGCAGCGGTTTGTCTTTTTCTGGTCAACTGTAGCGTGTCGTCAGTCAGTAATCGTATGTTCATTAATAATAGCCTTTATAGTGCTGTACAGATAAGGCTTAAGTGTGTCGATATCAGCCGGCTCTTTATACAGGATAGCACTGTAGCAGGTTGAACTTATAAGCTCGACTATCATAAACAGCATAATCTCCGGTTCTTTAAGATTAAGTCCTGACTCTGATAACATTTCATAGTATATATCACGGAAATTAATATCATCCTCCGCAACGTTAGTTGTGAGTGCCTCCTTGAATATACCCCATGAAAGATTTTTTGATATAAATGTTAGAAGAGTCTGGTTGTTGTTGAGCGCATTTATGATGTGGTCTGCTATGAATACAATCTGCTCTGTAAATGTGATAGTAAAGTCCGGGTTCTTGGTCTTTTCTTCATCAGCGTAGCTGTTAAGCGCAGTTACGGAATTCTTGAACAGCTTGCTTGCCTCGTGGGATATAAGTCTGTTCCTTATATCGTACTTGTCCTTAAAATACAGGTAAAATGTGCCTTTGGCTATGCCTGCCTTCTGTGATATTTCAGCGATTGAGGTCTTAGATACGCCCTGTGTTGTAAAGAGCTTAAATGCTGTATCTAAGATAGAAGTACGCTTCTGTTGTTTATTATTTTCCAGTTTTCCCATATGAAAACCCCATTTCTATATATACTTGTGGTTGCTGTATTTATTATATGTTAATTTAGCAGATATTTAGAAAAAAGCAAGGTCTTTGTTATATGTTTATCTGTCAGATTAACATTCCTTTAAGCTGTAATCATTCTACCACGCTGAAAATAAAAAATCTATAAAAAAACTGACTTTTGGTCATTTTATATATTGACTACTGGTCATTTTGTGATAGAATATCGTTTGTAAAGAAAATGACCGAAGGTCATATTTGAGAGTTTTTATCATATGATATAAAGGTCAAAAGTTAAAAAGGTATTTTGACATTTATGTCATCATATTTATCAGTGATGATTAAGGAAAATGTAAAGCTGATGAATATGAAAAAAGCGTCACAGACGTAGAAATGAGGCGAATTATGGAAAAGTTTGGAAAAGTAATTGTAAAACTCAGAATTCCAATTCTTATTCTGAGTTTCCTGCTTCTCATTCCATCTGCAATCGGATACTTTAATACAAGAGTTAACTATGATATTCTGTATTACCTTCCGAGTGAGATAGAAACTATGCAGGGGCAAGACATTCTTATGGATGATTTTAATAAGGGTGCCTATGCGATGGTAGTCGTCCAGAATATGGATACAAAGTCTACCGATAAGCTTATTAAAAAGGTTGAAGGTGTAGAGCATGTTGCTCAGGTTATTTCTTACACAGGAATAGTTGGTGAGGATGTTCCTTCAGAAATAGTACCTTCAAAGTTCAGGAAGTATTTCGAGAATGACAGCACAAATACTACATTATTTGCAATATTCTTCGATAATACAACTTCAAGTGATGATACTATGAATGCCATAACACAGATTAGGGAGCAGACAGAAGGTCAGGCATTCATAAGCGGTATGTCAGCAGTAGTTACAGATACTAAGAACCTTTCAGAGAAGGAAACTCCACTCTATGTACTTATTGCGGTTGTACTTGTTTGTATCGTACTTGCTATATTTATGGATTCATTCCTTGTACCAGTATTCTTTATGATAAGTATAGGAATGGCGATTGTATACAACCTTGGTTCTAATATTTTCTTAGGCGAGGTTTCATACATAACTAAGGCACTTGCAGCCGTACTTCAGTTAGGTGTTACACTGGATTACTCAATATTCTTATGGCACAGCTACAAGGAAATGAAAGAGCAGTATCCGGATGACCACAAGGAAGCTATGGCAGTGGCTATCGGTAATACACTTACATCTGTAGTTGGTTCTTCCATAACAACAGTTGCAGGTTTCATTGCACTTTGCTTTATGAGCTTCACACTTGGTCTTGACCTTGGTATCGTTATGGCAAAGGGTGTTATATTTGGTGTTATCGGTTGTGTAACAATTCTTCCATCACTGATACTTACATTTGACAGGTCATTAGAGAAGACAATGCACCGTGAGATTATGCCAAGCTTCGATAAGCTTGCTACATTTATAGTAAACCACTCATGGATATTCGTAATTATCTTCCTTGTATTATTAGGACCTGCTATATACGGACAAAATCATACGTCAGTATATTATGATCTGTCTGATACACTTCCAGATGACCTTGCATGCTCACAGGCTAACAAGAAGCTGGAAGAAAACTTTGATATGAACTCTATCTATATGATACTTGCTGACACTAATATGTCTACAGACACAGCTAATGAAATGCTTGATAAGCTGAGCAATGTAGATGGTGTACAGTTTGCACTTGGACTTGACACAGCGCTTAAGTCTGGTATTCCACAGGAATTCCTTCCATCAAAGACAGTGTCAGAGCTTAAGGGTGAGGATTATCAGATAATGATGGTTGCTACTGATTACAAGATAGCATCAGATGAGATTAACAATCAGATTAATCAGGTAAATGATATTGTAAAGTCTTACGACTCTAAGTCAATGGTAGTTGGTGAGGCACCTTGTACAAAGGACCTTATCACTATAACAGATAAGGACTTTAAGACAGTAAGTGCAGTATCGATAGTAGCTATATTTGTTATTATTCTGTTTGTACTTAAGTCAATATCACTTCCTATAATCCTTGTTGCAGCTATTGAGTTCGCTATATTTGTAAATATGGGTATTCCTTATTTCACACATACACAGATACCATTCATCGCATCAGTAGTTATTGGTACTATTCAGCTTGGTGCAACAGTCGATTATGCTATTCTTATGACAACAAGATATAAGAAGGAAAGAAGTCAGGGATACGCTAAGAAAGAAGCTATCCAGATAGCACTTTCAACTTCAATACCTTCAATTATCGTTAGTGCGCTTGGTTTCTTCGCAGCGACATTCGGTGTTGGATGCATAGCTTCAGTTGACATGATTGGTTCACTGTGTACACTGATGGCACGAGGCGCGATTATAAGTATGTTCGTAGTTATATTTATACTTCCATCGCTGTTTGTGTTATGTGATAAGTTGATTATTAATACAAGCTTGGGATTTAAGCCTAAGAAAAATCAGGATATGTAGTCAGAGCAGATGTATGAACGAGTAAAGATGTATATGTCGTAACAGATATAATAATATATCGGGAAATAAGGAAATGGAGGAATAGTTATGGTTAAGAAGACTTTATTTAAGTATGGTTCAGTGTTAATGAGTGTTGTTCTCATAGCTTCAACACTTACAGCATGTGGAACTAACACAGCATATAATCAGACACAGAGTGAGGTTGCCATAAGCAGCGAGGCAGCTTCTAATACAGAGAGCATTATTTCAAATGCAATTAAGAACGAATTATCTGTATCAAACACAAGTACATTGAAGACAAATACGCGTGACGAGATGGTATATGTGTTTGGCAAGGCAGATGGAACACAGGATCATATTACTGTAACTGAAAAGGTGACAGATACTAATGGTAAAACAACAACTAACCAGAGCAGCTCAACAAAGAGCGCACCTGTTTCAATAAAGGTTACTTACAAGTTAAATGGTACTGAAACAAAGCCAGAAGATATGATAGGAAAGAGCGGTAAGGTTACTATCAGATATGACTATACTAATAATGAGAAGAAGACTATAACAGTTAATGGAAAGTCACAGACAGCTTATGTTCCATTTACTATGATAACAGGAACTCTTCTTCCAACAGATAAGTTCAGTAATGTAGAAGTTACTAATGGCAAGGTAAGCAAGGTTGGTGACAACATCATCGCACTTGGTATGACTATGCCTGGTTTAAAGGATACTTTAAATCTTAAGTTTGACGGCGAAAGTCTTGATATGGATATTCCTGAATACTTTGAAATATCAGCAGATGTAGAAGACTTTGAGCTTGATATGTCTATGTCAGTAGCAACAACAAGCGTGCTTGATGATATAGATACAGATGATTTCTCAGTTGCAAAGCTTGAAGATAAGATGAATGAACTCCAGTCAGCAGCAGACCAGCTTACAGACGGAACAGTAACTCTTCAGGATGGTACACAGACACTTGCAGACAGTATTCCAGCACTTACAGATGGTGTAGGCAAGTTAGATGACGGTGCTTCATCACTTAAGGATGGCATATATGCTTATACAGATGGTGCAACAGCACTTGCAGCAGGAGCAGGACAGCTTAAGGATGGTATTGCAGCTTATACAGACGGTGCTAATAAGCTGGGAGCGGGAGCAGGTCAGTTACAGACAGGTCTTAGCACATATACAGCAGGTGTGGCACAGCTTGCAACAGGCTCAGATACATTAAAGACTGGTATTGCAGCTTACACAACAGGAGCTGCAAAGATAGCAGTTGGTGCAACACAGTTAAAGACAGGTATTAAGGATTATACAGATGGCGTAGCACAGCTTGCAGCAGGTTCAGATACACTTAAGACAGGTCTTAGCACATATACAGACGGCGTGGCACAGATTAGCGCAGGTTCTACAGACTTAAAGAGTGGAATAAATGCATATACAACAGGTGCCAAACAGTTAGGAGCAGGAGCTTCCCAGTTAAAGACAGGTGTAGAAACTTATACAGCAGGTGTAGCAAGCGCAGCAGCAGGCGCTAAGCAGGTAAGTGATGGTGTATCACAGTTAAAGACTATGCTTACAGAAACTATGGCTAATCAGCTTGCAGAAAATCTTAGTTATTATAAGACTAACAAGAATATACAGGAAAGTGTATCACAGCTTACAGCAGCAGCTACAGGAGCTGGTCTTAGCGGTATTACTATAGCAGACGACCTTACAGCACTTGCAGCAGTTAATGGTGATGATGCTGTAGCAGAGAAGATTACAGAGCTGTATACAAAGTATCTTACAGCTTATACACAGAGTGTTGTTGCTAATGGTGCAACAAGCCAGATAACAAGTTTATATGCTAACCAGTTAGGCCTTTTAGTTAAGGCTGCAAGCAATCAGGGTGCAGCAGGAGCACTTGCACAGGTAGCTTCACAGATTGCAGGAAGTGCTTCATCTATAGATACACTTGCACAGGGTGCAAGCAGCTTAAGCACAGGTCTTGATACTCTTAATGAAAAGAGTACTGAGCTTAACAGTGGAGTAAGCACTCTTAACGATGGTTTAGTACAGCTTAATTCTAATGATGATGCCCTTAATGATGGTATTGCCAAGTTAGATACAGGAGCAGCAACTCTTAATGCTAACAGTGAGCAGTTAAATGCAGGTGCAGCCCAGATAGCAGGCGGTACAGCAACTCTTAATGCCAACAGTGCAGCTCTTAATACTGGTATTGAGCAGTTAGATGCAGGTCTTACAGAACTTAATGGCAACAACGATGCACTTAATACAGGTGCAGCCCAGATAAATGGAGGTCTTGCACAGCTTAATGCAAACAATGACACAATTAATGACGGTATCTCTCAGATAAATGCAGGTCTTGTAACTCTTAACGGTAACAATGATACACTTAATGGTGGTATCGGTCAGTTATACAATGGCTTTGCAACACTTAATGCTAACAATCCAGCATTAAGAGATGGTTCATCACAGCTTGCAGATGGTACATCAACACTCAGGTCATCATCTACAACTTTAGCAGACGGCGTTACACAGCTTAATGACGGTGCTATAACACTTAAAGATGGTATGGCTGAGTTCAATGCATCTGGTATCAAGGCTATCACAAGTCTTGTTGGTGATGATGCTGACACAGCAGTAGATACAATCAAGGAAGTAATTAATCTTGGTAAGAATTACAACACATTCCTTGGTAAGACAGATGGAAAGGATAGTTCAGTAACATTTGTATACAAGATGGCTGAATTAACTAAATAATCAAGCTTACTTTTCCAAAACTCTCATATATATAATTGCCGGCCAGGCCGGCGGAAAGATTAATAGTCTTTCAAAAAAGCCCCCACAGTGTATAGGCTGTGGGGACTTTTTTATATATGTATATTAAGTGGCAGAAAGTGTATACAAGAAGCCACTCCTGTAACATCATTCAGCTAAGCTGAATAAGTGCTACCAGAGTGGCTGTTTATGCAAATTAATATTAAGTTTTTTTAAAAGCTCTTGAAATATTCTTCCAGTCTTGTAAAGGTCTTAGTAAGTGCAACGGCTTCAGCTTCACTTAAGCCATCGGTTATGTAGTTAATCATATCCGCATGGAACTTCTTGTGGTGGTTATATGCAGCCACACCCTTATCTGTAAGTGAGGCATATACAATACGGCGGTCTTTTTCGCCACGCGTTCTTATGACATAGCCCTTCTTGACAAGTCCGTTGATGCCAACAGTAAGAGTACCCATAGTAACACCAAGAGCCTTGGATATAATGCTCATGGTTCTAGGTTCACCTATGCCGACAGCCTCTATAATATGCATATCTGTAACAGAAATATCCTTGAATTCGTCTGTAATTAAAGCCTTTTCTTCTATATTCATAATATCGTTAAACAATGTCACAAGTATAGAGTTTAATGATTCGTAAATGTCCATAAAAGCACTCACCTTCATATAAAATTAACGTAAAAAACTAATTACATTATATATTACAACAGGGGTTAATGCAACAAAATACTACACCTCTTTAAACCACTTTAAACTACTTTTAGTTTCTACCGGTTATAAAATAAGGTGCAGTATTTTGGCATGAATTATGACATAACAGCTTAAGCTATCAATTAATTATTCTTTCAATTATCTATTCATTTTTTTTGTCTTTACAGCAAATATATAAAGTGTTGTGCAGCTGCAAAGAATTATAAGTAGTGTAAGCCAGAGTACAATATTGCTGTTATCACCTGTCTGTGGTGTTTCAACCTTATTGTCAGCAGCTTCAGCTACATTTTCTGTTGAAGCAGAGGTTGAAGGTGATATTGATGTATCTGTTGATGCATCTGCTGATGAATCTTCAGATGAGCCTGTTGAATTGCCTGTAAGCTGCTGCTTTGTTATAAGATATGTTGAGCAGTGATCCTGTTCTACTGTCATATAGCCATCATTATCGACTACTGCTGACATCATGCTGATTATGGTGCCATCATCTAAGAGCTGGCTGTAATAAAGTGTCTGACCAGCATACGCTTTTCCAACATTTAACTTAATGCTTGCTTTTGCAGGAAGTGTACCAGAATAGTTGTATACTATCTTAGATACAAATATATCATCTGTTACAGCTGCCGGCATATTTCCAGCTTCTTTTATATCAGAAGTAATTGCTGTTGAAAAGTCATAGATTGCAACCTGTGATACTTCTGACATAGTTCCTTTGGCAAATGTAAATGTAACATCATTGTTAGACTTGATAACAACATCATTTGTTTTATTATCTTCTATAATCTTTCTGATTTCATCAACCTTAATAGTTGTGCTGCCGTCGGATACATCTACTATTGTATTATTGGAATCCTGGTCTGGAGCTGATGGCTTCTCATCGCCTGGTTTCTCAGTTGGTTTCTCAGTTGGTTTCTCGGATGGCTTTTCAGATGGGTTGTCTGTTGTGTTGTCACCGGCTGATTTAGCTGTAAATGTAAGCTTGTCTGCTATACATTCTACATTATAAAGACTTTCTATCTCTGTTCCATCATACTTGTATCCGTCTGGAAGATTATCACTTCCCCATACAGGATTATATGTTGCCACAGGATTGCTATAATCAATAAGCCATATTTCATCATTGCTTCGTTCATCTACACCAAGCTTTTCAAGAAGCTTACATATTTTATAAAATGATTCTCCGTTTTCATACGCATATGCATCTACATATTTTTCACTGGTAGCTGTATTTATTATAACCTGGCTTGTTCCACCACTTCCGCCATCTGATTCATAATATGAAATAGGATTCTCTAATGTGGTTTTTGTATATCCAGCAGGGATATTATCATATTCACCTATTTTGTCAGCATAATATACGTCACCAAGAGCTTTCTTTGTGGTAAGCTTGTATATTGTATAAGTTACTTTCCCAGATTCAACATATGTCAGTTCCTTAATATAATATAATGAAGTATTATCTGACTCGTTCTTATATACTGTATTAGTTGTATAAGGGTCGTACTCATAATACCTGGCACATAATCTTGATATTTCCAGTGGATGTGAAACATTATATGTTACATTTTCCTTTAATGTTCCATTATCTCTGATTGGTTTGTCAGTTAGATTATCGCTTGTATACACTACTGCCTTTGAACCAGAATATATGGTGACATTGCATGTGTCTGCAACTGAAAGTACTGAATCAGTTCCCTCAGCAAAGAAGGCTACACCATAATCACCTGCCCTGTCAGCATTAATAACTAAGGAACCATTACCACATATATTGATGGAACCGCCCCAGGCATCACCATATGAACCTATACCTCCGATTTCGTTATCACCAATAAGGTTAATCTTGAAATCATCACCCATCATATTAGTAGCTATTCCTGCAATCTTGTTTTTATAATTATTTAATGTAAGTGTATTGGTTTCTCTGTCATAAGATATTCCATCGATGGAATTAGTTCCTTGTGAAGAAAATATAGTAGTACTACTATCTTCTCCCGTTCTAACATTAATATAAGCATAAGCCCAATCGCCAGTATCGCATGGACCATTAGCAGCTTTTACCTGTGGTGCAGTATATAAAACTGCGGATGATAATGCGAGTACGGCTGCTCCTGCTAATGCGGCTATTTTTTTAATATGCCATTTTTTATTTTTCACCATAAATCATTCCTCCTGCTTCTTGATAATAATTATCATTTATTCATTTGTTTATTTCTGTGCAAAATCTGTGCGAAAATCTGAGTTTCACACAAATCTCCAAGAATCAAATGGAGCGTATAATATTACGTACATATCAGCTGTATATGTTGTTAATACTATATATAACATTATTAAAAAAGTATATAAGGGAAGTCCGCCAATATGCTAAAACAGCGTGGCGGAGTTCCGCCACGCTGCTTAAAGCTGAAAAATAGATGATATAAAGACATATAAATATTAAAAGAATTATTTATTATAAAGGTTAACAAGTCCAACGCGTGATTTAATACCGGTCTTTTCATAAATAGCTGAAATATATCGTTCAAGGGTACGTCTTGATACGTGCATATGTTCCGAAATAGTCTGGATGTTATCCTCGGTAGTAACCAGGTAGTTAAATACCTCATTTTCTCTTTCAGTAAAAGAGTATTTTTCTGATAATATGTGCAGCTTGTCTTGTTCATCTGCCGCTTCATCTGTATGCATTGTAAACTGTTGTATAAAATAATATTTTTCAAATGTATATACAACTGAAATAATACTTACCAGAACAAATAAAACAAGTATAAGAATAATCTTTAATAGATTGTTATCAGATGAAAGCAGCTGTAAAACAAAGCCGGCAATAACAGCAGCTGTAATATTGTTAACAGCACGTCCCATTCCTGCCCAAAGCTCAGGAATTCGGGCATACCAGGAAAGCTCCATGAATTCTGATGTAAAGAAAACAGCAAAAAATCCAGCAGACAGATAGAAAACAATAAGTACAGCTGTAAAAGGCTTGGAAAATTCAAGCAGTACAATACACATTGTTGAAAGAATCATTATGCAGTACATTATGATTCCGGTATATTTTCTATTGTTAATGTCAAATATAAAGCCGGCAGCAAGGCCGCTGAGAGGCAGCAGAATTCTGGCACCCTGCCCTATATCGATGCTTCCATCAGAATGGATAAGCGTTACTGCACTATCAAGAGTGCTGAATAAGCATGCCATCAGCATTACAAGGGCTACAATACTAATAAATAAAGGAATGTAATGTTTATTTCCCTTTATTATATTTTTATCTGTTTTCTTATCTGTTATTTTACCTATATTTTTATCTACATTATTATCTGTATTTTTTTCGATTATATTGTCAGTAGTATCTTTGCTGGTGTTATACCAGCTATACCGGTTAAAAATATGTTCATTCCATATTAACAAGATAAAAAGCATCAGCATAGATGCTGACAATATAATAAGCTGTATTGTCTTTATATGAATAGCATTATGGTTTATAAACTGAAGCAGAATGCCAAAAAAATATGAGATGCCTACTGTTTTTGCCAAATGCCTCTTTTCAATCATATATGCAGATACATAGTATACATTACTTCCAACAAGACCAAGAAGTATAAAAAGAATGATCCCTCCGTGAAATATATATTCAAATGACTTACTGCATGTAATGAATATTGTTAAAAAAACAGAGAGTAAGCCTGCTAAAATCATCAGAACGTGTTGAAGTCTCCTGCTTAAGAAATGTTTAAGCAGAGGATATAATAAAAAACCTGCTGTACTGACACCAAGTACATAATTCTGGGAAAGAGTGGCTTTTTGTTCTGATACAAGAAGAGAAAGCTCATTTACAAACATATATTCAACACTTAAAAAAACAAATGTAAATAATCCCATTAAAACAATAGCATAGATATGTGGCAGGCTGGTTAAAGTTTTAATTCCGCCATCTTTTACAGTGTCCTTCTGAGGTGAATTCATATAATAAATCCTCCTTATATACGATGATAATTGTGTGGATTGCAAAGCAATCAACGAATTCATATGTGTTATAAAATTATATATTTGAAAGTGGGTTAAGTCAATGACGGTTACAGGATGGTGAAATTGTCAGCTATCTGACAGCAGAATTGCCAGTCACATGGTGGTGGAATTGTCAGACATAGGACAGTGGAATTGTAAAAATATATCAGGAATATAAGCAAATATTCAATCAACGGTCATTTTGAAATATTCAATCCAGATAATTTATTTACATTTTAAATAATGAGTGATAAAATGTTTTGTATATAAAATAAAAGGAGGGATTGGTATGGGATTTAAGAGATTATTATATATTTTTATGATTATTACGTGCAGCATATTTATGGCAGGCTGTGCAGTTCATGCAAGCCCTGATGATTATGCGGTGAATGAAGGATATGAGGTGAAAGGCAGCAGCTCTAAGAACATAGGCAGTGGTAATGCTGGCGGAGGAATGTCAGGTATAGCAAAGGATAAGATAAAGGTTGGTGTTATACATTTGTCAGATCCGGCAGAGGGCAGCGGTTATACATATACACATGATATAGGCATACAGGGAATGCAGCAGAATCTGGGACTTTCTGATTCACAGATTATAAGAAAGAATAATATCAGCGATACTGATGAGGCTGCAACAAGAAAAGCGATTCAGGAATGCATTGATGCAGGCTGTAACATAATATTTACTACTAGCTGGGGATATATGCAGACTACGGCTGATATGGCAGAAGAATATCCGGATGTATATTTTTCTCATGGAACAGGATATATGAGCAATGGTAAAAACTTTAATAATTATTTTGGAAGAATATATCAGGCGAGATATCTTAGCGGAATAGCAGCCGGACTTAACACTAAAACAAATAAAATAGGTTATGTTGCTGCTATGGGGCTGGATAATTCGGAGGTAACAGGTGGAATAGATGCATTTGCACTGGGAATATATTCTGTTAATCCGGATGCAAAAGTATATGTAAAAGTAACTAACAGCTGGTATGACCCTAAGGGAGAAGAGGAGGCAGCGAAAACACTGCTTAATATGAACTGTGATGTTATTGCACAGCATTGTGACACTGTATATCCTCAGACACTTGCACAGGAGAAGGGCGTATACAGCATAGGATATAATTCAGATATGAGTAAGGAAGCTCCGGAAGCGTGCTTATGCAGCGTTATATGGAACTGGAGTGCATATTATACATCAGCAGTCCAGAGTGTAATCGATGGGACATGGGATGGAAGCAACTATTATGGAGGCATGAATGAGAATCTTGTAAGTATCACTCCTGTCGCAGATTTTGCGGTTGATACAACACAGGAGAAGGTTAATGTAGCAAAGCAGCAGATTCTTAGTGGAAAGAATGGTGTGTTTGATGGTGTTATAGAAACGAATACAGGAGCAACAGTAGGAACGGCGGGAAAGACACTTGATGATTCTGTAATAACAGGTGGTATAAACTGGTATTTTAAGACGGTAAGTGTGATTGAGTGATGATAGCGTGCGGTTATGCTGCACAGAAATGGAGAAACGTATGAGCATTAAAAAGAAGATACTTGCGATGATAGTTGGTCCTATATTAACTCTGGGAATTATATCAGTTATATTTACTCTTACCAGAGTTAAAAGTGCCATGGTTAACGAGATACAGGATGCACTTAAGGGAACAGCGGCGGCAACGCTGGCTGCATATGATCAGAATACAGGTGATTATATACAGGCAAGCAATGGTGATATATGGAAGGGCAGCTATAATGTATCTAAGTCAGAAAGCCTTGTTGATGGAATTAAGCAGAATACAGGAATGGATGTTACATTTTTCTATGGAAGCCAGAGAGTTATGACCTCAGCAGTTGATAAAAATGGCGACAGGCTTCTTGGTTCACCAGCATGTGATACTGTTATTGATAAGGTTCTTAATAACGGACAGAATTATTTTAGTAAGAATGTATCGCTGGATGGTACTATTAACTATGGATATTTTATGCCCGTATATCAGAATGGAAGTGACAGCAGTATCGTTGGAATGGTATTTGTTGGGACTAATAAGGCACAGAAGGATGCGGTAATCAATTATCTTATGATCACAATAGGAACAGCGGTATTTGTCATAATGCTTATATGTGCTGCGTTTGGAATTAAGATGTCTTCATCAATAACTAAGAGCATAAGAACAAGTATCGGTGTGGTTGAAAAGGTTTCAGCTGGTAATCTTGATGTCTGGGTTGATGAAAAGCTTTTAAAAAGAAGTGATGAAATAGGTGATTTATCAAGAGTCACGATTACACTCCGAGATGCCACAAAGACTGTAATAAAGGATATTTCAGCGAATGCAAATGCACTTCTTGATGCAGGAAATGCACTTAAGGAGGTTGCAGATAAGACAAATGGCACAATGGCTCAGGTGAGAACGGCTGTAACAATGATTGTTGATAATTCAAGCGACCAGGCAAGGAATTCACAGAATACATCTGAATATATGAGGGCTATGGGAGAAGATATTACTGAAACCTCAAGGGAAGTGGATGCACTGGATGTCAATGCGGCATCAATGCAGCAGTCAAGTGAACAGGCCTCAGATACACTTGAAAAGCTGAGTGTAATTAACGGTGATGTTGAACGTATAATAAATGATGTTAAGGAGCAGACTATCAGGACTAACAATTCAGTACAGAAAATACAGGATGCTACCACATTTATCGCTTCAATAGCAGAGGAAACCAATCTTCTTAGTCTTAATGCTTCTATTGAGGCTGCCAGGGCAGGAGAGAGTGGAAGAGGCTTTGCGGTAGTTGCAGAACAGATTAAGAGGCTGGCAGAACAGTCGAATACATCAAGCCAGGAGATAGATGATACTGCAAGAGCACTTATGCAGGATTCTACAAAGGCGGTTGAGCTTATGAAGCAGATGCAGGATATAATAATGAACCAGAGCGAAAGCATGAAGGAAACACGTATGGTTGTGGGAAAGGTGCTTGATGAGATTGAAAGTTCAATGAAAAGTATCAGCAGTATCAAGGCTAGTACACATAAGCTGGAGGTATCCCGTAACAATGTAGTATCAGCGGTTGATGAACTGTCAGAGATAGCTATGAATAATGTTGAGGGAACAAGAAAAACCCATCAGGAAACTGAGGAGGTTGCCGGTTCATTTACGCAGGTATCAGAAAGTGCAGAACAGCTAAGAAAGATAGCTGGAATGCTGGCAGATAGTATAGATTATTTTAAGATATAGAGATAAGACAGCTATGCAGATGTTATATAAGTAGTTATGTAAGTAGTTATGTAAATAGTTATGTAGATAGTTATACATATAGTTATGCAGACAGCTATGCAGGGAATCGGGAAAGCCAGAGAAAGAATAATATGCAAAAGGAAATTTATATTATAGTTTTGAAAGGTAATGAAAGGTAACGAAAGGAAATGCAAGGTAATGAAAGGTGAAAAAATACAGTTTGCATTTTTATCGGCTGAGTAGTATCATTTAATGGAGTATTATTTTTTGGACAGAGCAATAAATGCAGTTTATTGTCAAGGCATATAAAATATTACTTAATATTAGGTTAAAAAGTTTAATGATAGATGGAGGCACGTATGAAGTTCATAGCAATCGGCGAATTGATGTTAAGATTATCACCACCTAACTATGAGAAGATAGTTACAACTCACAATTTCATCGTTAATTACGGTGGAGCTGAGGCAAACGTAGCTGTTTCTTTAGCTAACCTTGGTGTTGATTCAACATTTTTTACAGTATTACCTAACACTGACCTTGGTAAGTCATGTATCAACTACCTTAAGGCTAATGATGTACACACTAAGCACATCATCAAGGCTGATGGAAGAATGGGACTTTATTATCTTGAAGAGGGCGTTTCTGTAAGACCTTCACAGGTAATATACGATAGAGGAAGTTCAGCATTTGCTGAGTATGATTATAAGGATGTAGACTTTGAGAATATCTTAAAGGATTATGACTGGTTACACTTAAGCGGTATCACACCAGCTCTTTCATATAACTGCCGCCGTCTTATAGATAAGGCTATTAAGGCAGCTAAGAAGCTTGGACTTACAGTCAGCTTTGACCCTAACTTCAGAAGTACTTTATGGTCTTTTGAAACTGCAAGGGATGTACTTAGCAAGTATCTTCCATATGTAGATGTACTTATAGGTATTGAGCCTATCCATGTATACAATGCAGATGGAACTGATGTAAAGGATGGTCTTACTATGGACCCATCTTTTGAGGATATGGACAGAGTATTCAAGGCTATTGATGAGCAGTACCATATGAAGGCGATTGCAAGAACTGTACGTTATGTTCATTCAGGAAGTAATAATTCACTTAAGGCTTTCTATTATGCTGACGGAAAGACTTACGAGAGCAAGACTCTCAATTTTGAGATTGTTGACCGTGTTGGTGGCGGCGATGCGTTCTCTTCTGGTCTTATCTATGCTCTTATGCAGGATGGATGGAAGCACGAAGATATCGTCAACTTCGCCGTGGCTTCTTCAGTAATGAAGCACGCTATCCGTGGCGATACTAACATCACAAGTGTTGACCAGATTAAGCGACTTATGAATAATGCTTCGTTTGATGTGCAGAGATAGTAAGTTGTGTTAAGGGCTATATGGCTTGTTATCCCATTTTTATGCTCATATTGAGGTGGGACTTAAGGTTTTTCACCAACTTATGGGCAGACTTATGTGGGATTAGACATTTTGCTCTTGGCATCATATATTATTATAAATTTAAATGTGCAGCCTGCACGCATATAGTTTAACCGGATATTTTAGGTATCTGGTTGGATTGTATGCGGGTGGGGTGCTTTTTTGTTTTGTGGGGGAGAATGAAAAAGGCTGTTTTAATACAACATTTCTATAAAAATATATGAAAAGGTATTAAAAAGTATAAAAAGGTGTTATAATATATAAAAATGTATTGAGAGGTGATAATTATGGATGGCAGGTATAAAACAGTATTTAAACCGGGAACATATCCTGAAAAAACCTATGTTTCAAGAAAAGAGAAGATACTAGGATATACATATGAAGACAGATTATTACAAAGTCTTTCGATTGAAGGGTATCTGACATACATTGTAGGTGCTTCCAAATGTGGAAAAACTGTATTATGTGAAAAAGTTATAGGTGCTGAACGTATGGTATCTATGTCTGGTAATGATTTTACAAAGATAAGTGATTTCTGGCAGGGAGTAGGTAAAAAGATTGGCTTTGAAATGTCATCATCTTTTTCAGATAAAACAGAAGATTACAACGATAAATCAAAGGAAGCCTCAATTATTACAAAGAATTATATTAACAATAAAGATAAAATAATAAAGTACTTCATAGAAAATAATAAAATTCTTGTATTGGATGATTTTCATTATGCACCAGCCGATATCCAGTATGAAATTGCGTGTCAGCTAAAGGAAGCAATACGTCTGGGATTTCAGTCTGTTATTATTTCACTTCCACATCGTTGTGACGATGCAATCAGATTAAATCCTGACCTTGCAGGAAGATTATCCGTAATAGAAATTGATGCGTGGGGAAATGACGATTTATGCGAAATTGCACGAAAAGGTTTTAAAGAATTAAACAAAAAAGTAAAACCAGAGATTATGGAAAGAATTGCAGTTGAAAGTATCTGCTCACCTCAGTTAATGCAGGCAATCTGTTTAAATATAGGCTTACTTCCGGATACAACAGAAAAAACTATAATCAATGAAAAAATAGTAGAGTCGGCGTGTTATCTTGCAAGTGTTAATCTTCCATATGCGGATGTTGTAAGATTTTTTAAGGCAGGTCCGCCATCACGCGGACAGAAAAGACTGGGATATATATTAAAGGATAATACAGAACGTGACATATATGACTTACTGTTGAAAGCTATTGCCGATAATCCGCCTTTAATTGAAATAGGAATAACAGATTTGACAAACCGTGTCAGAAATATAATGGCGGATGCCAATAAAATAAATAACACTAAGGTAAAGTCGGCATTAAAAAACTGGATGAAAATATTAGAAACACAGGGAAGCAGTTTATATAATGTTATAGAATGGAAAGATGAGTCAGTTCATATACTGGATAATCATTTTTTGTTTTATATGAGGTGGAAAAAAGATGAATAGAGTGGAGTTAATAAGTAAGGGGCAGAAGCTGCTTGATATAAAAGATTTACAAGTATTGCAGAAAGAATATGAACAATGGATAGATGATTTAAGGCAGAGTGAAGATTTTGGAAAAACTATGGAACGTAATAGCATTTTGTTACATATTTCAAGCAATCCATATGGTGTGCCAGAAATTGAATTAAAAAAATATAAGGACAGAATAGAAAAATATATAAGATTATTACAAAACTGCAATAAAGAAAACGAAAGTAATAAACTGTTACTTCAGATTTTAAAAAATTTTGATATGTTTCTGTATGAATTTTTCAGAGGAAAGCCACACGGTAAGTCGTCTATCGATATGGACGGCTTGAAGAAGTTCCAGATAAATAATGAGTATGATTTACAGTATATTCTGTATTCATATTTAAAACCGATATATCCATTGTGCAGAATGGAAGTTCCAGAAGATACAGGTTATGAAACCGTCAGAACTGATATTTACATAAATCAGGGAACGGTGTTAGAAACTAAGTGTTCACGCCCTTCTATGAGCCAGAAGAAGCTTATAGAGGAAATAGAGGCAGATATTACACATTATGGTGCATCGAATATATTTTTTTACATTTATGATAAGGAAAAAATAATAGATAATCCAGAATTATTCAAAAAAACCTATGAGAATAAAATTTATGAAAAAAATATTTATATTGAAATATTACAGCCAAAGGAATTGATTTAATTAAATATTTTTGGAAATATTAAAAATGGTATATAAACCGGAAAGAGATAGCACGTCCTGTTTTGGGGTAAACCAGCAGAGGGCGTGTTATTTTTTTGTGTTGGATTATGTTGATATAAAAAAATTTTTTGTGACAAATTGTAATGAAAGTAATAAAACCTTGAAGAAACGGACAAAATAGCTAAAAATAATCCTGAAGAAACGTACTAAAACGACTAAATTGACTTTGAAGAAACGTATAAAAACGCCTGAATTAATCTTGAAGAAATGGATAAAATAAGAGATAATAATCTTGAAGAAAATGACATTTACTATAGAAATACACATTAATAAGGGAATAAATAAGGGAATACGCATCATTTTTAGATTAGTGTTAAACAGTAACTATTGTTTAGTTCTGAAAGGGGAAAGTTATGAATTTTAAAAGAAAAGTATATAGCAGATTGTTAGAATGGAAAGAGAAGTATTCAGATAAATATGCGGTTTTGTTAGAGGGGGCAAGACGAGTTGGTAAGTCTACAATCGCACAGAGCTTTGGAGAAAATGAATATGACTCATATATTCTTATTGATTTTTCCAAAACAACAACTAATATATTGGAGTGTTTCGATGATATAGCAAACCTGAATATATTTTTTTTAAGATTGCAGGCGGAAACAGGCATAACATTATATGAGCATAAATCACTTATTATATTTGATGAGGTTCAGCTTTTTCCAAAGGCAAGACAGGCAATAAAACATCTTGTAGCTGACGGAAGATACAGTTATCTGGAAACTGGTTCACTAATTTCTATAAAGAAGAATGTTAAGGATATTTTAATTCCCTCAGAAGAAATGAAAATACCGGTTTATCCAATGGATTATCAGGAATTCTGTGATGCGACAGGTGGAAGTTATGAACTTCTTAAGCAGATATATGATACAGGCAAGGCTATTGGGCAGGCAACTAACCGTAAATTAATGAGAGATTTAAGAATATATATGGCTGTAGGTGGTATGCCACAGGCAGTTGAAGCTTATATAGAAGGTAAAAATTTTTCTGAGATTGATATGGTCAAAAGACAGATTATATCATTGTATGAAGAAGATTTTAAAAAGATTGACGGGTCTGGAAGGATATCTGCATTATATCATTCAATTCCCGCACAGCTTGCAAAAGATTCCAAAAAATATAGGATTACTACTGCAATAGGACAAAAGAATAATTCAAAGTCAGAGAAATTATTATACGAGTTGATTGATTCAAAGACGGTTTTACCTTGTTATAATTCAACCAATCCAAGGGTAAGCCTGACAGATACAAAAGATTTTGACAGTTATAAATTGTATCTTTCGGATACAGGATTATTTATTACATTAATGTTTATTGACCGCCCAGTCACAGAAAATGATGTGTATGCAAAATTACTTTCTGATAAACTGCCGGCTAATCTTGGTTATCTGTATGAAAATCTTATTGCACAGATGATTACAGCAGCAGGAAGGGAACTTTATTATCACACTTGGGAAAAAGACAAAAGTACACATTATTATGAAGTTGACTTTCTTATTTCTGAGGGAAGTAAAGTAAATGCTTTTGAAATTAAGTCATCAGGGGCAGGAAAGCACGAATCTATAAAACAATTTTATAAGAAATTTTCAAAGAATGTAAATAAAATATATTTAATATCGCAAAAGGACGTTGGAAAAGAAGAAAATCTAATGTTAAAACCATTTTATTTAATGCCATTTCTCATAAAGTAAAGGAGTAAAAATAATGCCGAATATACTAATCGTAGAGGATGATATAAATATTAATAATCTGCTTTGTGAGGTGCTTACCAAGTCAGGATATGAGTGTGAGCAGGCATTTTCAGGAACAGAGGCGAAGCTGCTTCTGAATATGAAGGAAAATGCTTACACACTTGTGCTGCTTGACTTAATGCTGCCGGGTGCAAGCGGTGAGGAGGTTTTAAAGGAGATAAGGAAAAAGGGAAAGCTTCCAGTGATTGTGCTGACTGCCAAGGATAGCATAGATGATAAAATAGGAGTGCTGACAGATGGAGCAGATGATTATATAACAAAGCCTTTTGAGATTAGAGAGGTACTGGCACGTATTCAGGTGCAGCTTCGTCATATAGAGGCAGAAACAAAAAGTGAAGCAGAGGTAGAAACAGAAGCAGAAACGCAAGTAGAAACGGAAGTTAAAACCAAGGCTGGTATACAAAAAGGACAAGGCAGCGGAAGGCTTGAGTTCAGGGATATGGTGCTTACGCGCTCTACCTTTGAGGTAAGTATCGGTGGCAGGGTGCTTCCTAAGATTACAAAACAGGAATTCGCAATACTCGAATTGCTGCTTAAAAACCCGAAGCAGGTGTTTAGCAAGGAGGATATATTTGAATATGCGTGGGATGAGCCATATATGGGTGAAACAAAGACACTGGATGTGCATATAAGCAATATCAGGAAGAAAATAAAGACCATTACACCTGATGAATATATAGAAACAATATGGGGGATTGGATATCGCCTGCATGAATAATTTACTCTTTTTTTACTATTTATTTGCGATTGATTAGGATTTATTTTTTATGATAAGAGCAGTTAAGAAAAGGAGGAAAAAGCTTTGAGTGAATTATTATTGCAGACAAGGAATCTGACTAAGCAGTATGGCAGACACAGGGCGGTTGATGATGTAAATATGCACATTAAAAAGGGTGCGATATATGGCTTTATTGGAAGAAATGGAGCCGGTAAAACGACCTGTCTTAAGATGATTAGCGGATTGTCAATACCGTCTTATGGCGAAATAGAAATGTTTGGGTATAAGGGAAAGGACTTACAAAAGGTACGTTCAAGAGTAGGGTGTCTTATAGAAGCTCCCGGACTTTATGGCAATATGTCGGCATATGACAATCTGAACATTAAATGTAAGCTTACAGGGATTAAGAAAAAAGGATATATAGATGAGCTGTTAAAAACAGTGGGCCTTGATACTGTTGGAGAAAAGAAAACAAAGCATTATTCGCTTGGAATGAAGCAGCGCTTAGGAATTGCTCTTGCACTTGTAGGCGAGCCTGACCTGCTTATTCTTGATGAGCCGATTAATGGACTTGATCCGCAGGGAATAGTGGAGGTGCGTGAAACCATCCAGAAGCTTGCTAAGGAGCGGGGTATGACAATATGTATTTCAAGTCATATTCTGGAGGAATTATCAAAGATTGCTACAGATTATGGCATTATTCATAATGGATGCCTTGTGCAGGAGCTTACAAGAGAAGAGCTTATGAAAAAATGCAGTGAGCGTATAGAGCTTACACTTGATAATCCTAAGCAGGCTATTCCTGTGCTTGATGATATGGGCTTTAGCAGCTATCAGGTTATAGATAAAGAACATATTCATATATTTGAAAGACTGGGAGAAAGTGCCAGGCTGAATATGGAGCTTGCAAAGGCGGGAATTCCAGTTAAGGGAATATCTATTACAAGTGAAGAACTTGAGAATTATTTCTTAAGGCTTACAGGGGGTGACAATCGTGCTTAATATGATAAAGATGGATGTATACAGAATGTTTCGTACAAAGAGTATGTATGTAATATGGATTATATTGCTGGCATCAGCACTGCTTACCTCATTTCTTTCAAAAATAGATTATGATGCAGTTAATAAAGAGTGGGAGAGGCAGCAGGCAGTAGAAAGTCAGACAGATATAGATGGTCAGACAGTTGATGTGGTAAATGCACAAGACATAGAGGAACAACAGGCAGATAACAGCAACAAGGAACAGCTTTCGCAGCAGAATACAGATAATGTCAATATTGGTATGAGTGTGGAATTACCTACGGAGCCAGGGAAGAAGGTTACGGTAATGGATGTTTTCTTTTCTAATGCACAGGGAAAGTTTTATGCACTTTTTCTTGTAATATTTGCGGTTATGTTTGCAACAGCAGATATTAAGAGCGGTTATATTAAGAATATTGGTGGACAGGTTTCACAAAGGGGGATGCTTATTGTTTCAAGGGCAGTTGCGCTTGCCTTATTTACAGCAATTACCTTTGCAGGGATATTTGTATTCCAGGCAGCAGCGAATATGCTTGCGTTTAAATGTGTGGTGTGGGGTAACTGGAAGGAGATTATACCTTATTTCTTAACAGAACTTACGCTTCATTATGCATTTGTGTTAATATGTATGGCGATAGCAGTTATAATTAAGAACAATGTCATAAGCATGACCTTATCGGTATGTCTTACTATGAATATAATGAGCATTGTGTATGCCTTTATAGATTATGTAGTTAACAGGAGTGGCCATCATAACTTTAGCATTTATAAGTATACAGTAACTGGAAGGATGGCAATGCTTCCTATGAATGCAGGCAGGGAGGATATTATTAGTTCAATGTGTGTGGCAGCCACATTTATTATTATAATGCTGTCATTAAGCAGTTATATTTTTCAGAAAAGGGATATTTAGAGAATGAGGATTATTATTGGAATATTAGCAGTAATAATTATTATACAGGCATTTATTATGTGGAAATACCAGCGGCAGATTAAGGACATCTGCCGCCAGTTGTCGTTTCTTATGGAACACGATAGTAACAAGCTGATTCAACGTGAAATAGATATGGGGGGAATAGGTGAGCTTTCAGATAAATTGAATGAACTGCTTGACCTGCGTAAAAAAGAAAGAAACGAGTACAGAAAAAAAGAAGAGCTGATTGCAGATACATATACTAATCTTTCACACGATATAAGGACACCGCTTACATCGCTGGATGGGTATTTCCAGCTTATAGAGGAATGTGACAATATAGATGACCAGAGGAGATATCTTGATATAATCAGAGAAAGACTTAACAGCCTCAATGAAATGCTGGAGGAGCTTTTTACATTTACCAAGCTGAAAAATGATTCGTATAAGCTGGAGCTTACAGATTGTTGTATAAACAGAATATTAAAAGAAGCTGTCTTTTCTTATTATGATGAATGGAAGAAGCAGGGCATCTGCCCGGATATTAGTATTACTGAGGAAATGCTGTATATATCAGGTAATAAGCAGGGCTTAAGGAGAGTTATACAGAATGTCATAAAAAATGGTCTTGATCATGGGGAAAAGAATATAAGTATCAAGCTTACCCGTGAGGATAATCATGCCTTGCTTAAAATCAGCAATTATACGGAACATCCTGAAAATATTGACTTAAGCCATGTGTTTGAGCGTTTTTATAAAGCAGATGTTGCAAGAGGCAGAGCCTCAACCGGACTGGGTTTATCTATTGCAAAAGAGCTTGTGGAGCGTATGAATGGAGATATAAGTGCAGGAATACAGGAAAATGATTTCATTATTGAGATAAAAGTTTTGCTTGTGGTATAATATGCATGAAAAATTAATAAAAATATCCCACTGTATATTGACAAAAAAATAACAAAGTGATATAAAATGCAGAAGAAAAAGAAACAGGGGCTGTTACGGAGAAATTATATATAGAATATGCTGCTTCGTTTAATGAATGGGGAATAACTACGGATTCAATAATAAAGGGAGACATGCGTATGAAAAATATAAAAGAAATAGGGGATTTTTTTATAAATCTGAATGAATATGTATATGCAACAGATTTAGAAACCAATGAGATTGTATATATGAATCATAAAGCATTGAAAGCGTATGGTTTAGAATCAATAGAGGATATAAAAGGTCAGAAGTGTTATGAGGTATTACAAAAAGCTTCTGTTAAATGTGGTATGTGCAATAACAGCAGACTTTTACCAGGAGCCTTTGAGGAATGGCGTTATTATAATCCTGTATTAGATAAATATATGATAATAAAGGATACACTGATAGAGGGTGAAGGAAACAGAAAGTACAGGTTGGAAATAGGCATAGATATAAGTGAGGAGCTTGCACAGGATAAGCTTATCCAGAAGTACAGAGAAACTGAGGTACTTGTGAATGAAGGACTAAGAGTAGCACTTGCAGCAGATACACCTGATGAAACAATAAATATACTTCTTGGCTATATAGGTAAAGCACTTAATGGAGAAAGAACCTATATATTTGAAAAAAATATATATGGAAGAGATGATAATACATATGAGTGGACGGCAGAGGGAGTAAGTCCAGAGAAGGATAATCTTCATAATCTGTCTCCGGAGGTGTGTGCTAACTGGTATAAGTGCTTTGAAAATGGCAGAAATATCGTGATTAAGGATCTTGAAGAAATAAAAGAGAGTGATCCACTTCAATATGATAATTTAAAAAGACAGGGTATTCATTCAATAATTGTAATTCCTATATATAACGAAGGAAATATTGTTGCATTTATGGGAATAGACAATCCGCCACAGCTTATACTTGAATATGCCTTAAGTATACTTGAGATTATGAGTGCTTTTATTATATCGTGTATAAAGCGCAGGAATACGATCAGAAAGCTTGAGAATATGAGCTATAAGGACGCCCTGACCAATATAGGAAACCGTTTTGCAATGAGTGCCTGTGTAGATAATATAGATGAAAAACAGAGCATAGGTGTTGTTTACTGTGATGTTACAGGACTTAAATATGTGAACGATACGATGGGACATGAGGCTGGTGACAGACTTCTTCTAAATGCGTGTGGATGTCTTACGGATGTGTTTGGAGAAGATAAGGTGTTCCGTATAGGCGGTGATGAATTCCTTGTAATATGCACGCAGATAGATGAGAATACATTAATAAAGCGTATAACAGAGTTAAAAGAACTAATGAATGAGCGTTCTGTGAATATGGCAGCCGGTATTATCTGGAGTGAGAATGTAATAACAGGCTTTGATGAAATGCTGCGTGAATCTGAGGAACGGATGTATGCTGATAAAGCACAATATTATAAGGAAAAAGAAATTGAACGCAGAAAAGGACGTGTATAGCAGGGCTAAAGGAATGCAGCATATAACACAATAACAGGCAATTTTGTGATAAATTATAATAAATAATACAGCTTAATTATTGACATTTTAAGATCAATTATATACAATCACATTATCTGCGATGACGAAGACAGTAGATTATGAAAGAAAGCTATAGCGAGCCGGGAGGGTGAAAGCCGGTGTGAGTAGGTCATAGTTGAATATCACTTCCAAGCATCCTTGCAGAACTTTGTAGGATAATATTATGGGTAACATTACGGATAGTATTATATTACGGAAAGTAAGTAAGGACGGTAATCCCACCGTTACAAGGGACGCATATGATGGTATGTCGTAATTGATATAGGTTAAGTTAATTCAGCCCCTGTCGTATTACGGCAGGGGCTTTTTTGCGTGTGTAACGACATTTGTTACAGCACCAATAAAGCAAGCTAACATCGTTACGATTAAGTAAATGATTTGAAAGGAGTAACACAATGGTATACGAGAAAGTTTCATCAGATATGAATTTCGTAGACAGAGAAAAACAGGTTGAAAAGTTCTGGAAGGATAATGATATATTCCAGAAGAGTATTGATAACCGCAAGAAGGGGGAGACATATACATTTTATGATGGACCTCCAACAGCTAATGGTAAGCCACATATCGGACATGTTCTTACAAGAGTTATAAAGGATATGATTCCAAGATATAGAACAATGAAGGGTTATATGGTTCCACGTAAGGCCGGATGGGATACACACGGACTTCCAGTTGAGCTTGAGCTTGAGAAGGAGTTAGGTCTTGATGGCAAGGAACAGATTGAAGAGTACGGTCTTGAGCCATTCATCAAGAAATGTAAGGAAAGCGTATGGAAGTACAAGGGTATGTGGGAGGATTTCTCATCTACAGTTGGTTTCTGGGCTGATATGGATAATCCATACATTACATATGATGATAACTTTATCGAGTCTGAATGGTGGGCTTTAAAGCAGATATGGGATAAGGGTCTTTTATACAAGGGCTTCAAGATTGTTCCTTACTGCCCACGTTGCGGAACACCTCTTTCATCACACGAAGTAGCACAGGGCTACAAGGCTGTTAAAGAGCGTTCAGCAGTAGTACGTTTCAAGTGTGTAGGCGAAGATGCATATTTCCTTGCATGGACAACAACACCTTGGACACTTCCATCTAACGTGGCACTCTGCGTGAACCCAGAAGAAACATATGTAAAGGTTAAGGCAGCAGATGGCTATACTTACTATATGGCAGAAGCACTTCTTGATAAGGTACTTGGCGGACTTGCAGTTAAGGCCGGTCAGACAGTAACAGGAGCAGCTATTGAAGAAGGTAAGGAAGCTGGAAGCGGTGCAGGCGTTGACTACGAAGTATTAGAAACTTACAAGGGTAAAGACCTTGAATATAAAGAATATGAGCCATTATACCAGTGTGCGGCAGATGTTGCGGCTAAGCAGCACAAGAAGGGACATTTTGTTACATGTGATGACTATGTAACTATGTCAGATGGTACTGGTATCGTTCATATTGCACCAGCATTTGGTGAAGATGATGCCAAGGTTGGACGTAAGTATGACCTTCCATTCGTACAGTTTGTTGACGGAAAGGGTGAGCTTACAAAGGAAACACCATATGCAGGACTTTTCGTTAAGAAAGCAGACCCAGAGGTTCTTAAGGATCTTGATAAGGAAGGTAAGTTATTCGATGCTCCTAAGTTCGAGCACGATTACCCATACTGCTGGAGATGTGACACACCACTTATCTACTATGCAAGAGAATCATGGTTTATAAAGATGAGTGACCCAGAAGTTAAGGCTAACTTAATAGCTAACAATAAGACAATTAACTGGATTCCGGAAACTATCGGAACTGGACGTTTTGGCGCATGGCTTGAAAATGTTCAGGACTGGGGAATTTCACGTAACAGATACTGGGGTACTCCTCTTAATATCTGGGTATGTGAGGATTGTGGAGAAATGTTATCTATCGGAAGCAAGGCAGAATTAAAGGAACATTCTGATAACTGCCCAGATGATATCGAGCTTCACAGACCATATATTGATGCTGTTACATGTACTTGTCCTAAGTGTAAGGGCAAGATGAAGAGAGTTCCAGAAGTTATCGACTGCTGGTTCGACTCAGGTTCAATGCCATTTGCACAGCACCACTATCCATTTGAGAATAAGGAAGTATTTGAACAGCAGTTCCCTGCTAAGTTCATTTCAGAAGCCGTTGACCAGACAAGAGGATGGTTCTACTCACTTCTTGCTATATCAACACTTCTTTTCAATAAAGCACCTTATGAAAATGTTATCGTACTTGGTCACGTTCAGGATGCAGACGGACAGAAGATGAGTAAGTCAAAGGGTAACGCGGTAGACCCATTTGATGCATTAAAGAAGCACGGCGCAGATGCTATCCGCTGGTACTTCTATGAGAATTCAGCACCATGGCTTCCTAACAGATTCCATGACAAGGCTGTTACAGAAGGTCAGAGAAAGTTTATGGGAACTATCTGGAACACATATGCATTCTTTGTACTTTATGCTAACATAGATGATTTTGATGCTACTAAGTACACACTTGAGTATGATAAGCTTCCTGTTATGGATAAATGGATTCTTTCAAAGCTTAATACTCTTGTTAAGACTGTTGATAATAATCTTGCCAACTACAAGATTACAGAAACAGCAAGAGCACTTGAGGACTTTGTAGATGAGCTTTCTAACTGGTATGTAAGAAGATGCCGTGAAAGATTCTGGGCAAAGGGTATGGAGCAGGATAAGATTAATGCTTATATGACTCTTTACACAACACTTGTAACACTTTGCAAGGCAGCAGCACCTATGATTCCTTTCATGACAGAAAGCATTTACAGAAACCTTGTATGCAGTATAGATAAGACAGCTCCTATCAGTATCCACCTTTGCGACTTCCCAGAAGTTAAGGAAGAATGGATTGACAAGGAACTTGAAGATAATATGGAAGATGTATTAAATGCTGTTGTTATCGGAAGAGCATGCCGTAACTCAACTAACATCAAGAACAGACAGCCAATCGGCAAGCTGTACATCAAGGCTGACTGGAAGTTAAACGAATACTTTACAGCTATCATAGCAGATGAGCTTAATGTTAAGGAAGTTGAGTACACAGATGATGTAAGAGCATTTACTTCATACTCATTCAAGCCACAGTTAAAGACACTTGGACCAAAGTATGGCAAGCATCTTAATGCTATCAGAGCAGCACTTTCAACACTTGATGGCAATGCAACTATGGACGAGCTTAACGCTAAGGGTTCATTTACAATCAATGCTGATGGTGAAGATATCGTTCTTGAGAAGGATGATGTTCTTATAGAGATGACTCAGAAGGAAGGCTTTGTTGCAAGCTCTGACAAGGGTATCACAGTTGTTATGGATACTAATCTTACACCAGAGCTTATCGAGGAAGGCTTCGTAAGAGAAATCGTAAGTAAGATCCAGACTATGCGTAAGGACGCTGGATTTGAGGTTATGGACAAGATTACTGTATATGTAGATGGTAATGACAAGTTAGCAGACCTTATGGTTAAGAATGCAGAGCAGATCAAGAACGTTGTTCTTGCTAATTCTATTGAAACAGGTAAGACAGAAGGATTCACTAAGGATTGGGATATCAATGGTGAGAAGGTTGTGCTTGCGGTTGAGAAGAACTAATATGTTTGTTTAATAGACAATATCTAAGAAAATTACGGTTCTAAATGTACCTTGTAAGGGAAGTTTAGAGCCGTGATTTTTTTTAGGAGGGTTTGAATATTTCAGTGTTTATATGTCTATATGTCTTAAATTGGAGGTGGTTTGAATAAAGTTATAAAAAGGAACTGTTATTTAGTGAGAATTTTGAATAATATGGAAATAAATTGCAATAAGTTTATTAATCGTGTATAATTTAACTATTATATGTGTTTGAAATGAAAGTTATGGCGCTATAATATTATGATATCAGGGGGTAAAAGGTCTGAACCCACATGAGCGTGCTCATAGGTGGGTGAATGACATTGTGACCCACTCCCCCTAATATTATGTATAATATATACATTTGCGATATATCTATATTTAAGGAGGAGAAGAATTAATGATGACAAGTACAGAAGCATCTTTTAGCAAGGAAGAATTCAAGAAAAAAGTTGTAAGTAATTGTAAGTCTCTCTACAGAAAGAATATTGATGAGGCTGATAAGCAGCAGGTATTCCAGTCAGTAGCATATGCAGTTAAGGACCTTATCATAGATAAGTGGATAGCTACACACAAGACATACGATGAGGAAGACCCAAAGGTTGTATATTATATGTCAATGGAGTTCCTTATGGGACGTGCGCTTGGTAATAATATGATTAACCTTACTAAGTATCACGAAATAAAGGAAGCATTAAATGAACTTGGTCTTGATATCAATGTTATCGAGGATCAGGAGCCAGATGCAGCCCTTGGTAATGGTGGTCTTGGAAGACTTGCAGCATGTTTCCTTGATTCGCTTGCAACACTTGAATATCCAGCTTACGGATGTGGTATCAGATATAAGTATGGTATGTTCAAGCAGGAGATAAAAGATGGATATCAGGTTGAAGTTCCTGATAACTGGTTAAAGGATGGCAATCCATTTGAAATTAAGCGTTCTGAATACAAGTACGAAGTAAAGTTTGGTGGATATGTACGTTCTTACAGAGATGAAGCAACAGGACGTGATATGTTCGTTCAGGAGGATTACCGTTCAGTTATAGCTGTTCCTTATGACCTTCCAGTTATCGGATATGGCAACAATACAGTTAATTCACTCAGAATATGGGATGCAGAGCCAGTTAATACATTTAACTTAAGCTCATTTGATAAAGGTGATTATCAGAAGGCTATCGAGGAAGAGAATCTTGCAAAGAATATCGTAGAAGTTCTTTACCCTAACGATAACCACTATGCTGGTAAGGAATTAAGACTTAAGCAGCAGTATTTCTTCGTATCAGCATCAGTACAGAGAGCTGTTGACAGATATAAGAATATGCACAATGGTGATGTGAGAAAGCTTTACGAAAAGGTAACATTCCAGCTTAATGATACACACCCAACAGTTGCAGTTGCAGAGCTTATGAGAATTCTTATGGATGAGAATGGTCTTGAATGGGACGAAGCATGGGATATTACAACTAAGACAGTTGCATATACTAACCATACTATTATGGCAGAAGCCCTTGAAAAGTGGCCTATTGAATTATTCTCAAGACTTCTTCCTAGAATTTATCAGATAGTAGAAGAGATTAACAGAAGATTTGTAGAAGAGATTAAGGCTAAGTATCCAGGAGACCAGGAAAAGGTTAGAAAGATGGCTGTTATCTATGACGGTCAGGTTAAGATGGCTCATCTTGCTATATGTGCCGGTTACTCAGTTAATGGTGTTGCAAAGCTTCACACTGAAATATTAGAGAAGCAGGAGCTTAAAGACTTCTACGAAATGATGCCTGAGAAGTTTAACAACAAGACTAATGGTATAACACAGAGAAGATTTCTTCTTCATGCTAATCCACTTCTTGCAGACTGGATTACAGACAAGATTGGTGATGGCTGGATAACAGACCTTAAGCAGCTTGAGAAAATGCTTGTATACGTTAATGATGAGAAGGCAAGACAGGAATTCATGCAGATAAAGCATAAGAATAAAGTACGACTTGCTAAGTATATCAAGGAGCACAATGGTATAGATGTTAATCCTGATTCTATATTTGATGTTCAGGTTAAGAGACTTCACGAGTATAAGAGACAGCTCCTTAACATTCTTCATGTTATGTACCTTTACAACGAGATTAAGAAAAATCCAGATATGGATATAGTTCCTAGAACATTTATCTTTGGTGCAAAGGCAGCAGCAGGCTACAAGATTGCAAAGCAGACTATAAAGCTTATCAATAATGTTGCTGACGTAATCAACAATGATGAGTCTATTAATGGAAAGATTAAGGTAGTATTTATCGAGAACTACAGAGTATCTAACGCAGAGATTATATTTGCAGCAGCAGATGTATCTGAGCAGATATCAACAGCATCTAAGGAAGCTTCTGGTACAGGTAATATGAAGTTTATGCTTAATGGTGCCATAACACTTGGTACTATGGATGGTGCTAACGTTGAGATAGTTCAGGAAGTTGGCGAAGAAAATGCAGTAATATTCGGTCTTAGCTCTGACGAAGTTATACGTTACGAGAACGAGGGTGGATATGACCCTATGGAAATCTTTAACAATGACCAGGATATCAGAGAGGTTCTTATGGAGCTTATCAATGGTAAGTACTCTAAGGAAGACCCGGAAATGTTCAGGGATATTTACAACTCACTTCTTAATACTCAGGAAGGAAGAAAGGCAGATACTTACTTCATACTTAAGGACTTCCGTTCTTACGCTGATGCACAGAAGAAGATTGATGCAAGATACAGAGATGAAACAAGCTGGGCTAAGACAGTTATGATTAACTCATTCAAGGCTGGTAAGTTCTCATCAGACAGAACTATTGAAGAGTATGCTACAGACATTTGGAAGCTTACAAAGACACCAGTTAAGTTAAAGTAAAATAAATAATGTAGAATAATATCTATCCGGTATTCATACACTTTATCTAGGAGGCTAGGTAAGGGGTATGAGACTGGATAGATTTTTTTTGCCACGGATTGTAATACAGTGTGTACAGGCGGTAAAGGATAACATAGATGCGGTGGTCACAGACAAGCAGTATGCGGCTTATAAGAAGGCAAGAAGGAAGCATACAGGTGCATATAAAGAAAATGCAGTTAATACAAGTGCATATTATGCAAATATGAATTATGACCCCAAAACACATAATAGAAAAGCAGATAGTGGGAAAAAATATAACAGGGCAAACGGCATAATATATAAGGCATGTTCAGGAGAACATAGCACAGGAACCTACGGCAGTAACAAAGGCAGCATAATAAAAAGAGAAGATAATGTGGGTTATGTAATAAGCAGCTGCGAGGCAGGGGAGTACGACTACAGGGATTATAATTATTACAACAAAGGCAGTCGCAGCCGTAACAGAACGAAAGAAGAGAAAAGTCCGGATAATAGTGTATACATAAACAATAGATTTGAAAAGGATGACATATATCAGGAGTACAGTACAGAGGATAACAGAATAAGAAAGGCTGTAAGGCGTGATATAGCAGGAAAATGTATGGCGGTAATGATATTTATCGCCATTTATTTGTTAGTGCCGACTATTATAACGATGAGGCTTACGGGGGTTGTTGACACTGTTGTGAGTGAGGAGATTACAGACGGAAAGACAGTGACAGTAAGCTATAAAAATGCGACACAGTCGGTTGATGTTGAGAAATTCATAGCAATGGTGCTTGCTGACAGGCTGTATATGGGTGATGAGGTTGAACTTCTCAAGGCAGAAAGTATTATGATAAGAACAGATATATACCGGATGATGGGGGAACAGATGAATATAGACTGTGAGCAGCTTGGAATGTCTTATCTTACAACAAGCCAGATGAAGAAAAAGTGGAGTAAGGATTATTCGGATAATTACAATCTCATAAATGACTGCGTGGCGGCGACTAATGGAATGACTATAACATATAACGGGCAGTATATCGATGCAAGATACACTTACATATCGGCAGGTTCGACACTTTCAGGTCAGGAAATGTTAGGAGAAAACTATGCGTATCTTACAGCGGTGGAGTGTCCTAAAGATAAGGAGGCAGAGGAATATCTTGTAGTTAAGACGATAAGCAGCAGGGAATTTATAAATGCATTTGAAAAAATGTACGATGGATTAAGCCTTAGCAAAAAGGACCTTGATAAGCAGGTGCAGACAGTGTCAGCAAGTAAAGAGGGATATGTTTCCAAGATGCAGGTCGGCAATATCGTTATGACAGGAAGTACATTTGCAAGGATATTAGGACTTAATTCGTCAGATTTCAAGCTTGAATATATGGACAGCGGCGTAAAAGTGACGACAATAGGTGCCGGTGACGGAATGGGAATGAGTGTATACACGGCTCAGAATATGGCAAAGGAGGGTGCATCCTACGAAGACATTTTAAAGACATTTTATAGTGGAGTCAGTATCGGGGAGAGTGCATGACATAAGAATAAACATTACATACGATTAATAATTCTTTACTGATATTTTACTTGAAGAAGCATATAGATTTTAAGAATACTCTTTATATTATAAGCAATCTTTGATTAATAAACATTTATGCAGGTCTGCACAATACATACCGCAGATGGTAAATTTGAGTTAACCGGAGGTTGCTTTTTTTGCTGGAAAACAGGGATGAATATGGAATATATCCGGCAAAATATGGAATAGCATTGTTGCTGTCAGGGATTAAAAAGTATGGCAGTAACGTAATATCAGGAGGAAGATATGAGAAGAATGAAAAAAGTTGCTGCGGAAACGCTTACAGCTATGATGGTAGCAAGTCTTGCGATGGGAACAACAGAAACATGGGCGAGAAGTTCAAAGAGAGCAGCGTGGAATAATGCTGCGGCAGAGTCAGCAGATACAGAAACAGAGGTAAGGGATGCCTGTTATGTAGAAGATGACAGCCAGACAGATGCACATAATGTTAAGTCTAATGTATATGCAAACAGCGCAGAATGGGCAGCGTGGAAGACAAAGTGGGAAAGTGTCAGAACTAACTTCTGTCAGATAGCATTAACACCGGGCGAGGATGCAACAATGCTTAATGCAGGCTGGGTTTCAACAACTAAGGATGAAACTCCACAGGTTAAGCTTATGGATGCAAACGGCAATGAGATTAAGACATACACAGGTGTACAGTCAACAAGTGCTGATGTGCAGACAGTAAAGGACGGGGATACAACTTACACATTATATCCATGTAAAGTGACAATTACAGGTCTTGCAGAAAATACTTCATATAAATATCAGTATTATGTAAATGGTGCGTGGTCTGACACATATGATTATAAGACACAGTCAACAGACAGCTTTTCTATAATGTATGTAGGTGACCCACAGATAGGTGCTTCAACTAACCAGCTTGGCGATCAGAATAAAGAATATTATGCAATGAATGACTCTTATAACTGGTATCACACACTTAACAATGCAGTAAGCAAATTTCCAAACTTAAGCTTCATTATGTCAGCAGGTGACCAGATTAACCAGTCAGGAAGCCTTTCAAAGGAAGCAGATGCGCTTGAACAGCAGATAGAATATGCAGGTTTCCTTAATCCTTCAGTGCTTAGAAGCCTTCCGGTTGCCACAACAATCGGTAATCACGATTCAGGTTCAGTTAATTATTCTAATCATTTTAACTATCCTAACAAGCAGTCAAGCGGCGACAGGACAGCGGCTGGTACAGATTATTACTTTACATATGGCAACACACTTTTCATAAGTATTGATACTAATAACTATAATGTTTCTACACATGAAAATGTTATAAAAGAAGCTACAGAAAAAAATCCGGATGCAAAGTGGAGAGTACTTATGTTCCATCAGGATATATATGGTTCAGGTTATGACCATTCAGATTCAGATGGTATCGTTCTTCGTACACAGCTTACTCCTGTTATAGATAAGTATGATATAGATGCAGTTCTTCAGGGACATGACCATACATATTCAAGAACATATCAGATAACATCAGATGGTTCAGAGCATAGTTCATATACAAAGGCACCATCTTCATCAGATGCAGAAGCATTTTCATCTTACCTTAAGGACAACCTATGCTACACACTTACAACAGGAAGTGATGATACAACTAAGGCGATAGACCCTAAGGGAACAGTTTATTTTGAGGCAAACTCAGCAACAGGTAGTAAGTACTATCAGCTTATTGGTACACAGCAGGATTATATCGCTGCAAGATGCCAGAGCTGGAGACCAACATATTCTGTTATTGATATAACTGATACAACACTTACTGTAAAGACTTATGATGCTGCAACTAACGAGGAACTTGTGGCAGATGGCGGCGTTAAGACAGCTTACACTATCGTTAAGCAGGCTGATAAGACAGCACTTGCAGATGAACTTACCAAGGCAGAAGAGGCGCTTTCAGCAGCTAAGACAGCAGGCAATTACACAGAAGAGTCAGTAAAGGCGCTTGAGAATACAATCGCAGCAGCAAAGGTAATCTCAGAAAATGAGGAGAGCACATCAACAGACGTGGCAAGTGCAGTAACATCACTTCAGGATGCAGTTAAGGGACTTGCAGTTGTAGGAAACAAGGATAATACAGATACTGACAAGAATGGTTCAACAGATAACGGAAGTACAGGAGATAACCAGAACGGCTTAACAGATAACGGAAATACAGGAAATAACCAGAACGGTTCAACAGATAACGGAAATACAGGAAATAACCAGAACGGTTCTACAGATAACACTAATTCAGGCAGTGCATCATCTTCTGACAGCAAGGTTAAGACTGGTGATACAGCAAGAGCAGCCGTATGGTATACAGTAGCAGGTCTTTCTATGGCGGGTGCAGCAGGTGTGATACTTGTAGACAGAAAGAAAAAGAAGTTATCAAAGTAATATTGAAAAAAGCTATATATAAGGAATATAAAAATGTCAGATAAGAAACATATAATTATCAGAGCTGTAGTTGTTGTGGTATGTTTAGCAGCATTTATAATTGCGGCAGACCGATTAAGAGTTACAGACAAAGAGCCGATAGTCACAACGCTTGGTTATTCTTACGAGAATGCAAAGGTAATAGAGGTGGTGGAGGATAATCTGTCACCTGACGGCGTGAGAGTGGGATATCAGATGTTAAAGGTGCAGCTTACATCCGGTGAATATAAGGGAGAAATAGTAAATGCCACAAGTGCTGAGGGCAACCTGTTCGGTGCGGTATGTAAAAAGGGCGATTCAGTGGTTGTGCATATGAGTGTATCGGGCGACTCTAAAAATGTTTCCGTATATTCTAAGGACAGAATAGTGGCTGTAGCTGCATTTGTAGGAATATTTCTTCTGCTTATATGTATTATAGGTGGAAAGAATGGCGTTAAGTCGGTGATTGGTCTTGTATTTACGTTCGTGGCAATATTTATGATATATATACCGCTTATATACAGAGGTTTTTCGCCATTCTGGGCTGCGGTAATCATAACAATTATAACGACAATAGTTACTATGTATCTTATCAGTGGCATTGCTGTAAAAACTTTATGTGCAATATTGGGAACAGTCATAGGCGTACTTCTTGCCGGATTATCTGCGTGGCTGTTTGGACGTGTAGCGGATATTGATGGATATAATGTGTCCAATATTGAAACGCTTGCTTATGTAGGGCAGATAACTAATATACAGATAGGCGGGCTGTTGTTTTCAGGAATTCTCATAGCTTCTCTTGGTGCAGTTATGGATGTCGCTATGTCGGTTTCTTCGGCAATAAGTGAAATTCACGACAAAGCACCGCAGCTTGGCTGTCTGGAGTTGTTTAAAAGTGGTATGAATGTTGGACGTGATATGATGGGAACTATGTCAAATACTCTTATTCTTGCATTTGTCGGAAGTGCGGTGAGTGAGCTGGTTATTAATTATGCGTATAATCTTCCGTTCAGACAGATTATTAATTCTTATAATATCGGGATTGAGATTATGCAGGGCGTGTCGGGAAGTATCGGGGTTATACTGACGGTGCCGGCAGTGGCGGTTGTGACGGCCTGGATGCTTACGCGTGGGGCGCATGCAAAGAATGAGGGGAATGTTGCAGAGTAGGTTAATGGTTTAAAATAGCTTAGAAATGTGATTACAGACGGACGATGTTAAGATAGGTAATAATAAAGAGGTTAGCTGTCAGAGGTTTGTATTTATATGAATGAACGGACGACATAATATAAGCGGGTGCCTATAGCGCCGGCGGTGTTCAATGCCAGAAGCTTTAGCTGGCTAAGTCTAAGACTCAGCACAGTTAAACTTCAAGTGCATCTCACACTGCCGGCACTACAGGCACCCGCTTATATTATGTCTGTTTCTGGTTCTCACTTCATACTGGCAGAATATTTGTGGTAATCAATTTTAAAGAATATATTTATAAGAACATAATATTTAAGCAGAAGCTGATATCAGTACAATAAATGTGAATAATTTTCCATAAACAGTCATATTATATGATTAAAGGGTCAAAAGGTATCATCGATGCATGCTTGCATGCAATTCGATGTATACCTTAGTGACCTGCACTACACCGAGAAAGTAGCAATTTACTATGCGAAGCTAGTAAATTAGCGGATTTCGAGGTGGAGTCAGATTACGGGAATGCGGAGCATGGAGTAATCTGATTAATCATAAATGAGGGGCAAAATACCTTTTGACCCTCATATCATTATATGTATAAAACAGCAGAGCCTGCAATCATATGGATTGGCTGGACAGGGGCGGGTGCTGTGTGTATTAAAATGCGTACAAGTCTATTGCTTAATAAGTTAAAGTGTGTTACAATTTTAACAATCTTAACAGAGATATAGAATAATGTACGGAACAATTAAAACAATAGCTATGAACGGAGGGAAACTTATGAGCAAATGGGTTTACAGATTTTCAGAGGGTGACGCTTCTATGAGAGCGTTATTAGGTGGTAAAGGAGCTAATCTGGCAGAGATGACAGGGCTTGGTATGCCGATACCACAGGGCTTCACTGTTACTACAGAGGCTTGTACCAACTACTATGATAATGACCAGACAATATCAGAGGAGATACAGGGACAGATATTTGAGGCACTTGCATGGTTAGAGGAGTACAATGGCAAGAAGTTCGGAGATAACAGCGACCCGCTTCTTGTATCAGTAAGGTCAGGTGCAAGGGCATCTATGCCGGGTATGATGGATACAATACTTAACCTTGGACTTAATGATGTTGCAGTTGAAGGTTTTGCCGCTAAGACAGGCAATCCACGATTTGCATATGACTCATATAGAAGATTTATCCAGATGTTTTCAGACGTAGTTATGGAAGTATCAAAGTCTGAATTTGAAAAGATTATAGACGAAGTAAAGGCTGCTAAGGGCGTTAAGTATGATACAGAGCTTACAGCAGAGGATATGAAGGAGCTTATCACAAGATTTAAGGCTTTCTATAAGGAGTCAAAGGGTGAAGAGTTCCCACAGGACCCTAAGGTACAGCTTATGGAGGCTGTAAAGGCGGTATTCCGTTCATGGAATAACCCAAGAGCCATTGTATACAGAAGAATGAACGATATTCCGGGAAGCTGGGGAACAGCAGTTAATGTACAGACAATGGTATTTGGTAATAAGGGCGAAACATCAGGAACAGGTGTTGCATTTACAAGAAATCCATCAACCGGTGCAAAGGGAATATATGGCGAATATCTTATCAATGCACAGGGCGAGGATGTAGTTGCAGGTGTACGTACACCACAGCCTATCACACAGCTTGAAAAGGACCTTCCAGAGTGCTATGCAGAGTTTATGTACCTTGCCATGAAGCTTGAAAAGCATTATAAAGATATGCAGGATATGGAGTTTACTATTGAAGAAGGAAAGCTTTACTTCTTACAGACACGTAATGGTAAGAGAACAGCACAGGCAGCTATACAGATAGCATGTGACCTTGTTGATGAGGGTATGATTACTCCACAGGAAGCTGTTATGAGAATAGATGCGAAGTCGCTTGACCAGTTACTCCATCCTATGTTTGATGCAGAGGCACTTAAGAGCGGCGAGGTGATAGGAGAAGCACTTCCAGCATCTCCGGGTGCGGCAGCAGGTAAAGTTGTATTTACAGCCGATGAAGCCAAGGAGCTTGGTAAGGGTGGCAAAGGTGAGAGAGTTATTCTTGTAAGACTTGAAACATCACCTGAGGATATAGAAGGTATGCACGCTGCACAGGGCATACTTACAGTGCGTGGCGGTATGACATCACATGCAGCCGTTGTTGCAAGAGGTATGGGTACATGCTGTGTATCTGGCTGCGGTGCCATCAATATAGATGAAGAAGCAAAGGTATTTACACTTGGTGGATATACATTCAGGGAGGGAGATTACATTTCTCTGGATGGTTCAACAGGTAAGATATATAAAGGTGATATAAAGACAGTTGCAGCAACTATAAGTGGCAACTTTGAGAGACTTATGGGCTGGGCTGATGAATATAGAAAGCTTGGTGTAAGAACTAATGCAGATACTCCGGCAGATACAAAGAAAGCTGTTGAGTTAGGTGCAGAAGGTATAGGACTTTGCAGAACAGAGCATATGTTCTTTGGCGAGGACAGAATTCCTAAGTTCAGAAGAATGATACTTTCTGATACAGTAGAGCAGAGGGTTGAGGCGCTTAAGCCTATCGGAGAATTCCAGAAGGCTGACTTTAAGGCGATGTATGAAGCTCTTGAAGGAAGACCAATGACTGTAAGATATCTTGACCCACCTCTTCATGAATTTGTGCCTACAGATGAAGAAGATATAAAGGCACTTGCCGAGGATATGGGAATTACTGTTGAGGAAGTTAAAGCTAAGTGCGATGCACTTCATGAATTTAATCCAATGATGGGACATAGGGGATGCCGTCTTTCAGTAACTTATCCAGAAATAGCTAAAATGCAGACAAGAGCTGTCATGGAGGCTGCCATAGAAGTATCAAGGGAGAAAGGTTACACTATCACTCCTGAGATTATGATACCTCTTGTTGGTGAGAAGAAAGAGTTAAAGTATGTTAAAGATATTGTTATAGAGGAAGCAGAAGCTGTCAAGAAAGAGATGAATTCAGAAATCAAGTATAAGATAGGTACTATGATAGAAATTCCAAGAGCTGCCCTTCTTGCAAATGAAGTGGCAGAGGAGGCAGAGTTCTTCTCATTTGGTACGAATGACCTTACACAGATGACATTTGGTTTCTCAAGAGATGATGCAGGAAAGTTCCTTGACTCATACTATAAGAGTATGATATATGAGTCAGACCCATTTGCAAGACTTGACCAGAATGGTGTCGGACAGCTTGTTAAGATGGCAGTTGAAAAGGGACGCAAGACACGTCCAGAGCTTAAGTGCGGTATATGTGGTGAGCATGGTGGCGACCCATCAAGTATAGAGTTCTGCCACAAGGCTGGACTTGACTATGTAAGCTGCTCTCCATTCAGAGTACCTATAGCAAGACTTGCCGCTGCGCAGGCTGCATTATCTAATCCAGACATTGATAAGGAAGGTAAGGATGATGGAATAGCTGCTGATATTGATGTGGAAGAGATAAAGGAGAAAGCTAAGAAAGCAGCAACTGAGGCAGCTAAGGTTGGCAAGGAAGTTGCTAAAGAGGCTTCACGTATAGGCAAGGAAGCAGCCAAAGTAGGCAAAGAGGTTGCCAAAGCCGGAGTCGCAGGAATAAAGGCTGGGGTGGCTGAGGCTAAGAAGGCTTATAATGAGAATAAGAAGTAAAAGCTGAATATATATTGTGTTGACGAACGGACGACGTAATAAAGCTACAAGCAGCAGTGTATACATCACCGATTATACACCGCTGTTTGTAGCTTTATTACATCTGACAGTGACGGTATTTTAATTGTAATGTATAAATATTTGGTTCTTTGTCAAAGGGGGGAAGGTTTAGAACTAAATGCTTTGAATATGCAGATATAAGTAAATATAATATTTTGCCAGAGGTCAGACATAAGATACGGGGTGGCTGCGTGGAATAATGCGAAGGGCACACTTGAAAGCCGGATGTGTTAGTTCTTATACTTTCCTGCAGTATCCAGATAGGAGGGTACAAGGATGTACCCGACAGCGAAGACGCGACAGGACGGCGCATCTGAGCGGTATCGTCCGTGTACAATATCTATATGGAAAGTATTAGAAATAACCAGCCGGTTTTCTGGTGTCCGAAGCTATATTCCATGCAGCCACCCCGTATCTTATGTCGTCCGTTTGTACAGTTAGACAATTAGACCTTTATCTGAATTATACAAGCATAACATATCATACATTTTACTTCATATCCAGCAGCCCAATCAAAGTAGCCTTATCATTTAACTTAGGATTTTCGATAACTATATCCAGCAGGTAGTTAAGCGTACTTCCAATCTGTGTACCTTTAAGACCGTATTCGATAAGGTCAAGACCTGTGATGTCAAGGTCTTTGATAGTAAAGCAGTCGCCGCGGGAAAGAATTTCATCCGCCATGCGCTTAAGTGTCACAAGGTGGTTGTATCTGGCTGGGTTGCTTATAAATGTTACTTCCTCGCTCGCTTTGACCAAAGCAAAATCATACTTTATGACAAGTTCAAATATATCACGTCCGCACTTATGAAGTGCCTCTCTTATAGCCGGTTCGGTTTCTTCGATATTATCCTTGGAAAAAGTAAGTATCTTAACAACAGTTTCTATAGTCTTATTATCCATTCTAAGGTGACGGAGTGTGTCTTCTGCCTGTGCAGGAGTGCCGTTTGAAAGGCAGGCTGTAAGTCTTAGAGGAAGCTCCTTTTCGGAATACTTACATGTAAGAAGTATCCTTTTTGACTGCCGTTTGGTAAAGCTGTCGTGCAGCTGTGGAAGAATATCTTTAAAAAGATTAGTTGTGCCGTATAATCTGCAGAAGTCAGGATTATCAGACATAAGAGTTTTCTTAAGCTCGACACATACACGCTCCATGCTGACCTTCTGTATGTTGGCACTCAGCTTTTCAATAGCCTTGTAAGTATTGTCTTCTATAGTAAATCCAAGCTGCGCAGAAAAACGGATTGCACGCATCATTCTGAGAGCATCCTCTGTGAAACGTTCCTCTGGTCTGCCGACACATCTTATAACTTTGTTGTTAATGTCATCAATTCCGCCGTATTCATCGACAAGACCGGTGCGTTCATTGTAAGCCATAGCATTTATGGTAAAATCACGTCTGCAAAGGTCGTCAGTAAGACGGTCGGAGAACTCGACAGAGGATGGATGCCTTCCGTCAAGATAGTCCCCGTCTATTCGGTATGTAGTGACCTCGTAGCCGGTTGAGTGAAGTATAACTGTGACAGTTCCGTGCTGTATGCCGGTGTCAATGGTCTTTGTAAAGTAAGACTTGACTTCTTCTGGAAGTGCATTGGTTGTGATATCCCAGTCGTTAGGGGTAACACCCATGATAGTGTCACGTACACATCCGCCTACAGCGTAAGCCTGATGTCCGTTTTTTTCAATAGTGTTTATTATAAATGAAACATCTTCCGGCAGGTCTATTTTAAAATCCTTTGTCAGAGGAGAAGCCTGTGTGTCAGACATTTCTGATAATATATCGCTCATACAATCTCCAATCCTGTGTAGTAAATAAGTACACATAACGGTAAGTAAAATTTATTTTATCATTCTATCAAAAAAATGTATTAACGTCCAGTGAGGCTCATGGTGGAAATTATAGTGTGGACATGCATTTTTAAAGAATTTAGAACATATGATAAGTAGGATTAATTGGAGGTTTAGGTCTGTGAATGAAAAATCGGAAAAGGTATTAGAACAGTATGATATAGGAATAAGAAGAATGACAAGGGGACGCGGGGGTATTATCCTGTCGACAGATAAGGGATATAAGCTTTTTATCCAGTGCGAAAAGGCGGACAAATATTATGAGAGGGAGAACAGGATAACAAGTCTGTTAAGCAAAGTGGGGTATAGCTGCACAGATACTTATATGCGAAATAATGAGGGTGGACTTATATCGGAGGATGAGGATGGAAGAAAGTATATACTTAAGAACTGGTACGATGCGAAGGAGAGCAGCGTAAGGGATGAGGATGATATGTGCAGGGCGGTAGTAGCAATGGCTTATATGCATATGGCACTTAGGCAGATTACGCCGGAGATGTTGTATGCGGATAATGAAGCTTCGCAGGGTGCAGGTATTATATACACAGGAAATGGTGTATATACAAAAGATAATAAAAATACAGACAATAATGCAAATTATAATGCAAATATAAAAGACAGCGAAAATATTAAAGATAATGACTACCCTGATAATAGAAATGGCCAAGATATTAGGGATAATAACTATACAGACAGTATAAGAAATAATAAAAATATGGAAGACAATGATTATATAGACAATATAAGAAACAATAAAAACAGCCAGAATAATAATATATCAAACAATATATATACAAAAAACAATCCTGCTAAAACAAAACTGGGGAAGCCCTCAGAGCTTGCCGCCTGCCAGAAAAAGAAGGAAACCGATCTGCGGAGTGTGTATTCAAAGCACACAAGGGAGTTAAAGAAGGCTTATAATTATCTTAAGCAGAAAAAGAGCAGACAGTTGTTTGAGCAGATGGCATATAAGAATATTGAAGCATTTTATGAAGAGGCGTGCAGGGCGTGTGAAAGGCTTATGAGCTCTACATTTAATGAAAGGCTTGAAAGAGCAGCACAGAGTATGGAACTGTCACACGGAAGCTATACATATCATAATGTGCTGATTGATGGGAAGGATACATTTGTTGTGAACTTTGACAGGTATAAGAATGAATGTCAGATTAATGACCTGTATCAGTTTATAAGAAAAGTTATGGAAAAGTATAACTGGGAGAGCCGTGTGTTTTACAGGCTTGTGGATGAGTATGACAGAATATGTCCACTTAGCGATGAGGAGATGGAGCTGCTTATGGTACTGCTTTCGTATCCTGAAAAGTTCTGGAAGATAATCAACCAGTACATCAATGCAAACAAGTCGTGGATACCTGATAAAAATGTGGAGAAATTAAGGAAAGTCATAGACCAGAATTCAAGAAAAAGAGAACTGATTGATAAAATATGCTGTGTGTGGTAGAATTCAGCTAGGTATATCATATTTTGATGCAGGTGTCAGAGATATAAAGAGCCGTTTTTACTGATAGAAAAGGCTTTTTGTATGGGATATGACAGACACAGGATACATCACAATATAGTTAAAAACATAATATACTTCAGAGTATTTATCAGGATTGTTAACAGGTAATTAAGATGGATAATATATATATAAAAATGAATAATGTACGTATGAATATGCGTAAAAGATACAGCCTTTATGACAGGACTGTTAAAAGGATGGCAGCACTTATGCTTGCTGCCATTGTTGTTGTATGCGGCAGTGGATGTGCATCTTCTGACACGGGTGGAACAGTTATACCGGGAAGTGCCATAACACCAGCGCCAAAGCAGGGCAATATATCAGATATAAGCGGTAATGATAATGACAGGACACTTGTCGGTATGCTTGTATCGGTTGATACTAACCTTAAGAATATGTATTTTATTGATGTGGAGTCGGGAACTGAGTATTCTGTGATATACACGGGAGCGACAGATATACAGGATGCATATGGCAAGATAAAGGCGGCGGCAGTTATGGAGCCGGGTGAGATATATGATGTGTATTGCAGCAAGACAGGCAAGGCGCTAAAGATATATGGTTCTAAGGATGCGTGGGAGCGAAATGACGTATCAGATATAACATTTGATGATACAAAAAAGAGTGTTACATTAGGTCAGACAGAGCTTACATATACGAATTATCTTCAGGTAACATCAGGTGACAGTAAGATAAGTATTGCTCAGATTGTCAAGGAGGACACGCTTACTTTAAGAGGCATAGGAAATAAGCTGTATTCAATAGATGTTGCGAATGGACACGGATATCTTGAGCTTACAGGGATAGAAGCATTTGTAGGAGGATATATCACACTTGGCAGCAGGCTGTTCCACAAGGTGACTGACAATATGATGGTGACAGCACCAGTAGGTACGTATGATGTGGAAATCCAGAACGGAGATACAAGGGCGACAAAGAAGGTTACAATAAGAAAGGATGACACAACTGTGCTTGACTTTTCTGAGTACATTATCCCAGCGACAAAGAAGGGAACTGTCAACTTCTCTGTAACACCGACAAGCGCTATTATGACGATTGATGGAAGTGAAGTGGATTATTCAAGTCCGGTGAGCCTCAGCTATGGAACACATACGCTTACACTTCAGGCTAACCACTACACTACTTATACAGAAACATTTGTTGTTAATTCAGACTATAAGACGATGGTTATAGATATGACGGCGACAAGCACTACAAGTACGTCATCAAGCACGACTAAGACGACAGCGGCAAGTCTTACAGGCGGATATAATGTCAAGATAACTGCGCCGGAGGGGGCAGCACTGTATGTTGACAGTGTATACATAGGCATTATTCCCTGCACATTCAGTAAGACAAGCGGTAACAAGACGATTACGCTGTCACAGAATGGATATAATAATGTAAGCTACACGGTGTCTATTCCTAATACAGCAGGTGATATGACATATTCATTCCCTGCGATGACAAAGACATCATCAACAACAGAACCGACTGCTAGAACGCCTACAGTGGCAGAGCCAACGGCAGCTAATGCCACAACAGCAGGTTCTAAGTAGTACATTAACTATCAATTTAAGAAACAATGTAGTTGGATAAGATATGTATAGAAAAGAGGTATCAGGTTAATAATGACAAAAAGGATGAATATACCATTTTCACCACCAGATATGACAGAGAGAGAAGTAGAGGCGGTTGGTGAAGTACTAAGGTCAGGCTGGATAACAACAGGTCCAAAGACTAAAGAGCTTGAGAGACAGATGGCAGAATTCACACACACTAAGAGAGGTGCGTGCCTTAATTCGGCAACTGCCTGTATGGAAACAGCATTAAGACTTTTTAAGATAGGTGCAGGGGATGAGGTTATTGTTCCTGCATATACTTACACAGCCTCAGCAAGCGTAGTGTGCCACGTAGGTGCAACGCTTAAGCTGATAGACGTTAAGAAGGGAACATATGAGCTTGATTATGATGCACTTGAGGCAGCCATAACGGAGAAGACAAAGGCTGTAATACCTGTGGATATTGCTGGTGTTATGGTCGATTATGACAGAATAAGAAAGATTGTGGAGAGCAAAAAGCACCTTTTTAAGCCTGCATCAGAGTATCAGGAGGCACTTGGAAGAGTACTTATACTTGCCGACTCAGCACACGGATATGGTGCGAGCCGTCAAGGACTTATGAGTGGTGAATGTGCTGACTTTACATCATTTTCATTCCACGCTGTCAAGAACTTTACTACTGGCGAGGGTGGCGGTCTTGTGTGGAGAGAGCTTCCCGGAATAGATGACGAGGATATATATAAGAATATTATGCTTATGTCACTTCACGGACAGTCTAAGGATGCACTTGCCAAGACTAAGCTTGGTGCGTGGGAGTATGATATCGTTGCACCGCTTTATAAGTGCAATATGACAGATATTATGGCAGCTATAGGACTTGTCCAGATGGAAAGATATCCGGGTCTGCTTGCAAGAAGAAGACAGATAATTGGTATGTATAATGATGGTATTAAGGCAGATGATGTAGAGTACTTAGAGCATTACACAGATGTGTATACATCAAGCGGACATCTTTATCTTGTAAGGCTCTTAGGAAAGGACAGCGATGTAAGAAATGCATTTATAACAAAGATGGCTGAGAACGGAATAGCCACCAATGTACATTTTAAGCCGCTTCCTATGCATACAGCATATAAGGAGTTAGGCTTTGATATAGCGGATTATCCTAATTCATACGAAATGTATCACAATGAGGTTACACTTCCACTGCACACTAATCTTACAGATGAGCAGGTTGAATATGTGATAGAGAACTTTAACAACATTAAAAAGACTGTATAGTTTCTGTGATGAGGGTGTCACAGGAGAAATGGAGATGGGTATGCAGCTTAGAAGATGGAATTCACTTCCTGATGTTATGAAAACAAAGGAAGTCAGAAAGTACTACAATATTATAAAAAGACGTCAGGTTTCACTTAAGTTAAAAAGAGTATTTGATGTGGTAGTAGCATCAATTATGCTTATATTTCTTGCAATTCCAATGCTTGTCATAGCAGTATGCATAAAGCTTGATTCAAGAGGACCTGTATTTTTCAGGCAGGAAAGAGTCACACAGTATGGAAGGATATTTAAGATATATAAGTTCCGTACTATGGTTGTTGATGCGCCAAAGCTTGGAGCTTCGGTAACAGTGGATAATGACAGCAGGATAACAAGGGTAGGACGTGTGTTAAGAAAGATAAGGGCTGATGAGTTTCCACAGCTTTTTAATATTCTTAACGGAGATATGACACTGGTAGGTACAAGACCGGAGGTTCCAGAATATGTTAAAAAATATACAAAGGAAATGTATGCAACACTTCTGTTGCCGGCAGGACTTACATCAAGGACAAGCATAGCTTATAAAGATGAGGACAAGATATTAGCAGGAGCTGCTAATCCGGCAGAGGCGTATGTCAATGAAGTGCTTCCTGCCAAGATGATGTATAATCTTGAGGCTTTAAAGAAGTTCGGTTTTAAGGAGGACTGCAGGGTATTGTGGGATACATTTGCATCAGTAGTTGGTAATGACAGACTTTCTGTTACACGAAGGACAGGAAGGAAAAGATAGTACTGATATGCGCAGTGTGTGAGTATGGCTGTGCAAGAAGGGAATAACGAGAGATGGATAAGTTGTTTATAACTATGTGTGTGATTGCATACAATGAAGGAAACAGCATCGGGGGTATACTTGAGTGTATAAACCAGCAGGATTATGAACATGAGCATATGGAAGTCGTTTTAGTAGATGGAATGTCAACAGATAATACAAAGTCTGTTATGCTTGAGTTTGCAGAGAAAAACGAAGGAAGCTTTCAGAGGATAGTTGTGCTTGATAATCCAAAGAAGACACTTCCAAGCGGATGGAATGTTGCTTTAAGAGAATATAAGGGCGATGCAATCATAAAGGTGGATGCGCATGCAGTTATACCACAGGATTTTGTAAGTAAAAATGTGGCTGTCCTTAATACAGGAGAGTACATCTGTGGCGGACAAAGACCTAACATAATAGATAAACCAACACCATTTAAGGAAACACTGCTGCTTGCGGAGAGCAGTATGTTTGGTTCAAGCATAGCTGATTACAGGAACAATCCGGGAAGGACTTATGTAAAGTCACTGTTTCATGCGGCATACAGAAGAGAAGTGTTTGATAAGGTCGGCTTTTTTAACGAAGACCTTGTAAGAACAGAGGACAATGAGATACATTACAGAATGAGAGAGGCTGGGTATAAGCTCTGCTTTGACCCGGATATTATATCGTACCAGTATACAAGAAGCAGCCTTAAGGCAATGCTTAAGCAGAAGTATGCCAATGGCTTCTGGATAGGAAAGACAAGCAGGGTATGTCCTAAGTGTCTTAGCATATATCACTTTGTGCCATTTGCATTTGTGAGTGCTATTATAGCTTCACTGCTTGCCATAACAGGGCTGGGCAGCGTTGATGGTCTGATGGATAAATGCACAGAAAGAAATGGCAGGAAAAGATATGACAGAGGCGTTATAAAGAAGCTTAAGAATATAGTGGTTACACTTACTATAGTTATGTGGGCACTGTATGGAACGCTTGCGTGTACTATGGCGGCTGTATCGTCTATAAAGGCTGGCAGTAAGAGAAATATAACGAATATCCTGCTTCCTGTATTATTCCTTATGCTGCATATAAGCTATGGGGCAGGAACGATTATGGGACTTATGGATAAGCAGGGAAGAGGTTAGTTATGGGAGAAACAAGAAAAGATAAACTTCAGCTTATTGTAAGACGATTTTTTCTTATAATTACTGATATTATCCTTATCAATGGCAGTGTTATACTTTCGCTTGTTATGCGATTTAATGTTGATATTGCAGCGATTGAGCCGCAGTATATAGAGAGCTTTAAGGATACATGGATTCCTTTTACGGTAATAACACTTATTATATTCTGGTGTTTCAGGATGTATCACAGTCTGTGGCAGTATGCAAGTATAGCAGAGCTGTATAAGATAGTTGAGGCGTGTATAGTGGCAGAGGGCATGCATATATGCCTTACAGCAGTTATGGGAGAAATGCTTCCAAGAGCCTGTTACTTTATGACAGGAGTGTTCCTTCTTGTGTCAATGTGCGCAAGCCGTTTTATGTACAGAATGTTAAGAACACTTATCCAGCAGTACAGACACACATCAGAACAGGTTAAGATAATGATAATAGGTGCCGGAGAGGCAGCTAATGTCCTTATGAGAGAGATAGCAAACTCAAGATACCTTGATAATTCAAAGGTTGTCTGTATTATTGATGATGATGCTAAGAAGGTTGGAAAGTATATAAGAGGCGTAAAGATAGTTGGTAACAGAGATCAGATAAAAGAATATGCAAGATACTATGATATAGATGAGATTATATTTGCAATTCCGTCAGCCTCACAGGATACCAAAAGAGAAATACTTAACATCTGTAAGGAAACTAACTGTAACTTAAAGATTATACCGGGCGTATACCAGATGATGGACGGCGAGATTAATGTTCAGGACATCAGAAATGTAGACGTGGACGACCTTTTAGGAAGAGACCCTATAAATGTTGATACAGAGTCGATATTAGGTTATGTGTCAGGAAAGACAGTGCTTGTAACAGGCGGCGGCGGTTCTATAGGTTCAGAGCTTTGCAGGCAGCTTGCAGGACATAATCCAAAGTGTCTTATTATATTTGATATATATGAAAACAGTGCTTATGATATACAGCAGGAATTAAAGATGAACTGTCCGGAGGCCAATGTAGTCACTCTTATAGGTTCAATAAGAAACACTACAAGGTTAGAGTGGGTATTTTCACACTACAGACCTGATATAGTATATCATGCGGCAGCGCATAAGCACGTACCTCTTATGGAGGACAGCCCTAATGAGGCAGTGAAGAATAATGTTGCAGGTACATGGAATCTTGCACGTATGGCGGATAAGTATGGCACAAAGAGGTTCGTTATGATAAGTACGGACAAGGCTGTTAATCCAACGAATATCATGGGTGCGACAAAGCGTATATGTGAGATGATTATCCAGTATTATAACGGCATATCACAGACAGAGTTTGTTGCGGTAAGATTTGGTAATGTTCTTGGAAGTAACGGTTCGGTTATACCACTTTTTAAGAAGCAGATAGCAGCAGGCGGTCCTGTTACAGTCACACATCCTGATATCATAAGGTACTTTATGACTATACCTGAGGCGGTATCGCTTGTTATACAGGCTGGAGCTTATGCCAAAGGTGGTGAGATATTCATCCTTGATATGGGCGACCCTGTAAAGATAGATGACCTTGCAAAGAACCTTATACGTCTTTCAGGTTATACATTAGGCGTTGATATGGAGATTAAGTATACAGGCTTAAGACCGGGTGAGAAGCTGTATGAAGAGCTTCTTATGGCGGAGGAAGGACTTCAGGATACAGAAAATAAGCTTATTCATATAGGTAAGCCGATAGAATTTGAGAAGAAGGACTTTGAAAAGAAGCTTGAGATACTTAAGGAAACTGCATATGATGAGGATGCGGCTGCAATAAAGGCTCTTGTTAAAGAGTTTGTTCCAACATATAAGCCGGATGTACGAAAGTAATCTTTGACAGTAAACAAAAGTAAGCGGTTGTGAAGCACGAATCGGGGGCTATTATGAAGTATATTATTGATGGAAGATTTTTATACGGACAGGTTCTGGGAGTTCAGAGATACGCAAGAGAAATAACACAAAAGCTTGATGGTATGGTAAAGGACAAGCCATATGACGTTGAGATAGCGGTTCCAGAGATAGATTCTGAGGGAACTTCGGCAGAGATTAACAGTTACAAGACTAAGTATGATAACATAAAGATAGTGATACTAAAAGGCAGAGCAGGAAGAAAGTGGGAGCAGCTCACATTCCAGCGCTATGTTGACAGGCAGAAGGCAAAACCTGTGTATCTGTGCAATGAGGTGTCACTTTTTATGAAAAATGGAATAGTTACAGTACACGATATTGCATTTAAGACCCATCCGGGCTTTTTTACAGAGCCTGGTGACTGGCATGAAATACTGTTCAGAAAGCTTATGTATGATAAAGCATTTAAAAAGGCTGATGCCATAATGACAGTAAGTGAGTATTCAAAGAATGAGATACTTGGCAACTACAGGCTTAAGAATAAGGATATAGTCGTTGCCGGAAACGGATGGCAGCATTTTAATATAGATTATGTGGATGAAGGCATATTTGACAGATATGCATCAAGGATAAAGAGGGGTAAGTATTACTTCTATCTTGCTTCTCTTGCGCCTAACAAAAATCTCCGCTGGATACTTGAAAATGCAAGACGGCACCCGGAGGTTACATATGTTGTTGCAGGACGTGCATTAGGCGATAAGTCCGGCATAGAAAAAATGCCTAACATAGTGCTTGTCGGTTATGCAAAGGATGCAGAGGCAAGGGCACTTATGAAGTACTGTAAGGCATTTATATTTCCATCAACATATGAAGGCTTTGGTATTCCTCCTATGGAGGCGCTGTGTATGGGAGCGCGCATAGTGCTTGGCGACATACCGGTGTTACATGAGATATATGGGACTTCTGCGCTGTATATCAACTGTAATAAGCCAGAGGTCAATCTTGACGAGCTTCTTGATAACAGTGATGCAGTAAAGGAAAAAGAGGCAGCTAAAGCTGTGCTTGGAAAGTATTCATGGGAAAAAACGGCAGGAGAGCTTGTGAAGCTGTTTGACAGATATGCAGGCTGATAAGTGCAGGTGTGTAGTATATAGAAGCAGAGGAGCGGTATGAAGGTAGCGATTGATGCAAGGACACTTGGCAGCAGACCGAGTGGTGTTGGAATGTATCTTAATGACTTTCTTAAGCAGCTTATAAAGTATAAGGACATAGAGTTTGTGCTTATATCAGATGTGGCGGAGAGTGAATATATAAAGTCATTTAAGAATAAAGGCATAGAAGTGTATACACAGGGCAAAAAGGTATATAGAAGTGCTGGTGTGTATTCTTATTTTTCATTTGTAAAAAAACAGCTTGATATTATAAAGCCAGATATATTCTGGGAGGTAAATACCATAATTCCTATAGACTTAAAAGGAAATTACAGGACTATGATAACCATACACGATATGTTTCCTATAGAATATGTGGAATACTTTGGAAGAGTGTATAATCTGTACTTTAAGCACAATCTTAAAAAGACACTTAAGCATACAGATATGATTCTTTATAATTCAGAGCAGACAAAGCGCACGACAGAAAAATATTTTCCGGAGGCTAAGCAGATAAAGAATGTCAATGCCTATATAATATCCAATCCCATTAAGAAAAAATGGGTTAATACGGATGGAGATTATTTCCTTTATATTGGTAATATGGAAAAGCGTAAGGGCGTAGACCTGCTTATAAAGGGATATCTTAAGTATAAAGAATCAGGTGGAACAAAGAAGCTTATACTTGGTGGAAAGATGCAGGAGGAGGATATTAATTCCCTTGTTGAGAGTGCAATGGCTAAGGATAAGGATATATCTTATCTTGATTATGTTTCACACGATAAAAAGCATGAACTGTATGCAGGAATGTCAGCTTTCGTATTTCCGTCAAAGGCGGAGGGCTTCGGTATGCCTGTCATAGAGGTTATGAGGTTTAACAAGCCTATAATAGCAAGCAACCTGCCTATATTTGATGAGATAACAGATGGTAATATCAATACATTTGACTTAAGGTGCAGTGAGCAGGAGCAGATAGAGAACCTTGCGCACATTATGTCTGATTATAATGCAAATGTGGATGAAACAGCCTATGATGAGGTTGTACACCGCTACGAGCCAGAAAGACTGGGAAAGATAGTATATGATTTTATAAAAACGGAGGATTAATTATGAAGGTATTAGTTACAGGTGTTTCAGGACAGCTGGGACATGATGTGATGAATGAACTTGCAAAGAGAGGATACACAGGAGTAGGAAGCGACATAGCACCAGAGTACAGCGGTGTTGATGATAATACTGCCGTTGTTAATATGGAATATGTTCAGATGGATATTACAGATGAAAAGGCGGTTGATGAGATTATAACACGCGTTAATCCGGATGTTATAGTACACTGTGCTGCGTGGACTGCGGTTGATATGGCAGAGGATGATGACAAGGTTGAGAAGGTGCGTGCAGTCAATGCCGGAGGTACAAGAAATATTGCAAAGACCGCTAAGAAGCTTGACTGCAAGATGGTATATATAAGTACTGATTATGTGTTTGACGGACAGGGCGAGAAGCCTTGGGAGCCGGACTGTAAGGATTATAAGCCGCTTAACGTATATGGACAGACTAAGCTTGAAGGAGAATTAGCTGTATCAGAGCTTCTTGATAAGTACTTTATAGTAAGAATAGCGTGGGTATTCGGTGTCAATGGCAAGAACTTCATAAAGACTATGATTAATGTGGGTAAGACTCACGATACAGTAAGAGTTGTCAACGACCAGATAGGAACACCAACTTATACACTTGATTTATCGGTTCTTCTTGTTGATATGATAGAAACTGACAAGTACGGATATTATCACGCAACTAACGAGGGTGGATATATATCATGGTATGACTTTACACTCGAGATATATAAGCAGGCAGGACTTGATACTAAGGTTATTCCTGTGACAACAAAAGAGTATGGTCTTTCTAAGGCAGCAAGACCATTTAATTCAAGACTTGATAAGAGTAAGCTTGTAAAGAACGGTTTTACCCCTCTTCCAACATGGCAGGATGCAACGAGAAGATATGTAGAGCTTCTTAAAAAGGAAGTATAATCTTGTAGAAATGGAGAATGTATGAAAGAGAAAATATCTGATAAGCTGGGCAGACTGACTACCAAAGAAAACAGGAAACTTGCATGTGATGTGTTTGTAATCCTTCTTGTTTCCAAACTGTTCTATATATTTATAGGCTGTGTTACCAACTCAGCATTTGGCAATAATATAACCTTTGCCAAGATGTTTCTTGGTGGTGATGCAGACTGGTACATAAAGATAGCAGAGAATGGCTACAGCCTTGTCGAGAGCATAAAAGCAGGGGATGGACAGGCTAACTGGGCGTTCTTCCCGCTGTTTCCGGTACTTATAAGATGGTTTAAGTATATATTCTTTTTTCTTAACTACCAGCAGGCAGGAATATTGTTAAGCTCTATATTTACATATGTGACAGGTCTGTATCTGGTAAAGACAGTAAGGCTGTATAAGCCGGGAAGATTAGGATATATAGCCGTAGTGCTTTTATATATGGGACCATACACTTTCTATCTTCACTGTGTTTATTCAGAAACTTTGTTTATGATGCTCATTGCAATATTCTTTTACTATCTGAAAAAAGAGAGCGATAAGGAGTGCAGCTACTGGATACCAGCCATAGCTGCGATGCTTGCAAGCTGTACAAGAATAGTCGGGGTTATACTTGTATTCCCACTGGTTGTAAGGATGTACCGTGACTCGTATAGCGGCAGGATAAGTATTAAGAAGTTCGGACTGTTTGTGCGTGACATACTGTGTACACCTGTAAGACTTCTTCAGATATTTATATGTCCGGCAGGAATATTTGTAAATATGCTGCACCTTTACTGGGTAAGCGGCGATGCGTGGGCATTCAGACACGTACAGGCTGCGTGGAGAGAAGATGGAGCAGGTTATATCGGCAATATGATATGGGACTTCTTTAATAATATATATGCGGAAAGATACTGGATTCCGCTTGTCGTTATCATGGCAATAGTTGTATACATATATATGCTTAAGAAGGGATACTATGAGGAGGTTGTATTTGCAGCCATAACCTTAGTTATTCCTTTAACAGGCGGTGTTATGTCAATGTGCCGTTTTATCGTTGGAAGCTATGTAATATTTATAGGTATATATGATTATCTTGCAGATAAGAAGGACATCAAGCTTTGTGCAACAGCGCTTGTTGTCATTATGGAGGCGTTTCTTATATGGTTGTGGTTTACGGCTGGTGTCAACGCATTTACAGCTTAACGTAAAACCACAGGTGTTGATAAAAATGAGGATTATATATGAAGAATAAAAAGATAATTAATGGAATATGTTATGTTATTACGGCTGCACTTGCAGTATTTTATCTTGCTACTCTTGTATTAGGTCAGAAACGTGAGGTTTCCAAGGAGTACGACCTGTATTATGTGGACGATGAGCTGTCAAGATGGCCGGGAGAACACGGGCTTGACTACAGCTTTGGCGATGTTGACATATATGATACATCAAAGCTTGATGAGTATAAAAGGCTGTTAGAGGAGGAGAAGCTCTATGGCGACCCATCGTACCGTGATGAGAGCGATGAGGCAGATGATAAGGAGTCTGATAAGGATAAAGTCGAGTCTAACAGAGATTCAGCCATAGATAAGTATTTCCAGAAAATGCTTGCCGCACAGAGCAGTTATTCACAGGATAATGCTGCTGATAAGGCAGGGGATACGGACACTGATACTGACAGCAGTGAAAAGACTGTCGACCTTCACATTCCATACAGATATAGTAAGGGCTTTTATTCACTGCACACAGGCATATATACAACAGACAGCAAGGAGGCTTCTCTTTACTATAGATTTACTGTAAATGTGCCATCGGATGTTGTGCTTGATGTATATGGTGCAAGTTATAATACTGCGACAAAGGTGTATGCCAATGATACTTATATAGGCATTATTGCGGCTTATGATGAGGCAGAGGAGGCTGTAACCTATCATAAGAATGAATATGGTGACAGAATAAGGGAAGATAAGGTAAATAATAACTGCAATGTGCTTACTATTCCTGTGAGCGCAATCGGTGAGGACGGACTTGTAAAGCTTACATTTGTTCCAGAGGAAACAGTAAATATATACAATTATATGAACAGTATCGGAAACGACAACTTTAAGAAGTACAAGGGCTTCAGGATAACATCGATAGAGATGAGATATTAGTGAGTTTGTGCTGCTTATATTAAAAATGCAAAAAAAGACTTGCAAAGAATGATTATATATGGTACACTTCAAAAAGTTTCGTTGGCAAATATATTTATGTATGTTTGCTTATGATACATGGGTGGATTCCCGAGTGGCCAAAGGGGACAGACTGTAAATCTGCTGGCACTGCCTTCGAAGGTTCGAATCCTTCTCCGCCCATTCTACATAGCACAGACTTGCTGGCAGTAAAGCAATACTTAGGCTGCGCCAAGTATATGTTATGTATTAAAATACAAAAGAGCCGGTGTGGCGGAACTGGCAGACGCACAGGACTTAAAATCCTGCGGGACTTATACTCCCATACGGGTTCGATTCCCGTTGCCGGCACTATGTAAGAACAGACCTTTCTTGAGTAAGAGGGGTCTGTTTTTTTAATATATATTTTTATTGTGGTGATGATTTTAATATGACAGGCATATAATCATTATAGAAGATTATGTATACCATAAAATTGCGGATATGGATATTATTCGGAATTGATGATTATGTGACAGTATCAGACCGCATCGTGCTTGATACATTTGCGGTATTAGTGTACAATTAACCTTTATAGATTTGATTAAAACATCAGATGGAATACTTTATCGACGGGGGATGATATATGTTAGAGCTTGATGGAATGTTGTCGATAGTTATGCCGGCGTACAATGAAGAGAAGCTTATATATTCAAGCATTATGAAAACGCTGGATATAGTCTCAGCATTTGTAAAAGATATAGAGATAGTCGCAGTAAACGATGGCAGCAGGGATAATACCAAAGCTGAGATTATAAGGGCACAGAAAGAAGATAAGAGAGTGCGGCTTGTAACTTCTGATAAAAACAGGGGCAAGGGCAATGCCATAATAGCAGGTGTGTCACAGGCAGAAGGCAGGTATATCGCTTTCGTGGATGCAGACCTTGAACTTAATCCATCACAGCTTGAAGGGTATCTTAAAAAGATGATTACCGATAATGTCGATGTCGTTATCGGCTGTAAGTTTCATAAGGACTCAAAGCTTAAGTATCCATTTAAGAGAAAAGTGATAAGTATGTGCTACTACATAATGCTGCTTGTGCTTTTCCACCTGAATGTAAAGGATACACAGACAGGGCTTAAGGTGTTTAAGGCGGAGGCTATAAAGCCAGTCGGACATCTTATAAGGACTTCCGGCTTTGCGTATGATATAGAGCTTTTAGTGGCAGTTCACAGAAGAGGATTTAAGATAGCACAGATGCCCGTTGAGGTCGTGTTTGTGAGAGAACAGGGCTCTAAGAGAATAGGAATTAAGGATTGTATACAGGCATTTTTTGATACATGGGCAATATTTAACAGAGTGTACTTTAAGCATTACTATGATTGACTTATTATAAGAATAATTTATTTCATATTAATATAACGCAAAGGTCAAAAGGTCAAAAAGCCGTTTATGCCTGCATAATAAGACTTTTGATTTTTTGACCCTTATAAATGCGTATGAATTCCATATAACTGCATAAACTATATTTTGAAATATATAATAGATGTCTTACATAGATAAGATATCTATAGAATAATTAGCTGCTTATATGCGGAATGGAGAGTAGTTTATGGCAGGAAATATGAGAATTAACTGGAAAAGGCTGATACTGGCGCTGGTAGTGAGTCTGGGAGCAGGTGTGATATCATGGCTGCTGACGGGCAATTCCATGGAAATGTATGCAAATATCAAGAAGCCGCCGCTGTCACCACCGGGGCAGGTCTTTCCTATTGTGTGGACAATACTTTTTGTGCTTATGGGAATTGCATCCTATATCGTGTGCGAAACAAGGGATGACGACAGAATGGAAGCACTTATACTGTATGGTGTGCAGCTTTTTGTAAATGTAGGCTGGTCAGTCATATTCTTTGACTTTGGAGCCTTCTGGCTGGCGTTTTTCTGGCTTATGCTGTTGTGGGTGCTTATTATATTTACAGTATGGAGATTTTTCCATGTCAATAAAGTGGCAGCATGGATGATGGTTCCATATCTTTTATGGGTCACATTTGCGGCATACCTTAATCTTGCAGTTGCTATAATTAATGTAAAGTAAGGGGCAAAAGGTCAGAAAACCATTCGTGCCTGAACGATAAGGATTTTGACTTTTACATCATCCTGATAGGCTGATTTCCGTAATAACGTATGCGGAGGTCAGCTTTTGTTTACGCGTGTTTATATTTCGCAGGAAATTCAAAAAGAGTTAACATATTGTTAACAATTAGAGTTTTAATCGGTGATATAATCAGCTATACTTGTACGGTCATGGTGCATGAAAATGCGGTTGATTGTATATCAGAAGTATTAAGAAACTAAAGGAAACGAGGCGTGGTATGAAAAAGTTATGGCCACACATTAGAAGCGTAATATTTTTATGTGTTCTTGCCGCAGTTATATGCGTATGTGATTATCTGTTTGCGGAGAGTGGATACATAAGATTTATATTTAATCAGGTAAAGGCAGAAAATGCGGATACAGATACATGTTATGATACGATAGTTCTTGGCGCATCGCACACAAGATGCAGTATAGATGTAAGTTATATGGATATTATGTCAGCTGCCCATGCATTTAATATGGGTATCCCTGGTGAGACGGTCGATGATATGTACTATGTCTTAAAGTCTGTATGTAAGGACAATAAGGTTAAGAAGGTTATTATAGATGTAGACTATTATTACTGGATGAACGGTCAGTCGCAGAACCATTTTTCGAGGTCTTTTATATACCAGCAGATAAGTGACCCTGCGCTTAAGGCGGAATATCTGTGGAAGAATAAGGAATACATAGATATAAGAAATGTGTTCTCAAGACGTCTTACTTGGAAATGTACGCTCGATAAGGCAAAGACTAATATAAAGCTTAAGAACACAGAGGCTTATAAGAATTATGATATGTCAGCAGGGCTTGATGTGGACGGATACTTTGCGACAGCGGGCGGCCCTTATATGGGCAAAGGCTTCTGCTTCAGATATAAAATGAATGATGTTCCGGGCAATCCTGAGTATATTAAAACTATGAAAGGTAATGCCAATAAAGAGCTGGATGCGACAGTTATAGCACAGTTTGAACAGCTTGTCAGCTATTGCAGGGACAATGACATTGAAATAGTGTGCGTGGAGTCACCTATAACACCGGATGCATTCAGGGATGCTGAGGTTGATAAGGCAGTTACAAAGTTAAAGTCACTGTTTGACAGCTATGGAATAGCTTACTATGATTTCAATAAGACACTTATGTCAGTGCTTCCAAGAGATGACTCTTCATATGTTGATACGGAAGGCCATATGTATGGAGAGCTTGCAGAAAGCTACTCAGAGGTGCTTGCAGAGGTACTTGATAAGGCTGCAGCAGGTACTCTTAATGAGAGTGATTACTTCTACGACTCATACGAGAGCATGTATAACTCTATGGTTGCTGATTACGAGAATACCACAGGCTTAGAGTGGAAGTCTTATTGATGATGATAAAGAATGGAGAGTAATATGTCTTTTACAACATTTGAATTCTTCTTATTCGCACTCACTGCGTTAGTTGTATATTATATTATTCCTAAAAAGGTACGCTGGGTGTGGCTGCTCATACTCAGTTATATATATTATTTCTCATACCATGTCACAACGGTATGGATGATGATACTTACAACAGCGGTTACATACACTGGCGGAGTGCTGCTTGGAAGGCTCAACGGACTAAAGCCCGACAAGGATGCCGACAGAGAGGCAAAGAAAGCATTTAAGAAGGATATAACACACAGGAAAAAGAAAGTTGTTCTGTTAGTGATACTTCTTTCTTTCGGAGTGCTTGCAGTATGTAAGTACACTAACTTTATGATAGGCAACATAAATGGAATACTGGCTATGACAAAGGCAACAGGAAGACTGAGTGTTCTTAAGCTGACACTTCCTCTTGGAATATCATTTTATACATTCCAGTCTGTAAGCTATGTTGTTGATGTATACAGGGGAAAGCATGAGCCACAGAAGAACTTCTTTAAGTATGCACTGTTTGTATCGTTCTTTCCACAGCTCTTACAGGGACCTATAGGACGATATGAAAGACTGGGAAGCCAGTTGTATGAGGGACATTCCTATGACCTTCGTAATATACAGTTTGGCGTACAGAGAATACTCTGGGGCATGCTTAAGAAGATGGTGCTTGCCGACAGGGTAAATGCGGCAGTAACACTTATATTTAATAACTACTGGAACTATGGCGGCTGGATTAATGTGTTCGGCGTTATTTTATACAGTATACAGTTGTATGCGGACTTCTCAGGCGGTATTGATATAACTATCGGTGTTGCGCAGATGTTTGGTATAACTATGGATGAGAACTTCCGTCAGCCTTACTTCTCACGCTCTATAAGTGAGTTCTGGAGAAGATGGCACATAACACTAGGTACATGGATGAAGGATTATATATTCTATCCCTTCTCACTGTCAAAGTGTATGAACAAGTTCGGTAAGTGGTGCAAGAAAACATTTGGCAATAATATAGGAAAGCTGTTGCCGGTAAGCCTTGCCAATCTTTTGGTATTCTTTATTGTAGGTATATGGCACGGGGCAGCGTGGAAGTACATAATGTATGGTATGTATAATGGTGTTATAATAGCAGCCAGCGGTATGCTTGCGCCGGTATATGCAAAGATACACACGAAGCTTCACATTAATCCTAAGAGCTGGTGGTATCAGGGCATCTGTATCATAAGAACCTTTATACTTGTCAATATAGGATTCTACTTTGATATGGCACCAGACCTTTACGCAGCTAATGTGATGTTAGCAGAAACATTTACCAAAGCACATCTGTCACAGATATCGATGGCGACAGTAAAGGCAGTGGGACTTAGCGCACAGGACCTTATTATAGTTGGTGTGGGCTGTCTGATCATATTCATTGTCAGTCTTCTTAAGGAAAAGGGAATGAATATAAGAGAGACCATAGCACAGAAGAACATAGTGGTAAGATGGGTTATATATATCGCATTTATAATGTTCATACTTATATACGGAAGTACAGCCACTACTTCAGACTTTATATATGCGAACTTCTAGCAGGAAAATATTATTAAAAATGTTATTAAATCAGCTTAAAATGACAGGGCTGTGAAGTAAGATATGGGAACCGGGGCAGGTTTACGAAAAGTTGAAATCTTCGTAAAGCCCCGGTTTTACTGCGTTTATAGTGATAGTGACAATTATCAGACAAGGTGTTATAATAAAAAGATGATTGGATAATCAGAGTAAGTGTGAGTAAACACGGATTACTAAAGAAAGATAACTAATAATAGATGATGTAAGGCAGCAGTAAGCTGTGTATCGTATCATAATAGCAGGGAGATATGTATGAATAATAATCAGGATAATGAGATTGTAGTGCTTATACAGGACGTTATAGCAGGCAATGCAGAAAAGAAGGAGCTTTGTAACAGGATATATAAGGAAGTGTACGCTCTTGCGTATCCAGTATATCAGGATGAAGAAAAGAGCATGACACAGGCAAAGAAGGCCCTTATAGAGGTATGCAACCGCATTGAGGATATTAATCTGTCAAAGAATGTTCATAAGCAGGTTGCAACTATTGTATCTGCTTACTTTTTTGTAAGTGCGGTAAGTGAGTACGAGAATGAATTAAAGAATGATTATGTTATGAGAGAATATAATTATTCAAGAATACGTGAGGACGAAGAATTGCTTGGCTATATGAAGAAAAAGGCTGGTGTATTCAGAAGTCCTAAGGTATTTGATGAAGAGGGTAAGGAATTCGCTTCACTTAATCCGGTACAGATGGCACTTATGGAAATGTATGCCTATGAGATGCAGTCAGTGGAAACTATAGAAAGAATAACAGATGTTGACAGCTCTTATATAGCAAGCTGGATAGCAGGTGTCAAGGAAGCTGTCATAGAAGGTTATGAAGCTGTAGCGGCAGCGCCAGAGGAAGAAGCTTTATCACAGACACAGGATAGTGAAGAGGCTGGTGAGGAAGCTTACGAAGAGCCAGAGCATGAAGAGTTACAGGATGATGAGGAAGCTATAGATTACAATGATACATATGAAGAGAAGAGGGCGGTAAGTTCTGTATATAAGAGAGCTGGTGGTCACAGGGAGAATTCTGTTACAATGTTTATTAAAAAAATATTCCCAGCACTTTCTCTTCCAGCCCGTAAAGCTATATCATGGGCGGTTGGCTGTGTGGTTGTCATAGTACTTGTTTCTGTATTATTCGTATCTGCCATAGCTGGTAAGAATAACAAGAAAAAAGTAAGCAAAGATTATGACTATCAGGATATGCAGTATTACACAACAAAGCAGTCTTCAACAACAAAGCAGGATAAAACAGAGGAAAGTTCAGACAATACTGCAGAAACAGAAGCTGCAACACAGGATAAGACTACACAGAAGGAAACAGAAAGTTCAAAGAAGGTTGTTGTGCCGGAAAATAATAACGCTGATAATCGTGTTACTACAGCAGCTGATGATGGTGATAACAGAGATAGTGGTAATAGTGGAAGCAATGATAGTGGAAACAGCGACAGCGGCAATAGTGGAAGCGATGATAGTGGAAACAGTGGCAATGACAATAGTGGAAGCGATGATAGTGGAAACAGCGGCAATGACAATAGTGGAAGCGATGATAGTGGAAACAGCGGCAATGGCAATAGTGGAAGCGATGATAGTGGAAACAGCGGCAATGGCAATAGTGGAAGCAATGATAGTGGAAACGGCGGCAATGGCAATAGTGGAAGCGATGATAGTGGAAACGGCGGCAATGGCAATAGTGGAAGCAATGATAGTGGAAATGGCGGCAATGGCAATAGTGGAAGCAATGATAGTGGAAATGGCGGCAATGGCAATAGTGGAAGCAATGATAGTGGAAACGGCAATAATGGCAAAAATGACAGTGGTGATGATTCTAAAACCGATGACAATGAATCTGACTTTGGTGGTGGAATAATAATAAGATAAATAATAATAAAGTTAATGAGTATATTTTTGGGAGGGACATTCGGATGAAGTGTGTTATCCTGGCAGGCGGCAGTGGCGATAGTTTGTGGCCATTGTCCAGAAAGAATTACCCTAAGCAGTTTATGAACTTCAAGGAAGGGCGTTCACTGCTTCAGGAGACAGTAGTAAGAAATATGCCATATTGTGATGAATTTATCATAGTTACGAATGAGGCATATAAGAATATTGTCAACGGACAGATGAAGGCTTTCCAGAGCCTCAGATACAGACTGATTCTTGAAGGAACAGCGAAAGGAACAGCGGCAGCTATTATACTTGGAACTATGTTTGCGAATCCTACAGAGTTTGTGCTTATAGTGAATTCGGACAACTTTATAGACGGTGACGGCTATAAGGATGCAATCATAAGTGCCAAGGAGATGGCAAAGTCGGGTGCAATAGTGGCACTTGGTGTTAAGCCTGCATATCAGGCTAAAAACCTTGGATATATACTAAGAGATGACTGCGATGTAAAGAAGCTTATACCAAGAGTAGATTTTGATAATAATTTATCAGAAATATCAGACTGCTATTCTTATGATGAGGGGTATCTGTGGAACAGTGGTATGCTTATATTCCGCGCAGGCGATATGATTAATATCGTAAGAAAGGAACAGCCTGAGCTGTATGCTGCATGCAGGACAGCCAAGAGGAAGGTTCCTGCCATAAGAAGGGCTATACGTTTCTCAGAAAATGTTATGAAGGACATTATGAGTGGAAGCATAGAGTCACTTATACTTGAGAAGTGCGATAAGCTCAAGGTTGTTGAGGCACATATCATATGGAAAGACATAGATAACGTATGTGATATAGGGCCACAGCACAACGATGGCAAGAATGACTACGTGATAAAGAATGATTGCAGCAATGTATCAGTTATCAATAATGCACAGAGACAGCTCGTAGTTGCCAATGACTTAAGGGATATGGTAGTTGTCAATACAGAGGATGCTGTGTATATATCATCAAAGAATTCTGCCGGCAGTATCAAAGAGATAGTCAGGGACAATATGGATCAGTATGAAACTTACTTTGACTATAACAGAATATCCTACAGAGAGTGGGGCATCCATGAGCTTCTCACTTATTCTAAGGGATATAAGGTTAAGAAGGTCACAGTATTCCCAGGCATGATGATGAATCTTCACCAGCATGAGTTAAGGGCAGAATACTGGTCAGTAGTTGAGGGAACAGCGACTATTACCATTGGCACTGAAACAAAGGATTATGATAAGTATGAGAGTGTGTTTGTACCTGTTGGGGTCAAGCACAGGGTAGCCAATAAGACAGACAAGAATGTAGTTATAATAGAAGTAGGAATAGGTGACTCCATCCTTGAGAATGACCTTGTTAAGATATATGCACAGGATTCAGGAAGCAGTGAGAGCAATTATGTAAGGACAGATAACAGTCCTATAGTAAAGCTTGACCCTGCCTTTAAGGATAATCTGTGGGGCGGAACAAAGATAAGGGATGTCTTTGGCAAGAAGTGTGACTATGAAGTTATCGGTGAGAGCTGGGAACTTTCTGCACATCCTGATGGACAGAGCCGCATAGCAGAGGGTTATTACAAAGGCATGCTTTTTAATGACTATCTTACTATCATTGGCAAGGAGTCACTTGGCTGGAAATGTCAGGCACAGGACAGATTTCCTGTACTTATCAAGTTCATAGATGCAAAGCAGGCACTCTCTATCCAGATTCATCCGGATGATGAGTATGCCCTTGAAAATGAGAACGAATACGGAAAAAATGAAATGTGGTATGTGCTTGATGCAGAGCCAGGCGCATATCTTTACTGCGGTCTTTCAAGGGACTCTTCAAGGGAAGAGATAGAGGAGCGCATAAAGAATAACACAATAACGGAAATTCTTAACAAAATAGATGTTAAGAAGGGTGATGTAGTTATGGTTAAGGCTGGAACTATACACGCTATAGGCGCGGGTATATTTATATGTGAGATACAGCAGAACTCTAACTGCACATACCGTATGTATGATTATGACAGAAGAGATAAGTTTGGCAATCCAAGAGAGCTTCACGTTGCGAAGTCACTCGATGTTGTCAATCCGGTCAAGTACGAAAAAGATAATAAGTGTAATGTAATGCTTACACATAATGAGCATTATATTGCAAGAAGACTTGTACAGTGCAAGTACTTTGAAGTAATTAAGTATGAAGTTGAAGATGAAGCAAAAATACCTGTGGATGAAACTTCTTTCGTATCGGTAATCGTTGTTGAAGGTGAAGGCACTATTAAGACAGATGATTACGATAAAGAGATGCATTTTAAGGCAGGAGAAAGCTTCTTTATAAGTGCAGGCAAGAGAAACATCATAGTTAAAGGCAAGTCTACCTGCATAATAACACACGTATAATAATGGAGATTAATATGAATAACAGTTCTGAAAATAATGGAAGAAAGATACTAGGATATCTTTTTCCGGGATTAATAACACTACTTGTTATGTTGATAGTGCTTGCTGCTAAAGGTATATGGCCTTTTGGAAGCAACAGAATTGACCTGTTTGACAATATGCAGCAGGTAGCACCGCTGTATGCACATCTGTGGGATGCCATGCACGGCAAGGCGAGCATATGGTTTGACTGGTATACAGGACTTGGAACCAATGTTTCAATGAGTATATCAGCATTCTCTATGATAAGTCCGTTTAACATATTTTTATATCTGTGCCCAAGAGATTATATACTTGAATTCATATCAATACTCACTGTCATAAAGACATTTGTAATGTCTGTGACGATGTATGCATTTATCAATAAAAGATATAATGAACTGTCATACAGCGTAAAGGCACTTTTTGCAGTAGTATACGCATTCTGTGGATATGTACTTTTATATGCATCATGCTTTACACCATGGATGGATATAGTTGCACTGTTTCCGCTGCTTATGATGGCACTTGATGTATTGGAAAAGACTGGAAAGAAGCTTTTCTATATACTTATGGTTGCCGTAATGTTTATAATTAATTACTACCTTGCAGCGATGTCACTTGTATACATTCTTCTTGTAGGTGGAATGTATCTTATATTCAGATGTGACAGAAAGCAGAGACGTGAAAAGGCGTGGGACTTAGGTATTGGAACATTTACAGGAATAGCACTTTCAGCTTTCGTTCTTATACCAGTATTTGCACAGCTTTCACAGTCGCAGAGAACAGGCAATACAGACTCACTTACAAGCCAGTATCTTTCATGGATATCTAATCCTACGTTCAGAAGCTTCAGCCTTGGCGAGTTTGAAAGAATAATGATGTTCTATGGAATTGGATTATTCTTCGTTATTATATTTACAGGCATACACAGAACAATGAAGGCTGCTGGATATAAGAGAAACACAGAAGCCAGAAAGTTTAACTGGTATGCAATATCTCTTATAGTTATAGTTATTGTACAGGCTATAGCAGAGGGTACTAACATTATATGGCACTTTGGCTCATATAATGGTTATACATTAAGAAATGGTTATATCATAGCATTTACACTTATATGTCTTGCATGTGCATATGCGGATGAGGTTTTTGCATACGATAAGCCGGATAAGATAAAGGCTGTAATACAGGCAGTTGTGACAGTTATTGCATGCGCTGTGATGGCAGTTGTGTATGATAAGCTTCCGGTTAATTCATATGTGGCAGCATTTATCTTCTTTATAGCAGTATTTGCAGTTATGCTCATATTACATATAGTGGGCGTTGTTGTTATGAGGAACGGCTATAAGATAAGCATTGTCATAAGCCTTGTGGCAGTTGAGGTGTTTATAGGAGCATTTTCTATGACAGGCCCTCCTAAGTTCTACACATATGCGCCATACCAGTATGGAGATTATGTGCAGCTTGCAGTTAATGCCACTAATAACCTTGAGATAAGTGAGTCGCCGGTAGACAGGATAACTAATCCTGACTTAAGCCTTAATGCCAACTATCCCCTTATTATGAAGAGAGGTTCGCTTTCAAGCTTTACAGCAGCACTACAGAAGGATACACAGAAGCAGACAGTAAGGTGGGGTCACTCAAAGTACTTCCTCTGGGCGCTTGACTCAGGCGGAACAGTGTTCTCGGATGCACTTTTACATATAACAGAGGCGGTCAATGTCAATAAGCTTGACGGCTCTTTGTATACACTTGAAAAGCAAGGAACAGGCGACTGTGAGTACGACCTTTATAAGGCTAATTACCAGCTTCCTTTTGCCATGGTGACAAACAGCAATATATCACTGATAGACTTTAACAGGGATTACACAAAGCTTAATGCCATAAGTTCAGGTGATGCGACTGAGAACGATTATAACTGGAACACTACAACAAAGGACTGGATATATCTTCATAACCTTATGTACAGTGCTTTAAGCGGCAATTCTGAAAAGCTTGTCACAGAGTATGGAGAGTTTGCAGGGGCAAAGGTATATCAGGTGGGTGAAAGCCAGGTTGAGGATATCAATGCAGCAAGCGATAATTCAGCTACAGACAGGCCAACACAGCAGACACATGTAGTAAAGACTTACAAGGATACTATAAAGGGTCGTCAGGCAGTGTATGTAAGTGTTGCAGACTACAATATAGGCACGTCTGATGCCAATGTTTCACAGTTATTCAGAAGCCTTACAATAACAGTTAATGGAAAACAGATAGATATACCGACTATAGGAAATGTAGAGAATAAGTATTACACGACTGATTACAACAACGGACTTATCTACATCGGAACATTTACAGATGAAGAGGTTGAAGTACAGCTTGACTTTGCAAGACCTCTTGATAATAACGGCGATGTATCGGTTGACAGATATATATTTACTATGGGTGGAATAGACCTTGATAAGATGAGCGCACTCTGTGCAATGTATGATAATAAGCAGAGTGAAGTGACATATACTAACAATTCGGTTACAGTTAAGGTCAATGGAAGTAAGACTGACAATTATGCAATAGTTCCTATTATCAAGAGCGATAACTGGAAGGTGACTGTCAATGGAAAAGAATGTGAAACTAAGGATATCGCAGGCTTATTTACAGGAGTAGCTGTAAATGAGGGTGAGAATGAGATAGTATTTACATTCAGTCCGGCGACTAAGAACAAAGCACTGCTTATATCAGTTCTTGTACTTATAGTTATGATTATTCTTATGGTGGTTAATCATTATAAGAAGATATGTGTACCTGAATGGATGAAGAAGTGCGCAGGCGGCATATATATGTTTATTATAGCAGTGCTTGCAGTTGTAATGTTTGCAGTGCCTCTTATTGCAAGTATTATAGCAAATATAAGATACGTATTGGGGATGTAAATGTTTTCAGTATTAGCGGGATACTATAAGAATAATGAAAAGTTCAGATTATTTACAAAGATAATAGTGGTGTGGCTGCTTTCAAGGTTTGTAATGCTCATAATGGTTCCTGTTATGAACCTTGTGGCGGATACACCACACGATATACTCTATTATATGAATCCGTGGGATGCAGAGTGGTATAAAGAGATGACAGAGGTGGGATATAAGTTCCCAAGGTCAACAGGTATGGCTAACTGGGCGTTCTTTCCACTGTATCCTATGATATGCAGGGCAGTGAGGATTATAACAGGCGGTCATATCAATACTTATGCCATAGGCATGATGGTATCTAACATATGTATAATAGTGGCAGTATATTATGCGGTAAAGCTGGCATATCTTGAACTAGATAAGGGTAAGTATGATAAAAAGGATATAGAAAATATAATCATATTTCTTATGCTTGCAGGTCCTTGTGCTGTGTACTATGGAGCGATGTATACAGAAGCACTTTTTACAATGTGTGTTGTGATGTGCTTCTATAATGCCAGAAAGAGAAATTATATGACGGCAGGTGTATTTGCGGCGCTTGCAAGTGCGACAAGAATAGTCGGCTGTACTCTTATAGTTGTATTACTCATAGAAATGTATATAGATAGTTATAAGAAACAGGAAGTGATGTCAAAGCGTATACTGTATACAGTACAAGACATTATAAAAGATGGCAGAAAGCTTTTATCACTTGCATTATGTCCTCTTGGAATATTTGTGTATATGACTTTCCTTAAGCACTTCTGCGGTGATGCGTGGGCATTTTACCATGTTCAGAGAGCATGGAGGACACAGAAGCTTTTTCCGGTTATCGGGGTGCTTTACAAGTCGTGTACAGGACAGCTCGGCTCTATGTCGGATGTCAAGCAGATAAACGGCATAATACTTGGATGGTTCTGTATATTTGCACTGTTACTGTATGTGATTATGATAGCGAGAAAGCATTATTCCGCCGGAGTATTTGGAATAGTGGCACTTATAATACCGCTTACTTCAAGCGTTATGAGCACGTTAAGATTTATAGTCGGTTCATTTGTTATATATATTGGTATTACGCAGATACTGCTGTCAGTCAGAATAAGAACCAGACGAATTATTATGGTGCTGCTTGCAGTAGCTGAAGTGGTGTGCATATCGGCATGGTATTTCTGGGACGGACTGCTTATGTAGCGAGTGTGTATACTTTGTGAAAATACTTGCGAACTTTACGTAAAGGTATTATAATTAACACGCTTTTTAGAATATGAGAGATTTTGTTTTGAATAATAAGTAACGTACAAAAGTTATGTATATCAGAAGGAGAAAAATATGTTATCAGTAGTTGTACCTACATTTAATGAGGGAAAGAATATTAGAAATCTGGTGACACAGATAAATGATGCACTTAAGGGAATTGATTACGAAATATTATTTGTAGATGATAGTAAAGATAATACACCAGAGGTTATTATGGAGGTTGCAAAGGACTTCCCACAGGTAAGAATGGAGCACAGAACAGGTGAAACTGGTCTTGCAACAGCCGTTCTTAAGGGCTTCGAGCTTGCAAAGGGTGAGTATATGGCATGTATGGATGCTGACTTACAGCACCCACCTATCGTCCTTAAGTATATGTATAAGGCAATGGAAAGTGGCGCAGACTTCTGTATACCTAGCCGTCTTATTCCGGGTGGAGATGATGGCGGACTTAACTGGTACAGAAAGTTCGTATCGGGAACAGCACGTAAGATAGGACAGTGGATGCTTCCTTGCTTAAGACAGATATCAGACCCTACAAGCGGACTTTTTATGTTCAGACGTGAAGTAATAGAGCATGCAGACCTTCAGCCTATCGGATGGAAGATTATGGTAGAAGTTCTTGCCATGGGTTCATATAAGAAGGTTATAGAGATACCTTACAAGTTCCAGCAGAGAACAGAGGGCGAGTCTAAGCTTTCAGGAAAGGTTACTCTTGAATACCTTAAGCAGCTTAAGGATCTTAGAAAGAGATACAACAAGGCTAATAAGTATCAAGTTGAGATCTGGTCAACAGAGAGGATGATGGCAGAATAATGGGAAAGTATTTTGGTACAGATGGATTTCGTGGAGAAGCTAACGTTACACTTACAGTAGACCATGCATTTAAGGTAGGAAGATTTCTTGGCTGGTTTTATGGTAAGGAAAAGGAAGATGGAAAGGCTAAGATTGTAATCGGCAAGGATACAAGAAGAAGCAGCTATATGTTTGAGTATTCACTTGTTGCAGGACTTACAGCTTCCGGCGCAGATGTATATCTTCTTCATGTAACAACAACACCTAGTGTTGCATATGTAACAAGAACAGAGGACTTTGACTGCGGTATTATGATATCTGCAAGCCACAATCCTTTTTATGATAATGGTATCAAGCTCATCAACAGCAAGGGCGAGAAGATGAGAGAGGATGTCATTGATGAGATAGAGAAGTACCTTGATGGCGAGATTAAGGATATTCCATACGCTACTAAGGAAAAGATAGGCTGTACAGTAGACCATACAGCAGGACGTAACAGATATATGGGTTATCTTATGAGCCTTGCAATATATTCCTTCAAGGGAATGAGAATAGGTCTTGATGCATCTAACGGAAGTGCGTGGACACTTGCAAAGGCAGTATTTGATGCACTTGGTGCCAAGACATATGTTATCAATGCAGAGCCTAATGGAACTAATATCAACGCTGACTGTGGTTCTACACATATAGAAGGCTTATGTGACCTTGTTAAGAGAGAACACCTTGATGCAGGTTTTGCATTTGACGGGGATGCAGACAGATGTCTTTGTGTAGATGAGAATGGTGATGTTATAACAGGCGACCATATCCTTTATATATATGGATGTTATATGAAGGAAAGAGGAAAGCTTATCGATAACACAGTTGTCACAACAGTTATGTCTAACTTTGGTCTTTACAAGGCGTTCGATGCGGCAGGTATCGATTATGAGAAGACTAAGGTTGGAGATAAGTATGTATATGAGTGTATGTCTAAGAACGGTTACCGTCTTGGCGGTGAGCAGTCAGGACACATCATATTCAGCAAGTATGCGACAACAGGTGATGGTATCATAACAGCCCTTAAGATGATGGAGGTTATGATTGCAAAGAAGAAGACACTTGCACAGCTTGCAGCGCCTCTTCATATATATCCACAGGTGCTTAAGAATGTACGTGTATACGACAAGCCTACAGCACAGAATGATGAGGATGTTAAGGCAGCAGTAGCAAGGGTAGCAGAGGCACTTGGTGAGAATGGCCGTATTCTTGTAAGAGAGAGCGGAACAGAGCCAGTTATAAGAGTTATGGTTGAAGCCGGTACACATGATGAGTGTGAAGCTTATGTCGATGAAGTAATCGAGGTTATTAAGAGTAAGGGCTATGTAGCAGGGTAACTATGATGTTGAGGTCAACCACCACATATGAGTAAAATCATATGGGTAAATGACTTTGTGACACTGGTATCATAAATATGTATGAATAAACAATTCTCCTTGTTAATAAGATGATAGTAGTCTTATTAACAAGGGGATTTTTTTATGTCGCGAATATGTGGATATAGTACAGAAGAGCCATTAGTGTATGTGGATAAATGTGTATGCAATAAAGAGGAGGCTTTGGTGTATGCGGATAAATGTGTATGCCGTACACATGATACAGTAAGAAGAAAAAAATGTGCCAATACGCCTGCCAGATATATTTATATACTGCCAGCCGTGTTATGCATTATCTTTCTAAGTATTATGACGATGACGGGCTGCAGTAAAAATGAGTCAAAGGAGCACACAGTTATTGATTACACAGTGGTTGAGAATGAAGACCTCCCGGCAGAACTTAGGAAGCTCATAGATAACAAGAAGGAAAATACACTGCGGCTTACATACACAACAAAGGATTATACATATGTTGTAGCCGGCTTTGGAACAAAGGAAACGTCCGGTTACAGTATAAAAGTAAATGATGTGTATAAGAGTGGTGATGCAATATATGCAGATTTTGCCCTTATTGGGCCATCGGAAAATGAGGCTGTAAATGAGGTGGCTACAACACCTTATATAGTGCTCAAGTACGAAAAAAGGGATGAGCCGGTAGTATTTAAGATGTAAGTGTCAAAAGTATAAAAGTCGTTTATGCCGGCAGAAAAAGACTTTCTTACTGGGGACACTTACATTGAAATATAAAATAAAGTACTATCTGGAATTACTGGTTCATATACTACATAAAGGAAAAGTGCCTGATAAATATAAGGAGGTTTATAAGTTGGAGCTTAAGTATGACAATATTCACCAATACACTGTAAAGTGTTCAAATACTTCCCAGATAACTCTTGATGATGATTATAATGTGCCGGACAGCAAGCCGGATATAGACAGCATAGTAAAAGATTTTGGTATGGTTGTGCTTGACAGTATAAGGGTCAATCAGGATAAGGCGCAGGTTGAGGGCAGTCTTAAGTATGCGATACTCTACATAGGAAAGGGACAGGAGGAGGGAAGTTTTCTTCCTGTAAAGATGGATGGAAGCCTGCATTTTCTGGAAAATATTAATCTGTCGTGTGATGCCTCTGATACGGAGGTGACCTGCAGGGCGCGTATAGAAGACCTCACCATCAAGTCGATTAATTCAAGGAAAATAAGCGTAAAGGCGATAGTGAGCCTTACTGTAGTGTGTGAGGAAATCAATAATGTTGCCATATCATCGCAGATAACGGCAGATGAGGAGTGCAGCCTGCAGCTTCTCTATAAGGATTATGAGTATGCACAGATGGATGTAAATATGCGTGACAACTTAAGGATAAAGGAAAGTCTGTCACTTCCTAACGGCAAGGCAGATGTGGCAGAGCTTGTGTGGGATGACGTGGATGTAAAGAATATGAGTACACGTATGACTGAGGATGGGCTTAGTGTCGGTGGTGAGCTTAGTGTATTTATTATGTATATAAGCAATGATGACGGTCAGTCAGTGCAGTGGTATGAAACTTCAGTGCCGTTTACGGGTGTTATAGATGTGAGTGGTGCCGACCCTGAAAGTATATGCTATGTAGGTTTTACTCTTACAGGTAAAAATGTGGAGGTAAGGCCAGACTATGACGGAAATAACAGGGAGATAGCGGTGGAGCTTGTGCTTGATATGGATATCAAGTCTTACAGGGACTGTAAAAAGACTGCGCTTAAGGATGTATATGTTCCGGGAAGTACTATGAATATAAAGCAGTCAGAGGTGAAGCTTAAGAAGCTGCTTATAAGAAATAATACCAAGTGCCGTGTAGCCGATAACATTAAGGTTGCTGATTATATAAATCTTATGCAGATAGTAAATGCCACGGCAGGGGTGCAGATAGATGACTACGAATATACTTCTGAGGGCATAGAGGTGTCGGGTGCTGTTATGGTAAATGTATGCTACATAACATCAGATGATAATGCACCTATGGGAAGTGTCAATGCTGTCATTCCATTTACAGGTGTAGTAGCCATAAAGGAGTATGATAAGGATAATATAGAGTATATGATAAGACCTTGTATAGAACAGCTGCAGGCATCAATGAACAGCAGCGCGCAGATAGAAGTCAAGGCAGTTGTTTCGCTTGATGCAATATGCTTTGAGCCGGTAGTGCTCTCAACGATAGAGGAGTGTGAGTATACACCGGGTGATGGGGAATATTATGCTTCACTTCCTTCTATGGTCGGTTACATATCGGATGGCAGATGTAATATGTGGGATATAGCAAAGAAGTATAATACGACCTGTGATGCAATAAGAAGGGATAATGCGCCTGTGCAGAGGCTTTCTGACAGTGATGATGTGCCAAGGGGGACTAAGCTGCTGCTTATAAAGGAGTGCATGGTGGCAGAGTAGTTATAATTAGTTAAATAAAACGGGGCTGCCACAAATATACTGTGTCAGTCCCGTATGTGTCATATTAAAGTTATATTAAAGCTTTAGGCATTAGTGCTATCTGTATTCTTTGAAGCGAAGTACTTATCGAACTTATCCATAACGGCACTGTATGTATCCTGTGATATATCAGGAAGAGTTCTGCCCCAGCTCTTAGTAGCTTCCTTGAAGCCTTTTTCTACGGCTTCCTTCATAGTCTTCATCTTTTCTTCATCATCACCGGCAAGAGCCTGTGCGAAGTCGAAAATTCTCTCAGATGTCTGCTTAACGCCCCAGTAGCCATCTTCTGATATGTCTTCTTTAGCCTTTGCGATAGTGTCTGCATCGGCAGTAAAGTTACCGCTTGCAAGTGCTTTCCACATATCATCAGCAGTTCCTATAGTAATACCCTGCTTCTTGAACATAGTAGTTACAAGTGACTGTAACTGCTGCATACGATTGTCAGAGTCAGCCTTGAGCTTTGCTACAAGTGCTGGATTGGCAGCATTACTTTTAACAGATGATGTTGAAGAGCTGCTTTTGTCTGAAGATGACTCATAAGTAGCTGCAACATCGCTTGTGTTTTTAGAAGCTGTTGAGTTGTCGGTGTCTTTAACGGCAGTCTTCTTGTTAGAAGCCGCTTCGTAACTTGTGTAATAAGAATTAACTCCATTTAATTCCATATTATTCCTCCATTCTAACCATTATATAAGCTGGCTGTGTAATTAATAAGTGACATCTATGTATGCCCATTACTGTAGTAAGTTGAATATATGAAACATACACAGGAAAAAAGCCATCCGTGGCTCTTAATATAATGTCCACAGTTATGTGTAATCTGATATACCACACTTGGACATTTGTTATATATCATATATCGGAGAGTTTTGTGGATAATTAACCCGTACTTAAAAATTGGAGTGGATATCTGTAATCAGATACGATTCTGTCTGCAGGATAACTAAGCAGGCAGAATATCAAAAATTAATAAAATAAATCAGATACGCTCCTGATTACGCCTGTACTTATTAGGCGATACGCCCTTAGTCCGCCTGAAGGCATCACCAAAGTAGTTGCTGTCATTAAAGCCACATTCAAATGCAATCGTGGTTATTGACTTGTTGGTGTTAAGCAGCAGTTCGCAGGCGTGCTTAATGCGGACATTAATTATATACTCCTTAAAACCAAAGCCAGTCACACTTTTAAACTTCTTTGAAAGATATGAACGGCTTAAGTTAAACTGTTTTGCCATATCCTCAAGAACAAGCTTTTCATTGTAGTGGGTGTATATGTAAGTGGCAACCTCCTGCATAATCTGGTTATCCACGTCAATCTCTTTTATTACATTTTCTTCATACTTCTTACATCTTGCAATAAAAAGAATAAGTTCTGCAAGTGCCACGCTTACAAAGCCCGGAGAGAGCGGGTCCTGCCCCTCATTTTCAAACATAAGCTTATCAAGGATTTTCTCAATGTAATCCCTTCTCTTCTCAGGAATATTGATAACGCCGGTCTGCATAACCTCTGATACGATGTCGGTTCCCACGATACCGCTTAACCAGTCTGTAACCGGAGGTTTGAAGCTTATAACAATACGTTCATTGATACCTTTTCCGGTGTAGTCAGTCTTGTGTATAGTTCCGGCAGGAACGATGACGATATCGCCGCGGCTGAACTTATATATATTGTGGCTTATAAATGCGGTGCACTCCCCGCGGGCAAGATAAAACAGCTCATGAAACGGATGTGAGTGCGGTTCTTTCATCTTGAAGGCTGAACGCTTGATTTTTTTTATCTCAAAGTCTTTCTGCATATCCTGTAACATAGTAATCCTCATTTCTGTGCCTCTTAATATTAGGCAGCTTTTAATTGTATATCAGATGTCTGGTCGTAGGTAAGTATCCTGCTGCTGACAGGCGTTGGTGTCCTGCCCTATTGGGGTGCAATTACGCAATTATCTACTTGATAGGCAGGTTAATAAGGATAACTGACCTTGTAATGCTGACATCACATAAGATTAAAAGGAAAAATATCTGTAGTTTCACGCTATTATAGATATAAATTAGTAGAAATTACTGCTTTTTATGCTAACATATATATTGTAAAAAATAAAGAGCGAATTAGTAAATATCAGAAAGTGAGTGAGAAAAAATGGCAAAGCCAATAAGCGCAGGAAAAAGAGAAATGATTTTAAATGGCAATCTGGTAAAGGCGATACTTACACTGGCAATACCTGTTATGCTTAACAGTTTTATACAGTCAATGTACAATCTTACAGATACATTCTGGCTTGGAAAGATAGGAACAACAAGTCAGGCAGCCATAACACTTGTTTCCCCATTCCAGAATATACTTATCAACTTCGGAGCCGGAATAACAACAGCCGGAGCTATACTTATATCACAGTACTTAGGTGCAAGGGAAGATAAGCAGGCCAACTCAATGGCAAATCATATATGTATAACCTCGCTTGGATTTTCAGTCATATGTGCCTGTATATGCTGGCTGTGTTCGTCAGGACTTGTCAGATGGCTTGGTGCAGAAGGCGATATATATAATTACGGACTTACATATATAAGAATAGTTGTAATTGACCTTCCATTCCTTTTTATGATTAATCTGTTTTCATCTGTAAGGCAGGCGCAGGGCGATACAGTAAGACCGCTGCTTCTGAATATACTTGGTGTTACTATCAACCTTATACTTGACCCGCTGTTTCTTGTTGTATTTAACTGGGGTATCGGTGGAGCCGCATTTGCAACACTTATAGCGAAAATTCCAAGTGCCATCATAGGCTTTGTAATACTTACAGGAAAGAACCAGCTTGTAAGAATAAGCTTTAAGGGCTTCAGATTTGATAAGAATAAGGTTATGTCTATATTAAAGATAGGTCTGCCTACAGCAATCGGTGGAAGTACAATGCAGTTCGGTTTTCTTCTTATGTCTAGAAATGTTAATGTCTATGGGGCAACAGCTATGACAGCATATGGTATTGGAAACAAGATTAACAGTATTATAACTATGCCGGCAAGCGGAATTGGCTCTGCCATATCAACTATTGTCGGTCAGAATATGGGGGCTGGCAATGTCAGAAGAACTGATAAGTCTTACCACATAGCATTGAGAATAGGTGCTGTTTTCCTTTTTGTGTGTGGTATGATTTTATCAAGACGTTTTATAGCAGAACCTATGGTAAGGTTCTTTACATCCGATGAACAGGTTGTTCCACTTGCAACAGACTTCCTTTCTATTATGGCAATGTGCTGCTGGACCAATGCATTTTATAATGTAACACAGGGACTTTTTCAGGGCTGTGGTCATACGATGATAACTATGGCAGTTGATGCGACACGTATCTGGATATTCAGATTTCTTACACTCTGGGTATGTGCCAATGTGCTTGGAATGGGCGTTGAGAGTGTGTGGTATGCCGTTGTTGTAAGTAATGCAACTTCTGCTTTGATACTCTATATACTGTACTGGACGGGTATATGGAAGAAGTCGACTATTAAGATTGAGAAGACGGAAAATGCAGCAGCACAAGCTTCTAAGACAAATGTCGCATAGTAAGTTTATAGGATTATATTATGTTAAGGTAAAAGGGTATTTTGCCAATAAATGATGTTTATGGATTACTTCATTGTTTTGCAATTCACATAATGCCAAGACATAATTTTATATCTTTATATCATTTCCCGATGCCGGCCTATACGTTCTGGCTTCGGGAATTTTTTGATTTGTACTTGATTTTGTACAATGTGTTTTATATAATATTTGTGTATACAAAAAACTGGAGATAAAAAATATGGATTCAATTAGACTTAAGGCGAGAGCCAAGATTAATCTTGGACTGGATGTATTAGGCAAGAGGGAAAACGGATATCACGATGTAAAGATGGTTATGCAGACTGTTGGAATATATGACAGGCTTATCATAACAAGAATTCCTGAGGATGATATCAGGATTAATATCAATCTTAAGTTTCTTCCTGTCAATGAGAATAACCTGATATATAAGGCGTATAAGCTTATGAAGGATGAGTATGGCTTTAGTGGGGGAATAGATGTAGACCTCAACAAGTTTATACCGATAGCAGCAGGTATGGCAGGTGGAAGTACAGATGCAGCATCAACTATGTTTGCAATTAACAAGCTTTTTAATCTTGGATTATCCAATGCAGAACTTATGGAGCAGGGTGTAAAGATAGGAGCTGATGTTCCATACTGTATTATGAGAGGAACAGCACTTGCAGAGGGAATAGGGGAGAAGCTTACCAAGCTTACACCGATGCCACACTGTTATATAGTAGTTGCAAAGCCGCCTATCAACGTTTCAACAAAGATGGTGTATGAGAGTCTTGACTCAGGTGCAATAACAAAGCATCCGGACATAGACGGTATTATAGAAGCTATCAATGAAGGTGATGTCAAGAAAGTTGCAGAGCGTATGGGCAATGTCCTTGAGGACGTTACGATACCGATGTATCCGGTTATCGCAAAGATTAAGAACGATATGCTGGCCAATGGCGCTTACAATGCTATGATGAGCGGAAGTGGTCCTACAGTGTTTGGAATATTTCCTGATGAGCAGACTGCGCTTAACTGTAAGGAATACTTAAAGTCGCAGGAAGATGCAAGACAGGTATATATCACGGAAACATTTTAGATAATAACAGACAATAAAACAGATATACATATGGAGGATTAGAAGATGAAGGGTGAATTAAAGATGGACGTTAATGAATACCTTCCATTAAGGGATGTTGTATTCAATACATTAAGACAGGCAATTCTTACAGGAGAGATGGAACCGGGCGAGAGACTTATGGAAATCCAGCTTGCCAATAAGCTTGGAGTAAGCCGTACACCTATAAGAGAGGCAATAAGAAAGCTTGAGCTTGAAGGTCTTGTTATTATGATTCCAAGAAAGGGAGCAGAGGTTGCACATATCACAGTTAAGGATATGAGAGATGTTTTAGAGGTGCGCTCAGCGCTTGAGGAACTTGCTGCAACACTTGCCTGCAAGAATGTTACACCAGAGCATATAGATGAGTTAAAGACAGCCAACAGAGTGTTTGAGGCAGCTATCGTATCAAAGGATGTAGTAGCCATAGTAAACGCTGATGTTGCATTCCACAATATCATATATTCAATGACAGATAACCAGCGACTCATCCAGCTTATCAACAGCCTTAGTGAGCAGATGTACAGATATCGTCTTGAGTATGTAAAGGATGCAAGAACACATTCTATTCTTATAAGTGAGCATAACGATATCATCAGGCAGCTTGCCGACAAGGATGTTGAAAAGGCAAAGATTATAGTAAGACAGCACGTTAATAATCAGGAAAAGGGGATTATAAGACTGCTTAATATCTAATAAAACTGATGGATAGATGAAATTAAGAATAGTGGCATCATATGTGTAAGTCATATGGTGCCGCTATTTTTTGGCTTTTTATATTGTGTGTGTTGATTACAGGATGTTTTTGATATTAAATGTATGCCTCTCTGATATTATATTTTGTTATTTGTACAGGGTAATGGGATTATAATTAAATCTAAAATTAACTTTTTTGTACGGGTTGTTAAAGTGTGGAAAGAGTTTTTATTACTTAGTTGCAGATATGTATAAATTGACATTATATGGGAACTATGTAAATGTAGTTAATAATTAGTTGGACATAGCGGAGGGGATATAATGGGCATTGAAAATATAAGAAGAGAAGGCAGACGTACAGGTAATGCAAAAAAGAGCACAGCAGGAATTCTATTTATATTTTTAGCAACAATTATGCTTGTAATTGCAGGCTATAGGCTGTATATTGATAACAGAGAAGTACATATACAAAAAGGCATTGCATCAAACATTATCAGGTTTCATGTGAGGGCGGAAAGTGACTCAGATGAAGACCAGTGGATTAAAATGCAGGTTAAGGAAGCGGTGCTTGATTATATAAGTCCTATTCTTTCAAAGTCGCAGTCGGTAGATGAGTCAAGGGCAATTCTTACCGATGAAAGTGACGGTATAAGGGATGTTGCAGTTGATACACTTAGAAGTCTTGGCGATGAAAGTGATGTGAGTGTGTATTTTGAGAATTGTTATTTTCCGATGAAGACTTACGGGGATATGACATTTCCACCGGGAGAATACGAGGCATTCAGGGTCGATATAGGCGATGCCAAAGGCAGGAACTGGTGGTGTGTGCTGTATCCACCATTGTGTTTCGTGGATGCAGTGTATGGAGAGGTTCCAGAGGAGTCTAAGGAGGAACTTAAGGGCATTCTCACAGAAGATGAATATAGGACAGTGTCGGGAGATAATGTCAGTTTCAGGTTTAAGTATCTGAAGTTTCTCAATAAGTATTTAGAATAAGAATAAAAAGTTTTGGTAATACGGACAAAATTATTAATTATAATACAGATGGAGTAATAATATATGAAGGATAAAGTGTATATTAAGATAAAAGGACTTGCATTGGAGGAACAGTCTGTTGATGGAAGTATCACAGAGGAGGCGGACAATGTTGAGGTTATAAGTGTGGGAAGGCACACAAGCCGCAACGGTAAGGAGTATATTAAGTTTGAGGAAGTATACGATGGTGCAAGTGAGAAGTCGCTTACTATTATAAAGATAACTGATGACAGTATTGAGGTGAGCAAAAAAGGCGCTATAACAACATGTATGGAGTTTGCTAAGAACAAAAGAACACTAAGCTGTTATAATACGCCGTATGGAAGTATTGATATTGCTATATTTACAAGTGTTCTTGACATTAAAAGGGAAGAAGACAGGATAGATGCAGCCATAGAATATACTATGGAGGTTAATAATCAGCAGATGAATACTAACAGGGTTGAAATAGAGATTACAAGTAAGAGTATAGAACTGTAGAAGTGTGATGTAAGGTGAAACTATGTGTGTATCTGTCAGATTTTGTGGAAGTCATAAGCAGTCACCGGAGTACTACAGGAAACTGTCCGGATATACATACTGAAGACTGGCTATTTAGCATCATAGAGAAACAGGAGATTAGATATCATGGAGAAAAATCTTACAACCGGAAGTGTACTTAAGACGATAATATATTTCGCACTTCCATATCTTTTATCATATTTTTTACAGACCTTATATGGTATGGCAGACCTTTACATAACGGGGCAGTTTAACGGCGTTGACTCTATAACGGCGGTGTCAAATGGAAGTCAGGTTATGCATATGATTACAGTTATAATTGTTGGTCTTGCTATGGGAACAACGGTTATAATAGGCAAAGCCATAGGCGGCAATAAGCTTGATAATGCAGGCAGGGCTATAGGTAATACAATAACATTATTTATGGGAATTGCCATAGTGATGACAATAGTGTTTCTTATAGCAGCAAAGCTGATAGTGCTGCTTATAGGAGTACCGCAGGAGGCTGTTGCCGGAACAGTAAGGTATCTTATAATATGTTTCATCGGAATTCCATTTATAACAGCTTATAATATAATAAGTTCCATATTCAGAGGACTTGACGATGCTGCGGCTGTTGGCATAGTTGAGAAAATGATAAGTGCAATATTCATAATTCCATCATCTATGCTTGCTACAGTGTCGGCGCTTTCAGCCCAGAATATAGGTGCAGGAAAGTATGACAGGGCGGCGAAGACACTTAAGTATGCAACTATGATTACAAGTGTGTATGGCGTATTTACGGCAGTTATCAGGGTAATCCTGATAGCTGCCTTTTTTAATACACTTGACGGGCGTTGTATACTTTCTATGTATACAACAGTTGCGCGAAAGCATTAATCAGAATATAATAAAGATAGACTAAAAGCTGTTATTTACTGGCAGATATTGTCAGAACTTTAGAAAAAACGTGCGCAGAAATGGAGATTAATATGAATTCAACATTAAAAAGAACATGGGCAGAAATAAATCTTAATGCTCTTGCTCATAATTATAATACATTAAGAGAAAGAATAGGCAGTAATGTAAAGTTCTTAGGAGTGGTTAAGGCGGATGCATATGGACATGGTTCAGTACAGGTAAGCAGGCTGCTTGAAAAGCTTGGTGCAGATTATCTTGCAGTGAGCAGTATAGATGAAGCGATAGAATTAAGGCATAATGGCATAACAATGCCAATACTTATACTCGGACATACTCCTAAGGAAGAGGTAGGAGAGCTTATAAAGAATAATATCACACAGGCTGTAACTTGTAAGGCAAAGGCGCTTGAATACAGCGAAGAGGCAGTTAAATGTAATGGCACATTAAAGATACATATCAAGGTTGATACAGGTATGTCACGACTTGGTTATCTTTGTGATGGTGATTACTTTGACAGCGGTGTTGAAGGAATATGTGAAGGCTGTGAGCTTCCGGGACTTATGCCTGAGGGTATATTTACACATTTTGCAGTGTCAGATGAACCGGGAGAAGAGTGCAGGGCTTATACAAAGCACCAGTTTGAGCTGTTTACAAGTGTGATAGATGCAGTAGAAAAGAAGCTTGGAAAGAAGTTTCAGATAAGACACTGTGCCAATACAGGTGCGGTTGCAAAGTATCCTGAGACATGGCTTGATATGGTAAGACCGGGCCTTCTTCTGTATGGATATGGTGAGTTTGCAGAGGAACTTGGCTTAAAGCCGGTTATGTCACTTAAGACAACGGTAAGCACAATAAAGACATACCCTGCTGGAACTGCTATAAGCTATGGCGGAATATATAAGACAGACAAGAAGACAAGAATGGGTGTTGTTCCTTATGGATATGCCGATGGATTTTTCAGATGCCTTTCTAACAGATATGAGCTTATGACAAGTGAGGGCTTAGTTCCACAGAGAGGCAAGATATGTATGGATATGTGTATGATAGACCTGACAGATAAGATGGGCGTTGATGTTGGAAGTGAAGTAGAGATATTTGGAGATAACAATCCTATTGAAAAGATGGCAGAGCTTGCGGGAACTATTCCTTATGAGCTGACATGCGCAGTAAGTAAGAGAGTTCCAAGAATATATATGCAGGATGGAAAGGTTGTTGAAAAGGAGTTAATGCTTCGCGGTTAGTGCGGGGAGTGTACAGATGACAGAATAAACCAGAAAAAATGAACAGGAGAGAAGCTTATGAAACGAATAGCGGCGATGCTGCTTGCACTTGTTATGCTTGTTATGACAGGCTGCGGCGGTAAAAGCAAAAATATAAGAGTAGGTGCGGCTGATATCGGTGGTGTGTATTATGCATATTCAAGCACATTTGCACAGATAGCACACGAAGATATGAGCGGTTATACTTTTGAAACCAAGACAACAGCAGGTTCGGTAGCGAACTTAAGGCTTATATCAGGTGGTTATATCGACCTTGGAATAGTTCAGGCAGATATGCTTAGTGATGCCTATAACAGCAGGGGCACCTTTGAAAATGGCGATTACCAGAAGGGGTATAAGGCACTTGCGGCACTGTATATAGAAGCATGTCAGATAGTCGTAAGAAAGGAGTCAGGTATCAGCTCTATAGATGACCTTGTCGGAAAGACAGTGAGCATAGGTGCAGCAGAGTCAGGAACAGAGAAAAATGCTGAGGAGATACTTAAGGTAAGCGGCATAACAGAGGAGCTTGTAAAGACAGTCAATATGGACTATGCAGAGGCGGCAGAAAAGCTTGCTGACGGTCAGATAGATGCTATGTTTTGTACAGCCGGAATAAGAACGGGTATAATAGAACAGATATCAAAAAGCTGTGACATAGATGTTATAAGTCTTGATGACAAATGTATTGAAAAGCTTCTGACAGCTTATCCTTTGTATGAAAAATATACAATTCCTGCGGGAACATATCAGGGACAGAATGAGCCTGTAAGCACGATAGGCGTAAGGGCGGTGCTTATAGCATCTTCAAGCCTTTCAGACTCAACAACAGAACAGATAACAAGTCTGATATTCTCACACAGTTCAGACTTTAAAAATGCAACTTCACTTGATGCTTTATTCGATGTCAAGGAAGGAGCAAATGGCATGGATATTCCATTTCATGCAGGAGCGGCGGCGTATTATGCTAAACAGGGTGTTAATGTTAAGACAGAATGACAGTAACCGTAACGGATATTGTCACCCTGACTGCTTATGGGTATAAGTATGATACTTATTAAAGGGCAGTAAAAAACCTGTTATATATAGCAGGTATAGTTAATACGTTTATGAAATGGAGATATATATGAAAATTCAGTTAGATATGTATCAGACAATGGCTGTTGCTGTAGTAGTTCTGATGTTAGGAAGTTATTTACGAAAGAGAATAAGCATACTTGAGAAGTTCTGTATACCAGCACCTGTAGTTGGCGGTTTTTTATTTGCAATATTAACATGCATATGCTATGCGACAGGAATTCTTGAATTCGAGTTTGATGATATATTAAAAGAGGTATGTATGGTCTTTTTCTTTACATCTGTAGGGTTTCAGGCCAATCTTAAGGTGCTTAAGAAGGGCGGAAAGTCTATGGTAATGTTTCTTGGACTTGTAATTGTGCTTATATTTACACAGAACATTGTTGCCGTAGGACTTTCAAAGCTTCTTGGACTTAATTCACTTATAGGAATGTGTACAGGCTCTATACCTATGGTCGGAGGACATGGTACAGCGGGCGCATTTGGTCCTGTACTTGAGGATTTTAATGTACAGGGTGCTACAACCATATGTACAGCAGCTGCTACATTTGGACTTATATTCGGAAGTATCATAGGCGGACCTTTAGGTAAAAGACTTATAGATAAAAAGGACCTTTTAAAGACAGCTATTCTTGAGGATGACAGCCTTTTAGTCGAGGATGAGAAGAAACACGAACGTCATACACAGATGTATGCAGCGGCGGTATTCCAGCTCATCATAGCAATAGGAATAGGAACAATATTTTCATGGGCACTTACTAAGACAGGTATGACTTTCCCTATATATATAGGTGCGATGATTGCGGCAGCTCTTATGCGTAATATTGCGGAGTACTCAAGCAATGAGAATTTCGCTATACATATGGGTGAGATTAATGACCTTGGTGGTATAGCACTTTCGCTGTTCCTTGGTATGGCGATGATTACACTTAAGCTGTGGCAGCTTGCAGCACTTGCACTTCCACTTGTTATACTGCTTTTGACACAGGCGCTTGTAATAATGCTGTATACATATTTTGTAGTGTTCAATGTTATGGGAAGAGATTACGATGCGGCAGTGCTTGTTGCAGGAACATGCGGCTTCGGTATGGGTGCAACACCTAACGCCATGGCTAATATGCAGGCGCTTTGTGATAAGTATGTGCCATCTGTCAAGGCGTATCTTATAATTCCTCTTATAGGAAGTCTGTTTGCAGATTTCCTTAACAGCCTGATTATTACGTTATTTATTAATCTGCTGTAAAATGTGAGAGGCAAATGTAATGTTGGAATTAAGATTAATATGAGGAGGAATGCTATGTTTAATTTTTTAAAGAAAATGCGTAATAAAGATAACACTCCTAAAAAGGGTTACGACCTTTCGTATGATAATCTGGCTATTCCGGAAATTCATATAAAGGGCAATGCAGATGCAAAGCCGGGTGGGAGTGATAACAAGGTAAACGGGCAGCAGGCAGAAGGTGCCGATGGCGCAGGTGATGTCGATGCACAGAATGTCAGAGCAGGCACAGCAGGCAATGAAGATATGGCAGCAGATAATGCTGACTACCACGCACATATGCATAAGAAGACACATGTTACTTATGACGGAGTTGCAGTTCCAGAGATACATTTTAAAGAAAATGATTAAAAAAGGTGTTGTTAATTAAATTATCCCGTGGTACAATAACAACCAGCAAAAGCAAATAATTAAAAGCATTGACGGAAAAAGTAGTATATGTGTGACATCCAGAGAGAGCTGTGTGTGGTGGAAGCAGCTTATGAAGCTATTATATGAAAACCATTCCCGAGCTGTGCGTAGAAGAAGCATATACGTGAGTATATACTTTGAAGCGTTACCGTGTGGTGTACGTTACAGACCATTAAAGTGAAATATAAGGTGGAACCGTGTGAAAGCACCCTTAGGCAGGCGAAAGTGTACCTACCTGAAGGTGCTTTCGTTGCATTTACACCAGAAGTATGCAGACAAGAGCATATGTGAATTCTGGCATTATTGAAAAAATCGGACATTATTAGAAGGAGAAAAACAATGGTTAATTTCAAAGAAGACGAACAGTTAAAGACATTAAATCATTCATGTGCGCATCTTATGGCACAGGCTATCAAGCACCTTTATCCACAGGCTAAGTTCTGGGTTGGACCAGTAGTAGCAGAAGGTTTCTACTATGATGTAGACCTTGGCGATGATGTTATAAGGGATGAAGATATTCCTAAGATTGAAAAGGAAATGAAAAAGGTTGCAAAGAGCGGCAAGAGAATTGTCCGTAAGGAAATCTCAAAGGAAGAAGCTATGGAAATGTTCAAGGATGATGAGTATAAGTTAGACCTTATCTCTAATCTTGAAGACGGAACAATCTCTTGTTATGAGCAGGGCGACTTTACTGACCTCTGTCGTGGACCTCACGTAGATAATGTTAAGTTATGCCGTAACTTTAAGTTACTCAGACATTCAGGTGCATACTGGAAGGGTGACAGCAACAATAAGGTTCTTCAGAGAATTTACGGTGTATGTTTCCCAACACCAGAAGAACTTGAAGCACATCTTCAGGAGCTTGAAGAAGCAAAGGAAAGAGACCACAGAAAGATAGGTAAGGATATGCAGCTCTTTATGGTGGATGACCTTATCGGACGTGGACTTCCTATGTATCTTCCAAAGGGTTATATTATCTGGCAGGAGCTTGAAGATTATATAAAGGGTAAGGAAAGAAAGCTTGGTTACCAGCATGTTCTTACACCTTGTGTAGGTACAGTTGACCTTTACAAGACATCAGGACACTGGGATCATTATAAGGAAAATATGTTCCCAGCTATGCAGGTTGATGATGAAAGCTTTGTACTTCGTCCAATGAACTGTCCTCATCATATGATGATATATGCTAACAGACTTCATTCTTACAAGGATCTTCCTATAAGAATTGGTGAGATTGCACATGACTTCAGATATGAGTCAAGTGGAACATTAAAGGGTATTGAAAGAGGAAGACATTTCTGTCAGAATGATGCACATCTTTTTGTTACACCAGAGCAGATTAAGGATGAAATATCAAGCGTAGTTGACCTTATATTCAGCACATATAAGGACTTTGGCATCACTAATTACCGTTGTGTACTTTCTCTTCGTGACCCAGAGAACAAGACTAAGTATCATGATGATGATGAAATGTGGAATAAGGCTGAAAATGCTTTAAGAGATGTTATGAACAGTCTTGGCATTGAATATACAGAGGAAATTGGTGAGGCTGCATTCTACGGTCCTAAGCTTGATGTTAATGTTAAGCCAGCTGTTGGTAATGAGATTACACTTTCAACATGTCAGTTAGATTTCTGTCTTCCAGCTAAGTTTAATCTTTCATATGTTGACAAGGATGGCGAGAAGAAGACTCCTGTTGTGCTTCACAGAGCTATACTTGGTTCTCTTGACAGATTTATGGCTTATATACTTGAGGAAACAAAGGGTAATCTTCCAACATGGCTTGCACCAGTTCAGGTAAGAGTAATGCCTGTTAAGACTGATAATGAAGATATTATGAATTATGCCCATAAGATAGTAGATGCTCTTGCTGAAAAGGATGTAAGAGTAGAGCTTGATGACAGAGCAGAGAAGCTTGGTTATCGTATGCGTGAAGGTCAGATTCAGAAGGTTCCATATCTTCTTGTTATTGGCTTTAATGAGCAGGAAAATGAAACTGTATCTTACAGACTTCACGGTGAGCAGGATACTACAACACTTGCGCTGGATGAGTTTGTTAAGAAGATTGAAACAGAGATAAAGAATAAGGTTAGATAATGGATGTTGTTGTCAGTTTATTAACGGACGGACGACATAATATAAGCGGATGTCTATAGTACAGGCATCCGCTTATATTATGTCTGACAGTGGCGGAATTCACGAAAGACAGCGTGTTTGATATAATAATAAAAAGCGACAAAATATCCATATACTTTTAATAAATAAACAACATTGTTTTTATAAATGGTACTAATTTACCACGTTAAAGTGTGTACATTATTATACAATATTGCTAATATAAGCGAGTAAGGCATCATATGTACAAGGAATATTGTACAAATAAATGTATTGGGAGGCATAACATGAAAGCTAATATTAGCAGAAGTGCCCGCAAAGGATGGGCATGGATACTTGCAGCACTGATGGTTGTAAGTGTCATTATTCCAACAACTATATCTACCGCAAAGGCAGAGGTTGGAACAGTACAGTTTAACGGTACAGCAGAAGGCTGGCTTGAGTCAGCTTATGCAGAATGGGCGGTTGATAAAGAGGCAGACGGATATACAGCGTATATCAAAAAAGCTTCACAGTCAGATTCAGCATACGCAAGAATTGATAATGAACTCATAAGAAAGTATAAGAATTACTACAGAGTTGATGCTGTTGGTCTTGCGGCAGGTGACTATGTTATTAAGGTAGTGCCAGTAAAGAATGGTAAAGAGGTAACTGCCAAAGCTGAGGTGACAGATGTACTCAGCGTAAGCTCATATGACAGGTCTGGTTTTGCATTTTCTTCTGAATCAAGATATAAGACAGGTTCGGGAGCATATAACGAAGACGGAACACTTAAGAGTGATGCAATCGTTCTTTATGTAACTAATGATAATGCAAAGACTATAACAGCCGGCATTATGGAAGCAAAAGGCGAAAAGCAGTATACAGGTCTTCAGACAATTATCGATGCATATACAAAGAGTGCCAGCAAGGGTGTAGAAACAAGGGCACTTGATGTAAGGGTAATAGGATGTCTTACAGATGCAGGTATGGATAAGTTCTCAAGCTCATCTGAGGGTGTGCAGATAAAGGGAGCAAGTGCTTATTCTAATCTTAATATGACTTTGGAAGGAATAGGCGAGGATGCAAGTATAAGCGGATTCGGTTTCCTTTTAAGAAATGCAGGAAATGTTGAGATGAGAAATCTTTCAATTCTTAACTTTATGGATGATGGAATTTCTCTTGATACAGCAAACTGCAATGTATGGATACATAATGTAGACCTTTACTACGGCAAGGTTGGCGGGGATGCTGACCAGGCAAAGGGTGATGGTTCTATCGATATAAAGGGTGATTCACAGTATATAACAGTTTCATATGTACATTTCTATGACTCAGGAAAATGTTCTTTATGTGGTATGAAGAGTGAGAGTGGTCCTAACTACATCACATATCATCATAACTGGTTTGACCATTCAGACTCAAGACATGCCAGAGTAAGAACAATGTCAGTACATATGTACAACAATTATTATGATGGAAATGCAAAGTATGGCGTAGGTTCAACTATGGGTTCTTCTCTATATATAGAAAACAACTACTTTAGAAACTGCAAGTATCCTATGCTTTCATCTAATCAGGGTACAGATGCTTTAGGCGAAGGTACATTTTCAGGTGAGAATGGTGGTATTATCAAAGCTTATGGCAATGAGATAGTTGGTGCAACAGGTATCATATATGCCAATGCAGCATCAGTTACAGGGGAAGCTGCCAATTCTACAACATTTGATGCATATCTTGCTTCTTCTGCAAGTGAGAAAGTACCATCATCATACAAGACAGCAGCAGGTGGTACATCATATGATAACTTTGATACAACTAAGGACCTTGGAGTTAAGGCAGGAAGCCTTATAGCAGCAAAGGATGTTCCAGCACTTGTTACATCTTCAAAAGGAGCAGGAAGTCTTGGCGGTGGTGTTATCGACTGGAAGTTCAGCGATGAAGACGACACAGTATACGCTGTAGATAAAGATTTAAAGGCTGCAGTTACTAATTATAAGAATACAGAGCTTGTAGCAGTTGGCGGAACTAATGCCAGCATAGTAACTCCAGAACCTTCAACAGATGAAACAACAAAAGCAACAGAGAGTACTACAAAGGCTACAGAGAAGGCAACAACTTCAAAGGCTACAGAAAGTACTACAAAGGCTACAACTTCTAAGGCAACAGAAGCAACAAAGGAAACAGAAAAGGAAACTACAGGTTCAGATACTAACAACAGTTATGATAAGACAAGCCTTGATTATTCAGGCGCTTATACTGACTTAAGTACAAAGAAAGATTCTGACTTTAAAAATGCAAAGTATGTCTCATCATCATCAGAAATTCTGTCAGCAATAAATAGTGCAAAGGCAGGAGATGTTATTATTGTCAAAGATGGAACTTATAAGTTCACAGACACAATAGTTATCAATAATGCTATGAATGGAAAGAATGGTGCTTACATAGTTGTTAAGGCAGCAGATGGTGCCAGTGTTAAGTTTGACTTTTCAGCACAGACACTTGATGGTGCAAACAGAGGTGTTGTTGTAGATGGTGATTACTGGTATTTCGAGGGAATTAACTTCTATGGAGCTGGTGATAACGGAGTATTACTTGCAGGTAACAATAACATTTTTGAAAAATGTGTATTTGAGGCAAACAGGGATTCAGGTCTTCAGATATCAAGATATGACACAACAGCAGCAACTAAGGATTTATGGCCATCAAACAACCTTATAATCAACTGTACAGCGTTTGATAACTGCGATTATCCAGACCAGGGTGGTACAGGTGAAAATGCTGATGGTTTCGCAGCAAAGCTTACATGCGGCGAAGGTAATGTATTTGATGGATGTATATCATACTGTAATTCAGATGATGGATGGGACCTTTTTGCAAAGTCTGCTACAGGTCCTATCGGCGTAATAACTATAAGAAACTGTGTATCATTTGGTAACGGAACACTGTCTAATGGTGTTCATTATGCAAATGGTGATATGAATGGTTTCAAGCTTGGTGGTTCTGGTGTTGGTACACCTCATGTTGTACTTAATTGTCTTTCATTTAATAATGGAGCAACAGGATTTACTGATAACAACAACCCATCAGGTCTTACAATTATAAATGCTACAGCATGGGGTAATGGACAGTCAGCAAAGAAGGGTAACTTCTTGTGCTACAGAGCTTCAAGTGAAGCTGTATATGTTGGGCTTGTTTCAGCAAATGCTATAGACTCAGATAAGTTTACAGGTAATATGAGTGACTCTATATATTACAATTCAGGTAAGTATTTCAGACTGTCAGGTGTATTACCAACACCTGTTGTAAATGGTGACAAGAAGGGTACAGTTGTAGATAATCCGGCTACAGTAACTGGAATGTTTAAGAATACAGATAATTCCATTAATCTTAATGGTGATATAGATAAGCAGTTAAGAAATGTTGACGGAACTATCAATATGAACAACCTTTATGAAACACAGGGCAGTTATGCAACTCTTGGTGCACACTTTAATGCAGCTAACCAGATTATAAGCGTTACAGGAAAATCATCAGATGAGGTAAAGCCAACAGAGAAAGAAACAGAGTCTGTAACAGAAGCTACAACAAAAGCAACAGAAAAGACAACAGAAGCTACAACAAAAGCAACAGAGAAGACAACAGAAGCCACAACAAAGGCGACAGAAAAGACAACAGAAGCCACAACAAAAGCAACAGAAAACACAACGAGTTCGGATGTAAGCGGTACTAAGCTTGTTCTTAATGCCAATGATGTAAGAACAGGAAAATTAAAGTCAACACTTACAGTAGACGGATTTAAGATTGTTGCAGGCAGTAAGTCTACAGTAACAGTAGATAAGAGCAGCAAAGAATATAAGGGTATAGACTTTACAAGAAGAATTAAGCTTTCTGGCAGTGGCAGCACAAGCGGCAGGGCTATTGCATTTAAGACAGCTGGTGAATCCAAGGTAAAGGTATATGCTACAAGTTCAAGCACAGATGACTCAAGACTTATCAAGATAATTGACAAGGATGGAAATGATATTACAAGTACATCAAAAATTCCAGGCAATTCTCTTAAGTCAGTTTCATTCAGGGTGCCGGATGCAGGTGAATATTATCTTATATCAGAGGATGGAGGAGTTAATATTTACTACGTTGAGGTATCTAATGGCGTTGCATATTAGAATTACTATCTGACATAATCTAATAATTGACGTTCACTAAATAGGAATGTTATAAGGGCGGAATTGAGCGTTTAAATTCAATTCCGCCCTTTGTTGTTATTATGAGGTTTTGACCAGGCGGTTATTTGTATTTGTATGTAATCTGCTTTCCATTAGACACCAGTCAAAAGTGTATAGAGTAGATAAATCCGGTTGCCTATATTATTGATTATTATTATAATGATACCAAGGTCAAAAGGTCTAAACCCACATGAGTCTGCTCATAGGTGTGGGTGACCTTGTTATTAATAAAGAATATGGAGAAAATATTATGCAGATAAAATCAGTTGCAATATTAGGTGCTGGAGCAGTAGGCTCATATGTTATATGGGGACTTAACAGCGTGAAGGATATAAAGCTTGGAGTAATAGCGGAAGGTGAGCGTGCCAGCAGGTTAAAGAAAGAAGGCTGTCTTATAAATGATGAAGTCTACAGACCAGAGGTATGGACACCTCAGGAGGCACACGGAGTAGACCTTCTTATAGTTTCCTTAAAATATGGAGCACTTCATGCTGCGCTTGACAGTATCAAAGCGGCAGTAGGAGAAAATACTATTGTAATGAGCCTTATGAATGGTGTTGACAGTGAAGATATAATAGCTGAAAAGATAGGAATGTCACACATTGTTTATTCACTTATAAAGGTTGCTTCACATAAGGAGGGTAGTGGATATTATTTTAATCCTGAAACAACAATAGGTATTATATTTGGCGAGGCAGATGAGCCTTATCAGAGTGAGAGAATACAGGCTATAGATGCACTTTTTGGAGCAGGCAGAATTAATTACAGGATAACTGAACATATAAAAGAAGAAATATGGAGTAAGTTCAGACTGAATGTAAGCAATAATCTTCCACAGGCAGTACTTGGCGCAGGAGTCGGCTGTTATACAGACAGTGAACATATGAAGGCGATAAGTAATGGTCTGAGAAATGAGCTTGAAGCAATCGCCAAGGCTAAAGGAATTGATATGAGTGTTATTGAAAAGACATCAACACGTGGAAGTGCAGTGCCACCAACAGCCAGATATTCAACATTGCAGGATATTGATGCCAAGCGCCATACAGAGATAGATATGTTTTCAGGAGCACTTATGCGTATGGGAAAAGAACTGGGAATACCAACACCTTACAACGAATACACCTATCATATCATTAAGGCTATTGAAGAGAAGAATGATGGTCTGTTTGATTATGATGAGAATAACAGGGAGCTTACATATTCTAAGTAGAACTATATAAATGTGGCAGTATGAGACAGCATTTTCCTGTATTTGTTCGTTTATAGTATTGATAATAAATATATTTTATATATGTATTCACATAGGAAATGTTAGGTAATTGCAAAATAGAGGCTCAAAGAAGTTAGGATTTATGCAGTTTGGAGAGTTTTATAAACGCCTAATAAGAAATGTGAAGAAATGGAGTGGAGATTACTATGCAGAAGATATTGATGAAGCACATTTCAAAGTTATAATGACATATTATTATCCACGAGGCGGACATCAGGAGCAGGAAGTTGGCGTAGTGGAAGTAAGTTGTGTGGATTGAGATAAGTACACTGTTTTTTGATAGGTTTAGATTACAAACGATATTTTCATTTTTATCTAAAATATAAGATAAGTACATCTTTTTAATAGGTAAATGCTGATAAATTACATTTGCAGATGTTAGATAGGAGAAGGTTCATATGGAGTGGTGCAGGGAAATTAATATTGACGGAATAATAAAACGTATAGAAGTCAGATGTTCTGATATTACAAAGGTTGATGAAACATATGACCTTCTGGTTTGTTCAGCATTTAAAAGAGCTTATAGTCCTTTTGATGGAACACTTATAAAGTCGCTTTACGATAATAAAAATATTTCTGTTGGAAAAGAGGCGGAAAGTCCTCTGATTGATTACAGGGATAAATGTAATTACTTGGTTTCTAAGGAAACAGACAGCAATTTTAAAGGATAGCGGTAACATAAGATACAGGGCGGTACACAAGAATAGTAAGAAATCAGCCACAGACCTTATATTTATGGGAATGGGGCTGGCAATAGTGGCAGAACTGGGAGTTATTATAAGGAAGCTTGATAAATAAAATATGGTGATATACTGTATTTTATAAAGGCTCTTAAAATATTATAAATGGGTACATTTCATTTAAAATATGGAATAATTTTGTGGTTATTATAAAGATATATTTTATGCATTTTTGATATATTATGCAAAATATAAGTCAAACGATTTATTTTTTGATTTTTAAATTTTTATATTGAAATAGTTATGATGAAAAAATGGTTGTAAAGTGTTTTACGATTGTTATTATATCGTTTTTTTATATACAGATATTGTTGCCGATATTATCTACAAGGCATTTTGCTACTGCCGTTATATTTATCAGAAACATGTAAAAATACATATCTTTTAAAATTTATTTGTCTATGAATATTATAATATATTAAGAGTGAGCTATATTATAAGTTGATATACTAAATAAAGAAATGACTGGATAATTGTTAATTCCAATTATCCAGTCATTTTTTTAAGTAAGTATTAAAAATGTTTAATCAAGTTGTTTTAATGTTTATATAATTGCTAGAAATAAGATTTAAAGATTTACTTTTGGCTGCATCATAATATGTATTATCTATATATAAGCGGACAGTTATATTTAATGTTGTAGTTAAAATTATCTATCGTTCATGTTACCGCCAGGGGCGCTGCCATTCATATTACCGCCAGGGGCGTTGCCATTAGAATTGCCATTCATATTACCACCACGGTCGCCACCTCCGAAACCGCCGCCAAAGCCGCCAGTATTGGTTGCGCCCATAGTGCCGCTTGTCTGTGTCCAGTTTGCAACGGAGTTACCATCGCAGTAAAGAGTATATTCTGTACCAGTTGTAAGAGCAGATGCACATATCCATCCGTTTGAATAGCTTTCAGTTAATGTAAAGCTAAGTACTTCATTGCCACTTGCATCCTTAAGCGAATAGCTTCCGGCATTAAATGATAATGAACTGAAAACATAAGCATTTGCTGAATTCTCAGGTGTTTCGCAGACACCACCTAAAGCTACACATATTCCACCAGTTACAGTGACTGTTCCATCGACATCTATTGAACCGGATACCTGACCTGAAGAGCTGCCGCCCTTTACAAGAACCATACCATCTGACTGTGTATAGTTACCGTTAGAGTCAATACCATCAGTATCACCAGAAGCCGTTGTAACATCTACATATCCACCAGTAATATTAATAAGTGGAGTAGTAGAGCCATCACCAGTGCAGGCGTTAAGTCCGTCATCAGTAGCATATACATATACCTTTCCACCGCTGATATTAAGCGTCATAGCTTCAAGACCTTCATAAGAAGTTACAACATTTATATATCCATCAGTTACATCAAGTTCCTTGTCAGCGTGGATACCATCATCACCAGTAGATATTGTGATAGAACCGCCTGATACTGTTATTACGCCTTTTCCGTCTTCGCCAGTTTCAAGCACGCCTGAGTCTGAATTAGCGTGGATACCATCATCTGTTGAACTGATATTAATAGTTGCACCGGATATAGTTATTTCGCTGTCAGCCTTAATTCCCTTAGTAGAGTAAGACTTCTTGGTAGAATTGTCAGAGCTGTTATTCATATCACCCGGCTTATTGCCGTTATTTCCGCCCCCAAAGCCGCCACCAAAACCTGAGTTATTATTGCTATCAGAACTATTCTGGCTGTTATTCATATCCGGAGGAGTGCCCATACTGCCGTCATTCTGATTATTGTTCATATCTGGAGGAGTGCCCATATTACCATTGTTCTGGTTGTTAGTGTCTGCAGTCAGAGTAATGCCTGAACTGTTGTCACTGGAAGTATTTATAGTGTAAGCAGCAGATATATCAGAAGTTGATGTGCCATCTGTTGTGTATGACATCATACTTGCGCTGGCAGATGACTTTGATGAGCCAGAGCTGTTTGAAGAACTGTTGCCTGAATTAGAAGAGCTTGTGTTTGTTGTTGAACTGTCTGTAACCTCTTCACTATATTCAGAATAAGTATCTGTATAAATGTTAAGATTGCCGTCACCAGATACATCAACTCCATAAGCAGCATCAATACCATCACACGCTGCGTATACATCTATATTGCCACCAGATATTGTGACAATTCCTTTCTGCTTGCCTTTGCTTGAAAGACTGCTGTTAGATGTCTTTATGCCATCATCCTTTTTAGAGATAGCGATTATTTCGCCCGACTCAATATCAACAGCATCGTTACCCTTTATTGCATTATTAACAGCCGTAACTTTTATAGTTACATTTTTAATAGAAAGGTCATCCTTGCTCTGAATACCATTATTGTAGTTGCCAGTTACTGATAATGCGCCTTTTCCTACAAACTTAAGGTCGCATGTTGCATAAATAGCAGCATTGCCGGCATCATCGGATGCATCGTCACTGGCTTTTTCTCTTACATCAACAACGCAGTTGTAAGTATTTTCTTCAGATTTAATCTTTACATTATCTGCATTTTTAATGTATATAGGTGAACCAGTTGAGCAGGTGATGGATGTGCCATTAAGTGTAATTGTTACTTCTGCATCATCGGCGGCATCAACAACAATCTGGCCTTCTGATAAAAGCCCCGAAACAGTATATTCACCAGCCTGTGTTATTGTATACACAGAACCGTTCTGTGTTACTGAAGTACCATCGCCCGATGTAATAGTAAATGCTCCTGTTATTTCTGTTTTATAATTATCTGCATCATCTGCGTGAGTTACATTTGTGTTCTCTGTTGTAATGCTTGAAGTGACTGTTGTACTGGCACTATTTCCAGTGCTGCTATTTGTATCTGCCTGTGAACCGCAGCCTGATGTCATAAGACACATCGCAAGTATAACTGCGGCAACGCACGATTTGTTTACCTTCTTTAAATTAATCATATTCATTCATCCTTTCTCTGGTTCTTTTGTTTAGTTGTTTTATTGATTATCTATAGTGTAAGGGAGAATGGTGAAGAAAATATGGTAAGAATGGGAACATTTTGTGTCTTGGGAGAGTTGGAAAAAGTAAAATTTTGAAATACAGATATTTTTATTTTTGCAAATATGGTTTATTATAAAAATATAGATACGATTATATAAAAATGTAATGGTTAAAGTAAATATTGATGTTAGGAGATAAAATTATGGCTGGTTATGTATGTAAGATAGTAATAGAAGATTCACATCCACCAATATGGAGAAGAGTGATAATTCCAGATAAGGTTACTTTTTTTGATGTCCATAGAATAATACAGATATTATTTGGCTGGGAAGATATGCATTTGCATGAATTTACGCTGCCATCAGAAAATATTGTGATTAGTGATGATGAAGATGTCTATGGATGGCGTGAATGGTATGATGAAAAATCAGTTGCCATAGATGAATTTTTTAATAATTATAAGTGGATTCGCTATACATATGATTTTGGTGATGACTGGCGTCATAAGATAAATATAGAAAAATATGATGAAACATATAATGCTCGTTATGTAAAACTTTTAAAAACTAAGGGAGATAATTTCGTAGAAGATTGTGGCGGAGTATGGTGTCAGTACGAGGAATTATATGATGAATTGGATGATGCAGATAATATTGAAAGTGGCATAGAAGAATACTATAGGAGTGAGTTCAATAAAGAAATTGTAGAGAGAAAACTAGGATGTATGAGTATTCCAGTGTATGAAAATGAAAAAAATAACATAAGAAAAGGTCACGAGGAAGGCAATAAATTTGAATGTGTCATAGACAATAATCTGAAGATGTTTAAAGAAGCATTAAAGAAGCTTGCGGGTATGAATCCAGAAGTGCGTAATAATATTGTTGCAGAAGTATTGGACGAATATAATGGCAATGCATCTGATATGACAAAGAAGTTAATGCAATTAAGAACATTTATTGATAACTCAGAAGAGAATGGTACATATAAAAATAATAACCTGTGTATAGCAAGAAATATGAGCAGCCAGAAAGAACTGCTTATGTCATTAGGAGAAAAGGAAGCGGCAGATTATTATAAATATTTAGGATTGCCACAGGATAAATTATTATCAAAGGAAGAAAAGATATCAGCAATAACAAATGAATTAATGAATCATCCAGAATATATTATGTACATATATAATGAAAAACAATATGATGAACTTGTACAGCTTAATAGTAAGCCGTTAGGATACATGTGTAATCTGGGGCAATATGAAGAGACAATAGTGAAAACTATAAGTCTGGGACTTGGAAGTTTTTCGGTTGAAGGGGACTATGTGAGGATAGGATTGGCTTCGGATATTGATAAATATATTGAAAATATTGATAAAAACGTAAAAAAGAAAGTATATAAAGAGATAAATAAACTTGATGACAGGGTTGGAAGTATTGTGCTGGTCTACGGAATGCTTGAACTTGAAAGCTTATATGATATATATAGAAGCAGGTATTACAAAAATCAGAATAAAGAAGATTTTTATCGTTATGTATACTGGCATGCAAGATATAACAACCTGATTAATACATTTTCTAACGGTGATGGAAAGAGATATGTTTCGTCGAAGTATGTAACCAGTCCAGAGAATATAGTAAAAAATATGGATAAATATGTAAAAGATATGCCATATATAATTTATACAAGAGAACAGATAGTAGATTATGCAGACGATATTGGCAATTGGAGTGAGTGGATAGATATTCTGTATGATAGTCTTGTTAATATATTTAATATACCTGAGTATGAGGCAAATGATATACTCATAGAAACTTTAAGTAAGGTGATTAGTGGATATACGATTGACCAGATATTTGATGAGTTATTTAAAGATTATATGGATAATGAAAATATAGAGGCATGTATACAGATATGGAAGACTATTACAGGTCTGATGTTAGAAATTCAGCTGCCGATGCTTAAAGGAAGAAACCGAATAGAATATGCAGATGAAAAAAATATATCAGCCTGGTCGTTAGATATGGTATCAGATAATAATTATCAGAAAACTGGTAATAAAGAATATAAACATATGTATGAATTTCCGGCTGATATACAATGTATGATGTACAGCATAGGTAATGAAAATGTAACAACTGATAGTGAAAAGAAGTTTATTAATTATGCAGATAAGCTTATGGAATATAAGAATAAAGAAAATATTTGTTCTGAGGAATATATATATGACTTGGCATTTAATTATCTGATGATTGAACAATATAAAGAGGCAGATGGTCTTATAAAGGAACTTGAGAAAATATCTAAATTAGGAAAAAAGATGGCAAAAGAACTGAGGAAACATAAGCAAATAATCCTACAGATGCCAGGTGCGTTAAAAGATGAAAAGTGGAATAATTCATTTGAAGATACAGAATTTGATGATATTATGTTTAACGATTATCCTTTTGATTATGAAGATTTTGGTTATCAGCAGCCATATGTAAGAGAGTATCTTAAGATAGGAAGAAATGATCCGTGTCCTTGTGGGTCAGGGAAAAAATATAAGAAATGTTGTGGGAAAGATAAGTAATATATGTAATGATTTTGCCACAATATGTATTTAAGAGTATTTTAGATGCTTTTGGTGATGCATACGAGTACCTTAGACCATTATGCATCGAATGCCGGAAAATCTGGTGGAGAGTTCGATTCTGAACGTGATTTACAGGATTACCTTGGACACTATCAGGACTTACGTGATGAGTGGAAACGCAAGCGTCAGGAAAGCACGGATATTACAGACGATGTAGTATTTGAGATTGAACTGATCCGGCAGATAGAAATTAACATTGATTATATTCTCATGCTCGTAAAGAAGTACCATGATACCCATTGTGAAGACAAGGAAGTGTTGATAACCATCAATAAGGCGATCGATGCCAGTCCGGAGCTTCGTAGTAAGAAACAGCTCATTGAAACATTTATTGCAGGAATCAATGATGTGGATGATGTCATGAATGAATGGCATGAGTATGTGGTGGAACAGCGAGACCGTGACCTTAATGCGATTATCACGGAGGAAAAGTTGTCGATGGTAGCAGAACCAAAAACACCGTATAAAAGCAAAGATTATGAAATACAATAAAAAGCCTTGTAAAATCAACGTTTTTGAGACTTATGGAGGATTATAGAGATTATGATAAAAGTACTTTTCATCTGCCACGGCACTCCAGTTTTATGATAATGCATACCTTCTCAGACTGGGGCAACGCGGGGCAGAATACGGCGGAAAGCCTTGGAATTACTACGGTTTCGACTACTTAGGGATGTAATATGAATGACAAAAGCCACAATTGTTGGTAGGAAGAACTACTGAGATTGTGGCCATTTTGTTGCTTATAATCTGTTGCAATATAATCTGAAAGTGATATTATAAAATAACTCGACTGGGGAAAGGATAACGATTGATATCTAAAAAACCAAGCATCTATAAATTATTCAATGAGGACTGTAATGAGTTAATGAAACGAATGCCGTCTCAATCAGTAGATTTGATTTTAACAGATCCACCTTATAACATTTCACAGTATTCTACTGGAAACATTCCACGAGAAGGAAAAAGCACATTAAATAACGATATTGCCGACTGGGATAAAACTATAATAAATCCAGTTGAGTATGTACGTGAATTTAAGCGTATTATTAAACCAAGAGGTAATATAATTATTTTTGCAGGTTACAATCAAATTGGCGATTGGCATAAAACTTTTGATCCAGAATTTGATACATTTCAAATATTTGTATGGCATAAGACAAATCCAGCTCCGAAAGTGTACAAAACGGGGTTTTGTAATAGCTGTGAGTTTGTTATATTTCTATGGAATAAAGGTCATATTTGGAATTTCTCAACTCAAGATGAGATGCATAATTTTTTCGAATGTCCTATTTGTTCATATCCTGAGCGTCTTAAATCTCCATTTCATCCTGCTCAAAAACCCTTGAAATTAATTGATCATTTTATCGAAGTTGCTTCTAACCCAGGAGGTGTAATTTTTGATCCATTTATGGGTGTAGGTACTACTGGAGTTTCTGCGATAAAAAAAGGCAGAAGATTTGTAGGAAGCGAACTTAATTGTGAATATCTTGAAGCTGCAGACCATCGAATAGCATTGTATATTTAAATGTTGCTTATAACCCGTTGCCTCAAAACCACAAAAAAATATAGAATTATTTTGTCGAAAAAGGAGGGGAAGCCTTAAATGATAGCCAAGCAACTTGGAGAAAGAATTAAAGAATTACGCAAAAAAACAGGTCTGAGTCAAGAAAAATTTGCGCTAAAAATTGATATGGATAGAACCTATTTTGCGACTGTGGAATTAGGAAAGAGAAATATCTCTTTGCAAAATATTGAGAAAATTGCTAAAGGGCTTAATATTACAATTTCAGAATTATTTGATGGCATAGGAGAAGATTGCGATGACTAATACAGAAGATCAGATAAAGAATATTGTTTATGAGGAATTTTCCAAATTAATATTAAATATTGAAGGTGATTTTAAAACCAATTTTGTAAAGAAAAGATATAATTTTTTGCTAAATCAGCTTGATGAAAAGATTATTGCAAACATGGTATTTGTAAGTAGCTTTGAGTCTAAGAGTGGCTTCGCTATCGAGACATGTGCAAAAAGAGTAGCGCGATTAAAATTTGGAGATGAAAATGTACCAACAATCGTAAATCCTAGAAATGTCAAACATAATATTAACCCCGCTTCAATAAGTGGACAGATTATTGTGACGGATATTGATACTGATAATGGAGCACTTCGTGGAGCAATATCTGAGTTCAGAGCATCAAATGTTGCAACAGGAAAAGGTAGTACGCGTTCGGAAAGTGGAGTTACTCAGAATAGTATAAAATCATTATTGCCAATGGCACAGAGATACAAAGCTCCTGGTTATCACACAAAGCCGGTTGACCTAGCATTTTTTGATGGAAAAGATTGGGTGGTTTTGGAACTTAAAGCAGGAGGAGATTTGGATAGTTCCAATGCACCCGCTAATGTTGAAAAACTTCTTACTATCTACGCGGGATTAAATATTTCTAATTCAAAAGCTTATTTTGCTACTCTATATAATAAAAATGGTGAAGGAAATACATGGACTGGTGCTGTAAAAAAACATATGGCTTTTCCTGAGATGTTTTTAATTGGAAAGAAATTTTGGAACACAATTCTCCCGGATGGTATTACATATGAGCGATTTACAGAACTGTACAAAATGGCACTAGAGGAACTTGACCTTAATTTAAGAATAAATGAGATGATAAGAAGGACAGTAAGATAGTGTTCAGGGAAGATTTGAAGCAGTTTATCGAGTGCCAATTAAATGAGATGGCAAAGAATTGGTAAAAAAATATGCAGGTAATATTACAAATAGAGCAAATAATCCTTTTAGTTTATTTGATGGTGATGAAGAAAAATATATGGCTGTAGGGAGAAGCTTCGATTCTCAACTAGGAAGGAGATTACAGAAGATTGCATTTTATTGTGCTCGATATCGATATGGATTTCTTAATGTTCCAAATATTGTTGTAATGAGAGAAAATGATGTAAGATTGGTTGTTGAAATTTTATCATACCCATTAGATAAAGGAATGACACAGCACTTATACTGGAGTGGTCATGTGGTAAATTATCCGAGTGTTTCATGTAAGCGTGCATATGTATATGAAATTAAAGTAGGTGGAAATTTGGATACAAAGAATAAAGGTGAAAATATGAATGAAGTTATTCGTCTTGAAAAAGTATTTTCTATGTTTGGAAATAATAAATCAAAGTTTGCTGCTTGTTATAATAATAGGGGTGAGGGCAATTCCCCTGATGGAATCATTTTTGGTATGTTAGATGCAGAGCACAAAGCAATTGGACGACTTTTTTGGGAGAAAATATTACCATTAGATGAAATGATATATGATGAATTTATTGTTATATATTCTGAAGCATTTGAGAATAATGTTAGAGTGAGAGATATAATTGCAAATGGATATTAATTGTGTACTTGCTAACTGTGATTGCTTAGAATATATAAAAGGAATACCAGATAAATCGATTGATTTGATACTTACGGATCCACCTTATAATATTGCTCAATATTCTACAGGAAATATTTCATTACCAGGAAGAACTGCGGTTAATAATGATTTGGGAGAGTGGGATTTAAAAGAAATTAATCCGTTTGATTTTGTGGATGAGTTTAAGCGTATCTTAAAACCAGATGGAAATGTTTTTATTTTTACTAGTTATAATTTAATAGGTAAATGGCATGAAGCTTTTGATCCGGAATTTGATACATTTCAATATTTTATATGGCACAAAACAAATCCTATGCCAAAGATATTTAAAAATGGATTCTTAAATAGTTGTGAGATGATAGTTTGTTTATGGAATAAAAAACATAAATGGAATTTTTCAAGTCAAAATGAGATGCATAATTATTTTGAATGTCCGATATGTATGGGAAAGGAGCGTTTGAAAGAACCTAAACATCCATCTCAAAAACCACTAAAATTGTTAAGACATTTAATAAAAATAGCTAGTAATGAAGGTGACCTGATTTTTGATCCTTTTATGGGGGTTGGTTCGACGGGCGTTGCTGCAAAGGAATTAAATAGAAATTATGTTGGATGTGAAATTGATCCTATTTTTTTCGAGGCGGCTAAGAGCAGAATAGAAATGACAGAAGTAGTAACAAAGGAGGATAAAGAGAATGTCTAATTATGGAAAAATAGGAGAGCGAGATTTAGACTTTATTGTTTTGTATATTTTGGATAGACATCCCAATATTAATACAAGTGAATTAAAGAAGTACATCTGGTATTACACAGAACCAGATGGAGTTAATCTTGTACCATTAGTTGACAGGAACGATACGGCTATAGACCAGATTGTTAGAAATATTATTAGCCACAGAAATGATTCATCAAATAATATAATTAATAGAGGCTTAGTATCATATAGTAATGCAGGGTTGTTGAATATTACAACGTCAGGACAGGCAGTACTAGATAAATTTATTAAGCAGAAAGCATTGTAACGCATTAAGGAGCTCATCAATTATCTGAGGGGCTCCTTTTGTGCTTAATAATTTGTTATAACTAAGTGTTCAACATCTTTATTATTACGATTCATAAAACTAACCATATATTTTTTATCAAAGCTTGTTATATTAAAATGCTCATTATTGTACAAATTATATATGAAATCAGTATTTTTTATTATTAATAGAATTTTTGCAGGTGTTCTTTTTAGACATTCGCATAGCCGTATTTGTTCTTCGTGGCCAAACTCATTTTGAGCATATGTTGAGAAGTCAGAATCGTATGGAGGGTCTAAAAAAATAAAGTCATCTTCAGTCAAATTTAAGTTTTCAATAAATGTCTCAAAATCTTCACAATGAATATCTGTATTGGCTAATTTGGAAATCATTTCATTAGAGAAGAGATAGTTAATCTTTTTTTGGAAATCCTTTCTGTTGTATGAAATTCCACCATATGGAACATTAAACTCGCCTTTGGCGTTGTATCTAAACATAGAAGAGTAGCAAAATTCTCTTATAAAGAAAAATACAGCAGCTTGTCTACCTTTACTTAATTCAGATAAATGGTTTTGCAAATATCGAATGTACATATAATAGGCAGACTTCATTGATGCTTCAATATTATCAAGCCTATCTTTATCAGAAATTGCTCCGTTTTCTTTTTCTAATTTTGCTGAGCGAAATATTTTGTTTGTGAGATTTTTCTTCAATTCTTTGAGAAAAATACTGGTATATCCTTCCGCTAATGATGAAAAGAATTCGTTGTAATTATTAATATATTCATCTATAGATATCTTCGAAAGGTACAGGTCTAATATTTCTGTGGTATGTTCATCAACAAAATAACCGAGAGAATTAAATTCATTTGCTTCCAATTGCAAATACTTTATTAATTCTTTGTTTTTTTCCCTAACGCAAGTGTATAAATTGATTAGTTCTGTAGATTTGTCGTTTATACAACAGTGTTCAGTATGGGTATCAAAGAATACAGCTCCTCCACCGACAAAAGGTTCAATAAAGCGTCCGGAGTATATTGGGCTATATTTTCTAATAATAGGAAGCTCTTTTTCTTTGCCTCCAGGCCATTTAAGTATTGTTTTCATAAATATTATCCCTTCATAAAGAGTACGATAATAGCATAACATAATTGTTGCTTAAAAACAACAACCATTTATTTTTTGTAGCTTTAAAATGTAAATTTATTTTATAATCTACCAATCTTCGAAATTCGTCTGTTTCAACATTTCTTATAAATTTAGGAAAGTTATCCACATTGAATGATTACACTGATTCCTTATCTAAAAAATGTGCATAAATTTGTATTTTCCTCTTGGCAAGCCTCACCTTCTTTGCTAAAATCAAATCTTTGACACTTTTTAGGTTAAAAATCGCCGCAAATACAGACAGTTACTGCGTTTGCGGCTTTTATACATTTTTCGTGAAAAGCGTAATGTTTTGCGTAATGCTTATAATCCTTTGGAACGTCTGATTATTCCAGCCATTGCCTTTGGTGTTGTAAGTTCGTTATCGGTTCTGAATCCTGCATTATCATGCAATGCATCTGTAAGTTCGGTTCTTGTATAGTTAGGTATATAGCCATATTCCCCAACCTCCCTGACATTCATTTTGCGCAGGGTGTTTATGATTTCTTCACAAGTAAAGCTGTTATCAAGCTGCTTTTCAAGTATTCTGTAAATCATAAGCGATATGAAGCAGGTGAGAAAATGTGCTTTTATGCGGTCATCACGGTGAAGATATACAGGTCTTGCATCAAATTCAGATTTCATGATTCTGAAGGATTCTTCTATTTCCCATCTGTCATGGTTTATCCTGGCTATTTCAGCCGGATTATCATCAAGATTTGTACATACAGCATAAAAACCATCGTACTTTGCTTCTTCTTTGATGGCATTTATATTTAACTCATAGGCTGCTTTTTCTGCGACTTCACCATCATTTGTGACAGGAGTTTTTTTGATGAATCTTTTTGCATCTGTAACAGAGTGTTTGTCATACTGTGCCGGATGCTGCAGATATTTCTTTGCTCTTTCAATCTGGCGCTCACGTATAGTCTGCTGGTACAGCTTGTATTTGAGAGAGTATGTGATAATAAGTGTCTGGTCAAATGCTATATCCCTTTCTTCATCATAGCCTTCAACAAGCATCTGCTTATAAAAAATCTTGTTTATGTTTTCAGGAGTATCCTCAATTTCAGAAATATCATAAGTTTTCTTACTTCCCTCTAACTGCCAGCCCTTGCAGTCAAGACACCATTCTTTTAATCTACTTTTTAGTTTTTTGATGGACTGTGTGGTTATAAAGCTTCTTTCACCAAAGTTATTAAAACGGCGGTTGGCATCTGATGATAATCCGGCATCGGTGCATACAACAAACTTTGAAAGCTCAAAGTCTCGCATAATCTGCTGTTCAAGAGGCTTTAAAGATAACTGCTCATTCTGGTTTCCTGGATTAATGCAGAAGGCAAGTGGAATCCCTGATTTATCCATAAATAATCCCATCTGTACAATCGGATTAGGTCTGTGTTCCTTGCTTGGACCATACTGCTTCAGTCCATCTTCGTGTTCAAGTTCAAAAAAGTAATTCGTGCAGTCATAAAATAAAACACCAGTATTGCGTTTAACAAGCTTTTTTGAACGCTTGTAAAGCTCCGCCTGTATAAAGTCCGAATTATCAGCAAGAACAGAAAGAGCACGATAAATGTGATGCAGGTCAAACTCGGGCTGTTCCAGAAGTTCTTTTGACTGCTCATAGCACGATAGTTTTGAAGAAGGGAAAAGAATTCTGCCATAAATAAGTCTTGAAAGGATAGCATTAAGGTCATAAGTGAAAGCATTATCCTTTTTAATTTTCTTGCATATGGAAGGTAATCCAAGCTGGTAGTAAATTTTTTGAAGGAAGAGATAACCAGTATTAAATGACAGTTGTTTGCCAGCAGGAATCAATTCATTCGTGGAAAAACGTACAAAGTGTTCAACATCTTTTGCAGCTTTTTCAGCAGCATTTAACTCATTGACTTGAGAGCGAGCCCAGGCCTCAGCATCATCAACGCCATAAGTTTCTTTGATAAAAGTTTCAGTACCAAGTTTTTCTACAATCTCAGAAGTATTTTTACCATTTTTCTGAACGGATTTAATAACATAAAAAGATTTAGCATTCTTTGATGGACTAATCATTAATCTCATAGAACCAGACCTCCTAAATAAACATAAGATTATTATAGTACAATACGGCAATACGGTATAGGGGAAATTGAAAATTTACAAAAAAATAAGGCCATTACTGGTCTGAGAGGGTTTTGGGGTGTCAAACTTCCGGGGATATAGCATTGTTACACGGTTGAGACACCTCAAGTTTACTGGGGACCTTTTTTATGAGAGTTAGAAAAAATAGTTATAATACTTGACAAGAAAATGATTTAGAGGTATATTATAAAATATATAAGAAAATTCTTAAGCAACGATTTTCATAGATGGTGGAATTCGTGTGATGCGTCGAGGATGAAATTTAAGTTAATTAATATGAATTTGGTAGGATTATATTGTTTATCGTACTTTGTTTTTGTAGACTTATTTTACTCTCTTGATGGATCAAGGGAGTTTTTTTGTACCATAAAAATTTTAAGGAGGTACAGTGTATGTACGAAATAAGTAACGATGTAATGGAAGCAATTGGTAGGGTAGAAGGAAAGGGTGAACCTATTGTAGCGGCAGGAACAACTGGTAGCGGAAAATCAGCAGTTGAAGAGGCTTCAGCAAGTCATCCAGTGACACAGTCTTTGTTAGGAATCAGAGAGGCTTCTGGAAAAGGTAGTGTTACAAAGGCAAGTACAATCGCAACAGATTATGAAATGATTCCAGAAGATAAGTTGGTTATGTTGGCTGAACTTCATCCAAAAACAATTGCAGAGTGTGGAGATGATAATGAGTTACTTGGTAATGTGCTCTATTCAGGAGCAAAAGATTATTTTAAGAATCCGGATGAGAACTTGTATAAGACTAAGTTGGCTAAAGCACTAACAAATTTATTAGAGCATCCGGCAAATGATTCATTGGGGTATAAATTAAAGGATATCGGTGGTGACAAGTATGATGCACTTATGGAAGTAATCCTGAAGTTTGATATTTCACAGGTCATGATCATTTATAATGAGATGATTGCTAAAACAACAAGGAAGGGACAAAAAGGAGTTCGGATTTTTATTGAACTTCTTTCTTCAAGAGAATCTTTACGAGAAATTGTGGCAGAGTTTTGGAATCTTGTTATTAAGTTTATAAACGAGGAAGTAGAGGCACTTCGTGATAAGCTTGAAAGCAATGGTGCGGTTGTGGAGGTAAAACCTGAAGGTGGATATAAGTTTACGGCTCTTCTTGGTGAAGATGACATTGATAGTGAGATTGCAGAGCTTCTCCTTAAAAGTGAGGAAGGTTCAAAGGAATACTTACTTTCTAATGTTTCACTTATCTATCGTGGTGCAGATTACATTTTTAATATTGAAAATAAAGATGCATTAACAGTAGCAGAGCTTGGAGATACAAAGATTCATTGTATTAGAATCATTGATACGCAGGGACTATTCCATTCTACGGGTGTAAAAGCGAAGGATGAATCTGAGCGTATTGTTGATTTGCTTTCAGAGTTTCACAGCACCAAGTTATTGTTGGTTGTTAATTCATTTGTAACCGATACTGTGAAGGATGGGTATGATGCAATTTCTATGATGCTCCAGGAAGTGAATAGGGATATTGAAGTATATATTCTTTTTACACATTGGGACGAATACTTAAAGAGTTTTGCTAATCAGAGCGGAACAGTTAGTAGATTTAGTAGACGAAGTAATATTGATTGGGCAGAAAAGTATAAGGAGGCATTTTACGCTCAACAGAAGGTTGTTGATAGATTCGCTGCGGCTGTAGATGATAATACCTCTAAAAAGAAACCGAAAATTATTGGTGTTTATAGAGCGGCTATTCTTTCAGAAGATGGAAATAAGATGGAGGATGTCTTGGACTGTGAAGGTGTTCAATATCCGGACGCATTAAATCTTCTTTTTGCAAATATGGTAAAGCAGGCAGTTGTAAATGGTGATAAGTATCGCGTTATTGAGGGACTTGGGGAGACAGTAGGCATTGATGCCTCTAAATTTGGTAAGCGGAATATTACGGCTTTATACATAAATCTTGTGAATGAGTGTAAAGGTCTGAAATTGTATGCATCAACGGTTCGTGCTTGTAATCGTAAGTGGATTAATGCTGGTAATGTTCATGAAGCTCATGTAGTTGCAAATGATTATGGTTTCCAAACGATAACCACAAAGTTTGTTCAGGAAATTCGAAATTATGCTATGAGTTATGTGAAGAATCTGGATATTGATGTAAAAGCATATCTTACAAATCAAGATGATGAGGAACGGTTTGTTACTGATTTAATGGAATACTTAACATTACAGCAGAATGTAGGACGTGAAGTTGCAAAGATGATTGGTAGCGAATCATATTCCGAAGGATTTGTTCGTGCAAAGGAATTTAAGTATCAGTATGAGCGATTTACTGATATGCTTCAATACGCACAGGATAATTATTTTGTCGCGGATACTATCTATTTTACGGAGCATTTTAAGAAATGCCTTATTGCTTCAGCCAAGAAGTGTATTTGTGATTTTGTGGATTCAAAGTGTATAGTTGTATATTAGATAAAACAATTTGAGACAAGGCAGTGTGAAGAAACACTGCTTTGTTGTATATTATCCTTAGTAGTAACCCTTTCCCTTTTACTACCAATTTTACTACTAACAGGTAGTAACAACATGCTCTATTCTGCTCTGATTTGCCACAATCTGTAATTTCAGAGCAAACTACATGCATCCCAGAAACCATTGCAAAACAGGGCATTTCGGGGCAAAATAAGGAGAAGAAAAACAATGATAAAAATTTTATTCATCTGCCACGGCAACATCTGCCGCAGTACCATGGCAGAAAGCGTTATGACATATTTAGTTAAACAGGCAGGGCTGGAGGATGATTTTTATATTAATTCAGCAGCAACCAGCCGAGAGGAAATAGGTAATCCGCCACATCATGGAACTGTGGCGAAGCTAAGGGCAGAAGGAATCCCGGTTATTCCACACAGGGCAGTGCAGATGACACTGAATGATTATGAGGAATATGATTACCTTATAGGAATGGATACAGAAAATATCCGTAATATGCAGCGTATATCAGGTGGCGACCCTGATGAAAAAATATATAAGCTGCTCACATTTACAGGTTCAGGCATGGATGTTGCAGACCCTTGGTACACGGGAGATTTCGAGGCAACCTACAGAGATGTAAAAGCTGGATGTGAAGGACTGTTAAATGTGCTTAGAGAAGAACTTGCGTAAGATAATATATAACAATTTTAAATATTGTACATTTCGCAAAAAACATATTTTGCATGATATAATGAGCACAAAAGAAAAGGAAGCGGCTGCGAAGCAGGACAAAAGAGCGCAAGAGCGCGGGTTCGTGAGTGTAGGGTAGACAAAGAGTAAATAAATTATGATATATTGAAATATATCTAAGGAATAAACAAAAACAACTTATTTTTCAGCATTTTTAAGTGACTCAATTATAGTTGTAGAAGTTAAGTCGTAAATAAAAAAGATATATTTCATGCATTATGTGTAATTTAGGTGTTAAATAATTATCTATAAATAAGCATATGAAGAAAAATGCACAAAAATAAGTTGTTTTCGTTTGTGCTTGAGATACATTTCAATAGATTACGCAAAATATGTTTTTCTAAAGCGGATATAATTGTACAATATTTTAAATTTACTCATTTATAACAATTACATTAATTATCAAGCAATAGAGCAATCTTCAGCAGGCATTTAGCAGCAAAAATTTTCGACTTAACATCTATTACATAATCAAATACAATCAAACAGAATATTTTCCCATTCCCTGCATAAACTGTACAAACAGATATGCAGGGGTTTTTATTTTTGAAAACTTATATTGAAGAAAGGGTTATTGATATTGCCAATTACATAATAGATAACAATGCAACCATAAGAAAGGCTGCAAAGCAGTTTGGAGTCAGCAAGAGTACAGCGCATAAAGATGTTACCACAAGACTTTTAGAGATTAATCCAAAGCTTGCGGCGAGAGTGCGGAAAATACTTGATATTAACAAGCAGGAGCGTCATATACGTGGAGGTATGGCGACTAAGGAAAAATACGCACATCATTTACAATAGCGATATATCACAACAAATCATCGGCAAAATATATATGCATTTAAGTATATTTTAATAATGTTCTGCCAACTATATAAATTAAAGGCATCAATAGTCAGAGTTATATTTTTAAATGTGTTTAATACATTTATTAATTGGTATCAGGTTGAGCCGGATGGACGCTTGTCCAGTAATTGACAGGAGGAATACTACTTATGCAATATAATTCAGAAAACAATAGCAGCAGTTCGCAGCATAATTTACACAACACTACTGACAATAATTATAACGAAAATGTCTCTTCTAAGTACACGTCATCCAATTTTGCGGGAGGTGTGCCTATGAATGAGCCGATGGCAGAAAGATACTGTTCGCCAGCATCGGATGCTTATAGTGAGGGGATAGTTGCGGGATGTCTTGACAATCCGTGTATCCCTAAGGAGGGGGTTACAGCCCACAGACTTATGGAGCATAGAAAGCTGGAGATAAGAAAAGTTATAGGAAGGGAAATTCTTGACTCAAGAGGTAATCCTACTGTGGAGGCACAGGTGCTGCTTGCTGATGGAACAGTTGGACACGGAATGGTGCCAAGTGGAGCATCAACAGGCGCATTTGAAGCGGTTGAGTTAAGAGATATGAACCAGAAAAGGTATCTTGGCAGGGGCACGCTTAAGGCAGTCAACCATATAAATGTTGAACTTAATAATACAGTTCTTGCAATGGATGCCTCTGATACCTTCGGGATTGATAATGCGATGATAAAAGAGGATGGAACAAAGGATAAGTCAAGGCTTGGTGCCAATTCTATTCTTGCTGTGTCAATAGCATGTGCAAGGGCAGCGGCGGCATCACTTCATATGCCTCTGTACAAGTTTATAGGCGGAAATGCGGCAACAACTCTTCCAGTTCCTATGATGAATATCATCAATGGTGGAAGACATGCGGTTGGAAGTGACTTTCAGGAATATATGATAGTTCCGGCAGGTGCAAAATGTTTTCGTGAAGCACTCCGTATGGGAACAGAGGTGTTTCATTCGTTAAAGGATATATTATCAAGGAAAGGATATGCGGTTACTGTAGGTGATGAGGGTGGCTTTGCGCCAGATGTGGCTGATGCATTTGAAGTATTTGAGCTTCTTATGGAGGCAGTCAGGGCGGCAGGTTATGAACCGGGAAAGGATATATACTTTGCGATGGATGCCGCAGCTTCAGAGCTTTACAATACAGAAAGCGGATTATATGAGTTTCCAAGAGAGTATCAGGCATCACATAACAGAAGCTTATGTTCGTGCAGGAATTCATCTGATAATGGTACAGAAAATGTAGATAAACCGGATAAGATAGTTTCTCCTGATTTTCCGGACACAGTCAATCCAACTGGCGATATTAAGCGTAATAGCAGGGAACTTGTCGATTATTACTATAAAATTGTCGACAAATATCCTCTGATATCAGTAGAAGACCCACTTAACGAGGAAGATTGGGAAGGATGGAAGTATATCACAGACAAACTTGGCAGCCGTATACAGCTTGTTGGTGATGACTTGTTTGTGACGAATACAGAAAGACTTAAGAGGGGTATAGAGTCAGGCTGTGCCAATTCTATTCTTATAAAGTTTAATCAGATAGGAACTCTTACAGAAACGATTGAAGCAGTTAAGATGGCACATCGTGCCGGTTACACAGCCATATCAAGCCATCGTTCCGGAGAAACAGAGGATACAACAATAGCAGATATGGCGGTCGCCCTCAATATGGGGCAGATAAAGACAGGCGCACCATCAAGAGGAGAGCGTGTTGCGAAGTATAACAGGCTGTTACGAATAGAAGATGAGCTCGGAGCAGCAGCAGTATTTCCGGGGATAAGTGCGTTTGTGGGAATTAAGAAAGGAGAACATTGGAATCAGTAGAAGTTAAAAGTCAGCATGTTAGACCAAGCGGCGCTCGTTTATGATGCTGTTGCATTGGAATTAAGAATAGTTAAAAATTTGCTTATATGCCAGAAGGTGTTTCAATGATAATGCGTTAAGCTTTATTTCCGAAACATCTTCTGGCATTTAAGTGTGTGTTAGTTATTTTTTATTATCCGAAGCTATATTTTAAAAATTATTGCTAGACTCATACCTTTATAACTACAAATGAGCAGGTACAGAAAAATGCACAAAAATAATTTGTTTTTGTTTGTACTTAAGATACGTTTCAATAGATTATAAAAATCTGATTTTCTAACGCGGACATACTTGTTCAATATTTTAAATTACTCAAACAAAACGTCATTAAGCCCCAATATTTATAGTATATAAACAAAATGCTATTCTCACGGCAATCTTAAATTACAAAAGCGAAACAATATTAAGTCCGCTGGTTTTAGAAAGGTCAACATATTCATCCACACACTGCACTATAGGCTGGTGGAGTGCGTTGTCATTGATAAGAACAACTTTTCCTGTGCGGCCATCGGATAACTTGACATTAGTTCCAATGTAAGAAGCTACTACATTTTTAAGAAATGGAATGACATATACAGGGTCAAACTTAGTGAAAGCATCCTGATACATCATCTTAACAACTTCAAACGGGCATATAGATGCACGGTATACGCGCGTGGCAGTCATGGCATCATAAACATCTGCAATAGTAATAATCTTTGCAATAACAGGAATGTCGTCACTTTTGAGCCCAAAAGGATAACCGCTTCCATCACATTTTTCATGGTGCAAAAGAACTGCTTCCTTAACAGGAAGTGGAAGGTCTTTATCCTTAATCTGCTCATACCCGAGATTAACGTGATGTTTCATAATCTCATATTCATTATCAGTGAGCGCACCGGGCTTATTAAGAATCTTATCAGATACAAGAAGCTTGCCTATATCGTGAAGAAGTCCAGCAAGAGTAAGAATTTTAATATCTTCCTCACTAAAGTTAAGCCATTTACCAATGATAGAAGCTATGAAGGCGACATTGACTGAGTGGACATATGTAAGGTCATCTTTATTTCGCATAGCATGAAGCATATCAAACATCTGTAAAGAGTTGCGGGCTTCGGAAACTATGTTCATAGTATCCGATACCATTGAGTCAGTATCTATAGACTCATCCGATGTCAGAAATGAATTAAGGTTATCTTTTACAGAGTCAACATTATGGTTGTATTCTGATTCAAAATGTTTGTATTCCTCAGAATTACGCACCTTTTCATAATAATTGGTATTTTCCTTATCAGCATTGATTGAAGCCGCATTTCTTTCTGCCTGCGAAGTGGAATCTTCTTCTTCATTATAAATGTTTATTTCAAGCACATGCAGACTTGATATCTTTGCAATAAGTGACGGTGTAAGTACAGTATCTTTAGGTGCAAGCATAGAGCCATCGCTTAGTATAATGTCTCGCGAAAGCTTCATTCCAGCCTGCGCATCAAATATAAATATAGTAATATCGTTCATAAAAACCTCCCGTTTTAGATACATACGACAAAAAAGAAAATGCCCACCTGCTGTAAAAAGTAAATATTTTTAAAACATTTTTATCTTTATGCCCTGTCAGTATCACGTTAAATTAAATATAAAATAATTATAAAATTAATAAAGTAAAAAGTCAATTCTACTTGACGTAGAAGAATATATTGTGTAATATCTGTGGTAGATTACGGATGGTGTGATTATCTGACGGATTATCAGCTATATGGTATGTCAGATATCAAGGCGGTTAAGTGACATTTGAGGTATATTAATGTACGCAGATGAGTCTGGCTGTCAAAGGTTTTGCCAGCGTAGTCATAAATGAATATATGATTATATCCCTTATTTAGAGCGGTGGAGATACATAGGATCTGAGAAGCCCGGCAACCCCTTATAAGCGATGTGTGGATATGAATTCATGTTTATATCCGTATCACATTTATATATGAGAAAGGAAGGTGCCAACCTGAGCGAGATTATTCGAACAATGAGAGGATTTCGAAGCAGATTTCGGGTCCCTTCAAGGGACCTTTTTCTATGCATAGATATATATAAATGTATGTAAAAAACGGACATACAATTTAAATTATAATTATGCATCCATACGGAATTAGGATATAAGCATGTCGTATTATGCTTTGTGGTGTGTTATATCAGGCATAATCGGAGACACTTAGTAACATGGAAGTTTATTTTAAGAGAAGGAGAATGACTAACACAATGGAAAAAAGATTATTTACTTCAGAGTCAGTAACAGAAGGACATCCAGATAAAATCTGCGACCAGATATCAGATGCAGTACTTGATGCACTTTATGCGCAGGACCCATATTCAAGAGTTGCATGCGAAACACTTACAAATACAGGTTTCGTTATGGTAATGGGTGAGATTACAACAAAGGCAAATGTTGATATTCCACAGATTGTACGTGATACAGTTGTTGAGATAGGTTATGACAGTTCAGAAAAGGGATTTGATGGTAACACTTGTGCTGTTATGGTTGCACTTGATAAGCAGTCTGCAGATATAGCTATGGGTGTTGATAAGGCACTTGAAGCTAAGGAAGGCATTAATAAAGAAGATGACGACCTTGGTGCTGGAGATCAGGGTATGATGTTTGGTTATGCTACTAATGAAACAGAAGAATATATGCCATACTCAGCAGCGCTTGCACAGAAGCTTTCTAAGCAGCTCACAAAGGTTCGTAAGGACGGCACATTAAGCTACTTAAGACCAGATGGAAAGACTCAGGTAACAGTTGAATATGATGAAAACAATAAGCCAATCCGTCTTGATGCAATCGTTGTATCATCACAGCATGCACCAGAAGTATCACAGGAACAGATTCACGAGGATATCAAGAAGTATGTTATTGATGCAATTGTTGACCCAGCTATGGTAGATGCTGATACTAAGATATTTATCAATCCAACAGGACGTTTCGTTATAGGTGGACCTAACGGAGATTCAGGTCTTACAGGCAGAAAGATTATCGTAGATACTTACGGTGGAGCTGCAAGACATGGTGGTGGAGCTTTCTCTGGTAAGGACTGCACAAAGGTTGATCGTTCAGCAGCATATGCAGCACGTTATGTAGCTAAGAACTTAGTTGCAGCAGGTATTGCTGACAGATGCGAAATCCAGCTCTCATATGCAATCGGTGTTGCACATCCAACATCTATCTGTGTTGACACATTTGGCACAGGTAAGTTAAGCGATGAGAAGATTGTAGAAATCATCAGAGAGAACTTTGATTTAAGACCAAATGGAATTATTAAGATGCTCGACTTAAGAAGACCTATCTACAAGCAGACAGCAAGCTATGGTCACTTTGGACGTACAGATCTTAACCTTCCTTGGGAGAAGTTAGATAAGGTTGATGCACTTAAGAAGTATCTTTAAAATATAGGGGCGTTTAGTATACATTCATAATTATAATGTTGACGAACGGACGACTTAATAAAGCTACACGTAGCTGGTATACATCAACGATGCCAGCTACGTGTAGCTTTATTATGTCTGTCTGTGCTGCTTCTTATACTTTCCTTTAGTTCTCAGCAACGATTTGACAAGGAGGTCAAATCGTCCGTTAGTCACTTATCAATGCCATCCCTAAACATCAATATTTATAAAAAAATTATATTTTTTCTCATTAAGTACTTTTAAAATTCCTTATTTATGTATATAATGTTGATTAGCTATGAAAAGTATTTTTTATTGCTAATATATTAATGAGATACATTTATTTGCATATGTTTATATAATGATACCAGGGGCAAAAGGCCTAAATCCACATGAGCCTGCTCATAGGTGGGTGAATGACCTTGTGACCCGACCCAATATGAGCATAAAAGTGAGATGATAGTCCCACGATATTCGAATATTGGGGGATTGTGGGAGTGCGCAGCACGGAACAATCCGTAGGTATCATAGTGGAATTATAATTAAGACAATATTAATATGCAGATTAGACATAATTGACGATAACAGAGATAGAAAGTTGAAGATTTAGGAGGAGAAAAGATGTTATCAACTGATATTGGAATCGATTTGGGTACTGCAAGTATTCTTGTATATATAAAGGGTAAGGGCGTTGTTTTAAAGGAACCTTCAGTTGTCGCATTTGACAGAGATACTAATAAGATAAAGGCTATCGGCGAGGAAGCCCGTCTGATGCTTGGTAGAACACCTGGTAATATCGTGGCGGTAAGACCACTTCGTCAGGGCGTTATTTCAGATTATACAGTTACAGAGAAGATGCTTAAGTACTTCATCCAGAAGGCTATCGGAAGAAGAATGCTTAAGAAGCCTAGAATAAGTGTATGTGTGCCTTCTGGTGTTACAGAAGTAGAGAAGAAGGCAGTTGAGGATGCAACTCTTCAGGCAGGTGCAAGAGAGGTTGCTATTATTGAGGAACCTATAGCAGCAGCTATCGGTGCAGGTATTGATATATCAAGACCTTGCGGTAATATGATAGTTGATATTGGTGGTGGTACTACAGATATCGCTGTTATTTCACTTGGAGGTACAGTTGTAAGTACTTCTATCAAGATTGCAGGTGATGACTTTGATGAAGCACTTGTAAGATATATGAGAAAGAAGCATAATCTTCTTATCGGTGAAAGAACAGCAGAAGATATTAAGATAAAGATTGGTTCAGCTTATCCACGTCCAGAGGTTGTCAAGATGAATGTAAGAGGACGTAACCTTGTTACAGGTCTTCCAAAGACAGTTGAGGTAACTTCAGAAGAGACAGAGGAAGCTTTAAAGGAAGCTACATCACAGATAGTTGAGGCAGTTCACAGCGTGTTAGAGAAGACACCACCAGAACTTGCATCAGATATCGCAGACAGAGGTATCGTTCTTACAGGTGGCGGAAGTCTCCTTTCAGGATTAGAAGAACTTATAGAATCAAAGACAGGAATTAACACTATGACAGCAGAAGACCCTATGACAGCAGTTGCCATAGGAACAGGTAAGTTCATAGAATTCCTTGCAGGTTACAGAGAAGATTAGGAAAAGAGGTCAGGTATGGTAAGAGGTTTATATACTGCTTACACAGGATTAGTGAATCAGCAGAGAAGACTTGATATAGTGTCGAATAATCTTGCAAATGCAACAACAACCGGATATAAGAAGGAAGGCGTTACAACACAGAGCTTTGATTCTGTATACGGAATTAAGATTAATGATGCTACAGTTGGCTATATGAATCAGAGTATAGGCAGCATGAGTCTTGGTGCAAAGATAGGAGAAACATACAGAAGCTGGGATCAGGGTTCCCTTAGAAACACAGACAGCGATTACGATTTCGCACTTTCAGGACAGGGATTTTTCTCTATCTCATTTACTAATAAAGCAGGTGAAACATCAACACTTTATACCAGGGATGGATCTTTCCAGATGAATCAGGAGGGTTATCTGGTTACCAAGGATGGTGATTATGTATTGGGTGAAGGCGGCAACCCTATACAACTTCCTACAGATGTATCGCAGCTTACAGTCGATTCGACAGGAGGTATATATGCGGATGGACAGTATGTAGATACATTTGGAATTGTTGATTTTGAAGATTATAACTACATAGAGGCTTATGGTGAGAATCTCTATAGGGCAGTTGACGGAGCAGTTACAACTGATTCCACAGCAGCAGTTAATCAGGGATATATTGAGGCATCTAATATTAATGTTGTGACAGAAATGGTCGATATGATTAATATATCCAGAGAGTATGAAAGTAATCAGAAGATTGTCAACGCCATAGATGAGATGTTAGGAAAGATGGTCAGCATATCTGAGTTGTAGATCCTGTTTATAATGGACAGCTTTATAATGCAGATTAATTCATAAATATCAGCCCAGGTAAGCTCACATTTATGTGTAGCTGCAACAGGCTGTGTGTGGCGGAAGTGAATTGTGCCACGTATTTAAGTAGTTGTTGTGTTTTAGGTGAATTCCGGAAGGAAGAGATGAAGTTAAATTAAGCTTAAGACGTCATATATTAAAATGTTTATATATCATACAAAATATATATAAAGTATAATTGCTTTGTATGATAATCAGGAGGAATAAGCACTATGATGAGATCATTATGGACTGCTGCATCGGGTATGATGGCGCAGCAGACAAGTGTAGATACAATATCGAATAACCTTGCTAATGTTAATACAGTAGGTTATAAGTCAGAATCAACAGAATTCAAGTCATTGTTATATCAGAATCTTCAGGCGAAGACAACATCAGCCAATGGAGAAAATAAGCCAGTATCTGCACAGGTTGGACTTGGTTCAAGAGTAGTATCGGTTACATCACATTATACACAGGGCGCTATGAATGCGAGTGAAAGTTCAACAGACTTTGCTATTAATGGTGATGGCTTCTTTGCAGTACAGAATGAGAACGGAGATACAGTATACACACGTAATGGTAACTTTTATTTCTCAACAGCAACAGAAGGTATGATGTTATGTACGGCAGATGGCTATCCTGTATTAAGTACAGATGGACAGCCAATAGTACTTACAGATGATTATAATGCATCAAAGGTAAAAGTTGATGAGGAAGGTAATATCCAGTATCCGGGTGATGATGGTAATCTTGAGAATATCGGAATTAAGATAGGACTTTTCCAGTTCACTAACCCATCAGGTCTTGAGAAGCTTGGAGGCACTTATCTTGCAGAAACGGATGCATCTGGTATTCCACTTAATGAGGAAACAGATGATGTTGGCAAGAAGAGTGAGTTAAGACAGAATTATCTTGAGGCATCTAATGTTGAAGTTGCAACAGAGATGGTTAACCTTATAACAGCACAGAGAGCATACGAACTCTGCTCTAAGGCTATAACAACAACAGATACTATGATGGAACAGGCAAATGCACTTAAGAGATAATTAAGTCTATGCATTTGCAGGAATGGAGATTAATATGGATTATATGACAGGTATTAATACAAGTTATGCGGATACATATGATAAAACTTCATCAGACCTTACTGATAAGATAACAGGCACAGACTTTTCAAAGGCATCAGATGATGAGCTTATGAGTGTGTGCAAGGACTTTGAAAGTTACTTTGTAGAGCAGATGCTTAAGTCCATGGAAAAGATGGCTAAGATAGATTCAGACGATGATGACAGCAGCACATCACTGTTTAACAGTATTGCTTCTATAGGAGGAGATTCAGATTCTGCCATGAGCACACTTGGAAGCTACTTCGGTGATGAAATGATTAAGAATTATGCCCAGTTATTTACAGAAACTAACAATGGAAAGGGACTTGGCATAGCACAGACACTTTATGAGCAGATGAAACGTAACTATTCAGTGGACGAGGCATAGCTTATATAAAAAGTTATAAAGAGAGGAAAAGCAGATTGGATTACGAGTCTGTTAAGTATGTAGAAGGTTTTGTAGAGAATATTATCTTTCGTAATGAGGATAATGGCTACACAGTTTTTGAAATAAAATACAAAGGTGAAGATGTTACCTGTGTTGGCACTTTAAGCAGTGTTGACACAGGTGAATTTATAGCTGCGGATGGAGATTTTGTAAAACATCCATCATACTATACAATGCAGTTTAAGATAACTTCTTATGAGTTCAAAACGCCTACGGATGCGGAGTCTGTAAAGCGTTATCTGAGTTCTGGTGCAATCAAGGGTATAGGCGCAAAGATGGCTGAACGAATAGTTAAAGAATTCGGTGAGCAGACATTTGAGGTGCTTGACAAAGAACCAGAACGTCTGGCAGGTATTAAAGGAATAAGTTATAACAAGGCGATGGATATAGCGCAGCAGTATGCTGGTAAGAGAGATACCAGAAAGGCTGTTATGTATCTTCAGGATTATGGCATCCAGATGAATCTTGCTAACAAAATATTCAAAAAATACGGCAACAGCATATACACGATTATCACAGATAATCCATACAGGCTTGCAGATGATATTGAGGGTATAGGCTTTAAAAAAGCAGATGCTATTGCAACGAAGGTCGGAATTAAAGGTAATTCGGACTTCAGAATAAAAAGCGGTATGTTGTATTGTCTTAATCAGGCGACATTACAGGGGCATACATACCTGCCATATGATATGTTAAAGACTCAGGCAGAGCAGCTTTTAGATGTTAAGATAGAGGATTATGAACATTTTATAAGTGACCTTGCCATAGATAAGAAGATTGTTATCAAGAAAAATGTGGCAGAGGATAATTCTGATACCACAGATGAGGATGAGCATAACCAGTGGAATGTATATTCGGCGATGTATTACCGTATGGAGCAGAATGTAGCGAAAAATCTGCTTGAACTTAATATACAGTGTGATGAGAATGTTGAAAATGTATATGAAAGAATTGCTGACATTGAAAAAACAGAAAATATAGAGCTTGACGATATACAAAAGCAGGCGGTTGTTGATGCTGCACTTAATGGACTTGTGATTATCACAGGTGGTCCAGGTACAGGAAAGACGACTACTATTAATGCCATAATCAAGTATTTTGAGATGGAAAGACTTGATATAAGGCTTGCTGCACCGACGGGAAGGGCGGCTAAGCGTATGACAGAAACCTGTGGTGTGGAGGCACAGACACTTCACAGACTTCTTGAGATAGCAGGTGGTGGGCTTGCAGAGCTTGATGGTGAAAAGCGAAGTGCATCAGCGGGGCTTGGTATGCATTTTAACAGGGATCAGGAAAATCCTCTTGAGGCGGATGTCATCATAGTCGATGAGATGTCAATGGTTGATATTAATATTATGAATGCGCTTCTTAAGGCGGTTCCTGTAGGAACAAGACTTATACTTGTCGGGGATGTTGACCAGCTTCCAAGTGTTGGTCCCGGAAATGTGTTAAAGGACATTATATATTCTGAGTGCTTTAATGTCGTAAAGCTCGAAAAAATATTCAGACAGGCGGCAGAAAGTGAAATAATAACCAATGCGCACAGGATAAATAAAGGAGAACAGGTTACACTTAATAAGTACAGCAAGGACTTTCTTTTTATACACAGACATGGTGCTGAGGCGATAATAGCTGCATTAAAGACTGTTGTGAAAGAGAAGCTTCCTAAGTATGTGGATGCGGACGTAAGTGAAATCCAGGTGCTTACGCCATCAAGAAAGTCGGCGGTCGGGGTAGAGAGGCTTAACACAGTCCTTCAGGAATATCTTAATCCAGCAAGTGCGGCAAAGATGGAGAAAAAGCATGGCGATACGCTTTTCAGGGAAGGCGATAAGGTTATGCAGATAAAAAACGATTATCAGCTTGACTGGATGAAAAGAAATAATAACGGAATTGTTATTGAACAGGGCAGTGGAGTATTTAACGGTGATACGGGAATAGTTAAGGAGATAGTTCCATTTAACAAAAGTATGACTGTCAGGTTTGAAGATGGAAGATATGTGGAGTACAGCTTTGATAATCTTGACGAGCTTGAACTTGCGTATGCGATAACTGTGCACAAGGCGCAGGGAAGTGAATATCCGGCAGTTATTATTCCTATGTATACAGGACCAAGGATGCTTATGAACCGCAATATTCTGTATACAGCCATCACAAGAGCCAGAAAGTGCGTGTGTATGATAGGCGAGGAGGATATATTTATGCAGATGGCAGCCAATGAGTCAGATGCCAGAAGATATACCTCACTTGATATGCGTATACGTGAGCTGGCACAGGGGATGGAGTTTTAATAATTAATAGCATATTAGCAATGAGTATAACTTAATGGGGGATTAATGAAAAATAAAGGGGATATACTTAGTATTAAGGGAGATAGTGCATCGTATAAAGGTGCAGAAAATGTAATAAAAAATATAATAAACGGCATAGAGGATGCTGTATTTCCACCTGCATGTCCGATTTGTTCAAAACCGAGAGTGATAAGAGGTGGAAAAAGATGGGATATATGTCCTTGGTGTTATGATAACATAAAGTATGTTAAGGAACCAACCTGTATAAAGTGCGGTAAGGCACTGGAGGATAATGACAGAGATTACTGCACTGACTGCACGAAAACAAAGCATTTATACGACCAGGCAATAAGCCTGTATGAGTATTCAGATGGCATAAAGCAGTCCATATACAGATTTAAGTACCGCAATAAAAGGGAGTATGCAGATGTGTATGCTGCTGAGATTGCAAGGGAATGTGGCATAGTTATAAATATGTGGGAGCCGGATGTTATTATTCCTGTTCCGATACACAAGGAAAGGTACAGGCAGAGAGGGTATAATCAGGCAGGGCTTATTGCATGCAGCCTTTCAAAGAAACTTCATATACCAGTCGATGAGAATTATATTATCCGCGTTAAGAAAACAACCCCTATGAAGGAACTTAATAACATAGAAAGAGTTAAAAATCTTCAAAATGCTTTTCAAATATATTATAATGGTATAAGATATAATAAAGTATTGATTGTTGACGATATATATACAACGGGAGCGACTATAGATGCATGTGCAAAGTGTCTTAAAGAGTATGGTACAGACAATGTATATGCAATAACATTGTGTATAGGGAATGGTTTCTAGGGCTTACTGATTTTTGGATGTTGCAGACAGCAGGTTGTAGAATTAATGACAGCGGCTTTTATTAGGGTTATACATTTGTGGGAATTGATATTGTATACATATATGAATACAGACAGAAGAAGTGACAATATGCTGGATTGGAGGATATTATGGAAGTAAGAAACTGTAAAATGTGTGGAAGGTTATATAATTTTGTAGGTGGACCAGGACTTTATCGTAATTTATGCCCTAATTGTGTGGAAAGAATGGAGGACAAGTTTCAGGATGTTAAGGAATATATAGATGAGCATCCGGCAGCAACTATCAACGAAGTATCAGAGGAATGTGATGTAAGTGCAAGGCAGATAGAACAGTGGATAAGACAGGAAAGACTTATGATAACTGAGGGTTCGTCTATAGGAATTACATGTGAGAGATGTGGAGTATCAATAAAATCAGGAAGATTTTGCGAAAGATGTAAGAATAAGATGGCTAATAACTTAGGCTCTATGTATGGGGAGTCTAATGCTGCCGTAGAGAATATGGAAAAGAGAGCAAGAGCAGAAGCTAAGATGAGATATTTCGACTCATAATAGTGTGCATAAAACGAGTTGTATCAGAAAAAGATAACGAAAAGCTGAGTGTTTTTGGCTTTAAGATTATAGGTAGAATGCCCGGAGGCTTAAGAAAGTGGAAGTGTTCTTAGGCCTGCAAGGCGGGGCTAAAAGTCCAATGCCTGATTATGCAAGCATAAACGGCTTTTCTGATATTTTGCTCCATTACATCATAATAATAAAATCAGGTTTTTATATGAATTAAAATCAGTTGATAACTGATTAACAGTAGTAAATTTTTAACAATCTTAAATAATCCCCAATATATATGAATAAGTAACAGAATAAGTGGAAAACATATTAACATCACAAGCAATGAGTGCATAAGTGTAGTGAGCAGCTTGGTTATTATATTGTGCATTATATGTGCAGAATGGAGGTTAATATGGATAAGCGTAAAAAGAATACAGTAAAGATTGTGTCTACAGTTATTTCGCTGGGAATAATTGCAGCGCTTATTATTGGCGTTGTTTCAGTCATAAAAAGTGTCAATGCCAACAGAGGGGGCAATAATAACATAGTCAATCTGAATGAAACCGAAGAGAATGTTGCGATAAAAACAGAAGATGTAACCGATGAGATAGATGAGCTGGGAACAGAAGAGATACTACAGGAGGCCAACGCAAGAGGCAGAATGGCAGAGGACAGCGATATATCTGCAACTGAAAGCACAACAGTTGCAACTAAGGAAAATGTGACAGAAGAACCTACAGTTCCGCCAACAATGTCATCAGAGGAGGTTATGGCGGAGGCTATGAAGAGCTTTTCTTTTGATGAGAGCAATAAGCTTGCATGGCCGGTATTAGGACATATTACTCTTGATTACAGTATGGATGAAACTGTGCTTTTTAAGAGCCTTGGTGTATACAAATGCAGTCCTGGAATTATTATAAGCTCAGAAGTAGGAACTAATGTAGGAGCTGCGGCTTCTGGAATAGTCACAGACGTTGCAGAACTTTCAGAGACTGGCACAACAGTGACAGTTTCAATCGGTAATGGATATGAAACAACAACAGGTCTTATAGAAAATGTTAATCTAAGAAAAGGTGATAAAGTTGTTGCAGGCCAGCTTATAGGTACCGTGGCAAGCCCTAGTGCATATTATATAGAAGAAGGTCCTGGAGTGTACTTTAAGCTCACACAATATGGAGAACCTGTCAATCCTGATGCATATTTTGTGGAGTAGAAAAACTAGCGCCTGCTTTAACATTATACGTTATAACAATAGCTGAAGTATCAGGAAGCTGCTGATATATGGTGTAATTCCTATCCCCGGTAACATGCCACAGGTCTGGCATAGCTATATTATCTATATACGGTATAGCAGGCGCTTTATATATAATTCTTTAATTGTAGGATTGTGGGAGTGCGTAGCACAGAACAATCCGTAGGTATCATAGTTGGATGCTTTTGACCCCGACATCATTGTATAATACCAGATAAAAATGTAACTTAAGAATGAAGAGAACACTGCTCTATAAGTTCCATAATTATAGGTATGGCGTTGCTTTCTTTGCTCTTTGCCATATTGTTAATGTAAGAGTGTCTGTTTTCATACAGTTCATTAACAGCATTTAAAAGAGACTCAGGTGTAAGGTCTTCTTCAAATATAACACTTGAATATCCGTGTTCTTTAAAGGACTTTGCATTAAGTATCTGGTCGCCACGGCTTGCATTAGCAGATAGCGGAATTAAAAGATTAGGCTTCTTTAAAGCAAGCAGTTCACATATAGAGTTAGCGCCTGCCCTTGATATGACAATATCACTTATGGAGAAGAGGTCACGCATCTGCTCGCTGATATATTCAAACTGCACATAACCATTAATATTATTAAGTGAAGCATCTGTTTTGCCTTTTCCACAAAGGTGTACAACCTGAAACTTCTTTAAAAGTTCAGGAAGAATTTTTCTTACAGCTTCATTTACATGGACAGCACCAGTACTTCCGCCAACAACCATAATAATAGGTTTATCTGGTGTGAAGTTACATAATTCAAGTCCGGCGAGCTTGTTGCCAAGAAGAAGCTCCTGTCTTATAGGAGAACCTGTAAGGACGGCCTTATCTTTAGGAAGATACTTGATAGTTTCAGGAAAGTTGCAGCATATACGTGTTGCTTTTCTCATGGCTATCTTGTTGGCAAGTCCAGGTGTCATATCGGATTCATGTATTATAACGGGAATGTGCTTATGACCCGCTGCAAGTACAACAGGAACAGACACAAAGCCACCCTTTGAAAATACTATATCAGGCTTAATGCGGCGCATAAGCTTTCTTGCCTGAAAGTAACCTTTAATAACTCTGAAAGGGTCGGTAAGGTTCTTAAAGCTCTTATATCTTCTTAACTTTCCGGATGATATTCCATAGTAAGGTATATCAAGACTTTCAATCAGACTTTTTTCAATTCCATTGTATGAACCAATATAGAATACTTCATATCCAGCCTCTTTAAGGCTTGGAAGCAGAGCTATATTAGGTGTTACATGACCAGCAGTTCCACCGCCGGTAAGTACTATTTTCTTCATTATTAATCCTCATTTCTGCGCACTCATATGAGGTGCTTACATTTTATGTGCAAATCTTTCCTTAAAGCTGCAATGCTTACATAAAGGCTCTACAGCGTATTTATTATGAAAACCTTTGATGAATTCGACACTTCGTTTACACTCAAGAATATCCTTAAGCGGGGTGTCAAATATATTGCCAAGCTTCATAACACCGTTGCCATCAAGACAGCATGGAGTTACAGTGCCATCGCTTAGTATAGCGATATGTGTTCTAAGCCCTTGACAGAAGCCGCGCTCATTACAGTAAGTGCTGTTAAGCTCAGGCCATTCAAAAGGACTTTGGACATTGACATATAAATGTCTTTTTATTGTACAGTTGCGCTTATTAAAAAGTGTTGGTTCTTTTTTGGTATTCCATAGTCGCAGGGATATTTCGGTTTCTGTCTTTTCTAATATCTCTTCACAGGAATAAAAAAGCTCATTAATATAGTTGTCCATATCTATGCAGTCGTTGTCATCAGCACTGTGCATAGATACATTTATCTGGTGTACAGGCTGCTTTATAAGTGTGTCAAGCTTCTTATAAAGCAGAGTTCCATTAGTCGTTAAGTTGACTGTCATATTGGCATCACTGCACATTGAAAGAATAGTTTCAAGTTCAGGATGCAGCATAGGTTCACCTTTTACGTGCAGATAAATGTAATTCGTATACGGCTTGACTTCATCAAGAATATGTCCGAATTCTTCAATCGACATAAAGTGAGGTGGACGTTTTGTTTCCTGACAGAACGAACACTTCAGGTTGCAGGTGCTTGTAATTTCTATATATATTCTTTTGAAACGGCTTACTGAACCCATATTATCTCCATTCCGCAGGTATAATTAATTTATAGTAAAGTATTTAAGAGTAACTATTAATATGCAATCTATAAATGAGCAGATACACAAAAATGCACAAAAATAATTTGTTTTTGTTTGTACCTTAGATATATTTCAATAGATTATGAAAAATCTGCTTTTTAACACAGACATACTTGTGCAATATTTTAAATTTGCTCACTTATAGATGCAATTTCCAAATCAGCTTATGGTATATAAATAAATTTATTCAGGGTTAATTTGTAAGTTGCAAATTATATAAGTATTGCTGTACATATAATAGGTTACATTAGTTAGCTTTTGCAAGATACTGCTCAAGTGCATTGGCAAGCTGGTCAGGACATGATGTTGGCTTAAAACCGCACTTAATACCTTTCATACGCTTGATAGCTTCGTTGACATCCATGCCTTCAACAAGAGCAGCAACGCCCTGTGTATTACCAGAACATCCTCCCTCAAACTTAACACCAGTAACTTTATTATCAACTACATCAAATTCTATAGAACGTGAGCACACGCCTTTTGTTGTATACTTCATAATTATATTCCGCCTTTCTGTATATTAGATATTAATTATTTACATCGTTATATATTAACATGATGTAAGGTGCAAAAGGTCAAAAAGTCTTTCGTGCCTGCACAATAAGACTTTTGAACTTGAGACCTTTACATCTTAACATTATAAAGGATAACATACAAGAGAGGATTATATGAATTGTAAAGCAGGAATTAAATAGAGGTGGGATTATTTAAGGGGCTGTCATATTAAGAATTATTTATTGAGTATATTAATAAGTGTTTTTTAATGATTATGATATAATGTATATTTTTTATTACTATACTTCAGATATAATAAAATAAGGGTATATAATTTAAGAAGTTGAATAGAAAGATTTACTGTGTTAGTATAATAATGTTAGTGCGAATTTATGAGTATAGAGCCAGAAAAGAGTAAATAAGTACATAATATTTAAAGAAAAAGGATGGTATAATCATGATAGGTATTATAGGAGCGATGGATGAAGAGGTAGCCCAGATCGTGGAAGTTATGCAGGTTGAGCGTGAAGAAAGCAAGGCTTGTATGACATTTAAGGCTGGAAAGCTTAATGGTAAGGATGTTGTAGTTGTAAGGAGCGGAATTGGTAAGGTTAATGCTGCTGTATGCACACAGATATTAGTAGATGACTTTAATGTGGATTATGTTATCAATACAGGAATTGCAGGTTCTTTAAAGGCAGAGATTAACATAGCAGATATTGTTATATCAAGTGATGTACTTCACCATGATATGGATGCAACAGGCTTTGGATATCCTTTAGGACAAATTCCAAGAATGGAAGTATTATCATTTGAAGCAGATAAGAAGCTTATAGAGCTTGCTGATAAAGCCTGCAAAAAGGTTCTTCCAGAGATAGGAACACATATCGGACGTGTTGTCAGCGGCGACCAGTTTATATCAGATAAGACAGTTAAGGAAAGAATATCATCTAACTTTGACGGATATTGTACAGAGATGGAAGGCGCAGCCATAGCACAGGCAGCTTATCTTAATAAGGTTCCATTTGTAATCTTAAGAGCCATATCAGACAAGGCAGATGACAGCGCAACAATGGATTATCCTACATTTGAGAAGCAGGCTATAGCTAATTCGGTTAAGCTTATTAAGGAATTAGTAGCTACAGTGTAATGTGCGTTAGCAATGAACCGTGCCAGATAAAAGCATAAAAAAGAACTGTGCTTGCACAGAGTTATTTTTATGCTTTTGTCGGACAGGGTGAATGCCCGACAGTCTAAGAAAGCAGGGGGGTCTTGGACTTGCATTGCTGGTAGATAATCTAAGCTATAATTAGCGCAAAAGAAAAGGGAAAATTATAAAAATAAGCGGGGTGTGACACTTACACTCCGCTTATTTCACATTGTCCGTCTGCCACTTATAATAACATTACCAGATATTATAAGTGGCAGCCACCAGACATCAGTTTAATTATATTTATTATATATTGAGTAATTCACTATAAACTTTAAGTGCTCCGTCAGTATCATGTGCAAGCACGCGCTTAGCAAGCACCTTTCCAAGCTGTACGCCTTCCTGGTCGAAGCTGTTTATATTCCATAAGAAGCCCTGGAACATAATCTTATTCTCAAAGTGTGCAAGAAGAGCACCAAGAGTTTCAGGAGTGAGGGCATCACCTGTTATTATGCTTGAAGGTCTGCCACCCTTGAAGTTCTTGTTAAGATTATCGTCAGACTTTCCACAGGCAAATGCAACAATCTGGGCTGCTACATTGGCACATAACTTCTGCTGGCTTGTGCTGTCCTGAATAGTAACATCATTTTCAAGCTGGCTGTTTCTAAAGCCGATGAACTGAAGAGGAACAATGTTAGTACCCTGATGTAAAAGCTGATAGAATGAGTGCTGTCCGTTAGTACCCGGTTCACCAAATATAACAGGACCTGTAGGATAATCTACCGGCTCACCAAATCTGTTTACAGACTTACCGTTAGACTCCATATCAAGCTGCTGTAAATGAGCTGGAAATCTGCTTAAGCCCTGTGAGTAAGGAAGTACTGCTGTACATTCATAACCGAGTACATTGCGCTCATATACGCCGATGAGGGCATCAAGCATTTCTGGATTCTTGAGTGGGTCGCTGTTCATAGAAAGCTTATCTTCCTTGGCAGCGCCATCAAGAAATGCTGCAAATACTTCTGGCCCGAAAGCAAGTGATAATACAGCACCGCCTACAGAAGAGGTAGAAGAGAAACGTCCTCCGATATAATCATCCATAAAGAATGCATCAAGGTAATCAGAGCTCTTTGCAAGAGGTGAAGTTTCGCTTGTTACAGCAATCATATGCTTTGTCGGTTCAAGACCTGCCTTCTTTAAAGCATCCTTAACAAAAGACTCATTAGTAAGAGTTTCAAGAGTAGTACCTGACTTAGATACAAGTATAAATAATGAATGTGCAACGTCAATAGAAGCAAGTACTGCTGATGCATCATCCGGGTCAACATTACTTATGAACTTAGCCTCCATCTTGAAGGAGTTGTTCTTCTTAGCCCAGTTTTCAAGGGCTATGTACATCGCACGAGGACCTAAGTCACTTCCGCCGATACCTATCTGTACTACAGTTGTAAACTTTTCACCGGCAGCATTGGCGATCTCACCGCTATGTACCTTATTGGCAAATTCAGCGATACGTTCCTGCTGTGTCTTATAGAAAGTTCTCTTGTCAACGCCGTCAGCTTCTACAGCTTCACCGAGCTGGCCGCGTGTCATATGGTGAAGAACAAGTCTTTTCTCACCAGTGTTTACAACTTCGCCGTTATAAAGAGCTGCAAACTTATCAGCAAGCTGTGCTTCATCTGCAAGCTTTACGAGCTTGTCTAATACATCTGAGTCTACCTGCTTGGCAGCATAATTGTAGTTAAGTCCCTCTGCCATAGGTATGTTAAAGCTCTTAACCCTGTCAGCGCCAGACTCTCCAGACATAGCAGATACAAGGTCTACAGCTTTAGTATCCTTAAGCTCCTTAAAAGACGCAAGTGTATCCAGATTGTTCCAATTAATCATAAATATATATCCTCCTTTTAATCGTACAAATATTATAATAATTATACTATTATTATTTGTCGAAAACAAGGAAAACACGCTATGTTATGTAAGAAAAAATACGTTGAAAAATATATATTGTGGAAGTATAATGTTGATAGAAAAGTTTTGTAATACATATTACTAAAAGTTGAGGCTTTTAAGAAATGGAGGCAGCTTATGAAAATACTTATGTTAGACTCATCTACATATGGTGATGATGTCAATATTGACAAGTACTATGAACTTGGAGAGGTTAAGAGTTATTCCACAAGTACAAGAGAAGAGGCTCTTAAAAGAGTGAATGAGTACAATCCGGAGGTTGTTATTATCAATAAGATAGTGGCTGATAAGGAATTTATTGATGCAGCGCCGGCACTTAAGATGATAGCAGAAACAGCAACAGGATATAACAATATTGATGTAGCTTATGCAAAGGAAAAGAATATAAGAGTAGCTAATGTTGCAGGTTATTCAACAGATTCAGTAGTCCAGCACACATTTGCGCTTGGATTATATCTCATAGAAAAGATGAGTTATTATGATGATTATGTTAAGTCAGGTGAATATGCAAAATGTCCGATTTTTTCACATTTTTCAAATGTATTCCACGAACTTACAGGAAAGACATGGGGTATCGTAGGACTTGGAACTATAGGCAAGGGTGTGGCTAAGATTGCAGCTGACTTTGGATGCAGGGTTATATATTATTCTGCGAGCGGCAGGACACAGGATGTTCCTTATGAAAGAAAAGAACTTGATGAATTTTTGAAAAAATCGGACATCGTCTCTATACATGCACCACTTAATGATAAGACTAATAATCTTTTCGACAGTGCAGCATTTGATAAGATGAAGACAAGTGCGATACTACTTAATCTTGGACGTGGTCCTATAGTTAATGATGCTGACCTTGCAGATGCGCTTGATGCCGGAAAGATAGCTGGTGCAGGACTTGACGTGCTTGGAAAAGAGCCTATAGAAGCAGACAATCCGCTTCTTAGAATAAAGGACAGCACTAAGCTTGTTATAACACCTCATGTTGCATGGGGAACAGTTGAGGCAAGAACAAGGCTTATGGATGAAGTGTATGAGAATATCGTTGCATTTACTAAGGGCGAAAAAAGAAATGCAGTAGAATAATGGCGGTTTGAGTTGTTTTAAGCTTGCGTGAATTATAGGATAATGAAGCAGGATGAACATAATAAATGTAATTAAAATGTCTTAAAAAGGAAAAAATCTGGAAATAACGGGTTTTAGAAGGAGAAGAATATGCAGATATTATCAGTGAATGATGATGAATTCAGAAAGTATGGACGTGTTGTAGATAATGTAGATTTTACAGCACTTATAGAAGAATTAAAGAGGACACCAGTTCCAGCAGGTGTTGTGTATGAACCAGCAGTAAAGGAGCTTGAAGCACTTCCGGTAAGACTTGATATATCACAGATTGTATACGGGGAAATGCCAGTTCAGATAGGTTACTGCAATGGACATAACAGCAAGCTTAATGCCCTTGAATATCACAGGGACTCAGAGATTAATATAGCTGCTACAGATATGATACTTATGCTTGGACTTCTGACAGATGTGAGTAAGGAGCATACTTACGATACAGCCAATGTAAAGGCATTTTTAGTGCCAGCAGGAACAGCAGTTGAGGTATATGCAACAACTCTTCATTATGCACCTTGTGGTGTGGATGGAAATGGTTTTCAGGTTGCAGTAGTGCTTCCTAAAGGAACTAATTATCCGCTTACATCAAAGCATACAAGAGTACATAACAACATTGCTGAAAGTGAAGATGCACTTCTTGCAGCTGCTAATAAGTGGCTTATAGGACATGCGGAAGGTGGACTTGATGATACTGCATTTATCGGGCTTAAGGGAGTAAACCTTGATATTAATGAATAAAGGGTTAGTCCTCTTCGATAACCTGTATCTCCATATATGAAAAATCAATATCGTCAATAAAGTTATCGCTTGTAAAGCGTACTTTAGAGTGGTGTTTGAAGTCTGCTATATTTGAATCGAACCACATAGGCTCGCTTAAGTCAAATTCATAGCAGGCTTCTTTTATGCCATCAAATATTTTTCTTGTTCTGTTAAGTTCGGGGTCGTCATTGACAGCGACCATATCTTTAATCATATGATTGGAATTATCGAATAATTTACACCATAATCTGAACATCGTTGTATTTCCTTTCTGCTAATAAAATGATGTTGGGTCACAAGGTCATTCACCCACTTATGAGCAAGCTCGTGTGTGTTTAGACCTTTTGACCCTGGTATCATAAAATAACTGTATCATAGTTGGGCCTTTGACCCTGACATCATAGCATTAATTAGTTATAAGCTAACATATTTTAAGTATTTTTGCAGGTAGCCACGCAGAGTTATTAAGCTGCATTATGTTACAAGCTAACATATTTTAAGTATTTTTACAAGTTTCCTGCAAATTTTATGTATTAATATGAGTACAATGTGTGTTATAATCAATACATAAGTTTAACGTGAACAATATAAAATCATTGAGACAGAAATGTGGGCTTCATAAGTTCTGCTGGCGTAAAAAGTAACAGGGAATGAAGATTTACTATATTTATATCAGGAAAGGAAGGGCAACAGATATGATACGAAGGAAAAGATTAGTTTCATCTATCATGGCAGGTGTTATGTCGGGACTGCTTGTTGTTGGAAATATAGCAGCATTTCCGGGTAATATTATGGCGCAGGAGGATGATAGTATGCAGGTAAGAAGCATTTACACAGCAGTAAAGGATATTAACAGTGACGAGGATAATTATAAGTCACTTGACGAGAGTAACCCAATAGAGTTTGGTGGCACTTATATTAAGTATAATTCGCAGACTATAGAGTTGTCAGAAACGGCGATATATCTGGACGGTTCGCTTTCCGATGAGATTGCGGACAAGTATCCATATGTATACAACGATATCACAAAGGCGCTGGGAAGTGAAAGCTTGAAGCAGGGAACAGAGGAGAGTCCGATGACAGTATATGTCGCACCTTATGTATACTGGATAGATGACCCGGCAGCGACAGATACCATGCAGCCTGATAAGACTTACGGAGTTCCTTATGGAATGATTATTGATAGTGATTATCTTACTATAGAGGGACTTACAAAAGACCCATATAATGTAGTGTTTGCAGGAAACAGAGGACAGTCACATGCTTCTAATGGTAACTATACGATGTTTTGGTTTAACTGTAAGGGTGCGCTCACAGTTAAGAATATTACCATAGGTAACTACTGCAGCGTTGACCTTAAGTATCCGCTTCTTTCAGAGTTAAATGTTGACAAGAGAACATCAACTATCACACAGGCACAGCTTGCAGATATGTCTGGTGATAAGATGTTTGCAGATAATTGTAACTTTATCAGCCGTCTTAATCTTGACCCTATAGGTGGCGCTTTACGAAGCCTTTACAATAACTGCCACTTTGAGAGCACAGATGATGCGATTAATGGTAATGCAGTGTTTGTCGGCTGCGACTTTGATTTCTATGGAAACAGACCTTTGTATTCATCATACAACACAGGTTCTACATTTTTAGGATGTACATTTAACAGTGTCGTCTTAAATATCGAGGCAGAGCCTATGCAGTATTTCACAAAGGAAGGCGGAACAATAACAGCAGTAGACTGCGCATATAAGAGCAACTTCAGTATTCCTTTCGGAATTGCATGGACAAAGTATCCAGATAAGTCACTTAAGTGCTATCAGTACAATATAACGCACAATGGCGAAAGCATCATTATAGCAGGAAAAGATGCTGCTGAAACAGTTGATATGACCGGAAAACAGGTGCTTAACGCATATAGGATAGAAGATGGCGGCAAGGTATATTACAATACTTACAATCTGTTAAAAGGCAGTGATGACTGGGACCCACTTGATGTTAAGGATATAGCAGTAAAGAGTGGTGCGGACAGCATAGCTACACAGCTTAATATAACAAGTACAGCGGATACTATAGAGTCGGGAAGTGAAACAGCCACACTTACGGCAGATATCAAGTACTTCTATGGTGATACAGATACAAGCCAGAAGATTACTTACAGCGTTGCAGATGAATATAAAGCATATGTTTCAATAAAGGATAACAAGGATGGAACTTGTGTAGTAGAGGGCATTAATAATGAGGATGAGGCTAAAGAGGTAATTATTGAAGCAGCTACACAGAGTGGTTTGTGCGCAGCAACTGCCATAACAGTTAAGCCAAGCAAGCTTACAGCACCTTCGTGGACAAAGCTTCCGGAGGTGATTAATAATGGTGATGGCACACTTAAGGCTGATTATAAGCTTAACCTTGGCGACAGGGCAGATATGTCAGTTATTAACTGGTACAGATGCAGTGATGCAAGCGGAAGCGACCCTGTATTAGTGGCAGTGTCAACTATGGATAATCCTCAGTATACATACACGCTTACAGCAGGCGATATAGGATATTATATCTGTGCATCTGTTGCACCTAAGAATATAAGAAGTGACTCAGGTGATGCAATAAAGGCAGTATATGGTGATGCAATAAGTGCAAAGGATATTAAAACAAAGAACTATACAACAGATTTCTCAGACTTCCCAACAGTTAAACAGCCAGAGATTAAACCGGGCTTCTGGACTGTAGATACTTACAGGCCAGCCGATACAGAAAGCTTTGGAAGCTGGAAGGGTGAGGACACTGATACCCCTTGGGTATACGGTGAAACTGGTAATGGTTCAGTAGGTGCAGGAATATATCAGGGAACACAGGGCTCAAGACTTATGTATACACCAGTTGAAGGTGAATACGGTGATATGACTGTAAAGCTTGTTGCAGACCCAGCCAAAACAGCAGGTCAGGGCTTTGGTAGTGCAGGACAGTATATGGATGTATGCGTTAAGTTTGATACTTCTACACTTACAGGCTATGCATTAAGAATAGTAAGGACAAAGGCAGCTTCAAACGCAGTAACATTTGTACTTGTAAAATATGATAACGGCAATACATCTTATATATCAGATGAGGTTATAGCATCCTGCTTCCTTACTGGATGTGAGATAACCTTAAAGGCAGAGGGCGGTAAGCTTACAGCACACGTAGAAACACCTACAGCACAGCTTGCAGACCAGGCAGCAGCCGGATATGTACATGTGGTTGACTTAACAGCAGATATAGATGCCAATGCTTATGGAGGCGTTGCTATACAGCACACAGGAACAACAGGAACAGGCGGATGGCAGAATTCAACTATGCTTCACAGCTTAAGCATAGAGTGGGCTGGTGATACTAACCAGAATCCGGTTGTTAAAGAGGATGCGGATAATTCTGCTACAGATGGTACTACAGTTTCTGACTTGACAACAACAGGAAATGCTGATACAGACAGCACAGGTTCTACAGATAATTCCTCAGGTACTGTAAAGACAGGCGATACATTACATATGGGATTATATGCAGCACTGTCTGCGGTAAGTGCAGCAGCAGTTTTTGGACTTGGATATGTGTGTATAAGAAAGAGAAGAAGCTGATTTTATAATACACATTCTTCCTTAGTTCTGGATTATATGTTATAATCACGAAAGATTAGCATTTATGGACAAAATACCTTTTGCTCCGTACATCATAATATATGCTAATGATTACACCAATGCAGCCATATATGTTATATGCAGAAAATGGAGGATAATATGAGTAATGATTATACAGATAATCCAGGTTCCCCTAAAAAACATAAAAAAAGATTACATATAAGCTTTTTAAGTATCAGTCCTGTTATAAGTATTGTTATAATAGCAGCACTTGTGATAGCTCTTATTTACACTAAAAAAACGGCTTCAGTAAGTTATCAGACTGACGGAAAAGTAACACAGCTTGGTTTTGAAAATATTGGTGAACTTGCCACACAGTCGGTTACAACGACTTCTGTGAGAGTTGAAACCAAGGATAGAAAGCTTTTTGATATATCTATACCATTTACTGAGTCGAAGTACATATATACATATAACACTAATATTAAAGCAGGTATTAACTTTAGTGATGTTGTGTGGAATTTTGGTGATACAGAAGATACTAAGAATACTATATATGTGCAGATTCCAGAAGTTAAAGCACTTTCCTGTGAGCTTGACCTGGACTCATTTAAAGTGCTTCATGAGAGCACAAGCATATTTACACCTATTACACTTATAGAACATAACGATGCGGTTAAGCAGCTCACAGATGATGCATTGAGTGATGCTATAAGTAATGGACTTTATGATAAGGCGCTTGAGAATGCGAAGACATTATTATCTTCTTTTATATATCAGGTATGCCCGTCAGACCAGTACAGCATTGTGTTTTCAGAGGCTGCTAAAGAATAATGATATAGTTGAATCTGACATTTAATAAAATAATAGAAAATATTCCCTTGCTTATGATAAAGAACCATGAAATTGGGAACATTTTTATCTTTGACCTTATTCCTGACTAAAATAACTAGGAAACCGCCTCATATCTGAATGGATGTCCAGATATGGGGCGGTTTCCTGTAGCTATGTACAATAAAATTATAGAAAAGTATAGGCGAGGTTATTATATGATCTTAAGCATATAATCGTATACTAATCCATATTTACATTAAGATGTCTTGGAAGACCATCAACCATGATTGGTGAGAGTTCAGCCTGAATCAATGGTCTGATATAGTGAATAAGGTCTTCTGTAACGAAATCATCCTCTGTAATCCACTCAAGTGGAACTTTCTTTTCGATGTTAGCAATCTGATGAACATCATGAGTTTCAGTAATGCACATATATGGGTCATCAGAAACTCTCTTAAGTACTACAACCTTACCAGTTTCACCTTCAAATGCAGCCTTAACAGCAGCACCACCAACGTTGAAAGCTTCTGTGATATCTGTACGTGATGTCATATGTGCTGCACAACGCTGAAGTGTAGATAATTCGATAGCTCTTGTCTTGATACCAAGTTCAGAACCCACTTTGTTAGCAAGGAACTTAGCAGAACCAGCTAACTGCTTATGACCGAAAGCATCAACAAACTCTACGTGATCTGAAAGTTCAAATACATATCTTCCGTCCATAACCTTGATACCTTCTGAAACAGCAATAACCATTGAACGACCCTTAGAAGCTATCTCCTTAACTCTTTCAAGGAAGTGGTCAATATCAAATACTTTCTCTGGAAGATAGATAAGGTCTACACCTTCACAGTCTTCGCCTCTTGCAAGTGCTGAAGCTGCTGTAAGCCATCCGGCATTACGTCCCATAATCTCAACGATAGTAACTGTTGGATAATCATAAACAAGACCATCACGGATAATCTCTTTCATAGTAGCAGCGATAAACTTGGCAGCGCTGCCAAAACCAGGAGTATGGTCTGTAACTGCAAGGTCGTTGTCGATAGTCTTAGGAACACCCATAAACTTTATATCGCTTCCAATAAGAAGTGCATAATCAGAAAGCTTCTTGATAGTATCCATTGAATCGTTACCACCGATATAGAAGAAGTAAGATATATTGAGTTCTCTAAGGATTTCAAAAATCTTCTCATAAGTGTCTCTGTCATCTGAGATTTCAGGAAGCTTATAACGACATGAACCTAAGTAAGAAGAAGGTGTTCTTTTTAAAAGGTCAATATCGATATCAGTCTTAATCTTCTCAGAAAGGTCTACATATTGCTTATCAAGAAGTCCCTTGATTCCGTGAAGCATACCATATACCTTGTTAGCGCCTCTGTCCTTTGCTGTCTTAAATACACCTGCAAGACTTGAATTGATTACGGAAGTTGGTCCACCAGACTGTCCTACGATAACATTTCCTAACATAAATGTCCTCCAATTAAAATAATAAATAATAATAAAAATATGAATCAGAATCCCTCGTGACTTCCAATTCATTATGAATATTTTATTAAAATAATATTAACATAATTAAGCCAATGATACAACTGAAATGCGTTGATAAATTGAAGAAATTCATTAATTTGTTAAAGTTAAAGCACATATGAAAATAATTTGAAGAATACTTCGATATATAGTAGAAACTTTCAAAAAATTTGTAGTATACTGTGTGTAAGCCAAGCCGTGCCAGGCGAAAGAATAAAGGAGCGCTTGTGCTGGCACAAAGCGCTTATTTATTCTTTCGTCTGATAGGGCGCAGCCCGACAGTTCAAGAAAGCGACAGCTTTCTTGAACCTGCACGGCGAATTAGCGGAAGTTAAAAAAGCTAGCAAAGCGCGAATATTGCAGAAGAAAGCCAATCAGACAAAACAATAAAAAAAGAAGACAAGGAGTAATACAATATGAGTAAACAGACATGGAAACCCGGAAATATGCTATACCCAGTTCCAGCAGTTATGGTAAGCTGCCAGAGAGGTGACGAAAAGCCCAATATTATAACAGTTGCGTGGGCAGGAACAATATGTTCCGACCCTGCGATGGTGTCAATATCGGTGAGAAAAGAAAGATACAGCCATAATATAATAAAAGAGTCAGGTGAATTTGTCATAAACCTCACAACTAAAAGACTGTGTCGTGCAACCGACTATTGCGGTGTGAGGTCAGGAAAGGACACAGATAAGTTTGCAGATATGCACCTGACACCGGAAAAGTCAGTCAAGATAAACGCACCGGCTATCAAAGAAAGCCCTGTCAATATCGAATGTAAAGTAAAGGACATCATAGAACTTGGAAGCCATGATATGTTTATAGCAGAGGTAGTGGCAGTTAATGTCGATGAATCACTGCTTGATAAGAAGGGAACTCTTCATCTTGAAAAGGCCGAACTTGTGTCATATTCACATGGTCAGTACTATGCATTGGGCGAACATCTTGGACGTTTCGGATACTCAGTAAAAAAGAAATAATAGACTGAATATTTGTATTTATAAAATATATATAAAACCTTTTTAAAGTACTGAAAAATGCTTTACAAATAAATGTATGCGTGGTAGTATAAATTTGTTACAAAAATGTTACAGAATTATTACGGGGATTAATTCTGTTATTGATACAATATATTGGAGGAACGTATGACACGCATCACAAGATATGGTAGAAAGATAAGAACTACATTTATCTCAACTATGTTTGCGGCTTGTCTTGCAATCGTGGTTGGTATTCCATTTGTTTCCAAAAAGATGCTTAACAATGAGGTTGGATATTACAGCATATCTATTCAAGGTACACCTGTTGGGGCAGCCAATACAGAGGAAGAGGTTAATGTTGCGCTGGCGAATGCGAGATTACAGTTAAGTCAGCAGCTTGATGATTATGTATATATGGACTGCGATGTCCAGATTGACAAGGAAAACAGGGCGATAGCACAAAGAATGTCAGAAAAGGAGCTTGAGAGTTCTATATACAGCCAGCTATTTGATTGTATAGTTGATGTAGAAGACCAGCTTGCATACACCGTAAGAATAGGTGATTATACAGTCAATCTTTCATCCAAGCAGGAAGTAGAGGAGTTATTTACAAAGCTTATACAGCCATATAACAGGGCAAGTGAGTTTGAGCCTGTTATTAAGGCAGACCCGGCAGCAGACGGAACATATATGGTAGCTATAGAGAAGAATGAAGAGACTACAGTTCAGGATACACAGATAGTTGCCTCATTCTTTGAAGACAGTGAAAGTTCTAATGGTGAGAGCAAGAAGACACCTGACGAAATTCAGGCTATAGGTTTTGCACAGGATATATCAGTCAATGCAGTATATGCAGATAAAGTTGAACTATCAACAGTACAGGATGCATATAATGATATAACAAAGGAAAGTCAGACTAATACTTATTATATTGTTAAAGAAGGAGATACTCTTTCACAGATAGCAAAAGACCATGATATGTCTTTAGATGACCTGTTAAAGCTCAATAAGGATTATGACGAGGATACAGTTGTGGTTCCAGGAAATGAGCTTGTTATAACAGTGCCAAAGTCAGATATAACAGTTATTACTACAAAGCAGCTTTCATATGAGGAAGATTATCAGGCAGAGCCGCAGTATATGGATGATAACAACAACTATAGAGGAACTAATTATGTACTTAGTGAGGGTACTACAGGTCATCGTTCAGTAGTTGCCACGGTTACTTATGAGAATGGCAAGGAAGTTGACAGACAGATAACTAAGGAAAATGTTACAGTAGAGTCTAAGCCGGCAAGAATAGCTGTAGGAACACTTACTCCTCCCGCATATATTAAGCCAATTAATGGTGGAACATTTTCATCAGGATATGGTTTAAGGGATGGAGAAATGCATTATGGTGTGGACTGGTCATGCAGCATAGGAACTTCTGTAAAAGCAGCAAGAGATGGTGTTGTAACAAGAGCAGGATGGTATTCAGGTTATGGATATTGTGTAGATATACAACATGAGGATGGCAGTATCACAAGGTATGGGCATAACAGTCAGATTACTGTAAATGAAGGACAGCAGGTAAAGCAAGGTGAACAGGTAGCTCTTAGTGGAAGTACAGGTGACAGTACAACGCCACATGTGCATTTTGAAATATGGATAGATGGCAGAAGAGTTAATCCACTTGATTATGTGAACAAGAATTAAGGATGCTTATGAATTAGGGGCGTGGATATGCAATCCATGCCCTGTTTTTAACTGAATATCGTTGACATAATAAAAAGGTATGATATAATCATTAAGATATTGATTTGAATATCAACATTATTTAAAGTAATCAATTATGAGTATACATTGGTAATATATTTTTGAGTATTGATGATTACTTATGATACATTTGGAATATAATGATATATATGATGTTGGTGCCAAAAGCCACCAGCTATGATGCAGTATATATAGCTGCTATGTATATAATATTTAATATAGACACTATATATGATATCAGCGGCAGAAGTTGTTTGGAATATATGATTGGACTTTGTGGCAGGATATCATAATATAATGTGAGTGCCAGAAGTGAATCTGGAGGCTCACATTATAATAAGATTGAGAAACTAAAGTGATAGATATAATTAAGTAAGTGATAATTGAGGTGCGAAGTATGGAACAGTATGTTGTCAAAGGTGGAGTGCCACTTTGTGGAGAAGTGTCCATAGGTGGAGCTAAGAATGCAGCACTTGGTATTCTGGCAGCAGCGATTATGACAGATGAGACAGTAACAATAGAGAATGTGCCTAACGTAAGGGATACAAGAGTATTGCTTCAGGCAATTGAGGGAATAGGCGCAAAAGTAAAGTATGTATATAATAATACAGTTCAGATAAATGGTGGCTCTATATGTGACCTTAATGTAGAGTATGAGTATATAAGAAAAATAAGGGCTTCTTATTATCTTCTTGGAGCACTTCTTGGAAAGTATAACGAGTCCAATGTTGCACTTCCAGGTGGATGTAATATAGGAAGCAGACCGATAGACCAGCATCTTAAGGGATTTAAGGCTCTTGGTGCAAAGGTAGATATAGACCACGGAGTTGTGAGTGCCAAGGCGGAAAAGCTTGTTGGCGGACACATATATTTTGATGTAGTAACAGTAGGTGCCACGATTAATCTTATGATGGCTTCATGTATGGCAGAGGGAGAAACTATCCTTGAAAATGCAGCTAAGGAGCCTCATATTGTTGACGTTGCCAACTTCCTTAATGCTATGGGCGCTAATATAAAAGGAGCTGGTACAGATGTTATAAGAATAAAGGGAGTACCAAGACTGCATGGATGTTCATATTCTATCATTCCTGACCAGATAGAGGCAGGTACATTTATGATGGCAGCAGCAGCTACACATGGCGATATTGTTATAAAGGATGTTATACCTAAGCATCTTGAGTCTATAACGGCAAAGCTTAATGAGATGGGATGCGAGCTTATAGAGGGTGACGACTGGATAAGAGTTATAGCACAGGGAGAGGTTGGAAGTACTAATGTCAAGACACTTCCATACCCAGGTTTCCCAACAGATATGCAGCCACAGATAGCAGTTGCGCTTGCGCTTGCCAAGGGTTCAAGTATGGTAACTGAGAGCATATTTGAAAACAGATTCAAGTATGTAGATGAGCTTAACAGGATGGGAGCTAAGATTAAAGTTGAAGGTAATACAGCCTATATAGAGGGCGTGGAGCATTTTACATCAGCACAGCTTTCAGCTCCCGACTTAAGAGCTGGAGCAGCGTTAGTTATTGCAGCACTTGCGGCTGACGGTATATCAGAGATAGATGATATAGAGTATATCCAGAGAGGATATGAGGACTTTGAAGGTAAGCTTTCAGCACTTGGCGCGGTTATTGCAAAGGTTGACTCAGAAAGGGAGCTTCAGAAGTTTAAGTTAAAGATAGGTTAATGAATGTGCATCTATATGAGTTGCAAGATATAGCTATCAATAAAAATGTATATTAAAAATGCATATTTAATAAGATAAGGACTGCGGAGATTATATATATTTAGTATTATGATTAAGGCTGGATGTTAGACAGCTTGCTTTATAATATTGAATATATAATGATTTTCGCAGTTTTTATATATTTTTATCTTTTTTTTACAAATATTATGTTAAAATGTGTTAAAATTAAATAAGTTAACTGATATAAGTAAAGATGATTAAAGAGTCAAAATACCATTTGATCCTCATATTATATATATGTACAGAACAAGACATATTTTGGCATAGATGTATCAGAATAAGAAAAATTCAATAAAAAATATGTGAATACGCAGGAATGGAGAGTATATGAAGTTAAAAGATAAGCTGAAAGTTTCGTTCTGCGTTATGGTTGTACTTCCGGCGCTTATGCTTTGTGTGCTTGTTGTAGGTATATTTAAGATACAGTCAGACAGCATATGCAAGACATATAACGTAGAGGGCGATACGGTACTGCTGTACTTTTACTCACCTATGACGTTGTTTGGAAGTATTACTGATGATGTGTATGAACAGATAAAAGAGCAGGCAGAGGATAATCCAACCTCATTTAACAACAGGGCATATCTTGAGTCTTTAGGTAACACTCTGGATGAAAGACTGTCAAAGCTTGTTGTAAGAAAGAATAATAATGTGACATATAACTCAACTCAGTATTCTAACACAGAACTTGCTAGAATTCTGCCAGAATATGAAACAGATGAGAATAATGTTACAGATGTTGCTACATATAAAGGTGGTGCATATCACAGTCTTATAAAGCAGGTTGATTTTTCTGATGATTTAGATAACATTTACAGTGTATCGATTATTACATCGGTTAAGCAGAGCGTGCCACAGATAAAGCAGATGTTATGGCAGCTTGTTTTTATTATAATAGTGATACTTGTAGTTACGAGCCTTATACTGAACCTGTGGATATACAGTTCTATTATAAAGCCGGTTAATAAGCTGAAGCTTGCAACAGACAATATTAAAGAAGGTAACTTTGACTTTGAGATGCCGAAGGTTCCTAATAACGAGATTGGAGATGTATGTAAAGATTTTGAGGAAATGAGGCTTATCCTTAAGAAGTCTTCAGAGGATAAAATACAGTCCGATAAGGAAGAAAAAGAGCTTATAAGAAATATTTCGCACGACTTAAAGACGCCACTTACAGCTATTAAGGGTTATGTGGAGGGCTTAAGGGACGGAGTTGCAGATACTCCGGAAAAGCAGGCAAAGTATGTTAAGACGATAGCTAACAAGGTTAATGACATGGATAAGCTTATTGATGAGCTTACGATATATTCAAGACTTGATGCCAACAGGATATTGTATACATTTATAAAGCTTAACATATCTGATTACTTTGATGACTGCTGTGATGAGATAGGAACAGAGCTTGATGCAGCAGGCATAGAGCTTAACTACAGAAACCACATAACAGAGCCGGCTATAATTGTAGCAGACCCTGAACAGTTAAAGAGAGTTATCAATAACATAATCAGTAATTCTGTCAAGTATATGGCAGAAGGAAGAAAGGGAAAGATAGATATAGACCTTTATGATGAGGGTGATTACATCCATATTGTTATGGCGGATAACGGAAAGGGTATAGCGGGCAAGGATATTTCAAGAATATTTGAAAGATTTTACAGAACTGATGAATCCCGCAATTCTAAGCAGGGCGGTAGCGGAATAGGACTTGCCATAGTAAAGAAGATAGTAGAAGACCATAAAGGCAAGATATGGGCAGAGAGTGTCGAGGGCGAAGGAACCACGATGCATCTGAACTTCCTTAAGTATAAGGAAAATGAACATCAGAATTAAGTAAATATTAAAATAAAACCATGAAAGGGAAATGTATATGAGTAAAGTATTAATAGTTGAAGATGAAGAAGCAATCGCAGATATTGAAAAGGATTATCTTGAGTTAAGCGGTTTTACTGTAACTACATGTAAGGATGGAACAAGCGGTCTTGCAGAGGCACTTGACGGGGATTATGACATATATATTCTTGATGTTATGCTTCCTGGCATAGATGGCTTTGAGATATGCAAGAAAATAAGAGAAGTTAAGAACACACCTATTATTATGGTATCTGCAAAGAAAGAGGATATCGATAAGATAAGAGGCCTTGGAGTTGGTGCTGATGATTATATGACTAAGCCTTTCAGTCCAAGTGAGCTTGTTGCAAGAGTGAAAGCCCACCTCTCAAGATATGAAAGACTTGTAAACAGCGCGCAGCCTGAAAATGATATTATCGAGATACGTGGTATCAAGATAGATAAGACTGCAAGAAGAGTATTTGTAAATGGCGAGGAGAAAGTATTTACAACGAAGGAATTTGACCTTCTTACTTTCTTAGCAGAGCATCCTAATCATGTATACACAAAGGAAGAGCTGTTCAAGGAAATCTGGGATATGGATTCTATCGGTGACATAGCAACAGTTACAGTCCATATCAAGAAGATAAGAGAGAAGATTGAACTTGATACAAGCAAGCCTCAGTATATTGAAACGATATGGGGCGTTGGGTATCGGTTTAAGTTGTAAGATAGAGCGTTTTGATAAAATATGAAAAAATTATTGGAAGTAATGAAAGCTGACAAGTGGATGACTGCTATTGTGATAGTTACGCTTGTTATTATTATATTAGGTTGGTCAGGAATGCTTTGTTTAGGGCGTGTTCAGGGTGATTCAATGATGCCTTCATTTCTTGATGGCGATTATATTATTTTATCTAAATGGGTTACACCTAAAGACAAAGATGTAATTATACTTGACACATCAAAGATACCTGAATTTGAGCATGATGTACCTGAAATAATTAAAAGATATTATGCTGACAAGTCAACAGATGGATATTATGTATTAGGTGATAATACTGATGCATCTTATGACAGCAGATATTTTGGCGAAACTCCTAAAGATGCTTTTGTAGGAGTAGTTTTATTTAAGTTCAGGATGTATCATTTTGGAAACCGTTAACTAACAGATAGTCATGTTCACGCGCGAGATTTGTGCCTGCGCACACTTGACACAAACCCGTTATGCGCGAAAAAGTGCGCAGAAATGAGGATTATTATGATTATAGAGAAGAAATATTTTGATGCAGAAGAAATTAAGAAAGCCAATGCAATGAATGACAAGACAATGGCACCATTAAGAAAGATACGTCTTGCAACAACAGACAGTAATAAGTATTATGCAAGAGCCGTGCTTGTGGCTGACAAAGAGAATATACTTACCGGAGAGCTTTTTTTCCGTCCTGATTATCAGGAGTCGGGCGAAGGACTTGCATATAGTGAGGTTGTTATTAAAGAAACAGCAGATGTAGAAGAATATTTCAAATGTCTTATTAAGTTTGAGGGTTATGAGGTACTTTCAGAAGAATATGGTGAAGACCGTATGATGATGCAGTATGAGCAGTTAAGCCTTCAGGCAAATAAGCTTCTTTTTCTTGAAAGCAGGGACTAAAGCTCGATAAATAGTGGATAGATAGCTAATTCGTCAGCTTATTTTACAAATAAAACGACAAAAGGATTGTAATATGCTCAATATAGTGTATGAAGACAAGAATAAGATTATATTAAATAAGCCGGCAGGACAGTTGTCACAAAGTGGAAAGTCGTTTGAGGTTGACCTTGTAAGTGAGGTGCTTGCTTACCGCAAATCAAAAGGTGAAGAGGCTTACGCAGCTATCATAAACAGGCTTGACCGCCCAGTGTCAGGGCTTGTGCTTATGGCTAAGAATAAGAAAGAGGCGGCTAGGCTTTCTGCACTTATGCAGAAGGAGTCGCTTTGTAAACATTATCAGGTGCTTGTTTGTGGAAAACCAGAGGCATCCGGGGGTGAGCTTGTTGATAATCTTTTAAAGGATGCTAAGAATAATGAGTCGTCAGTTGTTCCTAAAGGAAAGACAGGTGCAAAGGAGGCACGTCTTTTTTATAAGCTGTTATCATATGACGAGGAAACGGACATAGCAAGACTTGATATTCATCTTATAACAGGAAGACATCATCAGATAAGAGTGCAGCTTTCATCAAGAAATATGCCAGTCATTGGCGATGGAAAGTATGGTGGTGAACGTGCTTTGCAGGCAGTAAGGCAGCTAAAGGGCACACGCCTTAAGAGAGGCTGTATCGCACTGTGCGCTGTCAGCCTTACAGTTGACGGCAGGACATATGAAGTGTCACCGGGATTTTAGGATATTTAAAATAAAAAGTACTTTAAATGTATATGCTTAACACCTCTGTGGAATACTTCTACGGAGGTGATTATTTTATGTGCCGGTATGGGAATAATGGTTATGGTGATAATGAAACTGCCAATAATGAATATGGCAGGAAGCTTAAGTATCTTGTTGGGATAATTATAATAACGCTTGCAGTGTACGTGAGCTTTAAATACCTGCTTGTATATGTCTGGCCTTTTGTGTTAGGTGTTCTTGTCGCGCTTATTGTAGAAAAACCGGTCAATAGTATATCAGGTTGGATATATAAAGGTGTAAGAAAGAACAAAGATAGAACAAGTAAAGATAAAGGTGGAATAGAAGGCAGTGATAATAGTGGTAGAAATAATGATATAAATAAATGTCCTGATGACAGAAATCATTATAGTAAAAATAATATAAATCAGAATGATAAAAGTAGAAATAATGCATATAAAAACGGCATGTATCAGAATAATGCCAGGTCTTATAATGAGCATAAAAGTAACGATAAGAAAAATAAAAAACATCCCGAGCACCGAATAAAAAGCATTATAGCAACAATTATCATGTCTGTTATTACAATTATTATAGTAGTGCTTCTTATACTCGCAGTTATAACGGGTGCGAATGAGGTCAGCAGCTTTCTTAAAAACTGGGATTATAATACGATAGGAATAAGGCAGCAGACAGCAAGAATATGTCTTAAGACGGACGAATTCCTTGGGCTTGAGGGAGGCTGCTGTCTGGACACGCTCATAATGTGCGGGCGTAAGGTGGCAGGTATAATGCCTGAAAAAATATTTCATATATCAGTTCCAGTTATAAAAAATGTAGTTATAGTTGCAGGCGGACTTGTGGTAGGCTTTATATCGGTCATATATCTGTCGGCGGATATGAATGAAGTGAGATTGCAGGTGCGTAAAAGCGTATTTGTGGAAGAGATATATATGCTGTGGGGTGAAGTGAAGCGGCTTATCAACATTTACTTTAAAGTAGAATTAAGAATTATGCTTATAAATTCGCTTATAAGTATGGCAGCATTTTTTATAATAAGAAGTCCTTATGCGGTAGTACTTGGAATTATTGTGGGTATAGTTGATGTGCTTCCTGTGTTTGGAACGGGAACTATACTTATTCCGTGGGCTGTGTTTAATGTGATTATGAGAAACTACTGGGCGGCAGGAGTATTGCTTGTGGCATACGTGATAACATATTTTGTAAGAGAGATTATGGAGTCAAAGTGTATGGGTGACAGACTAGGAATATCACCATTTGCAATGCTGGTTATTATATTTGTTGGACTGCTTGCCTATGGGATACCTGGATTTATCACAGGACCGGTGAGTTATGTCATAATAAAAGCTTTAGTGGGAAGGCTCAGAGATATTATGTGGCATCGAAAATGAAGGGGAATTTCACTGACATTATCTAAAACTTTTATTTCCAAGTAATAATACTAGAATGCAAATTTTGATTGTGGAGTGGGAAAAAGTTTCCAACAGGCTTTTGGCGGATAATTAAAATTTCCGTTTTGGTTAGTTATGGATTATAATAAATGCCTTGAAAATAATCGGTGGAAATGTTAGACTATTACAGATTATGTGAGTTTGTAATGTATAATTAACGGTCATTGATAATTAGTTGACTTTATGGCATAATTACAGGCTTATGGCACATTTAACAGGAAGCGCGCACAGCGCAGGAATGAGGTATATTTATGGCAGAGGATAAGAAGTTAGTAGAAGCGATTACTTCCATGGATGTAGACTTTGCACAGTGGTACACAGATGTATGCAAGAAGGCAGAGCTTATGTCATATTCAAGCGTTAAGGGATGTATGATATTCAAGCCGGCTGGATATGCAATCTGGGAGAATATAAAAAATGAGATGGACAGAAGATTTAAGGAAACAGGCGTAGAGAATGTATATCTTCCTATGTTTATTCCAGAAAGTCTTCTTGAGAAAGAAAAGGACCATGTAGAAGGATTTGCACCAGAAGTTGCATGGGTAACTTACGGCGGACTCAATCCACTTCAGGAGAGAATGTGTGTAAGACCAACATCTGAGACACTTTTCTGTGATTTCTACAAGGATGAGATACAGTCTTACAGAGATTTACCAAAGGTATATAACCAGTGGTGTTCAGTTGTAAGATGGGAGAAGGAAACGAGACCTTTCCTTCGTTCAAGAGAGTTCTTATGGCAGGAAGGACATACAGCACACGCAACAGCAGAGGATGCAGAGGCACGTACACAGCAGATGCTTAACCTTTATGCAGACTTCTGTGAAGAGGTACTTGCTATTCCAGTTATCAAGGGACGTAAGACAGATAAGGAGAAGTTTGCAGGTGCAGAGGCTACATACACTATTGAAGCACTTATGCATGATGGCAAGGCACTCCAGTCAGGAACAAGCCACAACTTTGGTGATGGATTTGCAAAGGCATTCGGTATACAGTATACAGACAAAGATAACAAGCTTAAGTATGTTCACCAGACATCATGGGGAACAACAACAAGACTTATCGGCGCTGTTATCATGACACACGGTGATAATTCAGGACTTGTACTTCCACCTAAGGTTGCACCAGTTCAGGTTGATATTATTCCTATTATGCAGAAGAAAGAAGGCGTTCTTGATAAGGCATACGAAGTAAGAGATGCTGTCAAGGCAGCCGGTCTTAGAGTTAAGGTTGATGATACTGACAAGAACCCAGGATGGAAGTTCTCAGAGCAGGAAATGCGTGGTATCCCGGTAAGAGTTGAGATGGGACCAAGAGATATCGAAGCTAATCAGGCTATCGTTGTACGCCGTGATACAAGAGAAAAGATTACAGTAGCTATAGATGAGCTTGCAGTTAAGCTTCCAGAGATACTTGATACTATCCAGAAGGATATGCTTGAGAGAGCAAGAGCTCACAGAGATGCACATACATATGTTGCAACTAACTATGATGAGTTCAAGGAAACAGCAGCTAACAAGCCAGGATTTATTAAGGCTATGTGGTGTGGTGAGCAGGCTTGTGAGGACAAGATTAAGGAAGAAACAACTTGTACATCAAGATGTATGCCATTTGCACAGGAGCAGTTGAGTGATGTGTGCGTATGCTGTGGCAAGCCAGCTAAGAAGATGGTTTACTGGGGTAAGGCATATTAATCTGAGTTGATGAGATGAGTTATAGCTATTTTTATAATGGTGCTATAACGCAGAACTATAATATATAAGATAATGGCTTAAAAAGCTGGATTAGGTTATAAATATTATAGATACAATAAAAGCAGAGAAATACACTGGAGGAAGGTGTGTTTTTCTGCTTTTTATTACGTTAATTCCCCTCATATTTCCACACAAGGGGTTAAGGAATATCCGTAAGCAACCGATACATTAATCATAAAGAAATAAAAGCAAAGAATAAAGTAATGATAAAAGCATAGCTTTATGATAGAAAGAGAGGCGGTTAGTATGCGTATAGATGCTTATAATGCTGTCAGCCAGGTGTATAAGACAAGTGCTTATGCCAAGGATAAAAGTATTGCAGTAAAGAAGACTGAGAAGGATAAGTACGAATTATCAGATACAGCCAAGGTATACAATACAGCCAGAACAGCAGTTAATGAAGCTTCAGATGTAAGACTTGATAAGGTCAACGACATCAAGGCACGTATGTCAGCCGGAACATATAATATAAGTTCAGAGGCAGTAGCGGATAAGATGCTTGAAAGCATTTCAACATTAACATTTTAATATAACAGGATATAGAAGATAAGAGATATACATACAAGATATAGGATGTATATTAACATAACACGCAGACGGAGGGAGCAGAATGGCAAGCTTAATAGATTGTTTAATCGAAGATCTTACTAATGAGAATGATGGATATGAGAAGCTCCTTGACTTATCTAATGATAAGACATCTGCGATAGTCAGCGGAAATGTTGAGAAGCTTCAGGAGATATTCATAAGGGAGCAGAAGCTCATAGAAGAGATAGATGTATATGAAAATAAAAGACAGGAAGATGTCAGAGATATATGCAATGTGCTAAGACTTCCATATGAAGAGATAAGAGTTGAACATATAGTCCAGATACTTGAGAAAAAAGCGAAAGAGCATGATGCTCTTCAGGACATATATCTTAAGCTTAAAAGAACGCTTAACCAGCTGACGGCGGTTAATGAGAATAATAAGCTGTTACTTAAAGAGTCTATGGATATGATTCAGTTCGAATTAGATCTGGCTAAGAATGCGGTGTTAAAGCCACAGACAGGTAACTATGGAAGAACAGCTTATGAGGAAGCGGAGATTACTGGTGCAACGGGTTTTGATGCCAAGCAGTAGTTGATAAGCTTGAAAGAATAAGATAAGTGACATATGCAAGTGGTGTATATAAGGATATATAGAGGCAGTTAAAAGCTTGCAGCAGAATATAAGCATAATCTGAGGAAAAGGATTGATACAGATTAAGGCTTGTAATACTAATAAAGGTAATAAGCTATATTTACATATGCTTTTTGGAGCAGATTAAGAATAGCTATCAAATAAATAAAAGATAATATAAGAATCACATTTTCAAAGGAATGAATTGGGATACTTAAGCAATTATTGGAATTAATGTTTAGGATCGTTCTTTGAGGATGTGATTTTTAAAGTGGAGGAACTATGGCAAACGGAATGGCATCGCTGATGGTTGGCTCCTCAGGATTGAGGTCAGCACAGACAGCACTTAATACAACAGCACATAACCTTTCCAATGTAAATACGCAAGGGTATACAAGACAACAGGTAACATTTACAGATACGACATATGCTAATGTATTCAGCAGCAGTATCGTGCCTGGCAAGTACGGACTTGGTGTAGATATAGGAGCAATAAGCCGTGTAAGGAATGATTTTATAGACAGGTCATATAGAACTGAGTATTCAAGACTGGGCTTTTATGAAAGTCAGGCAAATGCAGTGTATGAAGTGGAAGACTGGTTTGGTGAGATGCAGGGAGTTACATACCAGCAGCACATAACAGACCTTTATAACTCAATAAATGAGCTTACAAAAAACCCAACAAGTACAATAGCAAGATCCTCTCTTATACAGAATGCAACAGCATTTATAGACAGATCACAGGCTATATATTCAGGACTTAAAGATTATCAGATAACGCTGAACACAGAAGTCAGCAGTATGGTAGATAAGATTAATGAACTTGGACAGAAGATATATAGTCTTAATAAGAGTATATCAAAGGTCGAGGCAGGAGGAGTTGAGCGTGCCAATGATCTTAGAGATACAAGAGACCTTGCACTTGATGAACTGAGCCAGTACCTTGATATCGACTATTATGAAACAACAGATGGACAGATTATCATATCAGCTGAGAATATTCCGTTTGTATCAAAGAGCGAAGTAAATACTATGGATGTAAGACAGGAAGGTCAGTATGGACTGCTTATACCAGAGTGGCCAGCATATGAAAAGGATGTGTTCAGCTTTGAAAAAGCAGCATCCAATGCCAACAATAATGATAAAGGAAAGCTTAAAGGACTTCTTGTTGCAAGAGGAACTATAGATGTGAATTATCAGGATGTTCCTGTTATGCCGGATAAGTCAGATTATGACCTTACAACAGCAGAGGGTATGGCGCAGTATAACAGTGCTATGGATGATTACCAGAAACAGCAGGATTACTACAATAAGTATATAGAGCCTTCAGCTATCCTTAGTGCTATAGCAGGCTTTGATAAGCTTGTAAATGGTATAGTGACAGCCCTGAATGATGTTTTATGTCCTGAAAAGGAAGTCGAAACAACAACAGAGATGACAGATGATGAGGGTAATCCTCTTCAGGCAGATAAGTATGTATATAATGCTTCACAGTATGGACGACTTTATGACAGATTCGGTAATGTTGTTGAGGGAACTGACAATGGAGATGGAACTTATAGTTATACATCGGGAGAAAAGCTGTATATAGATGAACAGCATACAACAGCAGAAGATATAGACAGCATGACATATCTTATTCTTGATATGGACAAGGCTGGCTTTGGTACAGATGAAGATGAAACTGTAGGTGTTGAACTTTTTAAGAGAAAAGGTACAGAAAGATACATAAAGATTACAGGTGAAGATGGCACAACAACATATGTAAGAAATAACCTGAATGCAATAGGTTATGAAATAGATTATACACTTGGCAATCTTTTAGTTAATCCTGAAGCTTCACAGAATGTTGGAAAGATACCTCTTTCAACCATTCATGGAAAAGAAGACTTTGCAAAGGCAAACGAACTTATAGATACATTCAGCAACAAGTTCGCCTCACTTAATCCACAGGACTACGCAAAGGCGGATTTTAATACTTTTTATAATGATTTCATAGGTGAGTTTGCTACGATGGGCAGCGTACTTACAAAGTTCGTCAATAACCAGACAACTATGGTAAACGGCTATGATAATCAGAGATTACAGACATCAGGTGTATCATCAGATGAAGAACTTCAGAAGATGATTAAGTATCAGCATGCATATAATGCAGCATCAAGATATGTAAATGTTGTCAGTGAGATGATGGAGCATTTGTTAACATCATTAGGAGCCTGATGATAATATGTTGCAGAGGTAAAGGGTCAGAAGATCATTTTGTGTCTGCACGACAGACTTAACTGAAGAAGTAATAAAAGGCTATTATATATGAAAAGCTGCGAAAAAACGGCAGAATGGAGAAAAAGATATGGCATCTACATTTTTTGGCTTATCAATATCATACAAAGGATTACAGGCAGCGCAGACATCTATAACGACTGCGGCACATAACCTGTCTAATATAAATACTAATGGATATACAAAGCAGACAGCGGTTCTTCAGGCTTCAGATGCTTTAAGAACATTTTCAACATATGGAACTATAGGTTCTGGTGTTAACGTTGTTGAGATTAATCAGACAAGAGACAGTTACTACGACCAGAAGTACAGAAATAATATGTCTAATTATGGACAGTATGAATCTAAGAATAACTATATGACACAGATAGAAGATTATCTGAATGAATTCATACTTAATGGTTTCTCAAAGGAATACAGTAACTTCTTCTCAGCAGTAAACCAGCTTACTATAACACCAGGTGATGAGTCGGCAAAGAACCAGCTTATCAATAATGCAAAGAGTATGTCAGATTATTTTAACACTCTTTCAACTAACTTAAGAAATGTGCAGACAGATGCTAACAATGAGATAAAGGATACTGTAGATCACATCAATACACTTGCACAGAATATAACAGCGCTTAACAAGCAGATTAATCAGATAGAAGCATGCTATGGTGATGCTAACGACTTAAGAGACCAGAGAAACGCACTTGTTGATGACCTTTCAAAGTATATTGATATAACAACAAGTGAGGAGCCAATAGAAAACGGACTTACATCATTCCAGATAACTGTAAATGGACAGTCACTTGTTCATAACTATAATTATAAGAAACTTCAGGTTGTTGCCAGAGAAACTCCTAGAAATGATAGTGATGCAGCCGGATTATATGATGTACAGTGGACAGATGGCAATCCATTTAATATATACAGTTCATCACTTGGTGGACAGCTTAAGGCTCTTGTTGATATAAGAGATGGCTGTAATGGCGAGATAGAGTCAGTGGCAACTAATGAAGATGGTTCCTATAAGCTTGATAAAGACGGCAATATTATTACAGAAACTAATCCTCAGGCTGAAGATAATGTTAATTACAAAGGTATTCCTTACTATCAGACACAGCTTAACCAGTTTATACAGACATTTTCTGAAGCTGTTAACCAGATATTTAAGAGTGGATATGTGTCAGATGCCAGTACAGAGGATGAGGCTAATAAAGGTATTCCACTTTTTGTTGTTGGTGGAAGCTCAGGAAAGCTTACAGCATCAACAGTAACAGTAAACAGTGAACTCCTTGAGGATTCTAATAAGCTTGCAACTAAGACAGAGGTAAGTGATGGAGAAGGTAATGCGAGCATTATGGAAAAGCTTAATGCACTACAGTCACAGAAAATATTTGATGGTGGTACAGGAGCTTACTTCCTTGAAAGTATTGTCAGTGATATGTCTATAGATGCAGGAAAAGCTAAGTCTTTTCTGTCTAACTACAACAATATGAAGACAACTATCCAGAACCAGCGACTTTCAGTTATGGGTGTTGATACGGATGAAGAGGCAATGGATATTATGAAGTTCCAGCAGGCATATAATCTTAACTCAAAGATGATGTCAGTTATGAATCAGATATATGACAAGCTTATCAACCAGACAGGATTATAATAAATGAAGCTGAGAGGATATATTCAGTAACAATGGACAGATACGCTATTATAACAGCTGTAAATATGGAGGCTGTGAGAAGTTATAGCGTAATAAACATGGTGTTTATTGCAGAATAGAATTATAAACTAACAGTATATCAACATGAGAGGTGGAATATATGAGAGTTACTAACCAGATGATGATAAACAGCTCTATAGCCAACATTCAGGCTAATAAGAGCCAGATTAATACTATGGATACACAGTTATCTACACAGAAGAAGATAAATAAGCCTTCTGACGACCCTATTATAGCTATACGAGCATTAAGATTAAGAAGCAGTCTTGACCAGGTAACACAGTATGTAGGAAAAAATATACCTGATGCTTCATCATGGCTTTCAGTTACACAGGATGCACTTGACCAGGGCTATGATATAGTTTACCAGTTATATGGCTACTGCAATCAGGGCGCTTCAGATTCTTATTCATCTTCTGAACGTAATACTATTATAGAATCGCTTGATGAGTTAAAGAATTCTTATTATATACAGGGAGATGTCGACTACGCCGGAAGATATGTATTTACGGGGTATGCTACAGATAAGCCGCTTACATACCAGTCAGATGCGGCGGCAGCAGATGTGGATTATACTATTACACAGAAGTTTGACAGGGAAGGCATATCTGAAAAGAAGGTATACACTAATGCATATACTAATGAAGATATCATTAACCTTAATGTAAAAAAGGATGCCAACGGCAACATAATAACACCTAATGTTACAACAGTTCACAGGGTGCAGCTTGCTTATTCAGAAGTGGATGAAGATGGAACATTTAAGATTACAGATGCAAGTGGCAATGTTGCAACAGTGACAAAGAATGATGATGGAACTGCTAATGTAAGTGTTGTTGACAGTCAGGGCAATGCGATAGCTTCGCTTGATGATGGAAGCGGTAATCCTGTTAATATAACATTTACATCTGATGACAACTATGTGCCGGGTGATGATGAGATAACTATCAACACACAGCTTGGAGAAGTGCTTCTTGGTGAAAATGTATACAACAATACATACACTAACAACTCATTTTCAGTACAGTATGATAAGTCTAACTTCAAGAAGGGCGATGTTAACCCAACTATGTACTTTGACTGCGTAGACAATGTTACTGGCATAGTATATCAGAAAAAAGATGAAGATATTGAATACAATGTCAATTTTACACAGAAGTTAAAGGTTAATACACAGGCAAGTGAAAGCTTTAATATATATCTTGGAAGAAATGTAGATGATATTATGGCGGCTGTTCAGAATACCATAGACATTGAGAATCAGATTAAAAAAGTTGAGAGCATGAAAAATGAGGAAAGATATTCTAGTACAGAAGACCAGAAGGCTCTCGATGACATACTTGAGGGACTTAACAAGCAGAACGACCTTGCAAAGGACCAGATGACAAAGGCATTTGAGAAGGGTATCGGACAGATGCAGGGCTATCAGGAACAGATATCGAATGCAAAGGCCGATGTAGGTAACAGAATACATAGACTTGACCTTACAAAGTCAAGACTTACAGAGCAGAAGACTAACTTTACAAGTCTTAAGTCAGAAAATGAAGATATCGACCTTGAGGAGGTAGTTGTAAACTATACAGCAGCACAGCTTGTATACAATGCAGCACTTTCTGCGGCAAGTAAGGTTGTACAGCAGACATTGCTGGATTTTATAGGTTAAAATGTGTGTAAGCAACGAGCAGTGCCAGACAAAAGCCTGATAAAGAACAGCGCTTGCACAAAGTTATTTGTAAGGCTTTTGCCTGATAGGACGAACGAACGACAGTTAAAGAAAGCAGTTAGCTTTCTTTGACTTGTACGGCGGAGTAGAAAACTGTTTCACAAAAACAAGGAGGCAAATATACCTCTCCTCACCAGAGGGGTTCGAATTTTTGCTTCGCAAAAACAAGGAGGTATATATGCAGGTTAACACTAAGTGGTTTGGGACTGTAGATATTGATGATAATAAGATAATTACATTTGACCTTGGAATAATAGGTTTCGAGTATTGTAAGCAATTCACACTGATATACGATGTGGATAAGGGAGATGAGGCTGCTATTATGTGGCTTCAGTCACTTGACGAGGCGGCACTGGCACTTCCGGTTATGAAGCCTGAGTATATCATGAAGGGATATGACCCTGTAGTTGAGGATGAAATTCTTAATAACCTTGGTGGAGATATTAAGAACGCTAACCTTGCAGTATTCTGCACAGTTACAGTACCAGAAGACCTTACTAAGATGACAATTAATCTTAAGGCACCTATTATAGTCAATGCGGACACATTAAAGGGTGTACAGCTTATAGCTGACAATGAAGATTATGCTGTCAAATATCCTATATACGATATACTTAAGGAAAGGCAGGGTGAGTAGTATGCTGGCATTATCAAGAAAAAAAGATGAAGCAATCATCATCAATGACGATATAGAGATTACCGTTATTGAGATAAAAGGTGATCAGGTAAAGCTTGGAATTACTGCTCCAAAGTCTGTTCCTATATATAGAAAAGAAGTATATGTGCAGATAAAGGATGCTAATAAAGAAGCAGCCTCACAGAATATAGATGTGGCGGCACTTAATAGTCTTTTTAAGAAGTAAATACAAATCCTTAACAGTGCAGGTAATGGCAATTTCTGAGTATGGTATTATATTAATAATAGGCATATATTTAGGACTTGGGTGTTATTTTTTTGCTTTGCCTTGCCGATATAGGGTTTAAGAACTGAAAAGCTGAAGGTATAGTTATGCGGTCGGGAGATACCTGTCAAAGATGATATATTAAAATGATATATACATATGCTGGCAGATAGATATGAATATTTATAGCAGCTATATTATATAGAAAGAAAAGGACTTCTCTCTAAGGCTTCAAGTTTAATATTAAAGATACATTGTTATACACGCACACGGAGGTGAAAGATAATGGGAATTGAAAAGATAAGTGGTCAGGCAGGATACCAGAGTCAGGCAGTGCAGGCAGCACAGGCAAGTAAGGTAAATGTCCAGCCATCATCAGAAACTAATAATTCGCAGGATTCAGTAAACAACGCAGCACATACAGCAGCAGTTATGCAGATAAGTTCTTCACAGAAGGCTAATACAGATGGAAGCAGCAATGGTGCCGATGTAAGTCCTAAGCAGCAGGAAGAACAGCAGCAGGCTTCTATCCAGAAGCTTAAGGATATTCAGAAGGTTATTAATCATAATACAGTGGCAGAGTTTGGATATAACGAACCTACTAATCGTATTACTATTAAGATTAAGGATAAAGATACCGATGAAGTAATTAAAGAGATACCATCGGAGAAAGCATTGGAGATGCTTGCAAAAGCGTGGGAGCTTGCGGGTATTATGGTGGATGAGAAGAGATAGATAAGAGAGTATATTATGCAAGGTGGTTTGCAGAAATAAGAGATATTCACATAAAGATTGGAGGTATAATATGCCAATTAGATTATCAGGTATGGTTTCAGGTATGGATACAGAATCACTTGTAACTGCACTCGTATCAGGATATAAAGTTCAAAAAGATAATCTTGTAAAAGCACAGACAAAGCTTTCATGGAAACAGGAAAAGTGGAAGACTATGAATACGAGTATATATAGCTTCTATAGTGGAAAGCTGTCAGCAGGAAGATTATCTAATGCATACAGCCTTAAGAAGTCAACAGTATCTAATTCAACAGTAGCTACAGTAACAGCAAGCTCAAGTGCGGTTGCAGGTACACAGAGCCTTAAAGTAAAGAAGCTTGCATCATCAGGTTATCTTACAGGTGGTGAGGTTACTACAAAAGACAGTTCTGCCAAGATTACAGGCTCATCGAAGCTGTCTGATATAACAGGAAGCACATCACAGGGAAGTGTTACACTATCAGTAGATGGTAAGAGTACTAATATAGAGCTTACAGAGGATATGACTGTCAACCAGTTCGTTGTAAAGTTAAAGGATGCTGGTGTACAGGCCAGCTTTGATGAGAATAATGCGAGATTCTTTATAAGCTCAAAGACATCAGGAGCAAAGGGAGACTTTAGCCTTACAGCTAACGATACCGCCGGAAATGATTCGCTTAAGAATCTTGGCTTATATGTAAGTCCGAATAAAGCTTCAAAGGAATACGAAGAATGTGATAGACTTTCCAAGCTGATAGATGGCAACGCTGAATATAATAGTGAGCTGGAATCTATGTATACAAAGGTGACTGCTGATGAGGTTGCTAAGAAATATGCTGACCAGTATAATGCAGCAAAGAAGGTTGTAGATACACTGAAAAGCAGTGATACATGGGGAACAGCCAAGTCAATTGATGATGTAAAAACTAGTAGAGATCAACTAAAAGCTGATATAGCTGCTAACGCAGATTATAACAAGTATAAAAAAGCAAAGACTAATTCAGACGGAAGTATAGTTAAAGATGAACAGGGCAATATTATATATGAATATGATACAGAAGCCATGAAAAAAGACAATGAAAAACTGTATAATGAGTACGCTGAAGACACTAAGAAGCTTGAAAGCTATAATTCTCTGATTTCTGACTATACAAAGAATCAGGAGATTATGGATAAGCTCTATGACAATGGAAATGGTTATATCACATTAAACAATGATACCAAGGAAGCAGTAGCAGATGCATCTAATACTAAAGTTGTAGAAGAGGTTAATAATACGAATACTGATTCCAAAGCAAAAGCCAAAACACTGCTTGATAATAAAATAAATGCGGCTAAAGCATATGTAAAAGAAGCAGATGCAGCGGCTTCTACATCAGCAACAACAGGAGCGGCTTCAGGTACAACAGCCGCAGGCTCATCAACAACTGGTACTACAGGTGCAGTACGAATAGTAGGAGTGGATGCAGAGATAGAGCTTAATGGTGCGAAGTTTACTAACAATACAAGCACATTCTCTATCAATGGTCTTACTATCCAGGCTACAGCAGAAACAAAGGACGATGAATCTGTTACTATAACAACAGACACAGATGTAGATGCTATATACAAGTCTATCAAGGACATGTTCACAGAGTACAACAAGCTTATCAAGTCTATGGATGAGGCTTATAACGCAGACAGCTCTAAGGGATATGAACCTTTAACAGATGAAGAAAAGGATGCTATGTCTGATACAGAGGTTGAGAAGTGGGAGACAAAGATTAAGGATTCGCTTCTTAGAAAAGATGATACACTAAATAGTGTTGCCAATACATTAAAGAATGATATGGCGTCATCATTTATTATTAATGGCAAGAGCTATGCGCTGTCAAGCTTTGGTATATCAACACTCGGATATTTCGCATCAGGCGAGAACGAAAAGGGTGTGTACCATATAGATGGTGATAAAGATGATACAACTACATCAGGAAACGAAGATAAGCTAAGAGCAGCTATTGCAAGTGATCCTGAGACAGTAGTTTCGTTCTTCTCACAGTTATGTACCAAGTTATATACAGATCTTGGTAACAAGATGGCATCATCATCTGTAAGCAGTGCATACACGATTTACAATGATAAGCAGATGAATACACAGTATTCAGAATACAACACAAAGATAAGTGATGCTGAATCAAAGGTATCAACATGGGAAGATTACTACTATAGTAAGTTCTCAGCTATGGAGTCAGCACTTGCTAAGCTTAATTCGCAGTCATCTTCTATGTCGGGACTTTTTGGAAGCTGATAATATTGATAAAAGCTTTGGGGACAAATATATTTGAACCTTAACATCATATATAAAAATATACATGAAAATATAAGTAAATATATAATAATATTATTGAATTTATTGGTAATTAATGTATAATATTACCTAGAATGATTCGTTTATGTTACATTGTGTTGCATTGCATATAATTTAACATATGACATGTAATAAACATATGTATTATAAGTAATGCACACAATATTGATAAATACAAGGATGTATGAACATCAGGAGAGGATAAGCTATGATATATAATCAGAATATGGCTCAACAGTATAATCGTAATAAGGTGTTAACTGCATCACCAGCAGAGCTTACACTTTTACTTTATGAAGGAGCTATTAAGTTTTGTAATATAGCAGCAGTTGCTATAGAAAAAAAGGACATGGAGAAAGCTCATACTAATATTGTTAAGGCAGAGATGATTATAGAAGAGTTTCAGGCTACACTTAATCATAAGTATCCAGTAGCAGAGGATTTCGATAAGCTTTATAAGTATATATATGGATTACTTGTTGATGCAAACATGAAGAAAGACCTTGAGCTTCTTGAAAAGGCAACAGATGAACTGAGAGGAATGCGCGATACATGGAAAGAAGTCATGAAGCGTGCAGGAAATAAATAAGATATTGATTTTAAATAACTATTATAACACAACTATTTAAGAAGTAATGTATGGTAGTTTAAGATTATAAAGTTGAGGATGACTATGGAAACAGAGAATTATCTTCAGATAATGACAAGCAGTCTTGAAAAGAAGAAAAAGATATTACAGGACATAGTTGATTACAATGTTGAACAGGAACGTATTGTTACCTTAAGAGAGTTTGATGGTGATAAGTTCCAGAAGAACATGGAGAATAAGGCAGAGTGTATAGATATGCTCAATGCACTTGATGAAGGCTTTCAGTCAGTATATGACAGGGTTAAAGCAGATGTTGAGATGTATAAGCAGAGCTATAAGGCAGACATACAGAGGCTGCAGCAGCTTATAAAAGAAGTATCAGCATTAAGTGCAACTATACAGGCGCAGGAGTCAAGAAACAAGCTACAGATAGAAAGAAAGTTCCGTGAACTCAAGCAGGAAACTAAGACTGCCAAGCGGAGCGTAAGCATGGCAAACAAGTATTATCAGAATATGAGCCGTATAAGCTCAGAGCCACAGTTCATGGACAGTAAAAAGTAGAAATTTTTTAAAATAAGTTTATATACGGACTAAAGTAAAAAGACTAATGTCCGATATAATAAATAACAGGAAATATCCTGAAACAAAATCAATGGGTGGCAGGGACGCCACTAAGAATTCAAGGAGGAAACTATTATGGTAGTACAACACAATCTTTCAGCAATGAACACTAACAGACAGATGGGTGTAGTAACAAGCTCATTACAGAAGTCTACAGAGAAGTTATCATCAGGTTATAAGATTAACAGAGCTGGTGATGATGCAGCTGGTCTTTCAATCTCAGAAAAGATGAGAAGCCAGATCAGAGGTCTTAACAAGGCTTCATCTAACGCACAGGATGGTATATCACTTATCCAGGTTGCAGAAGGTGCTCTTAATGAAACACATTCAATCTTACAGAGAATGAATGAACTTGCAACACAGGCAGCTAATGATACTAATACATCAACTGATAGAACAGCTATTCAGTCAGAGGTTGATCAGCTTACAAGCGAAATCGACAGAATTAGATCTACAACACAGTTCAATACAATGAACTTATTAGATGGTAATTTCACTAAAAAGAACCTTCAGGTTGGTTCATTATCTGGACAGAACATCAAGATTTCTATCGGCAACATGAATGCTAGTACGATTGGCGTTCATGGCTTAAGCGTAGCTTCTAATAAATCAGCAGGTGAAGCTATGAAAGCAATACAGTCTGCTATCACATTAGTATCAAATCAGAGATCTACACTTGGTGCTCTTCAGAACAGACTTGAGCATACTATTAACAACCTTAACACAACAAGCGAGAATACACAGGCAGCTGAGTCACGTATCCGTGATACAGATATGGCTTCAGAGATGGTTGAGTATAGCAAGAACAACATCCTTCAGCAGGCTGGACAGTCTATGCTTGCACAGGCTAATCAGCAGAATCAGGGTGTTCTTTCACTTCTCGGTTAATTACAATTACTACTATAAGAAAGATGACGGTCTTAAGACCGTCATTTTTTTTAAAAAATTTTTTTGATTTAAGAGAATGAAAGGTAAATAATCTGGAAAAATATCCGATATATTATGTGAATAGCAGATTGCAATATATCAGGGCGATGTGATATATTAAGTAATATAATTAAGGAAAGAAAACAATCAAGGAGGATTGATAATAATGGTAGTACAGCATAATCTTTCAGCAATGAATACTAACAGACAGTTAGGCACAGTTACTAATGCTATGTCAACTTCGACAGAGAAGTTATCATCAGGATATAGAATTAACAGAGCGGCAGATGATGCAGCTGGTCTTTCAATCTCAGAGAAGTTAAGGAGTCAGATACGAGGACTTGATAAAGCTTCATCTAATGCACAGGATGGTATCTCACTTATTCAGGTAGCAGAAGGTGCCCTTAACGAAACACATTCTATTCTTCAGAGAATGAATGAACTTGCCACACAGGCAGCTAATGACACTAATACATCAACTGATAGAACAGCTATACAGGCTGAGGTAGAACAGCTTACAAGTGAGATTGACAGAATCAGATCTACAACACAGTTTAATACAATGAATTTATTAGATGGTAATTTCACAGGTAAAAAGCTTCAGGTAGGTGCAACATCAGGTCAGACGATTGTTTTGTCTATATCTAATATGAATGCTTCAGGTATAGGTGTTAAGGGACTTAGTGTAGCCTCTAATACATCAGCAGGCAAGGCTATGAAGGCAATACAGTCTGCTATTACATTGGTATCCAATCAGCGTTCAGTGCTTGGAGCTATACAGAATAGACTTGAGCACACTATCAATAATCTCGATGCAACTAGTGAGAATACACAGGCAGCAGAATCACGTATTCGAGATACAGATATGGCATCAGAGATGGTAGAATATAGTAAGAATAATATTCTTCAACAGGCTGGACAGTCTATGCTTGCTCAGGCAAATCAGCAGACACAGGGGGTTGTATCTTTATTACAATAATTAGATTAGATATATTATTTAACAACGAAGGACTGGCAGCATAAGTCAGTCCTTTTATTTATTATATGGGGAGAATAGTGTATGCACAATGATGAAAAAATTTTTTCTGAATGTAGAAATTATATTAGAGAGTTAGCTCTGGGATTATATAGAAATGAATTACATGCAAGCAATGAAGATATTCAACAGTTGTGTGAATTGATTAGGAATATATATTGCGACATTCTTGATAATATGACAGTTGAGTATAAAAAAAACACAGGAAAAAATGCAGATGTCCTTATTCAGCAATTTAATAATTTTACGCAGAGTATTGGTAGTGGTGATTATATAGAATTAGCTGATACATTACTATATGAAATAAATAATGCATTGGAATTTTATATAGAGGAAAAGGAAAAATTTAATGAAAACGATATTTGATAGAAATTTAAATGCTTTAAAGAAAAAAAATAGGAAGTTATATAATGCAGCAGTAAATAAGGAATGTAAGAAGCAGGAAAAGATAATCAGAATATGTAAAAATGAAAAAAAACAAGATGTATTAAGTGTATATAAAAAAGAACATTTGTGGTATCTTAGTAGCAGATATGATTCTGAATATGCAGCAGAGGAATGGGTAAAGCAATTCAAGGATATGCATTATAAGAATATATTTATAGTATATGGAATGTCACAAGGAGATTATATAAAGTCATTACAAAAGGTTATTGGCGAAGACAATAAAGTAATTGTGTATGAGCCGGATGAAAATATATATTTTAGTGTGATAAATAATGTGGATATAACTAAATGGATTGCTGATGACAGAGTGCAGTTGTATGTTGGTAATATTAATGAAGATGAATTCAGATTATATTTCAGGTATGAGATAAAGTATGAATTGCTTGAACTAACAAATGTAATATCTAGTCCTAATTATGCAAAGGTATATTGTGATGAATATGAAAAATTCACATCATTAATAGATAATGAGAGCAGGTATGTAATAGGGGAAAGACAGACATTAAATGTATCTGGACAGGAATTTGGAGATAATATAATAAAAAATATATGGGAATTAGCCAAAGGCAGTTCATTGTATTATTTGAAAGATATTATTAATAGCAAAATAGAATGTCTTGATAATATTCCTGCTATAATAGTATCAGCTGGGCCATCTCTGGATAAGAATATAGATGACATAAAGTTGTCTAAAGGAAAAGCGTTTATTGTTGCAGTTGATTCAGCGATTAATAAACTATTGGAACATGATATAGAGCCGGATTTATTAGTTACGGTGGATTCGCATAAACCTATGAACTTGTTTGCAAAAGAAAAAGTTAAAAATATGCCATTAGCTGTATGTGGACAATCAAGACATGAAGTGTTAAGACAACACAGAGGTAATAGGATAGTATTCGCTGCTGATTATTTTTATATGGATTTTTTTAAGAAATTAAAAAAAATATTAGTAGGTTTGCCAACAGGTGGTTCAGTTGCCAATAATTCCTTTTCACTAGTTGAATTTTTAGGATTTAAAAATATTATTTTAGTTGGACAGGATCTTGCGTTTACAGACAATAAAAAGCATGCTTCTAATGTATATAAAGAATCAGAAATTGATATAGAAAAATATGGAAGCAGTTACACGTATGTTAAGGATAATAATGGTAATGATATCCTTACATTTAATAATTTCAAGTTATATAAGGAGTGGTTTGAGGCTAGGATATCAGATAATAAGGAACTTAATGTTATAAATGCTACAGAAGGTGGAGCATGTATAGAGGGAGCAAAAGTTCTAACTTTGAAAAATGCAATTAGCATATATTGTAAAGGTGAATGGAATATAGATTGTAATGATGATATTCCCTATATGTTTGATGAAAAGGGACTTTTAGGTGTATATGAAAAAATAGAGGATATATATATAAGGTTAGATAAGTTAAGGGATAATCTTAACAGGCAAAAAACTTATTACATCACTTTAAGGGAAAACATTCTAAAGGATTCTTTAAAAAAAGAAGAATATGATGATTTGGTTGGGAAAATAAAAGAATGTGATGTTTATAACGATAATGAAACTTTAATGCAGTTATTATCGTTATATTCTAACAAAGAAGAGTCAGATATCTGTGATACTATATATAAAGATGATGCTGGTTGGAAAGGGGTTTATAATACGATAGCATATAGTATAAAACTTATAGACGTATATATAAGGAATATACAGGTTATAAAAAAGCAGCTAGATGATGTTACAAAAGATGAAATAGAACTTGATATTAAAGAAATTAGAGATAAAATATAATATAATAAATGCCGATATAGATAATGTAGATGAAATATTATGAGAGTTGAATAATTAAATGAAAAATATATATTTGGATTTATGTGAGGGTCTTAGTCTGGTAGATAAGATATCGGAATGCTTATATGTTCAGGATTATTATAATGCAATGAATGGAAATATAAAGATTATTGGGTTATTGAAGGAAATAATTGAATATTTAAAGGATGATGAGCTCCTAAAGAATGATGTCACTAATGTGATATTTAAGATGCACATATGCCAGAATAATGACGATTACATAGGATTAGCTGATATATATAGCTATGAGTTAAAAAGAGTAATGTATTGCGTTAGAGATAAGATAAAAGGCACATTCGTGTATGATATGTGTGATTATTATGAATATAATTATAATAATGCGTCCTCGGGTATAAAAAAAATATTAGAAACTTACAATATTAATGATGCCGATAATATTCCGGATGAATATACACTTA
>OOCV01000025.1_pt1 | contig 180610 bp, 116 predicted proteins | sample 1671061 | NCBI WGS metagenome assembly OOCV01 (sample SAMN06348118, study PRJEB24527) | human gut metagenome | biome: human gut; feature: ankylosing spondylitis patient; material: feces | host: Homo sapiens | place: China | collected 2015-10
CTCTTTGTTGCATGTTTCAAAAAATTTGCGAGATACTGTGTCAGAACAACATCTCCCCAAAATGGGCTTTTTAAGGGACGACTACATAAGGCAAAACCGTACATATATAAAAACAGGACCGCAACACTGCGGCCCTGCCAGAATAATTGATATAATCTAATACAAATCAGGCTTCGTCAGACACCTGATTATTCGCTTTTTGCTGTCTTTATTTCGCCTTCTTCGTTGACATCAAGTTCAAGCACCTTCAGACTTCTTAGCCATGTAACGTCGTTAGAGGGCACACAGTCGTGATGGAACAGATACCATTTGCCTTTATATTCAACAATAGAATGGTGAGTTGTCCAGCCTACCACCGGCTCAAGAACCACTCCCTTGTATGTAAACGGACCATAAGGATTATCTCCAACGGCATAACACAGCAGGTGGCTGTCGCCGGTTGAATAAGAGAAATAATACTTACCATTGAACTTGTGCATCCATGAAGCCTCAAAGAAACGGTGAGGATCAGAGGCAGCAAGCGGCTTGCCGTTTTCGTCAACCACAAGCACGGGTTTCGGCTCTTCGGCAAACTGCAGCACGTCATCGGTCATCTTAACCACTCTTGACGGCAATGCAGGCTCATCTCCTTCGGGCAGATACTCCTTGCCCATGGCTTTGTTGTCTTTATAGCGCTGAAGCTGTCCGCCCCAAAGTCCGCCAAAATATACATAAATAGAGCCGTCATCATCCTTGAAGACACAAGGGTCTATCGAGTAAGATCCGCGAATATGGTCGGCCTGCGGCTTAAACGGACCTTCCGGTCTGTCAGCAACAGCCACTCCAAGGTGGAACACATCGTTCTTGTCCTTTGCGCTGAAGATAAGATAATACTTACCGTCTTTCTCAACGACATCATTGTCCCACAGCTGTCTGCCTGCCCATGGAATATCCTGCAGGTCGAGAATCTTGCCACAGTCGGTAGCCTCTTCGTTCTCAATATCAGTGAGCGTGAGCGCATGATAGTCTTTCATTTCGAAATGACCGCCGTCGTCATCAAACGCAGCACCTGAATCCCAGTCGTGAGACGGATAAATATACAGTTTGTCGTTAAACACATGTACAGACGGGTCTGCCATATAATCAGACGGGAAAAGATATCTTGCTTTTTTCATGATTATTAATTTTAAAAGTTGTTTCTATTTAATTTATTGAACTTATTTCTCAAAGATCTTTATAATTTTGTCGACCACCGGCTTAGGCTTATTGCTGCGGTCGAAGAGGAGCGGATAGTTTACACGTCCGGGAACGGGGAAATCGTTAAGCCACGAACGTGTGTCAGTAACACCCCACAGAGTGACGCGCGAAATCTGTCCGCGATGGCGATAGTAGATATTGAAAATGTCGAGATAACGCTTTTCAAACTCTTTTTCAACTTCCTCGGGAAGTCCGTTCTTATACGGATTCAGTGCATCAGCATACTTGAAGTTCTGGCTTATCTCAGCTCCGCCAAACTTTTCAGGATTAGGCAGGACATTTACCTCAAGCTCAGTAATCATTACCTTAACGCCACAGGCAGCAAAGGCATCTATCGACTTCTCGTATTCATCAAGGTCGGGATATTCGAGTCCGTTGTGCGACTGCATTCCGATACCGTCAACGCGGTAGCCTTTCGACTTCAGCTCTCTGACAATACGGCAAACAGCGTCGCGCTTTGCTGGCTTTGCCAGCGAATAGTCGTTGATATAGAGTTCCGCATTAGGATCGGCCTCATGGGCAAACTTAAATGCAAGTTCAACAAATTCAGGACCTATTATGCGATAATATGGAGAATTACGGAAGGTGCCGTCATCGTTAAAAATCTCGTTTACGACATCCCATCCCAAGATACGTCCCTTGTAACGGCCTACAACTGCTGAAATATGACGGTGCATACGGTCGATGAGTACATCGCGTGAAACCGTGTCGCCACGCTCGTCGGTAAACATCCATACAGGAGGCTGAGAATGCCATACAAGGCAATGGCCGATAATGGCGAGACCATTGTCCTGACCAAACTTTACAAAGCGGTCGGCATCGTCCCAGAAGAAACGGTTTTCTTCAGGATGAATCTCCTCCCCTTTCATACAGTTTTCTGCCACAATAGAGTTAAAGTTATTCTTAACGACGTTTGTTTCATCCGGCGTCCTGTTCCATATCTGGTCAACATTCATGGCCGCTCCGACCAGGAAGTAACGTCCCAATACATCTTTAAGAGTCTTGGTGTTTCCGGCAGAAACTGGCAATGCACCTGCCATAGCGAACATACATGCCAGCAAAAATACTACATTTCGTTTCATTTTTATATTAAGCTTTTTCAGTTGAACGTTTTTCTATTTCCATGTTTATCTTGTCAATAACCTCGTCTGTAAGCTCATATTTTGAAATTATGAACATTGAAAGACCTAACAGCAAAGCCGGAATGACAGCTACAAGCCAAAGAATACCCTGCTCCGCAAAAGCTGTCTGCGAAACAGCATTGTTCTTGTCGAAACCGACAAAAGCCAGAATAAGGCCGGGAACAACGCCTCCGAGAGCCATACCAGCCTTATAGAATATACCGGTAAGGGCGTTTACGATGCCTGAAATACGCTTGCCATGAGTGTATTCGCCATAAGAAATAACCTCAGGAACGAGCGCCCACATATATCCCGTGGCAACGATAACTCCGGTAGACTTGATAAACTGTGCAAGATACACCAGCCATATCTGTGAACGGAGCGACGGCACCATTGAGATAATATAAATAAGTATCATACCGAGAATGGCAACAGACAAGAAAATGTTGAACATGCCACGCTTGCCAACCTTGCGCTTGATGGCCGGAACCATAGGCATGAAAATAAATGCCGGAACTGAACCAAGAGCCATGAAGTAAGCCAGCTGGTCGGCTGAAGAGTGTATGTTGTAAATCATGTAATAAGAACCGGCAGAGTTGCCTATTGCCATCATGGCGAAAGCCGTTACAAAGAAGAAGGCAAGAATGCGCAACGGACGGTTACGGCGGAACTCAACCCAAAGGTCGCTCACCTTAACGTCGTCGGTCTCACTCTTATCCATAACCACACGTTCCTTTGTCTGAGTGAAGCAGAACAGCAGCAACACAAGACCGGCCACTGCATAGATGGCCATTGTTACGAACCAGGCATTGGCTGATTCAACGGTATTTATCTTGCCGTCGGGCGATAATGTTGCCACAATCATAGGTATGCCATATGCAACGGCAAGTCCGCCGACATTGGCAAGAAACATTCTTACAGACGTAAGCACGGTTATCTCCTCAGTATCGCGGGTCAGCGACGCATTAAGCGCACCATAAGGCACATTTATCAGAGTGTAGAGCATAGACATGCCCACATAAGTGATGTATGCATAAAGCAAAGACCCGGAGAAGCCATCCCAGAAACATAATATGGCGAAGCCCGTAAGCGGCACGCCGGCCAGCAAAAGGTAAGACCTGTACTTGCCAAACCTTGGATTATGCTTATCGACATAGGTTCCTACAACAGGGTCCCAGATAACATCCACCACCCTGACAATCAGGAACATAAATGCAGCAGCAGAAGGGTCGAGGCCATATACGTTTGTATAAAACATAAGCAGATACATCGATATGGTCTGATAAATAAGGTTTTGGGCCAAATCACCTGATCCGAAACCTATTCGCTGAAGCCACGACAGCTTGTAAAAGCCTCTCGAGGCTGCGTTTTCCATCGTGTTTGAACTCATCTTTTTTAATTTAAATTTGTTTTGTAACTAAGGTAAACCAATTATGCTATTTTATTATTTTTGCGGCATACTCACCCATAACCTTATATCCTGCGGCATTAGGATGCAGCCAGTCGTCCTGCAAATCAGTCTTTAGCTTTGAAGGCTCTGAAGGATCGCGCATAAGCTTGTCAAAGTCTATCACGTCATCAAACGTTCCGCTCGTTCTTATCCACTCGTTCACTGCCTGTCGTGCAGCCTCACGGAAGAATGTAAAATAAGAATGTCCGGCAAAAGGAGTTATCGTTGCTCCATATACCTTATATCCACGTTCGCGTGCCTTCTTGGCAAGCTGCTGATAAGCCTCAATAAGCTTGGCTGCCATAGCCTCACTGTTGCCGTTGATAGAACCCAAGTCGTTGACACCCTCAAAAATCACCACAGCCGAAACGCCTCTCTGTGCCAGGATATCCCTGTCATAGCGCTGCATGGCAGGCGTACCGAGTCCGCCGTTCAACACGCAGTTGCCGCCAATTCCGAGGTTAAGCACAGCCAGGTTCTTTCCGCCGGCCTGCAGGTTTGTTGCCAGGATGTCTGTCCAACGGTTCTGCATATTTGTAGTACTTCCTCTACCGTCTGTTATCGAGTTACCCAACACGGCCACTGCACTATTTTCATTTCCGCAAATATCTATTGCTGAAATATTGTACCAGTGGTCTACCTTTATTCCTTTTGAGAAATCGCTGCCGGGCTTTGACACACCTTTAATAATATATGACGTTGTACGCGAACCGAGATGTGATGTGGCTTCTGAAGGCGTGCTGCCATAATTTATTGTTATGGCAAGGCGCTGCAGCGGTTTAAGGTCAAACTTAACTGCATCAGACATTACAGCCTTGCCGGCTGCAATGGTAACATTGCGTTTCTTGCCAAAAGTAAGATACTTTGCAGAACTCTTGTCGATAACACACGAATCTTCTGCATCTGCGATGTAAACCGACTTGATTTCAACAGGCGTCTTGCTGTATTCGTTTGAAAGTTGAAGCCTCAAGACATCTCCACCAACCGAAACACGCACAATCTGACGCAACGACATGCCCGATAAGTCGGTCTCGGCAGGCATATCCTTTCCGGCAGCAAGCTGAGGTGCCGCTGCCCATGTGCCGGTCCACCGGTTATCCTTAACATCATTACCGGCATTGGCACTCATTGCAATGCTCAACAGAGCAACAATAAAAAACTTTTTCATGTTATTAAATATTAAAGAAACAAGCCGTCGGTGTCACAGCCTTGATGAAAAAGCAGACATCAGTCAGGCTTATACAAAATCAAAATTATTTATCAATTGCAAAAATACTCCATTGTTTTCTAAATGGGGATTATTTTCGTTACCATTGCGTTTCAATTCGTATCATCGGCAACTATTTACAACAAATAAATTAGGTTTTTTATATTTACGTAAGTATTTTTGCATAAAAAACCTTAGTAATATGAAAAATAAAGTAGTTACAGCATTTGTATTCTTTATCTTTTTTGCATCATTAAAAGCTTTTAGTGCAAATAGCTTTATCAGTTTTTCGGCAGGCGACATGCTGCTGAACCAGAACAATGAAGTGACTATATTTGTTGACCAAAACGACTGTAAGGGTGTGATGACGGCTGTACGCAACATGTCAACTGACATCAACAAAGTTTGTGGAGCAGACGTAAAGATCAGCACAAACAGCAACAACGCAAAAATCATTGTAGGCACAATAGGCCACTCTGCTGCCATAGACAAAATAATGAAACAGCGCAAGAACGACATGAAGCAGCTGAAGGGAAAGAGAGAGATGTATGTCATCACCATCGACAACGGCCAGCTGGTGATTGCCGGCAGCGACAGAAGAGGTACGATATACGGGATTTATGAACTGTCAAAACAGATTGGCGTCTCGCCATGGTACTATTGGGCAGACACTCCTATCGAACAGCACAAACATATATATATAAAAAAAGGTGTCTATACGGACGGTGAACCGGCTGTAAGATACCGTGGAATTTTTCTCAACGATGAAGCTCCATGCCTCACAACATGGGTGAAGAACACCTTTGGCACAGAATACGGAAACCACGAGTTTTATGCAAAAGTGTTCGAACTTATACTCCGCCTGAAAGGTAACCTGCTATGGCCGGCCATGTGGGGATGGGCCTTCTACGCTGACGATGAGCTTAACAGCAAGACTGCAGACGAGATGGGAGTGATTATAGGCACATCACACCATGAGCCCATGGCACGCAACCATCAGGAATGGGCACGTAACCGTGACAAATACGGAAAGTGGAACTATAACACAAATCAGGAAGTACTTGACAAATTCTTTAAGGAAGGAATTGAAAGACGACAGGGTACAGAAGACATTGTAACCATCGGCATGAGAGGCGACGGTGACGAGGCAATGAGCGAGGAGTCTGACGTAGCACTGCTCGAAAAGATAATACGCAACCAAAGACAGATAATCAGTGACGTTACGAAGCAGCGGGCAGACAAGACCCCACAGATGTGGGCACTGTATAAAGAGGTTATGGACTATTACGACAAAGGCATGAAGGTGCCAGACGACGTTACCATACTGCTGTGTGACGACAACTGGGGCAACGTAAGACGCGTGCCAAACGCAAAAGAAGCAAAACGTGCCGGAGGCTGGGGCCTGTATTACCACGTTGATTACGTTGGCGCACCGAGAAATTCAAAATGGATAAACGTAACACCCACACAGAATATGTGGGAACAGCTCTCGCTGGCTTCTGAATACGGCATTGACCGCATCTGGATATTAAACGTAGGCGACTTAAAACCGATGGAATATCCTATCAGCCTGTTCCTCGACATGGCATGGAATCCAAAGAGATATAACGAAACCAACATAACCGACCACACCCTCGACTTCTGTAAACAGCAGTTTGGCGACGAACAGGCAGAAGAAGCCGCACGCCTGCTTAACCTCTGCTGCAAGTACAACGGAAGAATCACGGCAGAAATGCTTGACCGCAACACATATAACCTTGAAACCGGCGAATGGGAAAAGGTTGTCAACGACTATATGAAACTGGAAGCAGAAGCACTGCGACAGTTTATCACACTGAAAGATGAATATAAGGACACATACCGCGAGATAATCCTGTTCCCCATACAGGCCATGGGCAACCTTTACCAGATGTATTACGCACAGGCCATGAATCACAAGCTATACAAGAACAACGACCCTGATGCAAATATATGGGCCGACAAAGTGGAAGAAGCCTTCAGACGCAACTCTGTATTGTGCGCGCAATATAATCATGAGATTGCCGGCGGAAAATGGAACGGCATGATGATCCAGAAGCACATTGGCTACACCAGCTGGAACGACGATTTTGAGAAAGACATGTTGCCCGAAGTGTTCAGAATAGCAGAAAACAAAGCCGAAGGCGGCTTCATACACAAAGCAAGCAACGGCTATGCAGCCATAGAGGCAGAACATTTTTACAGCAAGGCTGATGCCAAAGATGCCAAGTGGACTGTAATCCCATTTATGGGCAGGACTCTGAGCGGAATATCATTAAGACCATACAACAAGGAGGTTGAAGGCGCCGGACTGACATACAAATTCGTTACAGACGGTAAATACACTGGCGATGTTAAGGTATATGTCGTAGTGAAGTCAACTCTCGACTTCCTCAATAAAGGCGGACTGACCTATAACATCAGTATTGACGGCAGCGAAGCCAAAACAATAAACTTCAACAAGGATCTGAACGAAAGTCCGGAGAACATCTATACGGTCTACTACCCCACTGTTGCCCGCAGAGTTGTTGAGAGCGTAATAACACTGCCGCTCGGAAAAACAAGCGACAACATGCATGAAATAAAGATAACGCCCAACGATCCGGGCATCGTGTTTGAAAAAATCGTTATAGACATGGGCGGATACAAAAATTCATATCTGCACATGAAAGAATCTGAGAAGTTCAGGACGATGTAATCATAATAAAGGCAAATAAAACATAAAACAATTTGGCGGTTAAGATTTTTTCGTTATTTTTGTAGTTATACAACAAACGGATATGAAAAACTTTAAACTTGCTATTTACTTTATTATATATTTGTGTGTATCGTTGTTGGCAATAGCCGACAGCGGTTCACACCTTTATACGTCTGAACGCCTGGCCAGTAACAAGACAACATGTATAATTCAGGATAAATATGGATTTATATGGATAGGAACAGAATATGGGCTTAACAAATTCGACGGTTACAGATTTACACATTACCTCACAGACATCAACGACAGTACGTCTATAATCAGCAATGACATAACATCTTTCTTAGTTGATAAAAAAGGGCAATTTTGGATTGGAAGCGAGAAAGGCTTGATGAAATACAACTACAAGACCAACGATTTTAAAAGATATCATTGTCCAGACGGCAACACACCAAGAATAGAAACAATTCTCGAAATGAGCAATGGCGACATTCTCATTGCCACTGCCGGATACGGATTATATAAAATATCCAAAGGCACAGATAAAATCATTAAGGATAATTCTTTTTGGAAAAGTCATAATGACGACTATAAAAGCAGAATATTCGAAGATGACATGGGTAACATATGGCAAAACAGTCATCTGCCAATAATAACAAGAATTATTCTGAACAAAGAAAAAGTTCCTGTACAATTCAAAGATTTTAAACTTAACCATGGTCCTGCTATTAGCTTTATAAAGAATGGCGCTAAAAGTTTTTATATCGTATGCATGTATGGCATACTTGAATATCGATATAAAGACGGAACCATACATGATGCCGGTTTCGATATGAGTGAACTTAACAGGACTGTCTCTATCCGAAAAGCAATATTAGACAGCAATGGAAATATCCTGATCGGTACATCAGGCAAAGGTATGATGATAATACCCCGAAACAGCCGTAAACTTATTTCGTATAAAGATAAAAATTCGACATTTGACTTGTCTACAGCAAATGTAAACAACATGTATGAAGACAAAGACAAAAACATATGGATAAGCTGCTATAAGAAAGGTATTTACATGATTTCACAAAAGAAAGATGCCTTTAACAGCTGGACTTTCTCACAACACAACTACTTGTTAGGAAGCAGCGTATCGTCCATTGCCCCCGGACACAATGGCGACATCTTTGTAACAATACAGAAAACCGGTGTTTATAAATTTGATAAAAATGGCAACATAACATCTCATCCAACATCGCCGGCAGGAGCAAACACCATATACAAGGACAAGCAAGGAAACTATTGGCTATGCAGCGAAACCACACTTTACTCATATAACCCTTATACCGGAGAATATCATCAGAAAGCAAAATACGACGGATGGGGACTAAACTATATCACAGACGACGGAAAAGGCACCCTCTATATATGCAACTACAGTAAAGGTCTCTGTGTCTATAACACTCAAAACTGTTCGACAATACAATTCAGCATGAGAGATAAAGACAAGGGTAAAGGTGTGCTGTGCAACGACTGGATAAAAACGCTGTATATTGACAGAGATGGACTTCTATGGATTGGAACGACAAATGGAATATCCGTAATGGATACTAAATCGTTTAACTTTAATGTTATAAAAGACAAACGTTTCAAGAATATACAATGCCTGTCTGTCAACGAAACGGCAGACGGTAAAATTTTACTTGGCACAAATACTGGATTATATGTTTACAACAAGAAGAAACATACACTTTACACATTTCCAAACTCGCCAAAGCAGCTCCAGAACAATTTTATATACAGCATAGTGTTCGACCATAACAATGACATATGGATGAGCACCGCCATGGGCATTTGGCAGTATAACCATAAACAAAAGACATTTATCAGCCATATACGCGGAAACGGACTTGCCACGAAGGAATACATCGGTGGAGCCGCAGCCCATTTTGACGACGACAGAATTGTATTCGGCATCGACGACGGCATAACCGTATTTTACCCGAAAGACATCAAGAACACAAAGATGGAGCTTGGGCAGATTTATCTGACAAACTTTATTCTCGACGACAAGGAGATGAGCTGTTTTTCTGATAAATTTGTTGTGCCGTATGATGAAAATACATTTTCTTTAGAGTTCTCATTGCTCAATTTCAAATATACTGATGAAATTACATTCCAATATAAGATTAACGACAATGAGAACTGGATTTCCATACCGGAAGGCACAAACGCAATATCATTCAACAAACTAAAACCAGGCAAATACGAGATTGAGGTAAGGGCTACAGCCAACGGTGCTGTATCTAAGAGCATCAAGAAAGTAACCATAAAAGTGCTGTCGCCCTGGTATGCGTCAACGCTGGCATGGATTATATACATAATGGTAATAGCCACAGGCATCTACCTATACGCAAGAAACTACAAGCGCCGCAAGAACGAAGAATTAGAGGAGACCAAGATGCAGTTCCTCATCAATGCGACCCACGACATCAGGTCGCCGCTGACACTTATCCTCGGCCCTCTCAACAAGCTGAAGTCGAGACTGACCGATGCCGAAAGCCAGAACGACATAAAGACCATCGACCGCAACGCACAGCGGCTTCTGCTGCTTGTCAACCAGATTCTTGATATCAGAAAGATTGACAAGAAACAGATGCACCTGCACTGCGAAAAGACGGAAATGGCAACATATATAAATGATGTTTGCGCAAGGTTCAGATATAATGCCGACCAGCACAACATCATATTCAACTTCGAACATGAGGCAGGCTCATGCTATGCGTGGATAGACAAGATAAACTTTGACAAGATTATATCTAACCTGTTGTCGAACGCCTTCAAGTTCACGCCCGACGGCGGAAGTATAACCATACGTCTGAAAGAAGACGAACAGCACATAACAATAGACGTGCTCGACACAGGCATGGGTTTCAAGAACAAGAACACCGACAAGCTGTTTGAACGTTTCTATCAGGATCCAAACAGCCGCGGCATCAGCCTTGAAGGCACCGGCATAGGACTCAACCTGAGCCGCACGCTAACCGAAATGCACGGAGGCACGATTAAGGCAGCCAACCGAACAGACAACGTGCAGGGCGCACAGATAACGATAAGCATACCCAAAGGCAACAGCCATCTGAAGCCCGAAGAGATAATTTCGCCTGAAGACGACAACTCAAACAGCATGCTGTCTAAGAAGCCCACATACACCAACTGCAGGATGATGGTGGTGGACGACGACGCGGAAATGAGGCTGTACATAAAGAATGAGATGAGCGAATGGTACAAGGTAGACACGTTCCCCAACGGCGTGGAAGCCCTTGACGCCCTGCTGAAAGAACATTACGACATCGTTGTCTCAGACATCATGATGCCGGAGATGGACGGAGTAACGCTGCTGAAGAAGATAAAGACCAACAGCCGCATAAACGACATCCCCGTGATATTGCTAACTTCAAAATCTGACGTTGCCGACAGGCTCGAAAGCTTCAAGAAAGGCGCAGACGCCTTCCTGGCAAAGCCGTTCAACATGTCTGAGCTGCACATACTTACAGACAATCTTATCAGCAACGTAAGAAGGCTGCGCGGAAAATATTCGGGCGCACAGGAACAGAAGGACAAGATTGAACAGATAGAGGTGAAGGGCAACAACGACCAGCTGATGAACCGCATCATGAAGTCGATAAACGAGCATATATCTGACCCCGACTTCAACGTTGAGAGTCTTGCTGAAGACGTTGGCATAAGCCGCGCACAGCTGCACCGCAAGATGAAGGAAATAACCGGAATATCAACCGGCGAATTTATCCGTAATCTGAGACTGGAACAGGCTGCACGACTGATAAGAGAGCAGAAGATAAACGTCACTCAGGTGGCCTATGCCGTAGGCTTCAACAACCAGACCCACTTCTCTACCGTGTTCAGGAAACGCTACGGCATGTCGCCTACTGAATACGCTAAAAAAGAGCATAACGAAAATACAGAGCAAAAACAGAAATCATGAAAAAGACATTTTTAACCGCCCTGCTAATGGCGGCAATCACATGCGTTGCATATGCAGAAGACGGCTCACGCCTTTGGCTGAGAAGCCAGCGCAACAGCGACCTGTGTGAAATCACGACTAAAGACAAGTCGAACACGGCTAAAATAGCCACAAGAGAACTTGCCACATACTGGCACGGAAAACCGGTAAGCCTGATAAAGGACAAGACGGCAACTGGCGAAGAAGGCTTCGAGATAACAACCGACAAGAGCAACGGCCACATAACAATAAAGGCGAAAAACAGCTGCGGACTGCTCTACGGAGCCTACGAACTGCTGCGCCTGCAGGACAGCGGTATGCCTGTTGACAACATCAACATAAAGGAAAATCCTGCCGTAAAATACCGCATACTCAACCATTGGGACAATCTTGACAGGTCTGTAGAGCGAGGATATGCGGGCCTGAGCATATGGAAGTGGGACGAAATCAACGGCGACAAAGGCACGATGAGCCTTGCCCTGAAAGAACGCCTCACAACTTATTGCCGCGCAAACGCGTCGATAGGCATCAACGGCTCGGTGATAAACAACGTGAACGCTTCGCCCAAGATGCTCAACACCTTATATATAAAAAAGGTAAAGGTGCTGGCAGATATGTTCCGCGACTACGGAATAAAGGTTTATCTCTCGGTAAACTTTGCGTCGCCAATGGCTGAGGGCGGACTGAAGACAGCCGACCCGCTAAACGAAGGCGTGCGCACATGGTGGAAAAACAAGGTAAACGAAATATATAAAGAAATACCCGACTTCGGAGGTTTCCTCGTAAAGGCAAACTCAGAAGGACAGCCCGGCCCCGGCGACTATCACCGCACACATGCCGAGGGAGCCAACATGCTTGCAGAAGCTCTTGCCCCGCACGGCGGACTGGTCATATGGCGCAGCTTCGTTTACGGCAATCATGAGGGCGAAGACCGCGTGATGCAGGCCGTTACAGAGTTTAAAGACCTCGACGGAAAGTTCAGCAGCAACGTTATTCTGCAAACAAAGAACGGTCCGCTCGACTTCCAGCCGCGCGAGCCTTATGCTCCTCTGTTCGACCAGATTAAGCATACACCGATGATGGCAGAGCTGCAGATTACGCAGGAATATCTCGGACAGAGCCGCCACCTTGTATACCTGGCACCGATGTGGAAAGAGTTTTTCAGCTTTGTAAGCCCCAAACAGCTTATCGGCATTGCAGGAGTGGCCAACACGGGCGATGACGCCAACTGGTGCGGCCACCATTTCTCACAGGCCAACTGGTATGCCTTTGGCCGACTGGCATGGGACCCTACCCTGTCATCAGAACAGATTGCAGACGAATGGCTCAAACAGACTTTCACACACGACACAGCTTTCATCAACCCGATGAAGGAAGTTATGATGAGCAGCCGCGAAGCCTGTGTAGACTATATGATGCCGCTCGGACTGCACCACATTTTCAAGGCCGACCACCACTATGGTCCTGAGCCACAAGGTTTCTATCCAAAATATCCGATAGAATGGTGCCCCGTATACTATCATAAGGCCGACAGCACCGGCATCGGCTTCGACCGCACAATGAACGGCACAAAGGCCGTAAGCCAGTATCGCCATCCGTTCGACAGCATATACAACGACATCAACACCTGTCCCGAGGAATATCTGCTGTGGTTCCACCACGTAAGCTGGAATCACAAGATGAAAGACGGCACAACGCTATGGCAGAGCCTCTGCGCCCACTACAACCGCGGCGTGGCCGAGGCAAAGAGATTTGCCGAGACTTGGAGCAAGATGGAGCCGTATGTAGACAGACAGCGCTTTATGGAAGTAAGCCAAAAAATGGCCGAACAGGTAGAGAACGCCGAAGAATGGCGCGACACGTGCCTTAAATATTTTCAGACATTCTCAAAACAGGAAATAACAAAATAGCAAGTACATACAATGAACAAAATAACTTATCTGGCAGGCACCGCAGCCCTGTCGGCCATGATGGTCATGCTCTGCGGCAGCGAAGCCCATGCACAGGCAAAGCTGCAGAAACAGGGCACTGCCACACAAATAACAGTAGGCGGAAAGCCCATGCTCCTGCTGTGCGGAGAGCTGAGCAACTCGGCCGCTACGTGCGAGGCAGACATAATAAGCGTGATGCGCACATGCAAGGAACGCGGACTCAACACGGTGCTTGTGCCAGCACAATGGGACCTCATCGAACCGGAGGAAGGCAAGTTTGACTTCTCGCTGCCGAAGACAGTCATAGAACAGGCACGCAAAAACGACCTGAAAGTAATATTCCTTTGGTTTGGAGCATGGAAAAACTCCATGAGCTGCTATGCACCGCTATGGTTCAAGGAAAACACCAGAAAATATCCGCGCGCAATGACACGCCACGGAAAGCCTCTTGAAATTGCCAGCGCATTCTCAGACAACATACTGCAGGCAGACAAAAACGCCTTCAGCAAATTGATGAAATTCATATCTGAGGCCGACAGCAGCCGAAACACGGTGATAATGATGCAGATTGAAAACGAAATCGGCATGCTCGAGGACGCACGCGACTACTCGGACAAGGCCCAAAAGGCTTTCAGCTCTGCCGTACCCGAAGACCTTATAAAATATATAAGGAGCAACGGGAAAAAGCTGCACCCTCACCTGCTGAAAATGCTCACAGGCTCAGAGAAATGGACAAAAGACAGCCACAACGCTATAAACAACAGGCTGAAGAAAGGCGCCACATGGGCACAGGTGTTTGGCACGGACATATATGCCGACGAAGTGTTCATGGCCTACTATCATGCAAAATATGTTGAACAGCTGGCTCTCGAGGCCCGCCGCATCTGCGACATGCCCCTCTATGTAAACGCCGCGCTCAACAGCCGCGGACGCAAGCCGGGCGAATATCCGTCGGCAGGGCCGCTTGCACACCTTGTAGACCTGTGGCACTGCGCCGCACCCAGCATAGACATCCTTGCTCCTGACATCTACGACACAGGCTTCAAGAGCTGGGCCGACCAGTACAAGCAGCCCGAAAATCCGCTGTTCATACCCGAGTCGCGCTTCTGCCGCAACAGTGGTGTGCGTGCGCTGTACGCCTTTGGCGAGCACGACGCCATAGGCTTCTCACCGTTCGACATAGACCACGGCTCTGCCGACGACCACAAGAGCATAAAGGAGAGCTACGCCATGCTGGAAGAGCTGTCGCCGCTGCTGCTGAAATATCAGGGCAAAGGCCTGACACACGGACTGCTCTTTGACGGCAACGACCGCGAACGCGTCATCGTAGACGGCGACATCACGCTGACATGCCGCCACAACTTCACACTGCCATGGGATCCTCGCGCCACCGACGGCTCTGAATGGCCCGAAGGCGGAGGCATTATAATAAAGCTGGCAGACATGGACTACATCATAGCCGGCAACGGCATCGTTGTAGAATTTGCGACCAACAGCGAGAAGGAACAAGAAGAAAAAAAGATACTTGGCGAAGACGGATTTGCCCAGAAGGGCCAAAACACGGGCACGCAGAACGGAACGCAGCCTAAATTTAAAGGAATGCGTGCAGGCATAGGCTACGTGGATGAGGTGGCAATAAACAAAGACGGAACGCTGAAATATCTAAGAAGAGAAAACGGTGACCAAAGCCATCAGGGACGCCACGCCCGCATATCTGTAGGCGAATATAAGATTCTGCACGTCAAGCTGTATAAGTATTGACAAGGGGAACAGCCAAGCAAATTTAAAAAAGGCGGCAGAGTCTGCCGTCAGACAAAGATGGTTAAGGCTTCACAATAAAAATAAGGCCTGCAAGCGGCCGACAGAAAAATACTCTATATACGCCATAAGGATATCCTGAAGGGCGAATATAGAGTATTTTTTTATGCCCTATCGGTCATGCCCCGTCAGACGATTGCCCCGTACACCTTATTATATTATACCCCTTACCTTCAACTCTAACCTGACTGATGCAGCAATTCAATTCTGTTGCGTAATCACTGCACAGGCGGATAAAAGGCTTTTTCGGGCAGCACCTAAAAACTGGCGTAAAAATTATAACCATTTACACCTGTTTCTATTACATTTTAAACATTAAACGTTATCCTGCAAGAAAATCATTAACCAAACAGCAGCTGTTATGTTTCGAACTGTTAATGGCCGGTTAACGTGTCGTAAACGGGCCACTTTTGATGCAAAAGTGACCGCTTTTTTATGCAAAAACCATAGAGTTTTGTCATTCAAAATAAAGAGTGGTCATTATTGCATGCAGGAATAAGCATGAGCAAAACGTAAAAACACAACCACGCAGGCATGGACATGAGCCAGACAACGACAGCCATAAAAGCATAAGAGGCATGCGGTTTTTACTCAAAAAAGGCAACAGAAAAAACGCGCATCCCGACATATTTCATGTTACAAAGAACAGTATAGACAGAACACGCAATAACCGGAAACGGCAAAAAACATGGCTGCCGCAAAAAATATTTCAACATATAGAAACAATCAGCATGCGTAAACAACGGTCAAAATCATATAACTATAAAATATGACCAGCCTACATGAAAAATTGATAAAAAATCATATTATTAACAAGAAAACACAAAAAAGAGAGTAAAAAGCCGCTAAAACGATACAAATCAGCACGTCTGCAACATTAAGAAACGTTGCTGAAACATTAATTAATACACTTTTAAACATAAATTCATACTTTTGTGGCGTTGAAAACTTTACCAAATTCAAACAATTTTAAACAATTAATCATGAAACGCGCAAAAGAAGCATGTAAGACTCTGGGCTTACTGATTCTGATGAGCATTTTCCCTATTTGGGCATTTGCACAGAACACAGTAACCATCACGGGTCTTGTTACCGATGACGACGGCCCTATCATCGGAGCAACAGTAAAGGTTAAGGGGTCGACCACAGGTGCAATAACTGACCTTGACGGAAAATACACATTAAAGGTAAGTCCCGGATCAGTCGTAACGTTCACCTACCTCGGATATGCCGACAAGGAGGTAAAGGTTACAAATCAGAAAGAAGTAAACGTAAAGCTCGAACCAGACTCAAAGATGCTTGACGAGGTTGTGGCCATCGGTTACGGAACGATGAAGAGATCAGACGTAACAGGTTCAATGGTGTCAATCAACGACAAGGCCATAGAGCAGACCGTGTCTACAAGTATCGACCAGGTGCTGCAGGGACGTGCTGCAGGTGTGCAGATTCAGGCAAACTCAGGTACTCCTGGTGCCAACACAAGTATCCGCATACGTGGTGTCAACTCTCTTAATGCGACCAACCAGCCTATATTCGTCATCGACGGTGTTGTGGTTGACGCACAGGGAGCAGACAGCAACGACCCCTTGTCAAGTAACAACCCGCTTGCCAGCATCAACCCGAGCGACATCGTGTCAATGGACGTGCTCAAGGATGCCTCTGCAACAGCCATCTATGGTGCAAGAGCGTCTAACGGTGTCATCATGATTACCACAAAGAGAGGTAAGTCTGGCGAAGCCACTATAACCTACGACGGATACATCGGCTGGCAGGAAATGGCAAAGAAGCTCGACATGATGAACCTGCGTGAGTATGCCATACACCACAACGCACGCGCCGAAGAGGGCATCGTTGAATATAACGACGCATTCGTAAATCCCGACGCTCTTGGCGAAGGAACCGACTGGCAGGACGCCCTGTTCCGCAACGCTCTGATGACAAGCCACAACATATCTGTTACGGGCGGAACACAGAATGCGACATACGCAATAAGCGGAGGATACATGAACCAGGACGGTATAGCCATAGGTTCAGGCTTCAAGCGTCTTACTCTGCGCGGCAACACTGACGCACAGGTGAAGAAATGGCTCAAGGCCAGCCTGAGCTTCTCACTGACTGACTCAAAGCAGGAAGTAGGTGCCGACAACAACGTCATCATGAACGCCCTGCTCCAGCAGCCTTCAGTAGCAGTTACCAGCCCTGACGGAAGCTTCGACGGTCCGGACGACGTTTACATGCCTGTAAATGCCGTGGCCATAGCATCTATCAGAGAGAACTACAACAAGAAGATGAATTTCCGTATAAACGGAAGCCTCGAGGCAACCCTGATGAAGGGCCTCACTTTCAAGACAGAGCTTTCAACAGACTATAATCTCAACAAGTTCTATTATTATGAGCCCGACTATGAGTTCGGTGCCCTGACAAACTCTACACGTACCGGTAAGTGGACAAAGACTGACACCAAATACTGGTCATGGAGAAACATCCTTACCTATCAGAACACCTTCAACAAGGTTCACAGCATCAACGTTATGCTCGGTCAGGAAATGAGCAACTCTCACTGGGAGACACAGGTGAGCACGGCTACAGGCTTCCTGACAAACAGCGCCCACGACCCGTCGGCAGGTGACATAACAGCCTCAACAGGTACAGGTACACAGAACGACAACTCTCTGTTCTCTTACTTCGGACGTGCATTCTATTCATACGACGACCGCTACCTCATCACAGCGACACTGCGTCGCGACGGTAGTTCTCACTTCGCTAAGAACAACCGCTGGGGATGGTTCCCTTCAGCAGCACTTGCATGGCGAGTTTCTAACGAGAAGTTCATGGCCGGCACAAGCGACATTATCAACAACCTCAAACTCCGCCTCGGATGGGGTTCTACAGGTAACCAGAACGTATCAGACTGGGCTTACATGGCTCTGCTGTCTTCAAAGACCACGCCATGGGGAACAGGTGTGCTTACAGCCAACACAGCTAACCCAGACCTGAAATGGGAGACTACAACATCATACAACGTAGGACTCGACCTCAACCTCTTTGACAACCGCATCGAGTTTATCTTCGACTGGTACTACAAGAAGACCAAGGACCTGCTGCTGCAGATTCCTCTGCCTGAGTACCTCGGATCATACGGACAGGGCGCAGCTTCTAACCCATGGAAGAACGTAGGTTCTCTGCGCAACACCGGTATCGAAATGACATTGAACACTGTAAACATTGACAAAGGCGGATTCCAGTGGCGCAGCAACTTCGTGTTCTCACTCAACCGCAACAAGGTGCTCAAGCTCGACACAGAAAGTGCAACCATCGACAAGACCTTCATGACAGGAAGCGAGAACAACACTGTTACAAGAACTGTTGAAGGCAAGCCTGTAGGACAGTTCTGGGGCTACAAGGTTATCGGACGCTTCGAGAAGGCAGAAGACTTCTACTATAAAGACAAGGACGGCAACGTCAAGCCGGTGGCACTGCCCGAAGGAAGCTCTATCGGAGAGGACAAGACATGGATTGGCGACTATATATTTGAAGACATCAACGGCGACGGCGTGATAAACAACAGCGACTGTACGTTCATCGGCGACCCGCAGCCTGACTTCACTTACGGTATCGGCAACACATTCTCTTACAAAGGCTTCGACCTCACCATATTCTTCAGCGGCAGCTACGGTAACGACATTCTGAACTATACACGCCGCGACATCGAGGACGTAAGAGTAAACAGCAACCTGCTGAAGAGCGCAGCCGACTACGCACAGATTGGCGTCATCGACCCCAACCTGCCCGACGACGACTTCCGCAACCTCTACGTAACCAACCCGAGCTCACGCCTGCCGCGTCTGAGCGCATCAACAACAAATGCCAACAACCGTGTAAGCGACCTCTATGTTGAGGACGGCTCTTACATTCGTCTGCAGAACATTTCGCTGGGCTACACGCTTCCGAAGTCATTCGTAAGAAAGCTCAAGCTCGAAAATGTCAAGGTATACATGAACCTGCAGAATGTTTACACATGGACCAACTACAGCGGCTACGACCCTGAAGTAGGATCAATGTACGGCGATGCACTTCTGACCGGCCTCGACTACGGCCGCTATCCTTCACCGCGCATCTACACCTTCGGTCTGAACATCTCATTCTGATAATCACAAATGTATTTGCGAAAGAAAGTAACAATTTTAACAAGAAAGAAAATGAAAACAAAAATATTCTTAGTAGGCTCGCTCCTGACAGCCGGAATAGCACTGACATCATGCAGCGACGACTTCCTTGACCAGAAAAATACAACGAGCCCTAACCAGGAAACATTCTTCGACAGCGACGAAGCTATCGACAAGGCCATGTATCCGCTTTACAACTATGTATGGCAGAGCTTCAACGACAAGGCCTACTACGGCATGGGCGACGGACGTGCCAACAACCTTACGGCTCAGTATTCAGACTATATCTACCCGTACACCAACTTCAACGAGACATCGTTAAGCCCGGGATTGTCTGACGCATGGGGCTCTCTTTACTCTGTAGTTGCACAGTCAAACAACACAATAAACAACATCCTCACCTACTCCACCTCTGCTGTAAGCGAGGAAGCCAAGACAAGAGGCGTGGCTGAGGCAAGATTCATGAGAGGCGTGGCCTACTGGTATATCGCATCTCTTTGGGGAAATGCCATAATATACACCAGGACAAGCGACCTCGTAAACAACTATGTTGTACCGGCAAACCCGAGAGCTGACGTTATGGAGTTTGCAATACGCGACCTCGAATATGCAGCTGCCTACCTGCCCGCAACATCTCCTGAGAGCGGACGTATCAACAAATACAGCGCATACGGCATGCTGTCAAGAGTATATCTGTCAATGGCCGGTCTGACAACCGAAGGACAGTATGACGGCAACAACGTGGCTACCGACTTCAACCGCGGAACACGCAACACCTATTATCTTGAACTTGCGCGCAAGGCCGCAATGAAGGTTATCAACGAGTCTGACTTCAAGCTGATGACAAACTACGGCGACTTGTTCAAGATCGAGAACAACAACTGCCAGGAAGACATGTTCCAGCTGCAGTGGAACCAAGGCTCAACCGACGCTATCGGATGGGGATGCAACCAGACAATCACCGCTTACTTCGGATGGTCAACAATGGTTACAGACGGAACCAACTGGGGAGGTGCCACATACGCTTCTTACGACCTCTTCACCGAATATGAGAACAACGACCTGCGCAAGCATGAGAGCGTTGCATGGTACGGCGAATATTATCCCGACATGTACACAAAGGGCGGCGGCTACACCTACGGAGTAACAGAGAATGCAGGTTCTCAGGGTGCAAACATCAAGAAGTATGTTGTAGGCACACACGACGACAACGGCGTAAGCTACAAGCAGAGCTCAGGCATCAACACCCACATGCTGCGCCTGGCTGAGGTATACCTCAACCTTGCCGAAGCTATTCTGGGCAACAACGCATCTACAACAGACGCAACAGCGCTCTATTACTTCAACGAAGTGCGCAAGCGTGCCGGACTCAACGCCAAGACTTCACTCACATATGAAGACCTGCGCCACGAGCGCCGCATGGAGCTGGCCTTTGAAGGACAGTACTGGTACGACCTCGTAAGACGTGCATACTACAAGCAGCAGGAGGTTGTAAACTACGTGAACAACCAGAACCGCAACGCATCTTATTACGACAGTTCTACTCATGAATACAAACTCAGCGAAGACTATGTAGCTCCGGGCAAGGGTGTTGCAACAGCAACAGAGAAGAACCTGCTGCTGCCCTACTCTGACACCGACCAGAACCGCAACCCGTATCTCAAGAGCGACGCCAACGGCAACATACAGACCGTTCCTTATGAGTTCGGAGAGCGTGAGGTTTCAGAAGAAAGCCTGTTCAACTAAAATTATCAGCAAAACAAAATAAAAACGGAATTTCATTATGAAAATGTTTAAAAATATATGGCTTTTATGCCTCGCATTCGTTACAGCCGGACTGGTATCATGCAACGATGACGACGATGCGATAGACAGCGCACCTATAAGCGTGCTGCAAGTATATCTTGAAGATGCCGAAGCCACGGTAAAAGACCGCCCCGTAGAATTTGCCCGCCTTGGCCAGACCATACGCATATCAGGTTCTGGATTCAGAGGCATGCAGAAGGTATACATCAACGGCTTTGACACTTACTTCAATAATGCCTACGTTACAGACAACAACCTGATACTGAGTATCGACACAGACACTCCCGTATCAGACGCTCCAGACAGCGTGCGCAACACGATACGCTTCGTGAAGAGAGGCACTGAATATGTCTACACCTTCACTATACGTGCCGCATCTCCCTCGATAACCAGCATCGACAACACGCTGCCTATGCCGGGCGAGACGGTTACAGTGTACGGAGCCAACCTTCAGGAGACTTCAAAGGTTACACTGCCCGACGGAACAGAGATAACAGGAAACGCAATAACCAATGCTCCTGAAGATGAAGACGGCGAATGGTTCTCATTCGTAATGCCTCACAGCATTCAGGGCTACGGCGCCATAACAATAGAGTGTGCCAACGGAACAGCCAAGTCGGCAGAATACTTCAACAACGACAAGTGTATGGTGCTCAACTTCGACGGCGAAGGCAGCCAGGGCTTCTGGAGCTGGAGCGAAACAGGCAGCATGCTCGGAAGCGAAGACGTGGTTGACGACCCGCTCAACAGCGGCCGCGGCAAGGTGATCGACTTTGTGCCCTCACGTCTGCTGAGCAACGGCATCGCAGCCGGCAAGAGCCGCGCAACAGAATGCTGGACAGCCGGCAACGACGACCCGATGGACGACTGGAGCCGCATGTACTCTGTAATACCCGACACAACACTGCTCACCGACGTAGCCTTCCAGTTTGACATCTACGTTCCTGAAGCATGGGTAGGCACAGGACACATACAGCTCTGCCTCATGAACAACTTCAACTTCGGCGGTATAGGTTCTGACGATGATGCCGACGGCAAGCAGACAGCCTTCTACTGCCCTTGGATACAGGACGGCAAGGCCATTCCGTTCAAGACAGCCGGATGGCAGACAGTTACAATACCGTTCAGCGAGTTCAAGAAATATGCAAGCGAGATTGAAGAAGGCAAGTCGCCCACATTCAGAGAAGTTGTTGAAGACCGCAACGCAGCCACATACCGCAACTTCGGAATGGGCTTCATCAACACCGACTTCGTGTTCGACGGTCTTAGCGTAACAGCCACAATCTTCAAGCAGCACATCTACATCGACAACTGGCGTGTAGTGCCCTGCAAGAGCGAAGTAATATCAGACTTCCCCGACGAAGAAGAATAAACAATACACCGCCTGCTCCGGTGCGAACAAACACACCGGAGCAGAATAAAAAAAACAAAACAATAAAAAAGTAATATCATGAAACTGAATAAAATAATCATACCGGTGCTGGCAGCCCCGTTACTCCTCACAGGATGCTACGACGATAAGATGGACTGGCACACGCCGGACGGACATTATCCGGTTGTATCAGACGAGATTCCACTCTCACTCCAGGAGAAGATTGCCAACTACGACAACATCAAGGCATACATGGCACAATATATGCCAAACGTAAAGCTCGGCCTGGGACTCGGAGCAGACAAATATATATCTGACGACACAGCCTATGTGAACAGATGTAACGACAACTTCCAGCAGTTTGTTACAGGCAACGCCATGAAGCACGGCTCAGTTGTTCAGAACGACGGTAGCCTGAAGTTCACCACGATTGACGCATTCCTGGCAAAGGTGCCTTCAGACATTGACATATACGGCCACAACTTTATATGGCACACTCAGCAGAACCAGACATATCTGAAATCGCTCATCGCACCTACGGTGGAGGTTACTCCGGGAAGCGACATCGCCAACGTCATTCAGAACGGCGACTTCGAGAGCGGCACAAAAGACCACTGGAGCAGCTGGGGCAACAGCTCTACAACAGAGGTGCAGGAAGGTGCTGGATATGACGGAAGCTACGGACTCGTAATGGTTAACCCAAGCGATGCCGACGACTATTCGGCACAGCTGGCTTACGACCTGACCGACCCGCTCGTAGCAGGAAAGAAATACATCATAAGATTTAAGGCTAAGGCCAGCACACCTGCCGGCACACTGCAGTTTGCCACACAGAACAGCAGCGACTACTCAGGCGAGGGATACCACTCATTCAGCGTAGGCACAGAATGGACAACATGTGAGTATGACTATACCTGCACAAAGGACAACCTGAACCGAGTGCTCATCAACTTCGGCAAGGTGGCAGGAACCTACTACATCGACGACGTTGAGTTCGGCGAGGAAATAGGCGGATCGGCATCAGCTAAGCGCGGCCCTGCAAAGGCTTCGTCTGTAACCTACAAGTTCAAGACACCTGAAGAGAAGAAGGCAGCCCTGCTCGGAGCTATGGAGAGCTGGATTAAGGGCATGGCAGAACATCTGGGCAACAGAATAAGCGGATGGGACGTGATAAACGAGCCTATAACCGACGGCACACCTAAATGGCGCGGCATAGATGGCAACTTCAGCGAAGGCGACAGCGAGCCTGTTGAAGATCCTGAAAGCGGCTTCAACCTCAACTGGGAGTCAGGCCACTTCTACTGGGGCTACTACATCGGCAAGGAATATGCTACAAAGGCATTCGAACTTGCACGCAAATACGCTCCAAACGCCAAACTCTATGTAAACGACTACAACCTGGAGACAAGTCCGGCAAAACTGGCAGAGCTCATCAACTTCGTAAAATACATCGACGAGAACGGAAGCGTAAAGGTTGACGGTATCGGCACACAGATGCACGTAGACGGCAAGTCGATAACCAAAGAGCAGATTGACGCAATGTTCCAGACGCTTGCTGCTACAGGCAAACTGATAAGGATAAGCGAGCTCGACGTAAGAATCGGCACGACATCGCCTACAGCCGACGACCTGCAGACACAGTCGGACGTATATCAGATGATCATCGAATCATACAAGGCAAACATACCTGAGGCACAGCAGGGCGGAATAACACTGTGGACTCTCTCTGATGCTGCCGACGAGCACACTTACTGGTATCCTGACGACGCACCAAACATCTTTGACAAGAACTATGCCCGCAAGACAGCCTACAAGGGTGTATGCGACGGTATAGCAGGCAAGGACATAAGCGAGGACTTTACAGGAGACATGTGGATGAACGGAAAATAATAATTCTGATACAGCGATTTATCTTATCAATAAGGTGCATAGGCTATCGGCCTTGCACCTTATTATTTTTATATACACTGCCGCCAACCGGGCAAAGATATACCGCCTTAGGCTTTCTGCTAGCCGGAATCATGACCGTATGACCATTTGCCATAGACAAGAGAAAGGGCTAAATCAGGCTCGCATCAGGCGCACTACGCCCTATCGGCCACCAGTCTTCATTCTGCCTGCCACGTCGCCACATCATGACACGGCACAGTCTTTTTGCCTTGCGCCAGCATCACGCCACCTGCCATTCTTAACAATGCCCGCCATAACTCGGCCGTTCATCATGATTCGCGGGTAAGAAGCCTGCAACAATCAAAGCAACACAAGGCAAAACATGGATAGATCATGACGTCAGGACAAGAATAAAAACAGGCGTTGAAGGCGGTAAAAAATCAGGACATTATATTTTTTCATTACAGAAAGCCAACATATAATATAAGTTAAACGGGAACAATAAAATCCACCAGTCTATTAACTATTGTTTACAATATGCACACATAAAACATGCAAAAACAATGGTTTTGCCATGCTAAAAGCACCGGTTTTGAAGCAAAAAAGCATCACTTTCAAGTAGAAAACATGCCACTTTTGACCCGTAAACGGCATAGTAATATTATTTAACACATACATTGTAAAGTCCAAATGGCACTAAAGCACATAATATCAGCCACTTACACAGTGGCGCTAAATTTTGCGCCATCTATGGTCAAAAATCCGGTTTCATGATGAGCACCGCCATTCTGGAAGCGTTAACCGTTCGGATTTTACGAAAAATCCTTACAGCGTGTCTGTATGTCATCCATTATTTTCAAGACCCAAATATATGCAACCAGACAATACTGCAAACAGCAAAGCAAGAATAAGCATACACGCCCTTAATAAGCCACAGCCGAAAGGCATTAAATATAAAATGCATGACAACGCTCCTATCTGCCGTCAGGATTCATCAAAAGATTGTCTTATACTGAGCTGACAACCATTTGCCTTCTCATAAAATTAGCTGACTTGTCAAAAAAGCAGGCAGCAATACAGCAACAGAAAAATAATATGATGGCAGAAAAATTAAGTCTACTTTAAGATTAAAAACATACGCAGCAGCATCACCTATTGGTGATAAATACAACATGAAAACATGTACAAGGCAAACCGGCAAAGACTGACCGATATACCGCATGCCCATAACCCAACTGATGTAAATAAAAATCTGTTTTCACTAAAAACATTCCGACAGCAAAAGCATGCCGCAAAAATATGAAAGAAGTATGCCGTTGAGAAAACGTCAGCAACAAAAATTTGAAACAAAGCACTCCGGTATATTAAAAAAAATATGTTACAATTTCAGAAAAAAACATGACAGACTTAGAACAAAATATAAAACTAAGGATAAAAACTCATTAAATATTTTTTCACTAAAAACTTAATTCGCACAAAAATCAGGCTGAAACATCAAAACATACACACCGAAAAACCTTGCATGCATCAAAAACCTTTGTACTATGATTTTTGATACAAAAAACCATAAAATAGAAATATTCAGACCATTTTAACAGAAGAAACGTGCCACAAACCGTGTAAAACGTCTAAATATAGGCTCTTTTTACTTATATGAGACGTAAAAAAACGCGGATGAAACATTAAGAAACGTTGATGAAACATTAAGAAATACATTTATAAATATTAATTTATATTTTTGCGACGTAGAAAACTTTATAAAAAATACTATAAAAAAACTTACATCACCACGTAACAAAAATACCATAAAAAACAAAGCAAAATACTTGAAACAAATATTAATGAGACACAAATGTCATGGCACAAGGCATACAGCCGGCCATAAAGACAAGGAAAAGAAAGCCAATATATAATAATGTAGAATAAGCATAATTCTGAAAACTTTAAAAAAATAATACTTTAAATTAATGTTTAACTTTGATAACTCAAAAGACTATGGATTACTTTAAATCTAGACAAAATCTAAGAGGAATCGTGCTGGCACTCGGAATAGCCTGCACAGCTTCCAATGCTTTTGCGGTATCACTTGCAACACCTCCAGAGAATGCCGGGGCTAACACAGCCATGGCCGTACAACAGAAAATTACTGTAACAGGTAACGTAAGCGATGCTACAGGTCCGTTGGTTGGAGCAACCATCAAGATTAAGGGCACGTCAACAGGTGTTGTAGCCGACATTGACGGTAACTTCAAGATTTCTGCCGGTCCAAACGACGTTCTTGAAGTGTCATACATCGGATATATCACACAGGACGTAAAAATCAACAACAAGTCGAAACTGACCATCGTACTCGAAGAAGAGAAACACTCGCTCAACGAGGTTGTGGTTATCGGTTACGGTACACAGAGACGTGAGGCCGTAACAGGTTCTGTTGCCAACGTAAGCGGCGACGAGCTCAACCAGATTGCAGCCACCAACGCCGCACAGGCCCTGCAGGGACGTGTTGCCGGTGTGCTCATGACACAGACATCTTCAAAGCCTGGTGCTGAAATGCAGATCCGTATCCGCGGTCAGCGCTCGCTCAACGCCAGCAACGACCCGCTGATTGTGCTCGACGGTATTCCGTTCATGGGTCAGCTCTCTGATATCAATCCGGGCGACATCAAGTCGATGGATATTCTGAAGGACGCTTCGGCAACAGCCATCTATGGTAGCCGCGGTGCCAACGGTGTTATCCTCATCACAACCGTAAAGGGTATGCAGGGCTCACCTGCCAAGGTAAGCTACAACGCATACATCGGTTTCAAGACCGTGTTCCACAAATATCCTATGATGAACGGAAAGAAATATGCCGAGATGCGTAAGTATGCCGGCCTGTATACAAACTCTCTCGACGAGAGCGACGACACAGACACCGACTGGCAGGATCTGTTCTACCGCACAGGTATCACCCACAGCCACGACGTAAGCATACAGGGCGGAACTCAGGGCGGAAGCTACAGCTTCGGCGCAGGCTACTATCACGACGAGGCTGTCATCCCGACACAGGGCTACGACCGTATATCTATCAGAGGTAACTTCGACCAGAGCGTGGGCAAGTATTTCCGCTTCGGTCTTTCTACCAACACCAGCTACCGCGAGACAAAGGGCAGCAACATCAGCATCTACAACGTGCTGTCTATGAGCCCTCTTGCATCTCCTTATGATGAGAACGGCAACCTGAAGCGCACGGTGCGCATGCCTCTCGACGAGACATTCGTGCTGACAAAGAGCGTAGCTGAAGACCTCAAGGACGTATGGCTCAACGAGGACAAGGGTCTTGGTTCATACAACACCATGTTCGCTGAAGTTAAATGTCCGTGGATCGAGGGTCTGAGCTATCGTGTAAACGTAGGTTTGAACTACCGTACAGCAAAGAACGGTGTGTTCACAGGCACAGGTGTAAACAACACCAACCCCGACGCCATCAACAGTGCTTCTGTACAGCAGGACGTAACAAGAAACTGGGTTGTAGAAAACCTCTTGACTTACGACCGCACATTTGCTGAGAAGCACCACGTTAACTTCACAGGCCTCTACTCTGCCGAGCAGACTACATTCGAGCGTACATACATGTCAGGCCGCGGCATCCCGGCTGAATACTTCCAATATTACAACATCGGTTCTGCAACAGACGAGGTTTCTGTCAATCCTAACAACCAGAACTACTGGCAGAGCGGACTTATGTCATGGATGGGCCGTATCATGTATACATACGACAACAAGTATATGATTTCTGCCGCAGTACGTGCCGACGCTTCTTCACGTCTGGCCAAAGGTCATCAGTGGCACACATATCCTGCCGTATCAGTAGGCTGGAACATCTCACGCGAGAAGTTCATGCAGAAGTTCGACTGGCTCGACAACCTGAAGCTGCGCGTTGGTTATGGTGAAACATCTAACCAGAGTATCGACCCGTATTCTACACTCGGCGCACTCAGCACACGTCCTTACAACTTCGGTCCTGCAAGCACAGGATTCCTCCGCGGATACTATGTTTCTACACTGCCTAACGAGGAACTCGGATGGGAGTATTCATCTACATGGAACTTCGGTCTTGACTTCTCACTCTTCGGCGGCCGACTCAGCGGTACGATGGAGTACTACGTACAGAACACCAACGACCTTCTGCTGAGCGTATCTCTGCCGGCTACATCAGGTGTGGGCAGCTATATGGCCAACATCGGTAAGACACGCAACAAGGGATTCGAAATGAGCTTGAACGGTGTCATCATCGACAACAAGAACGGATGGACATGGGATGCAGGCGTAAACTTCTACGTAAACCACAACGAACTTGTTGAACTTGCTTCAGGTGCAACTGAAGATGTTGGCAACCGCTGGTTCGTAGGTCATCCTATCGACGTTATCTACGACTACAAGAAGATTGGCTTGTGGCAGGAAGGCGACCCGTATCTCAACATTCTTGAACCGGGCGGAAACGTAGGTATGATCAAGGTTGAATATACAGGCGACTACAACGAGGACGGAACTCCTACACGTCAGATCAACCAGGAAGACATGCAGGTTATCGACATGGAACCTGACCTCATCGGTGGTTTCAACACAACAGTAGGCTACAAGGGCTTCGACTTCACCGTTATCGGTGCATTCCAGATTGGCGGTACACTCATCAGTACTCTCCACTCTTCAAACGGTTATCTCAACATGCTGTCTGGACGTCGCGGACAGATTGATGTTGACTATTGGACAGAAGACAACACAGACGCAAAATACCCGAAACCGGGCGGCATAATGTCAAGCGACAATCCTAAGTACGGAAGCACACTCGGATACTTCGATGCTGGCTATCTGAAAGTACGTGCCATCACTCTCGGCTACGACTTCGCCAAGCTGAAGGCTGTCAAGAACTTCGGCATCAGCAAGCTGCGTGCTTACTTCACAGTGCAGAATCCGTTCGTACTGTTCTCTCCGTTCACAAACGAGTGCGGTCTTGACCCGGAGACAAATACCATGAGTAACGATAACAGCACTATGGCTGTAACAATGGAAGGCTACACAGGATCACACAAACTTCCGGTTGTCGGCTATAACACTCCTGCCACACGTAATTTCTTATTTGGTATAAATCTGACTTTCTAAAAAACAAATAACCATGAATACGCTTTTAATAAAAATAAGGAACCTCGGAATAGCATCGTTAGGATTACTGATGCTCGGTTCATGCTCTGATATCCTTGACGAGCAGCCTCGTACTAAGTATGATCCAAGTTTCTTCGGAACAGAAGAAGGAATAGAAGGCGGTCTGACCGCACTCTATTCACATCTGAGAGACACATACGGATACGCTTACTACTACAACATCTGCGAAACAGGTACCGACGAATACACCTACGGCCACGACGCTGACGGCAACTTCAAGGATGCCGACCTCTCAGGAGTGGGCTCACTGACATCACAGTCATGCCGCGCAGACGCTTTGTGGAACAACGTGTTCACATACATCAACTCTGCCAGCGGCATCATCGAGAACGGTATGGCTTCAGGCATGGACGAAAGCCTTATCAGCGAGGCAAGATTCTTCCGTGCATTCGACTACTTCCGCCTCGTTCAGACATTTGGCGGTGTGCCACTCGACCTCGGAGCAGGCGAACTTAAGTTCAACACATCTCCTTCTCGCGTTTCAAAGCGCAACACAGTGCCTGAGGTTTACACAAAGGCCATATTCCCCGACCTCATCACTGCAATAACCAATCTGCCGGAAACAGGACGCGTAACTGGCGGACTTACAAAGACTGCAGCACGTCTGGTGCTGGCTCAGGCTTATCTTACATACGGATGGTGGCTTGAGAATCCAAAAGATATCCCGACATACCCTGTATGTGACCGCGTTGACCCGGACGGCCACGACGCACAGTGGTATTTCCAGAAGGCTTACGACATTGCACTCGAGGGAATACAGAACCCTGGCCCGTTTGCACTGCAGCCTACATTCTATGACGTAAACGTAGGTTCAAACGACCGCAACAACGAAATGGTGCTCTATGCTGACCACACTGAAAACAGCGAAGAGTTCAACGGCGGTTCGCTCAGCTACGGAAGCGGAAGCGCTCCTGACAACTTTGCAGGCTGGATGGTTACATGGAACTATCCTAACATGACAGCCACAAGAGCTGACAATGGTGCCAAGTTCACTCCGGTGCTCCGTGCTGCAACTCAGAATCTCGGACGTCCTTGGACACGTATGGCTCCTCCGCAGGAAGTATTCAAAGAAACATTTGCCGACAAGACTCACGACTCTCGCTACGACGGTACATTTACAACCGTATTGCGCGCTAACTGGAATCTCGATCAGGCTAATTACGGAACTCTGACACAAGCTCTCAACGCCAACGACTTACCTATTAGCGTAGGCGATGCAGTACTCTCATTTGTTGATTTTGATGAAGGAATAGATTATCCTAAAGACCAAAATGATGTAAAGAATTCAGTTGGTGGAGGTACTATCAAAGGACGTGCAGACTACGTAGTTGGTCCTTCAGCCATAAGCCGTCTGAAATATCCTATTCTGTGGAAACTTGGTCCGTATCGTACAGACAACAACGGAACAGTTGGTCAGCCTAATGCAGCCAGCACACGTCCGTTCCCGATTCTGAAGTTCTCTGAGCTCTACTTCGCAGCAGCAGAGGCAGCAGTTAAGGGTGCAGCAACACAGCCGGGCTATTCAGCACGCGATCTGATAAACGTTATCCGTGCACGTGCAGGTAAATGGAGCTTCAGCAATGCAAAGAACGACTATTATGTAGCCGACTTCAGCAAAGAGATGACAGATGCCACTCCGCAGGAAATCACAATCGACTACATTCTCGATGAGCTGAGCCGCGAATACTTCGGCGAAGGTCACCGTTGGTTCGACCTCGTTCGTACACAGACATGGGCTGAGCGTGCAGGCACTTATACAATCGCCGGCATGAACGCGACAGACGTTACACCACAGACATATACAAGAACCATCAACAAGGAGCACTATCTTCGTCCTATTCCACAGAGCCAACTCGACGCTATGGAAATGACAGAAGAAGAGAAGGCTGAATTCCAGAATCCTGGATATTGATGAGTATTTATCCCCAAATCTGCATGTAAGCACTACATAACAGGTAAAGTGTTTCTACAGGTTTTTATTTATGGTAAAGTTAGGAAGGAGATATGCCGTGTTGGCATATCTCCTTTTATTTTTTCATTTCATCAGCAATATGCCGACGTCCACGTTTACTGAAAGCTACCGATTAACCTATGGCAGGAAAAGCTGCCTGCAACAAACGAAACGCAACAATCCATTCCGCCACAATGTAAACACAAAAGCTTTATTCCACACCCAATATATAATGGAGCCTTCAATGTCTATTTGCCTTGTTTATCAAAAAATGAAGTAGAAAAACATTATTAACGGCTAACACAATCACAAATAGGTCTCAAATAAATAGTACAAAACAGGCCATGGCACGTCTGTAAAATAATTATGAAACGTTTATTTATTACATTATTAATATTAACGGCAGGAATTATTGTTCCTGAATCGGTTTTAGCGCAACAGCGCTATCAAATCGGAGTGTGTGACTGGATGGTGCTGAAGCGCCAGAAACTGGGCGAGTTTAAGCTGGCCAAAGAACTGGGATGCGACGGCATAGAAATGGACATGGGAGGCCTGGGCGTGCGCAACTCGTTCGACAACAAGATGCGCGACCCCAAGATGGTGAAGCTCTTTAACCACACGGCCGACAGTTTCGGCATAAAGGTTGGAGCCGTTGCAATGTCCGGCTTCTACGGACAAAGTTTTGCAAAGAAAGAGAGCTGGCGCTGGCTGATACAAGACTGTCTCAACACGATGGACGCCATGGGAGCCAACGTGGCATTTCTGCCCCTTGGAGGATGCGGCAACAACTGGACCGACTCACTGCCGCTGCGCCAGCAGATAGTGTGGCGTCTGCACGAAATAGGCGAGATGGCCAAAGCTCGCGGCAAAGTGATCGGAATAGACACCCCACTCGATGCAGAAGGCAACATAAAGCTGCTTGATGAGATAAATTCAGAAGGAATTAAGATATTCTACAAATTCCAGACAGCTATAGAAAACAAAAGAAACATAGCAAAAGAGATAGAAAAACTCGGCAAAGACCGCATCTGTGCCATACACGCAAGCAACACGGACGGTGTGTGGCTCAGAAACGACAAGGCTGTGAACATGAAAAAGATAAAAAAGGCCCTCGACAAGGCAGGATGGTCTGGCTGGCTCTTCGTTGAACGCAGCCGCGACGTAAATCAGGTTCGCAACGTAAAGAAAAACTATGGCGAAAATGTTAAATACTTAAAAGAGATAATGCAATGAAAAAAATTTTAACTATTTTTGTATCGCTTATAACATTCGGAACAAATTACGCTCAAACAATCCAGTTAAACTCTAACGGCCGCGACCAGAACTATGTTAACACCATTCTGGGAAGAGCTCAGAAAGTAACTGACGCACTGAACATAACCGGAACAGACAAGGGCGAACAAGTCAGAAACATTGTTGCAAACAGATATTTTATTCTTAATGACATTTACGAAGAAAGAGACAGCCTGAAGAAAGTTGCTTCTTCACTTGCCGGCGACGACAAGAAACTAGCACAGAACTTCGCAGAAAGTCAGAAAGACCAGAAACTTTACCGTTCACATGCAGGATTTATTGCCGACTTGTCTTTGTTCCTTGACGATGCTCAGATCGAGACAGTTAAGGACGTGATGACCTACAACGTCGTAAAGGTTACATACGACGCTCAGTGTGACATGATTCCTACTCTGAAAGATGAAGAGAAGAAGCAGATTCTGGCATGGCTTAAAGAGGCACGCGAATATGCCATCGATGCAGAAAGCTCTAAGAAGAAGCACGAAACCTTCGGAAAATACAAAGGAAGAATCAACAACTACCTAAGCAAGCGCGGATATAATCTGCAGAAAGAGCGTGAGGAATGGGCTAAACGCGTTAAGGCACGCGGAGGCACACTGTAACGCATCTAAAAAACATTTATACCTCGAAGATATATAATGAAAAAATCTATTCTGATAAATATTCTGATTTCTGCAGCCGCAGCCACACCGGTCATGGCACAGCAGAATGGCATAACAGACACACGCAACAGCAAGTATGCCATAATAAACTCCACCCCTATAAGCGCCGTAAAATGGACAGGCGGTTTCTGGGGTGAGCGCTTTGGCGTGTTCAGCGGCACTTCGCTGCAGAGCATGTGGGAGACATGGAAGTCAGACAAAGGCCACAGTTACAACAACTTCATGATTGCAGCCGGCGAGAAGAAAGGCAAGCGCCACGGACCTCCGTTCCACGACGGCGACATGTATAAGTGGCTCGAGGCCGTAGCTGCAGTATATGCAGTCAACAAAGACCCTGAACTTGAAAAGATAATGGACCGCGTGATAGAGCTTATAGCAAAATCCCAGCGTCCGGACGGCTATCTGCACACACCGGTGGTAATAGCTGAAATCAACAAGAAGGCACTTCAGGACGAAGAGAAAGAGAACGAGACCATTGGCACAAAAGTAGGCACAAGCAAGGACGGCCGCTTCGGCAATCCGCTCAACTTTGAGGCCTACAATCTGGGACATCTCATCACTGCCGGAATTATCCACCACCGCGCAACAGGCAAGACCACTCTGCTCGACTGCGCGATAAAAGCTGCCGACTGCCTGTATGACTTCTACATGAATCCGTCTGCCGACGCACTCGAGAAAGGAGTAATCTGCCCCTCACACTATATGGCCATAACCGAAATTTACCGTGAGACAGGCAATCCGAAATATCTCGAGCTGTCGAAACAGCTGATAAACATACGCGACAGCGTAAAGAACGGCACAGACGACAACCAGGACCGCATACCGTTCCGCCAGCAGTACAACGCCATGGGACATTCGGTCAGAGCCAACTATCTGTATGCCGGCGTTGCCGACCTTTATGTTGAGGACGGAGAGGCACAGCTAAAGAAAAACCTCGACTCAATATGGAACGACATTGTCTACCGCAAGATGTATATCAACGGAGCCTGCGGCGCACTGTATGACGGCACTTCGCCCGACGGTACTGAATATAAGCCAGACCTTATACAAAAAGTACACCAGAGCTACGGCCGCCCATATCAGCTGCCCCACTCTACCGCACACAACGAAACCTGCGCCAACATTGGCAACATGCTGCTCAACTGGCGTCTGTTCCAGAACACAGCAGACGCAAAATACACTGACCTGGTGGAAAACTGCCTGTTCAACAGCATTTTGTGCGGCATAAGTCTCGACGGTAAGAAATATTTCTACACCAACCCGCTGAGAATGTCAGATGAGCTGCCGTATAAGCTGCGCTGGCCCAAAGAGCGTACAGAATATATCAGCTGCTTCTGCTGTCCGCCGAACACGCTGCGCACACTCTGCGAGGCTCAGGACTATGCTTACAGCGTAGGCAAAAAAGAGATTTACGTTAATCTGTATGGCGCAAACACTCTCACGACAAAGCTTGACGGAATAGGCGACATAACTCTAACACAAGAAACCGACTATCCGTGGAACGGAAGCATCGCCCTCAACGTGACAAAGCTGAAAGGCAAAAAAGATTTCACGCTGAAGCTGAGAATTCCGGCATGGTGCTCTGACGCCAAGATAACTGTAAACGGCGAACCTGTCAACACTGACATCAAGAGCGAATCGTATGCAGCTGTTACACGCACATGGAAAAAAGGCGACGTTGTAAGACTCGAAATGCCTATGGAGACAAAGCTCGTTGAGGCAAATCCGCTGGTTGAAGAGTGCCGCGGCCAGGTGGCCGTACAGCGCGGACCTATTATATACTGTCTCGAGAGCAACGACCTCAACGGCGTTGACATTGACAACATAGCCATACCGGTAGACACAAAGTTTGTGCCCGTAGAGACAAACATAGAAGGAAGCCGCATCATGGCGCTTGAGACAGAAGCCGTAAACCGCAGCGAGAAGTCATGGAACAACACTCTTTACAGAGAAGTGAGCAAAGATAAGAATAAAGTGAAAATACGCCTTATACCCTATTATGCATGGGGCAACAGAGGCAAGAGCGAAATGACAGTATGGATACCCGCAGAATATTAATAACACTAATATCCGCAGCTTTTGCCGGAATAAACATCTATGCGACCGACTTGATTGTCAAGCCGGGCGCATACGCTATAGAGAAAGCCTTGCAGCAGGCCAGAGAAGAAAGACGCCTGAACAACGCAAAGGACATAACCATACGCCTGGCGGAAGGCACATACAGCCTTAATCAGCCCATCGTTGTAAGACCCGAAGACAACGGCACACGCATTGTTGCCGACGGCAATGTGACGATAAGCGGTGGCGTAAGGATAACCAACTGGCACAAGCAAGGCAAGATGTACGTGGCCGACGTGCCCGACTTCAACGGCCGTCCGCTTGAGTTCAGGCAGATGTGGGTAAACGGCAAGAAAGCCATACGCGCACGTGATGTTGAAGACTTCAGCGACATGTTCAGAATAAGAAGTCTCGACAAGGCAAAAGAAACAATATACGTGCCGGCAAAGGCCGTAAAGAAAATAGTGAACGCCAAGTATGCTGAAATGGTGCTTCATGAAATGTGGTGTGTGGCCAATCTGCGCATAAAGTCGGTTAAGATAGCCGGCGACAGCGCTGCAGTGACATTCCATCAGCCCGAAAGTCACATCCACTTCATGCACCCTTGGCCGTCGCCAATGGTTACATCAGACGGACACAACTCAGCCTTCTATCTCACTAATGCAAAAGAGTTGCTCGACAGCGAAGGCGAATGGTATCTCGATGCCAAAGCATCTAAGCTGTACTACATTCCACGCAAAGGCGAAAACATGAACACGGCCGAGGTGATTGTGCCTGCAGTGGAAACACTGCTGAAAGTGGAAGGCACACCCGACAATCCCGTAAAAGACGTAACTTTTGAAGGCATAACATTCAGCTATGCAACATGGATGCGCCCATCTATAAGCGGACACGCCCCGCTTCAGGCCGGTATGTACATGACTGAGGCCTACAAGCTCAGACCAAAGATGATACGTCCCAACGGCGACCACAAGCTCGACAACCAGGGATGGGTGGGACGTCCGGCAGCGGCAGTAAGCCTCAACTGTGCCGAAAACGTGTCGTTCACAAAGTGCAGCTTTGAGCACAATGCATCAACAGGTCTCGACTATCATACATATATAAAAGGTGGAACAGTTGACCGCTGCAAGTTCAGCGACATGGGAGGCAACGGAATTCTGGCCGGAAGCTTCGGTCCGGAGACTCACGAGGCCCATCTTCCTTATGATCCGTCAGACCGCAGGATTATATGCACAGACCTGAACATAACCAATAACCTCATAACAGACGTGTCGAACGAAGACTGGGGATGCGTGGGCATAGGTGCTGGTTTTGTGAAAGACATAAAGATATGCCACAACGAAATCAGCGAAGTGTCATACACAGGCATCAGCATGGGATGGGGCTGGAATCAGCAAGTATGCTCTATGTCTAACAACCTGATTAAAGGCAACCTCATCCATCATTATGCCAAGCACATGTATGATACAGCCGGAATCTACACTCTCGGCTCTCAACCCCACTCGTTCATCGAAGAAAATGTGGTGAGAGACATCTACTCGCCGAGCTATGCACACGACCCGAACCACTGGTTCTATCTGTATACCGATGAAGGCTCTTCTTACATAACCGTAAGAAACAACTGGACTCCGAGCGAGAAATATCTGAAAAACGCCAACGGACCCGGCAACACATGGGAGAACAACGGCCCGAACGTGGCCGACAGCATAAAGGCAAATGCAGGTATTATGGCTGAATAACAGGCCATAATACCTTTAAACGAATTAATCAGTAAAACAAATAAACGAATCTATTTACAAATCTAATAATATGGGAAAAAGTAAAGGAAGCTTAAAAAGCACCATAGCCGTGTCGCTGACAAACTATCTCGACGCGGGAGCAATAGTGGCCGGAGCCAGCGGCCTGACGCTTTGGCAGAATTATCTCGACCTCAGCGAAGCTCATTTAGGATGGCTCAATGCCATAAGCGCTAACTGCCTCGGTGCAGCAATAGGAGCAATTATTGGAGGATTTCTCGCAGACAAATACGGACGCAAGGCCATCTACACATATAACATGCTTGTGTATATGCTCGGCGTGGCAATAATCATGCTGGCCGTCAACTTCCCCATTCTGCTTTTAGGCTTTCTCGTAACAGGTATATCTGTCGGCGTAGGCGTACCGGCATCATGGACTTATATTTCAGAAAGTTCTGAGACGGCAAACCGCGGACGCAACATCTGCATATCACAGATGGCATGGGGCATCGGCCCTCTTATCATTCTTATCATCGGAACATTACTGGCACCGGCAACAGGAGGAGCAGGCGACACCGGAGGAGTGCTGTTTCCTTTTGTTGAATACGTGGCCAACCTCATAACAGGCGGCGAGGCACAGGGCGCGGCACTAAACGTGTTCAGTTCACGCATCGTGTTCGCCTCTCTCTTCATCGTTGCCTTCATAGCATGGCAGCTGCAACGCCGTCTCGACGAAAGCGCAGAATGGAAAGCAGCAAAGGCTGCTGAAGCAAAGGACGAAACAAAGAAACACGGAGTGTTCTCTTCATTTGGCGAACTCTTCTCAAACAAGGTTTGCGTGCGTTCTATGCTGTTCTTGGCAGGAATGTATCTCACATGGAACCTTGTATGTTCTGTCATGGGTTTCTTCCAGCCGCACATATATGAGACAGCAGGCGGTCTCAGCAACGAGATGGCAAACATGTTTGCTGCCGGACAGTGGGTGGTCATCATCATCATGACATTTGTCTGCTCGCTGATTATCGACCGTGTCAACCAGCGCATGCTCTTTGCCATAGGCGTAAGCATGGGTGTTTTGGCTTGGTTGATTATTGTAACTATAGGCATCACCAGCATGACAGGTCTCGTTGTGTTCACACTTTTGTGGGCAATCCAGGCCGGAATATCCGTACAGACATTCTATGCTCTATGGGCATCAGAGCTGTTCCCTGCCAAATACAGGGCAGCGGCACAGGGCATCATGTTCTTCATCGTAAGAGGCGTATCAGCCGTATGGGGACTCTACTTTGTTCACATCTACGGCAAGAACGGCGAAGGCTTCACCATCGCAGGATATATAATGATGGCATTCTTCATAATATCCCTCATCATAGGCACAGTATGGGCACCTAAGACACAGGGCAAAACACTTGAACAAATAACAAAAGAAAGATATGGCGACAACATATAAAGCAACATGGATATGGTATCCGGGCGACTATGAGATATGGCTCGGCAATAAAATGAACAACCGCCGCACAGACCGCGGTGCGTATTTTCCGCCGTTCTGGAAACAGGACAGCCACTATGTAACCGTAGAGTTCAGCAAGGCCGTTGACCTTACAGAAGACGAAGAACTGAAGATCGAAGCCGAAGGCTCTTACAACATAAAGATTGACGGAAAGATGCTTTTCGGCATGCCCAAGAAAATTACTTTGGCTGCAGGAAAACACCGCATAAACATCAAGGTGCACAACCAATGCACCCCGCCGGCACTTTATGTTGACGGAAAGACGGTGAAGACCGACGGCACATGGAACGTAACATTTGAGGACAAAGAGTGGATTGACGAGAGCGGCAAGGCCAGCGACACGTCATCTACTGTATATATGCCGGCAGGATTCTATAACTTCGACAATATAGAACAGCACCCGTCACAGTTTAAACTTGAGCGCGAACGCCATGAAGCCGTGGCTGCCGACGGCAACGTATACGACTTCGGAAAAGAGACTTTCGGCTATGCCATACTGAAAGGCATAAAAGGCAACGGCACGATAAACATCTACTACGGCGAGAGCAAGGAAGAAGCCACGGACAAAGACCACTGTGAAACACTCGACAAACTTGAAGTATGCAATGTCATAGTAACTGATTTGGCTACAAACCAGACAACAGAACTCGCTGACGAATACGTGCTCGGCAACAGCAAGGCATTCAGGTTTATCTGCGTTGAGACAGAAGGATGCTCTGTAAGCGGCGTAAGCATGGACTATGAGTTTATGCCCGAAGAAGAGAAAGGAACGTTCAGATGCAACGATGAAGAACTTAACAGAATATGGGAAATCGGCGCATACACAATGCAGCTTACCACACGCGAGTTTTTCATTGACGGCATAAAGCGCGACAGATGGGTGTGGAGCGGCGACGCAACACAGAGCTATCTGATGAACTACTATCTGTTCAATGACAACGACATGGTGAAACGAACCACATGGCTGCTTGCAGGCAAGGCTCCTATAACTAGCCACATAAACACCATAATGGACTACACCTTCTTCTGGTTTAACTCTGTATACGACTATTATCTGTACAGTGGCGACCGCCATTTCCTAACGCAGATATATCCTACGATGAAGACCTACATGGACTACGTGCTCGGCAGAACAGACGAAGACGGCATGGTTGAGGGTATGGACGGCGACTGGGTGTTCGTCGACTGGGCAGACAAACCCATGGACAAGCACGGACAACTCGCCTTTGAGCAGATTCTTTTCAGAAAGTCTCTTGAAGCTATTGCTGCCGTGGCCAAACTTACAGGCAACGATGAGGAAGGAAACGCATATCAGGAAAAAGCCGACGAACTTGGCAACAAACTGATGCAGTTCTTCTGGAACGACGATAAACAGGCACTCGTACACAACCGTCTTAACGGAAAGCAGAGCGAAGACGTGTTCCGCTACCCAAACATGTTCGCCATAATATTCGGCTATCTTGACGAGGAAAGACAGCAGACCGTGAAGAATTCTGTAATCCTCAACGAGAACGTTCTCAGAATAACAACACCCTACATGCGCTTCTACGAACTTGAAGCCCTGTGCATGCTGAACGAGCAGGACAAGGTTATGAAAGAGATAAAAGACTATTGGGGAGGCATGCTCAAGGAAGGTGCAACATCATTCTGGGAGAAATACAACCCTGACGAACACGGAACCGAGAAGCTGGCGATGTATGGCCGTCCATACGGCAAGAGTCTCTGCCACGCATGGGGAGCAAGCCCTATATATCTGCTCGGCAAATATTATCTCGGCGTGAAGCCCACAAAGCCCGGCTTTGAGGAATATACCGTCGAGCCGGCTCTCGGCGGACTCGAATGGATGGAAGGCACCGTGCCTGCTCCGTTCGGCTCCATCTACGTGAAAATGGACGGCAATTCGGTTACCGTAAAGAGTGACGGCGGCCATGGAACGCTTATATTGGAAAACGGAAAAAGAAACATAGAAATACCATCAGGAAAAGAAATTACAATTAAATTATGAGAAACATTCGAAGCATAATTGCATCAGGACTGGTGATAGCATTATCGAGTTGTGGAACCTCTGTAACGAAAGTAGAACATAACCCGGCAGTGCCGCAGACAGAGTATGCGGCATCTCTGATCAACAGTTATGTGCCTTCAATGCAAAAGGGATACAAGATTAAAATCGGTGTGGCCGAAAATCCGGCCGACCTGCCGCAGGAAGGATTCACAATAAAGAGAAAAGGCAAGACAATAAACATCATCGGCAACGATGCATCGGGTGCCATATATGGCGCTAACCGACTGCTCGAGTATTATAAGCTCAACGGCAACCTGGAAATACCCACAATCATCGTTGACGCACCCGAAATGAAAATACGCGGAGCATGCGTGGGCCTTCAGAAGACAGTCTACCTGCCAGGGCACAAAGTTTACGAATATCCTTACACACCCGAGAACTTCCCTTGGTTCTACGACAAGGAGCTGTGGATAAAATATCTCGACATGCTCGCAGCAGACAACATGAACGCCGTGTTCCTGTGGAACGGCCATCCGTTTGCTTCACTTGTAAAACTTGAAGACTATCCTTTTGCCGCCGAAGTTGACGATGCCACAATGGCTAAGAACCAGGAGATGTTCTCCTTCCTTACAACAGAGGCTGCAAAGCGCGGTATACGTGTAATACAGATGTTCTACAATATCATCCTGTCGAAACCCTTTGCCGACCATTACGGCATCGCCACACAGGACCGCAACCGCCCCATCACTCCGCTTATCAGCGACTACACACGCAAGAGCATTTCTGCCTTCATCCAGAAATACCCAAATGTGGGCTTCCTTGTATGCCTCGGCGAAGCTATGGCTACGATAGAAGACGACGTTGAATGGATGAAAAATACCATCATACCTGGCATTAAGGACGGTCTGAAAGCGTCTGGCAGAACAGATGAGCCGCCTATCATCCTGCGTTCACACGATACAGACGGTCCACGCGTGCTGCGTGAGTCGCTTCCGCTCTACAAGAACATTTACACAATGACAAAATATACGGGCGAATCGCTCACCACATATGAGCCGGGAGGCCCATGGGGCGAGACTCAAAGACAGCTCAGCAGCGTGGCTCCGATACACATAAGCAACGTGCATATTCTTGCCAACCTCGAGCCGTGGAGATGGAGCTCGCCAGCCTTTGTCGACAAGGCGGTGAAAGCCATGCACAGAGTTCATGGCGCAAACGGTCTGCACCTTTATCCTCAGGCTAACTACTGGGACTGGCCTTACACAGCCGACAAGCTCCCCAACGGTGAGCGTCAGCTGCAGATAGACCGCGACTGGATGTGGTATTCGGCATGGGGACGCTACGCATGGAAGAGCCAGAGAGACAATGACAATGTGTATTGGCAGAAGGTTCTGGCTGACTATTACGGCACAGACACACTCACTGCAAGACATATTCTCAAGGCTTATGACGAAAGCGGCGAGATTGCACCTAAACTTATACGCCGCTTCGGCATCACAGAGGGCAACCGTCAGTGTCTGTTGCTCGGCATGAAAGCCAGCCAGCTCGTAAATCCTTATAAGTATACGGTTTATGAGGAGTTCTACCAGAGCTGTGGTCCTGCCGGCGAAAAGCTCATTGAATATGTTGAGAAAGAATGGAAGCACGAAAAGCACGTGGGCGAACTTCCGCTCGACATAGTAGACCAGTGTGTTGAACACGGCGACAAAGCTGTGGCAGCAATAAGCAATCTCAGCGACAAGATTACAAAGAACAAGGACGAGTTTGAGCGTCTTGTGAACGACATGGAGTGCTACAAAGAGTTTGCATATTCGTTTAAATACAAGGTTCTCGGCGCACAACAGGTGCTCAACTACAAGTGGAGCAAGGATGTAGAATACCTGAAAAAGGCCGTTCCGCTGCTCGAGAAGAGTAACGAATACTACAAGAAACTGGCCGAGAGAACAAAGGACACATATCTCTATGCCAACAGCATGCAGACCTCACAGCGCCGTATACCTGTAGGCGGTGACGGAGGCAAGTTCAAGACATGGGAAGAGATGATTCCTGTTTATGAGGACGAGCTTAACAGCCTGAAGAGCAACATCGTGAAACTTACTTCTCCGGATGATGCTAACAGCAAGAACGAGAAATATCCCAAGGCCGTAAACGCTGACGTAAAACTGATAAGCAACTACAAGACCGTTACGCTGACCAAGGGCGCCAAGCTGTTTGAAAACCGCGACGAGGCTATCGATTCGCTTGCTCCTGAACTTGAAGGACTCAAGGCTCTTGTGCTCAACCGCGACACAACGCGCATCGTGGGAGGCAAGGTTGAGTTTGAGACCAGCAAACCCGTCAAGATGCTTGTAGGCTTCTTCATCGACGACCAGAACAAGTTTGCCAGTCCTCCAAAACTCGAGACCGACGCCACCGGCAACGAGTTCGGACAGGCTGAGGCGCTGATAACCAACGCCATAAGCATGTCTAACATGCCTATAGTAAACATTCATGCATATCATCTTAACCCCGGACGCCACGTGATAAACCTGCCCAAGGGCATTATAATGGTTGCCGGATTTACAGCCACAGACCTCAAGATAAGAGACGCCAAACTCAACGGCGGCAGCAACGAGGTAGACTGGCTATTCATGAAATAACACTGCTGAAGAATAATAATGGTAAAGAACATCCTGTTAGTTTTGATGCTGCTGATATGCACCGACGCAAGCGCACAGAGCCGCAGCAGACGACGCACAAAGGCAAAGCCCGTTGTGCAGACTGTCGTGAGCCAGAAAGAGATGCAGAAGGTGTATGAGGCCGCACGAACTCCGTATAAATATGGTCTGGTCGTTGCTCCCGAAAGCAACGACCGGAAAATAGACTGCCCCACCGTGTTCAGGGAAGGCAACAGCTGGTATATGACCTATGTATGCTACAACGGCTCTAACGGCACGAACGGAAGAGGCTACGAGACGTGGCTTGCCAAGAGCGACGACCTGCTCCACTGGACCACTCTCGGACGCATACTGGCATTCGGCAGCGAGGGCTGGGACATGAACCAGCGCGGCGGTTTTCCGGCACTTATCGACTATGAATGGGGCGGCAGCTACAACATTGAGAAATTCAAGGACCGCTATTGGATGACTTACATCGGCGGACAGGGCACCGGCTACGAAGCCGTGAACGCTCCGCTGAGCATCGGTCTGGCCTCAACCAAGGAGGACATCACCAAGGCGCACCTGTGGGAAACCTACAAGAAGCCCATACTGTCGTATGACGACAAGAATGCCCAATGGTGGGAGCAGCTGACTCAATACAAGAGTACGGTGTACAGAGTAGACAAAAAGAAGTTTGGCTACCAGTTCATGATGTTCTACAATGCCGGCGGAAAAGACGCCACTCATCCAAAAGGCGAACGCATAGGCATTGCCTTCTCGAACGACATGAGGAAGTGGCACAGATACAAGGACAACCCCATATTCGCACACGACAGCGACGGAACAATAACCGGCGACGCACAGATAGTGAAGATGGGCAACCTGTATGTAATGTTCTACTTCTCGGCCTTCAACCCTACACGCGAATATAACGCGTTCAACACCTTTGCCGCCAGCTACGACATGATTCACTGGACTGACTGGAAAGGTGAAGACCTCATTGTGCCGTCGAAGTCTTACGACGAGATGTTCGCTCACAAGAGCTCCGTGATCTACCATAACGGCGTGGTATATCACTTCTATTGTGCCGTAAACAACTCTGAACAGCGAGGCATCGCCCTTGCAACAAGCAAGCCCATGGGACAGAGCGAAGTCAGCTTCCCCAAGCCCAACGCAACGGGCAAGCGCTTTATAACGTCGCTCAACGACAACTGGGAAGTGAGCTACGGCCGCAACAAGTTCAGAACCGACATACCCTACAATCTTGACGACTATTACGGCGCGCTGCAGAAAGAGCACGGCAACCTGCACGGCAGAGCCGACTTCAAGAAGTTTTTCCTTGCGCCCAACATGGAGGGCAAAGAATACTTCCTGCGCTTTGATGGCGTAGGAACATACGCCGAAGTGACGCTCAACGGCAAGAAAATAGGTACCTACGACATTGGCCGCACGACCAAAACCATTGATATAACAAAATATGTACGCAAGGGCGACGAAAACCAGCTTGAAGTAAGGGTGAACCATCCGAAGGGCATAACCGACATGCCGTGGGTATGCGGCGGATGCAGCTCTGAATGGGGCTTCAGCGAAGGTTCACAGCCGTTCGGCATTTACCGCCCCGTGGTACTTGAGATAACAGACAAGGTGAGGATAGAACCCTTCGGCGTGCACGTATGGAACAATGCCAAGGCCGACAGCATATTCGTAGACACCGAAGTGCGCAACTACGGCACTGACACCGCTTCTGTAAGCCTGACTAGCAAGATATGCGAGCAGAACGGCAAGCAGGTGATACGCCTCACAGAGAACATAACGCTGAAACCGGGCGAGACCAAGACCATAAGACAGTCGGCTCCGATAAGCAATCCTAATCTTTGGAGCATAGAGAAGCCTTATCTCTACAAGCTCAGCAGCATTATAAAGCGCAACAACAAGGCCACCGACGACCTCGTAACTCCGTTCGGTGTAAGGACGGCAAGCTGGCCGCTGACACGCAACGACGGCGATCAGCGCTTCTATCTGAACGGCAAGCCCGTGTTTATCAACGGCGTATGCGAATACGAACACATGTTCGGACAGAGCCACGCTTTCTCCGACAGGCAGATAGACGCACGCATAAAGGAGGTGAAGAGCGCCGGATTCAACGCCTTCAGAGACGCCCACCAGCCGCACAACCTCAGATATCAGGAGCTTATCGACAAGGAGGGACTGCTGTGGTGGCCGCAGTTCTCTGCCCATATATGGTATGACACGCCACAGTTCAGAGAGAGCTTCAAGCGCCATCTTATCCAGTGGGTGAAGGAGCGCCGCAACTCGCCGTCGATAATACTGTGGGGACTGCAGAACGAAAGCACCCTGCCGGCCGACTTTGCCAAGGAATGTTCTGACATAATACGCAAGCTCGACCCGACATGCGGCACCATGCGACTGATAACGACATGCAACGGAGGCGAAGGTACAGACTGGAACGTGGTGCAGAACTGGAGCGGAACCTACGGAGGAAAGATTGAAAACTACGGCAACGAGCTGAAACAGCCCGACCAGCTGCTCAACGGCGAATATGGCGCATGGCGCACCGTGGGCAACCATACGGGCGAAAGATACACCGAGGAGAAATTCTGCGACATACTGGAGCGCAAGGCACAGCTGGCCGAGAGCGTAAAAGACAGCGTATGCGGACAGTTCCTCTGGGTGCTGCAGAGCCACGACAACCCCGGCCGCCGTCAGCCCGACGAGGGCCTGCGACGCATCGACAAGGTTGGTCCGTTTAACCACAAAGGACTCTTCACCACATGGGAGCAGCCTACAGACGCCTTCTATATGTATAAGTCGCGCTATGTCAAGGCCGACGACGAACAGACAGTATATATCGTGCCTAACATCTCTGAAGACAGCGTGCGCGTCTACAGCAACTGCGACTCTGTAAGACTGAGCTGCGGCAAGTGGGCCGAAACAAAGGTGAAGGCCGACACGACGTCGCTCTTCAGATGGACAGGCATAAGCCTCGACGGCGACATCATCAAGGCTACGGCATATCACAACGGCAAGGCCGTGGCCGAAGACTCGATAGCCCTGCCGTCATACAAGGGCTGGGACGAAAGCATGCTGAAGCCGGTTAAAGGATATAACTATCTTTACAACATCAACTGCGGCGGCGACTCTTACACCGACAAGTTTGGCACGGTGTGGATGCAGGACAACACAAAATGGTCTAAATCATGGGGCAGCAAGTTCCCCAAGGAGGCCAGTCCGTATCAGGCCAGCCAGACATGCAACAACGGCCTTGCCGTGTCGCCTCTGTTCCGCACATCGCGCTTCGGCCGCCACGAGCTGTCATACAGCTTCCCCGCCAAGCCGGGCAACTACCGCATAGAGCTCTATTTCATTGAGCCGTGGTATGGAGCAGGCGCAAGCGAGACAACCGACTGCGAAGGTCTGCGCCTGTTTGACGTGGGCATCAACGACAGCACGTATATCAGGAACCTCGACCTCTGGGCACAGGCAAGATATGCCAAGCCATACAAGCGCGTGGTGAACATACACAACTCTGACTACCGCATAAACATCAACTTCCCCAAGGTGAACGCCGGACAGGCCATAATATCGGCCATAGCCATAGCCACAACAGACTCTACTGCGGCTGCCGACTATCCCGAGGAGAACGAGCCGGAGATGTGGAAAAACTTTGACAGCGACATACTCACCAACACGCCCGACAGCCTGCTGCCGCCGCGCAGCAACAGCTCGATAAGCGTGGAGGGAATGATAAACAACGGAGTGATGACATGGAACTACAACGTAGGTGTGGCAAAGGTTTATGCCCTGCGCTTCCGCTACTACAACCCCGAGGCCGAGCGCACGCTGCACGTGAAGATAACCGACCTCAACGGCGTGGTGTATAAGGAAGACGACATAACGTTCGTAAAGACGCCTGAAAAGAAAACCAAGAGGCGCAACACCAGCATCACCACCGGCTCGCAGACCAACGCCGGCAGCTACATAGTGACACTGAGCGGCGAAGGCATTGAGAAAATGTTGTTTGACAAACTGACTATCGAATAAAGACCGGCTCTGCCGGCTGCCAACTCAAGCCGCCACGGCATACGGCCCTACTGCTGTTGAAGGGCTGTTTTGCCGTTGCGGCAGCAACGTTTTTAATCGGATGCACAACGCGCTGATTTTCAACACGTTGCAAAAGGCCGTCTTTTAGACTGCAAAAGATGCCCTTTTAGACGGTAAAAGCATACCTTTTAGGATGCAAAAGGACACCTTTTAAAAAACGGCTGACATGTATCGCAAAACTTAAAAGGAAAGATACATGACAAGGACGCATGACAACGATGCACCGAAACTCGGAAAAATAACATAAAAGAAGATACAGACAAATGAGAAACATCCTGATGACAGCCACACTTGCCTTATGCTCGTGCATGGCAATGGCACAAGGCCACGACTGGGAAAACCAGTATGTGCTCTCTATAAACCGCGAACCGGCAAGGGCGGCGTTTACGCCATATCTTACTGCTCCGGGCGACATGACCATGACGCTCGACGGACAGTGGAAGTTCAACTGGACCAAGACACCCGACATGCAGCCGGAGAATTTTTATCAGACCGACTTCAACGACAGCGGCTGGACAACGTTTCCCGTGCCGGGCGACTGGGAGATGAACGGCTACGGAACGCCGATTTATTGCAGCTCCGGCTACGTGTTCAAGATTAATCCGCCCTACGTTATGGGCGAACCCAAACAGAAATACACTTCGTTCATAGAGCGCAACCCCACGGGCTGCTACCGCCGCACGTTCACCGTTCCGGCATCATGGAGCGGCAAGGAAGTGTATGTCCACTTCGGCTCCGTGTCGAGCGCATTCTACATTTATGTCAACGGCAAGCAGGTGGGCTACTCGCAGGGCAGCATGGAGCCGGCAGAGTTCAGGCTCACGCCCTACCTCAACAGCGGCACTAACCTCATAGCGCTGAAGGTTCTGAAATATTCAGACGGCAGCTATCTCGAAGATCAGGACATGTGGCGCATCGGAGGCATACACCGCAGCGTGTATCTATATGCCACGCCGCAGATACGCATACGCGACTTTGGCGTGCGCACCATTCTCGACGACACATACACCGACGCCACACTCGTGGTTCATCCCGAACTAGAAGTCCTTGGCAGCCAGCGCGGCGAGGGCTATCACATCGAGGCGCAGCTGTATGACGCCGAGGGCAAGGCTGTGCTCGACAGCACTCTGAAAGAAGATGCCGCCACGATGCTCAACCTCGACAACAAGGCAAAGATAATGAACGCGCGCAACCCGCAGCGAGGATATGCCGCCTACGGATGGCTCAAGGCTGAGGTGAAGAATCCGCATAAGTGGTCGGCAGAGACGCCTTATCTGTACACGCTCAAGCTGGCTTTGGTAGACAAGGCAGGCAACACCATAGAGCGTGCAGAGACAAAGGTGGGCTTCCGCAAACTCGAAATTAAGGACGGCCGCTTCCTCGTCAACGGCAAGCAGGTGCGCCTGCGCGGCGTAAACCGCCACGAGATGGACCCCATAACGGGCAAGGTGATGACAGAGGAGCGCATGCTGCAGGATATAATGCTGCTGAAGCAGTGCAACATTAATGCCGTGCGCACATGCCATTATCCCAACGACACGCGCTGGTATGAACTGTGCGACAAATACGGAATATACGTCATGGACGAGGCCGACATAGAGGAACACGGACTGCGCGGCAAGCTGGCAAGCGAGCCTTCGTGGGCAGCAGCCTTCATTGACCGCACACAGCGCCTCGTAATCCGCGACCGCAACTACCCCTGCGTGGTGTTCTGGTCGCTCGGCAACGAGTCGGGCTGGGGCCCCAACTTCGCGGCTACCGGCGCATGGATAAAGGAATACGACCCCACACGCTTCATTCATTACGAAGGAGCGCAGGGCCCCGACAGCAACGACCCGGCAACGGTAGACGTGATAAGCCGCTTCTATCCGCGCGTGCAGGAGGAATATCTTAACCCCGGAGTGAAGGACAACAACATGGAGCGCCCTGAGAACGCGCGCTGGGAACGCCTGCTGAGCATTGCAGAAAAGAAAGGCGACAACCGCCCCGTAGTGACGAGCGAATATGCCCACGCTATGGGTAACGCCCTCGGAAACTTCAAAGAATACTGGGACGAGATATACAGCAATCCGCGCATGCTCGGCGGTTTTATATGGGAATGGGCCGACGAAGGCATATTCAAGAAGCGCGATGACGGCAAGACTATGGTGGCATACGGCGGCGACTTCGGCGACGCGCCCAACCTCGGCGCATTCTGCGTGAAGGGCATCGTGTCGTCCGACAGACAGACAACGCCTAAATATTATGAGGTAAAGCAGGTTTATGCGCCTCTTAAACTGACGCTCGACGGCAACCGCATTAACGTTATAAAGCGCGACGAACACGTTGATATAAACAATTACCGCTTTACATGGAACATCACAGAGAACGGCAAGTTAAAGAAGAAAGGCGAGCTGAAAGACTTCACGTTGCCTCAACTTAAATATTCTGACGATGCCGACGTGCGCCTCAACATAAGCGTAACGCTGAAGAACGACGCAAGCTGGGCAAAGGCAGGACATGAGATCATGCACAGCCAGTTTGTGCTCAACGACAAGCTCGCGACAGCCTTCAAGGCCGCTGAACTCAAGAAGAACAAGGATGCCGACATAGAGGCTGCAAAGCAGTGGATAGAGAACGTAAAGCCAAGATTCTTCCGTGCGCCGACCGACAACGACAAAGGCTTCGGCAACTGGATAGCAAAAGACTGGAAAAGAAACCGTCTCGACTCAGCCGAAATAGTTGAGAACGAGCCGGTGAAGGCAACGAGAAACGCCAACGGAACTGTGAGCGTCAAGGCTTCTTACACCTGCAAGTACGTAAAAGGCTCTATACGTACCGACTACAGCTATACCGTAGACGCAAAAGGTTCGGTAGACTTTAAGGCAACATACACACCGAGCGGAGAACTGCCGCCGCTGCCGTGCGTGGGCAATACCTTTGTTATGCCGGCGTCATACACTAACATCAGCTGGTATGGCATGGGCATGCAGGACACTTACCCCGACCGTCTTGAGGCAGCATGCATCGGCCGCTGGAACTCAACTGTCGACAAGCAGTATGTCCACTATCCGCGTCCGCAGGACAGCGGCAACCACGAACAGGTGGCAGAACTTACGCTGACAGACAGCAAGGGCAACGGATGGAAGGTTACGACAGAGAGCGGCAAGCCATTCTCTTTCTCTGCCCTGCCCTACTCTGACATGCAGCTCTACAACACGGCGCACGACTGCGACCTGAAGGTTGAAGACCATGTTTATCTCAACATCAACGCCGCCGTGATGGGACTTGGCAACAGCAGTTGCGGCCCCGGCGTGCTCACGAAGTATGCGATCAAGCAGCAGCCCTACTCGCTGCACCTCCGTTTCACCAAGATTAAATAAAAATACAGATATGAAAAAGATTTTAATTTCAGCACTCTCGCTCTTTGCAGCCATGACATCAATGGCCCAAAGCAGCGTCTACACGCAACGCCAGTATCTGAGCGGACGCGGAAGCGACGACATGGTGCAGTGGGACTTCTTCTGCACCGGTGGTAACAACTCGGGCAAGTGGACCAAGATTGGTGTCCCCTCTTGCTGGGAACTTCAAGGCTTCGGCAACTATCAGTATGGCATGAAGTTCTATGGAAAGGCTTTTCCCGACGGCATTGCCGATGAGAAAGGCATGTATAAGTATGAGTTCACCTTGCCCGAAGAATGGGCAAACCATCACATCGAGCTCGTGTTCGAAGCCTCGATGACCGACACTGAGGTGAAGATAAACAAGCGTAAGGCCGGCTCTATGCATCAGGGAGCATTCTATCGCATCACCTACGACGTGAGCGACCGCGTGTTCTTCGGCAAAAAGAAAAACCTGCTTGAAGTTACCGTGAGCAAGGAGAGCACCAACGCCGGCGTGAATCTTGCCGAGCGCCGTGCCGACTACTGGAACTTCGGCGGCATCTTCCGCCCTGTGTTCATCGTCTGCAAGCCTGCCATCAACATCGAGCGCACAGCCATTGACGCCAAGGCCGACGGCACATTCAACGCCTATGTGCTGCTTAACCACACGCTCGAAGGTGCAAAGGTGAAGACCACTATCAGCGACATGAGCGGCAAGAAGGTGGCAGAGAACACCACAGACGTTAGGACTGGCGGCAACGAAGCCAACGTTTCGTTCAGCGTGAAGAGTCCTAAACTGTGGACGGCAGAAACGCCCAACCGCTATAAAGTGAGCTTCGCACTCATCGACAAGAACGGCAAGACGCTGCACATTGAGCAGGACAAATTCGGCTTCCGCACAATAGAGACAAGAGCAGGCGACGGACTTTACATCAACGGAAAGAAGGTGAACATACGCGGTGTGAACCGTCACAGCTTCTGGCCGGAGACAGGACGCACGCTAACTCCGCAGAGAAACATCGACGACGTGAAACTGATGAAGGCCATGAACATGAACGCCGTGCGCCTTTCTCACTATCCTGCCGACCCTGAGTTTTATGATGCCTGCGACAGCCTCGGCCTCTACGTGATGGACGAACTAAGCGGATGGCATGGCCATCACGAAACTATCAACGGACAGAAACTTATCCGTGAGATGGTTACACGCGACGTTAATCATCCTTCTATAATATGGTGGAGCAACGGAAACGAGAAGGGATGGAACACCGAACTTGACGGCGAGTTCCACAAATGGGACATACAGAAGCGTCCGGTGCTGCATCCGCAGGGCAACTTCAGCGGCTATGAGACAATGCACTACCGCTCTTACGGCGAGAGCGAAGAGTATATGCGCAAGCCTGAAATATTCATGCCTACAGAGTTTCTGCATGCTCTTTATGACGGCGGAGCAGGTGCCGGACTGTATGACTACTGGGAGCTGATGCGCTCATGGCCGAGATGTGCCGGAGGATTTATCTGGGCACTGGTCGATGAAGGCGTTGTAAGAACCGACATGAACGGCATGATTGACAACGTGGGCAACTACGGAGCAGACGGCATCGTTGGCCCTCACCGCGAGAAGGAAGGCAGCTACTACACCGTGAAACAGATATGGAGCCCTGTTCAAGTGTCAATGCCGGACAACTTCAACGGCACACTCAACGTTGAGAACAGATATAACTTCCTGTCGCTCAAGGGCTGCAAGTTTGACTATTCTTACGTAAAATACGACGGAGCAGAAACCAAGACAGTAAAACAGGGCACTGTAAACGGTGCCGACATAGTGGCCGACAGCAAAGGCGAAATAACGATTCCGGCTGCTCCCGACAATGCAGACGCACTCAGCATAAAGGCGACAGACCAGTATGGTGAAGAGCTTTACACATGGGTGTTCAAGCTGAAAGACGCAGACAAACTGCAGGTTAAGGCTGCAAAGGCCGGCAAACCTGTTATGAACGGCAACACAGTGAAGGCAGGAAACGTTACCTACACATTCTCAGAGACAGACGGAACACTGAGCAGCGTAACCACAGGCAAGGGCGAATATAAGTTAAACGGCGGCCCGAAATTCTTTGCTTATCGCCGCGCCGACCGCTCATTCGACCAGTTCTATAACCACGACGACCCTGAAGCTGAGAAGAAGAAGACCACATACACAGCCTATGAAGACCAGGGAACATTTGCCGGACTGAGCTGCAAAGACGGACAGAACGACACCCTGATAGTAACAGCCGACTACAAGCTCGGCTCACTTCAGAAGGCAGAATGGCGCATCGCACCCGACGGCGGGGCACGTCTTGTCTATACATACAACTTCAACGGCGTAGTCGACCTCATGGGCGTGATGTTCAATCTTCCTGAGTCTGACGTACTGAGCAAGCAATGGCTCGGCCACGGTCCTTACCGTGTATGGAAGAACAGGCTGCATGGTCCGCAGCTTGGAGTATGGAACAATGAATACAACGACCCCGTTCCGGGCGAAAGCTTCACTTATCCTGAGTTCAAGGGTTACTTTGCCGGCGTGCAGTGGATGAAGCTGAAGACCAAGAACGGCACAATAACCCTGCAGCCTGGCACCGACAAGGAATATGTAGGAGTTTATCAGCCGCGCGACGGACGCGACCAACTGCTCTACACACTGCCCGAAACAGGCATAAGCATGATGCAGGTGATACCGGCAGTAAGAAACAAGGTGAACACCACAGACCTAAACGGTCCTTCGGCACAGCCTGTATGGGCACGCGGAAGCTACACCGGAGAAGTAACCTTACACTTTGAATAATGATGAAAAAACTCTTTTCGATAATACTTGCGTTCGCCACTTGCGCAAACGCATTCTCACATAAAGCCATTCAGGAGTCCGCTCCTGAATGGTATAAACGTTTCATGGCCCCTGCCCCAGAGACTTATCCCTGGACTTTCTGGTACTGGATGTACGGCTGCGTAAGCGACGAAGGTATCAAGTTAGACCTTGAAGCAATGCACGACGCAGGCATTGCCGGCTTCTATCTGATGCCTATAAAGGACACGACGGACGGCAAAGGCTACAACGGCACAGCACGCCAGCTCTCGCCCGAATGGTGGAAGCGCATGGACACTGTATTCCGCACAGCAGACAGTCTGAAACTGCAGATGGGTATACACTTTTCCGACGGTTTCGCACTAGGCGGCGGCCCTTGGATCACTCCGGCAGAGTCGATGCAGCGCATTGTCTGGTCTGATACCATTGTGTCGGGCGGCAAGCAGAGCCTCACTTTATCGCAGCCTAAGGCATACAAAGACTATTATGAGGACATTGCCGTTTACGCATATCCGGCCGAATACGCCGACGACCGCAAGCCCAAGGCTTCAGTAACATTCCCGTTCCGTTCTTCTGAACCGTGCGACATCATCATGTCTTACGACAAGCCCTACATCCTGCGCAGCGTTGAAATAATTACCGGAGGCAACAACTATCAGGCTCACCGCTTCAAGGTGTATGCCTCTGACAACGGAAAAGACTATAAGTTCGTAAGAGAAATAAGTCCGGCTAGACAGGGATGGCAGAACACCGACGCCTATGCCACTTATGCAATACCGGCCACAACGGCACGTTTCTTCAAGTTCCACTGGACTCCTGAAGGCAGCGACCCGGGTTCGGAAGACATGGATGCAGCAAAATGGAAGCCCAACCTTAAGATTGCAGGCATCGTGCTTGGCTCAGAACCCGTAGTTGACGGATATGAAGGCAAGTCGGGCAAGGTGTGGCGCGTGTCAAAGAAGTTCCCCGTTGCCGACAACGAGTGCGTGTCTTTAAGCGAAATGATAAACCTTTCGGACAAATTTATATCATCTAATCAAACAGGTAAAGCTGTAACCATAAAACTTCCGAAAGGCAAATGGCACATACTCAGAATAGGACATACATCGACAGGACACACCAATGCCACCGGCGGCGGAGGACGCGGACTGGAGTGCGACAAGTTCTCGCGCGAAGCCATAAACAAGCAGTTTGACAACTGGTTTGGCGCCATATACAACCATGCTCCCAAAGATGTCGTAAAGCGTGTGCTGACACGTCTGCACGTTGACAGTTGGGAGTGCGGCAGCCAAAACTGGAGCAGCAACTTCGCTGATGAATTTAAGCGCCGCCGCGGCTACGACCTCATGCCGTGGCTTCCGCTCTATGCCGGAGTGCCTATGGAGTCTTCTGAGAAGTCAGACGCTGTACTGCGCGACATACGCCTTACCATCGCCGAACTTATCAACGACGTGTTCTTTGACGAAGTGGAGAAGCTCGGAAAGAAATACGGATGCACCCTTTCAGCCGAATGTGTTTCGCCTACAATGGTGAGCGACGGCCTGCTGCACTATCAGCACACCGACTATCCAATGGGCGAGTTCTGGCTCAACAGTCCTACTCACGACAAGCCCAACGACATGCTCGACGCCGTAAGCGGAGCGCATATATATGGAAAGAATATCATACAGGCCGAAGGTTTCACAGAAGTAAGGGGCACATGGGACGAGGATTTCGCCCTGCTGAAACCGCTGCTCGACCGCAACTACTGTCTCGGAATAAACAGCATTGTGTTCCATGTGAACACTCACAACCCATGGACCGACCGCGCACCGGGCATGACGCTCGACGGCATAGGCACATTCTTTCAGCGCGACAACACATGGTGGCGCGAGATGCCTGCCTTCACCGACTACATAAAGCGCTGTCAGGCGTTGCTGCAATATGGCAGTAACGTGGCAGACCTCGCAGTATACACAGGCAACGAGACACCAAGAAGAGCATTGCTGCCCGAACGTCTTGTAAATTCTCTGCCAGGACTTTTCAGTGAAAAGGACATTCAGCGCGAAAAAGCCAGACTGGCAAACGTTGGTCAGCCGCTAGAAGTTAGTCCCGTAGGAGTTACACACACAGCCAACATGACCAAGGCCGACGCATGGACCAATCCGCTGAGAGGCTACCGCTACGACTCGTTCAACCACGACGTGCTGACAAAAGCCCACGTTGAGAACGGCATGATTGTAACAGAAGGCGGCACAAAATATGGCGCACTCGTTATTCCGAAGGCACGCCCGATGAACCCCGACCGCATAGTTACATGCTGGAACGTGATAGACTCGCTCGAGGCTAAAGGTGCACGCGTAATACGCAAGCCATGGACACAGAGCGACCTTTCGTCAATAGGCATCAAGCGCGACATCACACTGCCTGAAGGTATCGACTATGTTCATCGCCATGCCGACGATGCCGACATCTACTTCATGAGCAACCAGACCGACAAAACCATAAGTTTTATGCCTGAGTTCAGAGCCGTAAGAGCCAACAAATATATTGCCGACCCGATGACAGGCAAAGTGTATAATGCACAAAACCAGCTTACGCTGACTGCCGGAGCATCGCTCTTTGTTGTGCTGACCGACCTGAAAATTGATGCCGAAGACATGCCCGACATGAGCAAATATGACACGGCTATAAGCCTTGACGACAACAAATGGACTGTGAAGTTTGAAAAAACCGGCAAACAGGTAACTACGGAAAAGCTCTTCGACTGGAGCAAGGCCGACGACCAGAGCATAAAATTCTACTCGGGACACGTCACATACGAAACAACATTCAAGTATAAGGGCAAGCCTGAGGGCCGCGTATTCATCGACCTAGGCGAAGTGGCAGACATTGCCACAGTGTATGTAAACGGCAAGACGTGCGGCACGGCGTGGATGCCGCCATACAACGTTGACATAACACAGGCAGTGAAGAAGGGCAAGAACGAGCTGAAAATAATTGTAGTGAACACATGGGCAAACGCCCTGCAGGGCAACGACCAGGGCACTCCGCCGTTTGAAGGCATTTGGACTAACGGCAAATACCGCCGCGCAAGCAAGGAACTGCTGCCGGCAGGACTGCTGGGACCGGTGGTAATTAAAAATTAAGAATTAAAAAGTAAAAATTAAACATTTATACTACATGAAAAGACTTGCATTAATCCTTGGCGCTATGTTTGCCGCTACTGGCATCAGCGCAAAGGTTACGCTACCAAAGATGTTCGCAGACGGAATGGTGATGCAGCGCGAGACTAACGCCAACCTGTGGGGAGAGGCAAAGGCATCGGCCACAGTGAAAATCACAACGTCGTGGAACAAGAAAACATATTCAGTGAAAGCCGACAGCAACGGTAAATGGAAGGCATCGGTAAGCACGCCCAAGGCAGGCGGCCCCTACTCTATCACACTGAGCGACGGCGAGAAAACCGTTCTAAACAATATCCTTATAGGCGAAGTGTGGATATGCTCGGGACAGAGCAACATGGAGATGCCGATGAAAGGCTTTAAGAACCAGCCCGTTGAAAACGCCGTTGAAGACATACTGCACAGCAGCGACAGCAACCTGCGCCTGTTTACAGTGAAGCGCAACAGCCAATTCAGCGCCGTAGACACCGTAAGCGGCTCATGGAAAGAGGCCTGCCCGGCGTCAGTGCGTGAGTTCAGCGCAACGGCCTACTACTTCGGCCGCGAACTGCGCCATGCTCTCAACGTACCCGTAGGACTTATCGTTGCGGCATGGGGCGGCTCGGCCTGCGAGGCATGGATGACAGCCGACTGGCTGAAGGCTTTTCCCGATGCCAAGATTCCGGCATCTCCTGAAGACATAAAATCGAAGAACCGCACGCCGACAGTGCTCTACAACGGCATGCTTCATCCGCTCATCGGCTACACCATGCGCGGAGTGATATGGTATCAGGGCGAAGACAACGTTACGCGTTACCAGACTTATGCCGACATGATGACGGCAATGATTAAAGGCTGGCGCTCACAATGGGGACAGGGCGACTTCCCGTTCTACTACTGCCAAATTGCTCCTTATGACTATAAGCTGATTAACTATACGATAAACAGCGCCCTGCTGCGCGAACAGCAGGCAAAGGCCGAACTGATGAACACCAACTGCGGCATGGCTGTGCTTATGGATGCCGGACTTGAATACGGCATACATCCACGCAAGAAGAACCTTGCCGGTATGCGCCTCGCACTGCTCGCACTGAGCAAGACCTACGGTGTTGAGGGTCTGACAGCCGAAAGCGCATACTATAAGGACGTAACGTTCAAGAACGACACGGCCGTGGTTACGTTCAACCGCGCCAACATGTGGATATACGGACGCAACGGACTGAAGAGCGACCTATTTGAAGTGGCAGGCGAAGACCGCGTGTTCCACCCCGCCAAGGCATGGATAGAGCGCAGCAAGATGTACGTAAAGAGCGACTCGGTGAAGAAGCCTGTTGCCGTAAGATACGCCTTCAAAGACTGGGCCGACGGCGACCTGTTCTGCGACGGCCTGCCCGTAAGCTCGTTCCGCACAGACAACTGGGACGAATAATCCTGCCGTAACAACGTTGCAGGCATCATTCATTATAAGCAAAATCGTTACACTTATGACTGCCGGATGTAAGGCAACTCATAAATGTAACGATTTTGCTTTTCTGTCAACCATGTTTTCTGAGTATGATTTTTTCATGCAGACAATATTGATATACCCCGAAATTCCGATATCATATTTAGGTAAAAAGTCATGACAAAAATATTTTTCAATCTAGAAAACGGATATTAAATTTATGTTAATGTAGAAGCATTAAACAAGGCACATCATTAACATTTATTTGGATATCAGACAAAATAATAGGCCAAAAGCATGGATTTTTTGATGCAAAAGCATGGCTAACGAGTGAAAAACAGGCATGTAATGCAGCATAAAAGGCCCACTTTTACATCGTAAACGGCAGAGTAATATTTTTTAACGGTCTGGGTTTTAAGTCTAAAATCACATAAAAAGCTGTAAGTCAACAACTTAACAAAAACACGCAATTTTGAGCCTTTTTCGCATAAAATCACACTGATGCACGGAGCATCGCTATTCTGGAAGCGTCAAACGTATCTCTAATGATAATTTTTTATTACATTATCAAGCCTCATAACATGTAAAATTCAACGCCATTTTTCTGCCATCTTAGCCAATTTTTTCATCTTGATGCCTGTCCTCATTGCTATTCTTTCACTAACGCTTATAACTCAGTTCACACACAGCCATTATTTTTTGTTTTTCGCATGCCCTATAATGTCTATATTCAAACAAAATTGCGTATATTTGCATTAAAATATATAGGATGCGGCTCGGCAATGCTAATACCAGAAACGCATTTTTGTTTTTGCGTTGCTCTCGCCTTTCACTATATTGGCATATCAGACGAGCCACAGGCCGTTCATTCAGAGAACTATCATATAAAGGAGAAACGCAAAGATGAAATACCCAATAGGAATACAAAGTTTTGACCGGATTATAGAAGACGGCTACGTTTATGTAGACAAGACGGACATGATTTACGACCTCACGCATGAGGGCGGAATCTACTTCCTGAGCCGTCCGCGCCGTTTCGGAAAGAGTCTGCTTGTGTCTACGCTGAAGAACTACTACCTTGGCCGCAAGGATCTTTTCAAGGGTCTTGCCATCGACGGCATGGAGAAAGAGTGGAACGTTTATCCTGTGTTCCATGTTGACTTCAACGGCTCCGACTTCACGCAGGCCGGTGTTCTGGAGAAACGTATAAACGGTTATGTTTCCGACTGGGAGAAAGAATACGGCGTGGTGTCTGACGGCGACACGCTCGACCTTGGCGGAAGGTTCATAAAGATTCTGGAGGCTGCCCACGCCAAGACAGGCCGCCGCGCTGTGGTGTTGATTGACGAGTATGACAAGCCGATACTCGACGTGCTCGACATGAGCCGCGAGCTTGAAGACCGCCACCGCAACGTACTCAAGGCCTTCTACTCCGTGTTCAAGGGAGCCGACGCCCATCTGCAGTTTGTCCTCCTAACGGGCGTAACCAAGTTCTCGCAGGTCAGCGTGTTCAGCGGCTTCAACCAGCCCAAGGACATCAGCATGGACGCACGCTACGAGACGCTGTGCGGCATAACGCAGGATGAGCTTGAGCATTATTTCAGCAGTCCTATATCCGACCTTGCCGTTGAATACCAATGCACTCCGGATGAGATGCGCCAGCGGCTCAGACGCCAGTATGACGGCTATCACTTCAGCAAGCGTATGACAGGCGTCTACAATCCTTTCAGTCTGCTCAACGCTCTTGACAGTCTTAGCGTTGACGACTACTGGTTCCGCTCAGGCACTCCGACCTATCTAATCCGCCTGCTTGCACACTTCAACGAGAACATGAACGAGCTTACGGGCAAATATTACGCCATGGAGGAGTTTATCGACTATAAAGCCGACGTGGAGCGCCCGTTGCCTATGATATATCAGAGCGGCTACCTCACGATAAAGGACTACAACATGCGCCATAACACATTCCTTCTCGACTTCCCCAACGACGAAGTAAAGAAGGGCTTTCTCACGATGATAGCCTCTTCGTATCTTCAGCCGCGCGAGCGTCTCAACGGCTGGATATTCGACGTGATTGACGCCATGGAGGCCGGCGAGGCAGACAGTCTGCGCACGCTGTTCACTTCCTTCCTGTCGAGCATCCCCTACACCATGCGCCGCAAAGACAACGAGGCGGAGCGCGAACGCTACTTCCAGTACACGTTCTATCTCGTCATGCGGCTTATCAGCGTCTACACCGTTTACACAGAGAAGGTGCAGAGCCAGGGGCGTGTTGACTGCGTGGTGGAGACTCCGCAGTATGTCTATATCTTTGAGTTCAAGCTCGACGGCACGGCCGACGAGGCTCTCAGGCAGATAGAAGACAAGGGCTATGCCCGCGAATATTCGGCCGATGCGCGCCGTGTGTTCAAAATCGGCGCCAGCTTCTCGTCGGAGACGGGAACTATATCCGACTGGATATATGTCTGAAACAGAACGTTCAAAATGGCATTTCAACCGCAATAGCCTACCGAAAAAAGATAACAAACGATAAATTCCTACTATTGATAAAAACAATATGAAAAAAACGTACTACAGAACGCTATCGAAAAAACAAGTCAAGAAAAAACATTTTGCCTTAAACGCAAACCGGCACGGCCGTCTGTCGCATTTCACTTACTATGCGATGTTGGTGCTTGCAGTTGTCTTAACAGCAGTGACAACAAGCATGCCGGCAGCTGCAGCCGGTAAAGCGGCAAGAGGAAAAGACTATGTTCCGGCAGACTACACATGGACGACACAGAGCAAAAATTCATCTGAATCAATGCCATGCGGCGGACACGACGTGGGCATGAACGTATGGGTGGAGAACGGCGACGTAATGATATACGTGGCACGTAGCGGAATGTTCGACGAGAACAACACACTGCTGAAAGCCGGACGACTGAGACTGCGCCTCACGCCCAACCCGTTTAACGGTGCAGATGCAGGCTTCAGCCAAACCCTGAAGCTTGACGACGGCGCTGTTTACATAAAGGGAAAAGACACAGAAATACGCCTGTGGGCCGATGTGGAGACATCTGCCGTGTTTGCAGAGATAAGTTCAAAGACAAAGACAGACGCCACCCTAAGCTATGAAAGCTGGCGATATAAAGACAGACCTGTTACAAAAGCCGAATGCCAGCAGTGCTCATACAAATGGAATTTGCCAAAGGACTGCACCACATATCAGGATTCGATACGTGCAAAGGGCAACACACTTGTGTTCTGGCACAAGAACCGCGAACAGACTGTGTTCGACTTTACTGTAAACAAAGAAAATCTCGACGGCATTAAAAACAATCTGTACAACCCCATCGGCGGCCTGCGCTTCGGCGGTGAACTCGTTGCCCCGGGCTTCACTTTCTGCGGCACTACCGACGGCACCTATGCCTCAACAGACTTCCGTGCATGGAACTTTAAGGCTGAAGGCATAAAGAAATCCACAATAACGCTAAACCTATATGACGGCGACAAGGCCCCGAAAATGCCTACGGCGAAAGAGTCGAAAAGAAGAAGTGCTGCATGGTGGCACGCTTACTGGCAAAGAAGTTATATCATACCGGCCGACAGAAACGACAACACGGACAATCCGACGAGCAAATGGCAAGGCATACTGCGCAACTACGAACTGTTCCGCTATATGCTCGGATGCAACGCCTACGGAGAATGGCCCTCTAAATTCAACGGCGGACTGTTCACCTTCGACCCCGTATACGTAGACCCGAAGACGCCTTTCACACCAGACTACCGCAAATGGGGAGGCGGAACCATGACGGCTCAGAACCAGCGACTGGTTTACTGGCCGATGCTAAAGAGTGGCGATACGGACATGATGGCATCGCAGTTTGACACATATCTGCGACTGCAGCCCACGGCCGTTGCACGCACAAAACATTATTGGGGACACGGAGGGGCGTCGTTTACCGAACAGATAGAAAACTTCGGACTGCCTAATCCTGCCGAATACGGCAAGCACAAGCCCGGCGACGACTACGGTATGGAGCGAAACGCATGGCTTGAATATCAGTGGGACACATCATTGGAATTCTGCTCAATGATACTACAGGCGCACTTTTACACCGGAATGGACATTACGAAGTATGAACCGCTGATTGTACAATGCCTGCAATTCTTTGACGAACATTATCAGTATCTTGCAAAACAGCGCGGAGTAAAGGCGCTCGACGGTGAAGGAAAGCTTATACTCTACCCTTCATCCGGATGCGAGACATACAAAATGGCATACAATCCGTCGAGCGTGGTGGCAGCATTGCGCACGGTGACAGAGCAGTTTGAAGCATACAAGGCAGCCAAAGGCATACAAGACACATCTGCTTATGCCCTTGACTCTACATTCATAAGCCGCATACCCGACATGCCGCTGCGCACCATCGAGGGCGACACATGCATAGCCCCTGCCATTGTATGGGCCAGAATACAGAACGTTGAGACGCCGCAACTGTATCCGGTATTCCCCTGGCGAATATACGGCATGGGGCGCCCCGGATTAAACACTGCACGCAACACTTATCTTAAAGACCCGCACGCACTAAAGATGCGCACACACATCGGCTGGAAACAGGACAACATCTGGGCTGCATGCCTCGGTCTTACCGACGATGCGGCACGCCTTAACCTTGAGAAATTTGCCGACGGCCCTTATCGCTTCCCTGCCTTCTGGGACCCTGGCTATGACTGGGCACCCGACTGCAACCGCGGTGGTGCGGCCATGATAGGCTTGCAGGAAATGCTGCTTCAGGAAACACCCGACGGTCAACTGCTGCTCTTCCAGGCATGGCCGCGCGAATGGAACGTGAAATTCAGACTTCATGCGACAGGCGGAAGAATAGTCAATGCGGAGATAAAGGACGGAAAGATAAAGGTTGAGACAGAGAAAACAAAATAAAAACCACTTGTCTGCCACAAGATAAACAATAAAAGAAGAATGTATAATGATGCGTAAGCTGCGGCAAGACTAACCATGAAGGCCGCAAATATGCCAAAGCACAAGCAACCTATAACAGCAAAAAGAGACGGACAATACACGTTGACACGCTACGACATCATACATTCAAACTGTATTGAAACAATAAACAAGGCCTTGCGCAATACTGATGCGCAAGGCCTTGTTTCATATCATATCACCGCATTGGTTTAGCGGTATGCCTTCTCATAAATAGCAAGTATTTCGTCTTCTGTCAGCATGCGCGGGTCAAGCTGGAACAAGCCTCCCATGGTTTCCTTTGCATTCTTAACCATTTCAGGAAGATCCTCTTTCTTAATGCCCCAGTCGCTCAGCTTCAAGTCGTCAACCTTGCAGGCCTTCTGCATCTTGACGAGAGCATCGATAAAGTCAGACGGACGCTTACTCGGCTCCATAGTCATGGCCTCTGCCATCTTCATGTAGCGTTTCATGCTGTCATTGCGGAATGTCTCAAAATAAGACTGCGACAGACAAATCAGTCCTGCGCCGTGAGGCAGTTCAGGATAAAGGGCACTCATGGCATGCTCCATTGAATGTTCTGACGTACAGCTTGATGTAGACTCAACCATACCGGCCAGCGTACTTGCCCATGCAACCTTTGTCCTTGCCTTCAAGTTGCGTCCGTCAGCCACTGCCACAGGCAGATACTTGTAGATAAGACGGATAGCCTCGAGAGCATAAAGGTCACTTATCGGAGTGGCACAGTTTGCTATGTAGCCCTCAGCTGCATGGAAGAATGCGTCAAAGCCCTGATAAGCCGTAAGTCTTGGCGGGATGCTGAGCATGAGTTCCGGGTCAACAATAGACATTGTCGGGAATGTCAGTTTGCAGCCAAAGCCAATCTTCTCGTGAGCTGTCTCATGGGTAATAACAGTCCAAGGGTCAACCTCTGTACCAGTACCGGCCGTTGTTGGGATGGCAATAATAGGCAGAGCCTTCTCAACGGGCTTGTTCTTGCCTGTACCTCCGGCAATATAGTCCCAATAATCGCCCTCGTTGCATGCCATTATGGCGATGCTCTTTGCAGAGTCGATAGAGCTTCCGCCGCCAAGACCGATGACGAAGTCGCACTTCTCGTCACGGCACAGCGCAGCTGCCTCCATTACATGCTGCTTGATCGGGTTGGGAAGAATCTTATCAAAGACAACGCTCTCAACATTATTCTCCTTAAGATAGCCTACCACTTTATCTAAATAGCCATACTTCTTCATTGAAGTTCCGCCAGAAATAACAATCAACGCTTTCTTACCAGGCAAATTTTCTGTTGCCAGCCTTCTGAGTTCGCCGCATCCGAACAATAATTTTGTAGGAATGTGCAGATTAAATACAAGGTTCTTGTTCATGATCGTATTAATTTAAAGTTTTCAAAAGCAAATATAATAAATCTATTACAAACAAAAGAATAAATATGAATTTAATTTTAAATTAAAACCGACAAGCAGCTTTATGCTTATATAAAAACATTATACTCATGATTGCAATGTCTGCCTATTTACGCTTCATGACGCTGTTCACTACGCGCACCGACGAAACGAGCTTGCCGGTGGACGTGAACACGTCGACATTCCACACATGAGACGAGCGGCCCTTATGCACAATGGTGCCCACGGCACGCACCGTATCGCCCTCATGGGCCGAAGATATATGGTTGCCGCTTACCTGCATGCCGACAACATACTCGTCGGGATTACATATTATCATAGAGCCAAACCCAGCCACTGTCTCTGCCAACGCAAGCGTGGCTCCGCCATGCAGGATGCCGAACGGCTGACGGTTGCGGTGGTCAACGGGCATAGTAGCCTCAACGCGGTCATGAGAGGCATAGGTGTACTGTATGCCGAGGTTGCCCATAAGCGTAGATTTCGACTGGGCATTGAGTTCATCGAGCGGAATCTCGCTCGGACGCACCTCTGCCAAGAACGCCTTCTCAACAGCCACAGCCACACCGTCTTCATTGTTAGACAGTGTGATATAGTCGGCACAACGCTTCACTGATCCTGGCGCATTGCCCATGGCTATTCCGAGACTTGCCAGCTGCAACATGGTTACATCGGCCACGCCGTCGCCGAAGACTACGATGTCGTCTGTCTTTATGCCCTCCATCTCCATTACGGCAGCCAGCGTGTTGGCCTTGTTGACGCGGCAGCCTACCACCTCGAGGAAGAACGGCTCTGAGCGGAACACGTCGAGCACACCGTCGAGACGGCGCTTCCAGTGGTTCTCCAGTCCTACGAGAGCCTCCTCGTCGTCGCTGACAAGCATGCACTTGCACGGAATGAAGTCGATGGCTATAGAGAAATGCTCCTCATAGACAATCTTCATGCCGTTGAGCTCGGCTTCGGCCTTGATGTGCGGATTGTCAGGCATGTTCGTAACAATACAGTCCTCATTATAAGTAAGGATGCCAAATCCGTTTTTGTCGGCCTTCTTCTCAAGATAAGGTATCAGTTCGGGATTAATGCGGCGTTCAAATATCACTTCGCCGTCAGCAGCCCTTATAACCTGTCCGCCGTTATACGCCATAACATATCCGTTGTAGGTGTCAAGCTCGAGCATCTTGGCAAGTCCGAGCAGTCCGTATGTCGGACGCCCTGACGCCAGCATTATTCGCACGCCCATCTGCTGAACCTTGCGCAGCGTTGCCAGCGTGCGCTTGCTTACCTCCTTGTTGTCGTTCAACAACGTTCCGTCAACGTCCAGAACAAGCATCTTATATTTCATAGCTCAATGTTTTAAGGGTTATATCAAAACAAGACAAAGCTCATATCCTGCCGCCGTATGCTGCTTCAGCCGGCAGGCGGCACGGCCTTTATCTTTCTTACAAAAATACGTAAAAACATTTTCATATTCTCACTTATCAGGCTATTTTTGTAACGGCGTTTCAGTTTTTTAAGGAATGCCGCGCCTTTGCCTCCACCTTTATAAATATATCTAAAAAAGGGTTGCCAAAGGTGCAGAAGGCAAATTTAGGTTCAAAAGTCGACAAAGCTGCCGCAAAAGAAGTTACAACCGACAACTGAAGGCGTCATCATATAAATAAGACAAATTCAACGCAGCCCTGCCGCAAAGGCAAGGGCACAAACACTGAAAGAGATGAGAAATTTTCTGTTATCTATCCTTCTGCTCGTATCGTGCAGCATGAGCGCGAAGCTCACCGTTACAAAACTTACGTGCAACTATCAGGACGGACTGGCCGTAACAGCCGGCGACATACGCGTGGGCTGGCAGATGAAGGCCGACACCAACGGCGACAGGCAGACAGCCTACCGCATAAGGATTTTTGAGAACATAACCGGCAAAAGTGTCTACGACTCGGGCAAGACGGCATCGGCCGAGAGCCAGCTGATATCGCTGCCGCCGCTGAAGGGCAACCGCCACGGCTACTACTGGCAGGTGTGCGTGTGGGACGCCGCCGGCAAGAAGTCGGCATGGAGCCAGAAGCAATATGTGAGAGTGGTGCCCGAAGACCTCGGGGCTAAATGGATTGGAGCCATAACCAAAGCGGACGCAAAGCTGCCCGAAGGACGATGGGCCAACTCTGTGTTCAAGAAAGACAGCTTCAAGGCAAAATGGCAAGACACCGACACGCTGTCGGCTAAAAGCATAATACTGAGAAAAGAGTTCTGCACCGGCAAGAGGAAGATTACAGATGCCGTGGTGTACATAAGCGGACTGGGACACTACGAGATGAAGATAAACGGACGTAAGGTCGGCGGCAGCGAGTTTGCCCCGCTCTGGAGCGAATACAGCAAGACCGTCTACTACAACACTTACGACGTGACACAGCTGCTCGCAGAGGGGCGCAACGCCATAAGCGTGCTGCTGGGCAACGGATTCTTCAACGTGCAGCGCATGGGCCGCTACAGCAAGCTGCAGACCAGCTTCGGCCCGCCGCAGATGATTATGCGCATGGAGATAAACTTCAGCGACGGCAGCCGCCAGGTGATAAAGAGCGGCGAAGACTGGAAGTACACGCTGAGCCCGATAACGTTCAACAGCATCTACGGAGGCGAATCTTACGACGCAAGGCTCTGCCAGCCCGGCTGCGACATGCCCGGATTTGACGACAGCAGATGGCATGACGCCGTGCAGGTGGAGGGACCAGCGGGCACGCTGACGCCACAGACTGCACAGCCCGTGAAGATAATGGAGCGCTACGGCGTGAAGTCGTGGATGAAGATACATGCAGATTCGCTGGCAGCAGCGTCAAAGGCCACAAAACGAGAAATAGCCCCGTCTGTGATTGTTGCCGACATGGGACAGAATCTTGCAGGATTTCCAGAGATAACAATAGAAGGCAAGCGCGGACAAAAGGTTACAATGCTCGTGGCAGAGAAGCTCACTCAGCAGGGAGCCTGCGACCAGAGGCAGACCGGACGCCAGCATTATTACGAATATACCCTGGGCAGCGACGGCACGGAGACATGGCATCCGCGCTTTTCCTACTACGGCTTCCGCTACATACAGGTGGAGGGTGCGGTGCGCGAGGGAGAGCCCAACCCGCAGGGACTGCCCGTACTGAAGAAGCTCAGCAGCTGCTTCGTTTACAACTCTGCCAGAGAGGTGTCGTCGTTTGAATGTTCAAACGAGCTGTTCACCAAGACTCACCGCCTCATAGAAAGGGCTGAGCGCAGCAACATGCAGGCCGTGCTGACCGACTGCCCTCACCGTGAAAAGCTGGGATGGCTAGAGCAAGACCATCTGTGCGGCCCCAGCCTTCTATACAACTACGACATGACGCGCTTTGCACCAAAGGTGATACGCGACATAACCGACACACAGAAGTCAGACGGCATGGTGCCCACCACAGCGCCACAGTATGTGTCGTTCGGCAATCTGTTTGACGACTCGCCCGAATGGGGCAGCACGCTCATCATCATGCCGTTCATGTATTATGAGCAGTATGGCGACAGCACGCTCATCACCGCCAACTACGGAGCCATGAGCCGATATGTCGACTATCTGACGTCGCGCGCCGACAGCGGCATTGTGAGCCACGGACTTGGCGACTGGTACGACTACGGTCCATGGCGTGCAGGCTTCTCAAAGAACACTCCCGTACCACTTGTGGCAACGGCCCACTACATCTTCGACCTACAACTGATGACGCGCGCTGCACGCATGACTGGCAACACAGCCGACGCAGACAAATACTCCAAGCTGCTGGCATACACCACGGATGCCTTCAACAGCCGCTTCTTCAAAGCCGACTCATGCACCTACGGCACGGGCAGCCAGACATCCAACGCCCTGCCGCTGTATCTCGGACTTACGGGCAACAACAAGCAGGGCGTGCTCAACAGTCTCGTGGCCGACATCAAGGCACACGGCACACGCCTGACAACGGGCGACGTGGGCAACCGCTACCTGTTTCAGACGCTTGCGCAGAACGGACTCAACGACCTGCTCTACTCCATGCTGAACCATTATGAGACGCCGGGCTATGGCTTCCAGCTGCGCCACGGCGCCACGACGCTTACCGAGCAGTGGGACCCCAACCAAGGCTCGTCGCTCAACCACTTCATGATGGGACAGATAGACGAATGGCTCTTCAAGACTCTCGCAGGCATACAAAACCGCCCCGGCACCTACGGACTGCGCCACTTGCTGATAAAGCCAACGCTCGTGGGCGACCTCAAATATGTCAATGCGAGCACAGAGTCGCTCTACGGCAAAATCAGCGTCAGCTGCACACGCAGTTCGCTCATCGTTGACATACCCGTAGGCTCAGACGCCACCATAGTGCTGCCCGACGGCACCGAAAAGCAGGTTGGATCGGGCAAACACACATTCAACTTCTGAATGCATATCCATACAGACAGCCCTGACGGCAACAACACCTGACGGGCATCTGAAGCCTATATGGCAGATAAGAAAATCTGAAACATAATAAAACCGGGCAGAACATTATCCACAACATGTTTTGCCCGGTTTGTTTTTTTACATGCGCAGGATTATTACGGCTTATCCTAACAGCCCTCTCACCACCCCACACCCAGCTCCACATTCCTGGCAAAATGAGGCGACACTGGCGCAAGAATAAATAATAAGTTTTTGTCATGCCCGCCTTAACTGACCAAAGGACACCGTACTTGCCACAAAAAGCCATCAATTTACGACAAAAAAAGCGGCCACTTTTGCATCAAAAACGGCCCACTTACGGCCCGTAAACGATAGGTTAATGATTTGAAACCTAATCACGCCATTTTGCTTACAGTCCGTATAATGCGAACCGCAGTTCAGACCATCCGTTAACAACGAAGACATATTTTACTTTCAGTTTTTTGACCTAAAAAAATTCTACAGCCATTTTCGGCCTGTATACATGGCACGAATCTGACAGAACAAAGGCAAATCATTGGCCTGCCCATGCTCCGCCAACATCTGTATAAACCGATGCTGACAGGTATGAAATAAAGCATCATATTTTGGATAAAATGACAGATAGAGATTAAAGCCGACAGCGGCATTACAGCTGTCTGATATATAGTCGGCAGCTATACAGAAAATAAAGAATAAAAAAAGCCAACTCGCTACATCCATCATCAGGAAATACTGACTATTAAATAAGGATGTAACGAGCTGGCTTGTTATTATAATACTGTTATGTTCAGCTCAATGTTAAAGTTTAACGCGGTTGCGCCTCACATCAATACCACTGCACGGCGTTGCTGTAGCCGCTGCGCTTGTCGTATTTAAGTGCATCGGTAAGAGTGGCGGCATTACATCTGAACGAGAAGTTGTAAGATGTGTATGGAGCCAGCACCACAGAGCAGCTCATGTTGAAGCAGTGGAGGTCGCGGCTCAGCGATGCAGTGGTCATAGACAGGTCATGGTTTTCAAAGTCGTAACCGGAAGAGAAGCTGATGTTCCATCCGTCGCTGATGCGTATGTTTCCGCTGAAGTTCAGGGTCTGCGTAAATGCGTAAGGATAGCGCATGGTCTTGGTGTTGAACTTTCCGCTTGTGTTCTCACGCATCGTTATTCCGTAGCCGAATGTGAGCGACCATGGCATTGAGAACTTCATGTATCCGTCTGCGTCGGTCTCGGCCTTGCCTGCATTCTTCTTTCTCGCACCGTTCTGTCCGTTCACCATGTCGTCGTCAACATTCGACTCTATTCCGGTGTCGTCGTCCTCCGTGTTGTTGTCATCCTCCGTGGCGTCTTCTTCGTCATCTCCTCCGCCGAACCATTTCTTCAGCTTTTCGGGATTAAGGGTGAACGAGATGTTCTGCGACAGGCCCTGGAAGCGGCCAAAGCGGCCCTTGCTGTACTCGGTATGGTTGCTGACGTATGGTCTTCCGTTATCGTCAAGCTCGTAAGCATAGGTGGCAAACACGGCATTGAGGTTGAATGTATAGTTCTTCCACCACTTCAGCCTGAGCCTTACGGTAAGGTCGCTCCATGGTTTCTCCTTTGCGGCCATGTTGTAGCCCATGTTGAATCCGAGTTCGTCTATAATGCTGAGTTTCTTGTATCCGGTAGAGTCTTTGTCCGACTTCACCTTCATCTCTATGTTATTCGACAGGTCGAAGGTTACGCTTCCCGTCTTTCCCCTCGACGGCACATTGAACAAGCCGTTCTCAAAGGGTGAATATTCAACGAGGCTTACATTGCCGTCGGCATCGGTCTTCTGGTAGGTCTCATAGTATCTCGAGCCGCAGTCGGGCGCATAGCTGAACGTAACCTGAGGCGTCAGCACGTGGCGTATGGCCTGTATCTTGTCGCCGAAAATCTTCTTCGACGGAACCCAGAAGCCGTACATCTTGGTTGAGGCGCCGATGCTCATGCTCCAGTTGTATACGTTGTAGAATCCGTATGTTGTGTCGGCGCGCTCTGTCTGTGCCTGCTCATCCCACGACTTCATCACCTTGTTGGAGTACATGCGGTCGGTGAAGTTGAACGAGGGGTTGATGTTGATATAGTTGAACAGCGTGAAGTTGGCGTTGATAGGAATATTGTGCTGGAAAGCGTTGCGCCAGTCTTTTATGAGGTTCGACTTGAAGAGCTTGTCTTCCTTCGTATCGATAGAGTTGCTGAACTGTCCGGTATAGCTCATAGAGATCTTTTCATACCAGCGCTCTTTGCCGGCCATGTGCTTGCGCTTGAACGGATAAAAGCGGCTCACAGAAATGTTGAGGTCAGGCAGCGTGAGGCTCACGGTAGAGTCTATCATGTTCTGACTGAGGTTGGCCGATCCGCTGATGGTCATGCCAAGGCTCGAGAACGATGTGCTCCAGTTGACGCTTGATGTTCGCAGACTCTGCGTGTAGCTCTGCGGATTATACATACTGTTGAGGTTGTTGCGCTCATAGCTCGTAGATGCAAAGTTGACGCTCGCCGAGAGGCTGCTGAAAGGGTTTGACTTAGGATCCTGACGATGACTCCACTGCAGCTTGAAGCTGGTCTGTTCGGTATAGTCGGGCATACCCTTGTCGCCGTTCTTGGTGTTCTGGTAGCTGAAGAAGAAGCTTCCGTTATAGCGGTAGCGCTTGCGGTAGTTGCTTGCCACCGACAGTCCCCACGATCCCTTTGTGTAAATTTCGCCAAGCAGCTTGAGGTCCCACTTGTCGCTCATCGCAAAATAATATCCTCCGTCACGCAGATAGAAGCCGCGCGAACTCTCGTCTCCGTAGCTCGGCATGATGAATCCGCTTGAATAGCTCTTGGTGAACGGAAAGAATCCGTAAGGAATGGCCAGCGGCAGCGGCACATCTGCCACTACGAGATAGGCCGGACCGAACACTACATCCTTGCCGGGGCGCACCTTTGCACGCGACAGGGCTATGTAGAAGTCAGGGTGAGGCTGGTCGCATGTGGTGTAGCGTCCATGCTCAAGATAGAGCACTCCGCTCGAGTCGCGCTTTGAGTGCTGGCTCGACAGGTAACCGTCTTCCTGTTCCGTATATACATTATATATAAAGCCTTTCTTGGTCTTGAAGTTGAAGGCCATGGTGTCGCTCTCATATTTGTCCTGTCCCATGGTGAACACCGGAGTGCCGGATATGGCTCCGGTTGAGTCGGCAGTACCCGTTGCACGCACCAGACTGCTGTCGAGGCTCATCTGTATGCGGTCGCTGCTGAGGTCCATGTTCTGATATTTCACGTTTGAGTTGCCGTATAGCCTCGCCACCTTGCTCTTTGCGTCATAGACCATAGAGTCTTCAGACGAGAAGGTTACGGGGGCGTCTAACGCTCCCGACTTCTTACGGTTTATGCTGTCGAGCCTGATAGAGTCGTCCACCTGTTTGTTATGGTGATATATGGCGAGTTGAAGCGAGTCCATGTTGGTGGTGTCGGGCTCGCCTGACTTATCTGTCGAATCTGCCGGAACGGAGTCAGACGACACCGTGTCGCCCACACTCAGAGAGTCGTTCTGCGCGCGCCCGTTGTCATTTTCCTTGAACAAAGGCAAGGAGGTGTCTGCCATCACAAATATGAAGGCAAACAGCAATACAAATATTACGGTTTTAGTTCTCATATAATGCAGGGTGCAAATTTACAGAAATTAAACCTAATAGCACACCAAAATCGCCTTTTTATTTAATATTTAACGTTTTACGTGCACCCGTATGCCTATTGCACCGGCATTTATACAAGTATGAAAACATAATCGGCACATATATCTGTGCCTTAGACGGTTATGCATTTTTGCATCTAAGAAGCCATTGTCCCGCCCAGCCAGCCCAATAGCTGTTTGCGCCATGAACAAGGTCAGCCTGCCGTGCAGTCAGACGCATGGTCGTTGTCCCTGCAGAAGCGCTCTATGTCGTCCTGCTCGCCGACAATCCAGATAGCCTCGCCGTGACGCAGCTTGTGCGACGGGTCCATCTGCGAGAGGTTCTCCTTGCCTTCCTCAAGTCCTACGACCATACAGTTGTACACATCACGTATGCCGCTGTCACGCAGCGTCTTGCCCGCAAAGATGCCGTTGCGGTTTATCACCACCTGATGGAGTTTCATCTCGCGCTTCTCTATCTCCGGGTCTTTATCATGCAGCTCGGTGTTCAAGGCCTCGCTGAAGGTTGTAAGCTGGTCGTCGCTGCCGATAGCCTGAATGTTGTCTCCGGGAAATAATATTGTTCCTCCGTTTGGGATGTTTATCCTCTGGCTGCCACGCAATATGCTGCTGATGTGCACCCCGTATCTGTTTCTGAACTCCAGTTCGCGCAGCATCTTGCCTGCCCATAGAGAATCTTCTGGTATGGTGAAATCAGAGATATGCACGTCGCGGTCGAGCAGGCGGCCTTCATACAGCGGACGCCTACGGCCCATCACCTCGGCAACAATCTCTCTTGAACGCAGGTTCTGCATGAACAAGCGCTCCATCTTTATGCTTCTCTTCTTCAGCGAGCGCGATATTATCATAAGTGCCACGGCGGCAAGCGCTATGCTTATCATCAGCGCATTGGTGAAGCGTGTAAGATAATAGCATATATAGAAAACAAACGCCGAAGCCACGGCCACTCTCACAATGATTGTCAGAATGAGCGGCAGGCGGTTGTAGGGATTGCTGTTCCAAAGAGCCTTAAACTCCTCACTGTGGTTTTTCTTCATCATTATAGCCCTTAGGAAAGGAGATATAAAAAGCAGCGTGAGCAGTCCGCATGCCGCATTTGCCCACCAGTGAGGCAGAAGCTGACGCACGAAAGGCAGGAAAAAGGTGAACATAAGGGCTATGGATGCGCCCGAGAGTATGGAATAAATCACCGTAATGCGCACCATCTGCTTTATCAGGGTGCGCCATTTTGCCTCGGGCTGCGTGGTCTGCTTGGCAAGCGTAAGATTGTTCATGGCCATAATCCACTTTTTGGGCAAGCGGCGTTCGAGCATGCCGTAAGCCGGGGTGGCCATGCGTATCATATAGGGTGTAAGGAAAGTGGTTATCACAGAAACGGCAACCACAACGGGATAAAGGAACTTGCCGATTACTCCGAGCGAAAGGCCAAGCGAGGCTATTATGAACGAAAACTCGCCTATCTGAGCCATGGAGAAACCGCACTGCATGGCCGACTTGAGCGACTGGCCGCCGATAAGAAAGCTCAAACTGCCAAAAATAACCTGTCCGATAATAATTACAAGCACAAGAGTTACTATCGGCCATGAATATTCTACAAGAATGGCGGGATCGACAAGCATGCCGACAGACACGAAGAACACGGCTCCGAAAAGATTCTTCACAGGCTCTACAACCTTTATTATGCGCTCGGCCTCTATAGTCTCGGCAAGGATTGAGCCCATGACAAATGCTCCGAAGGCGCTGCTGAAACCTACCTTGGTAGACAGTACGGCCATGGCGCAACACAGACCGAGAGCCACGATGAGCAGCGTCTCGTTGTTGATAAACTTGCGCATTGACCTAAGCATGAGCGGAATAAGGAAGATACCCACCACAAACCACAGGATGAGAAAGAAGCCTATCTTCATCAGGCTGCCTATCATCTGTCCTCCGTCGGGATTCGACCCGTTGGCTATAGCCGAGAGCATAACCATCATGACAATGGCCAGTATGTCCTCAAGTATCAGCACACTCATAACCAGTCCGGCAAAGCGCTGCTGCCTAAGGCCAAGGTCGTCGAAGGCTTTATATATAATGGTGGTGGAGCTCATGGCGAGCATACCGCCGAGAAAGATGCTGTCCATACGGCTCCAGCCGAACAGATGCCCCGTGACTATGCCCAGCATCATCATGCAGAACACGATGGAACACGTGGAGATTATGGGCGAAGCGCCCATCTTAAGTATCTTCTTGAACGAGAAATCCAGACCTAACGAAAAGAGCAGGAACATCACGCCGATGTCGCCCCACGTGCTGATGTCGGCCCTGTCAGCCACCGACATTATGTAAGGCATGTGCGGACTTACCAAGAATCCTGCCACGACATACCCCAGCACAAGCGGCTGTTTAAGCTTCTTGAAAACTATGGTCACTATGCCTGCCACCACAAGAATAAGTGCCAGGTCTTTCACGAGGTGTGGAAGTTCGCCCATTCTTACTGTCTGTTTTTGTCAATATGTTTAAATGTTCAGGGCTGAAAGCAGAAGTTACCAACACTGTCTCCTGCATGATTATATACAGGCAAGACACAAAACCACATTCTGCTTTCAGTCCTGTAAAAGTATTTGTATAAGTGGCGGCTCACCTTACACCGCAATGTGCTAAGGCGTGCCGCTTATGATGCCACTGCCGCATGTCGCCGCCGGCCATACCGCATGCAGGCTGAATTATGCCATGCAACGGCAAGACAAGGCGTGCGCGCATGCTGCACGATATGTTATCAGTCGTTATATTCGGCCGTAATCTCACATATCTTCACGATTACCTGCATGGCCTTTTCCATAACCTGAACAGAAATAAACTCGTAAGGTCCATGGAAGTTTACGCCGCCGGCAAAGATATTAGGACACGGCAGACCCTTGAACGACAGCTGAGCTCCGTCGGTTCCGCCGCGGATAGGCTCTACCTTAGGAGGCACACCGCTGTCCTGCATGGCCTTAAGCACGATGTCGATAACGTGCATCTTCGGATCTATCATCTCCTTCATGTTGTAATACTGGTCTTTCACGTCAGCCGTAACTGTGCCTTCGCCATACTTCTTGTTCATCTCTACAACGCATTTCTCGATGAAGGCCTTGCGCTCCTCAAACTTATCGCGGTCGTGGTCGCGGATGATATAAGACAGCTTGGCGTTCTCTATGTTCGACTCGATGCCCAGCAGATGATAGAATCCTTCATAACCTTCTGTTGTCTCCGGTGTCTCGTCAGCCGGCAGCATTGCTGCAAACTCGGCAGCCAGGCGGTTGGCGTTTATCATCTTGCCCTTGGCGTATCCCGGATGAACGCTAACGCCCTTGATGTTTATCTTGGCAGAAGCAGCGTTGAAGTTTTCAAACTCGAGGTCGCCCAGGTCGCCGCCGTCCATTGTGTATGCCCATTCACATCCAAACTTCTCAACGTCAAAGTGGTGAGCGCCCATGCCAATCTCCTCGTCAGGATTGAAGCCCATGCGTATGTCGCCGTGAGGTATCTCCTTATGGTCGCGCAACCAGCACATGGCCTGTACGATTTCGGCTATACCAGCCTTGTCGTCAGCTCCCAGCAGAGTGTGGCCGTCGGTAACGATAAGGTCTTCTCCTACATGCTGCAGCAGTTCGGGGAATTTCTTTGTTGATGATATTATGCCCGGTGACAGTTCGATGTCCTTTCCGTCGTAGTTCTTGACAATGCGAGGCTTCACATCCTTGCCGCTGCAGTCTGGAGACGTGTCGTAGTGGCTGATGAAACCTATAGTAGGAACTTCCTTCTTGATGTTAGATTTCAGTGTGGCATAAACGTAGCCGTTGTCGTCCATCTCAACATCATCAAAGCCCTCGTCCTTGAGTTCATCTCTGAGATATTTTGCAAAATCAAGCTGTTTGGCTGTGCTCGGCACGGTCTGGCTGTCTTCGGCCGACTGTGTGTCGAAGCTTACGTAATTCAAAAATCTTTCAACTATGTCCATGATATTTTTATATTATTCAGTTGTTTTTCAAAAGTACATGCTACACCCCACCATATCATGGTGCGGGCTATCAGAATGCAAATATATGAAATTTTATTGAGATACGTCAGTGTTTTTACAGGTTAATTAGCCTTAATTTGACAACTTTTATCCAAGCACAGCCTGTTGCCGCAGATAAACGATGATAAAAAAACAGGCGGAAACCCTTTTTCTTACAAGGATTTCCGCCGTATGTGATCCCGTTGGGATTCAAACCCAAGACCTTCAGAACCGGAATCTGACGCTCTATTCAGCTAAGCTACGGGACCATTGCTGTCGGCTTCCACACGCTGTGCATGCGCCAAAGGTGCGCATGTCTGTGCAAGAAGCAAGTGCAAAGGTAATATATTTTTTTCGATTTATGCGTCTGTTGCCACATAAATTATTGAAAATAAGGAATAGTTAATAACCGACTACAGACCTACTGCCGCAACGGCACATGGCCTTTGCATCTACGGCGGCGGCAACATGAAGCGGCAGAAACAAGCCCACGGCACGGCAAGACGCACGCACCTGAAGGCAACGGCACAGAACAAGAGCCGACGGACATTCGCCATAATCTGGATGCGGAGCATCTGTCCGTCGGCTTATTGGTATGTCAGGCCGAAACGGCCTTTATTTTTTCTACTTTATAAATATATATTACAGTCTCTCGAGCTGTACGGTGAAGTGACGCATGAGCGGTGCTTCCCACGCAATTCTTACACCGCGTGTAATCTCAGCCCTGCGCTCATAAACGTTCTTCAACGCAGCAGCTATAACAGCGATGTGATTGTCTGTGTAGACGCGGCGCGGAATGGCAAGGCGCAGCAGGTCGAGACCTGTGAAGCGGTTTTCGCGAGTAACCGGGTCGCGGTCGGCCAAGAGATAACCAATCTCGCATCCGCGGATACCTGCCTCGAGGTAAAGCTCTATGGTAAGTGTCTGTGCGGGGAACTCCTCCTTCGGAACATGTGTGAGCACCTTTGGAGCGTCAACGAAGATGGCGTGGCCGCCTGCCGGGCGCTGATAAGGAATGCCGTACTCGTCGAGCAGGCGTGCGAGCAGCTGCACCTGACGGATGCGTGTGTCGAGGTTGTCAAACTCAGTATTCTCGTCGAGACCTATTGCCAGTGCGTTCATGTCGCGTCCGTTCATACCTCCGTATGTCAGATAGCCTTCAAACTGCACACAATAGCCCTTGGCGCCCTCATACCACTCCTGCTTGCGTGTGGCAATGAATCCGCCCATGTTTACAAGTCCGTCCTTCTTGGCGCTCATTGTCATGCCGTCTGCCAGAGCGAACATCTCGCGTGTAATCTCCTTTATGGTCTTGTCGGCATATCCTTCCTCGCGTGTCTTGATGAAGTAAGCATTCTCGGCGAAGCGTGCAGAGTCGAACACAACGGGCTTGCCATACTTGTCGGCAACGGCGCGCACCTGTCTCAGGTTCTCCATTGACACGGGCTGTCCTCCTGCTGTGTTGTTGGTTATGGTTACGATGATGAACGGTATGCGGTCGCCGTGCTCCTTGAGAGCGTTCTCAAGCTTCACAGGGTCAACGTTGCCCTTGAACGGCACCTCGAGCTGAGTGTCCTTAGCCTCGTCGACGGTGCAGTCGAGCGCGATGGCCTTACGTCCCTCGATATGTCCTTTTGTAGTGTCGAAGTGAGAGTTGCCGGGCACGATGTCGCCTTCGTGTACGAGATAAGAGAACAGCACGTTCTCTGCGGCACGTCCCTGGTGTGTAGGTATTACATACTCAAAGCCCGTGAGCCTCTGTATCGTCTCTTTCAGCTTGAAGAATGAGTCGGCTCCGGCGTAGCTCTCGTCGCCCATCATTATTCCGGCCCACTGGCGGTCGCTCATTGCGCCTGTGCCTGAGTCGGTGAGCAGGTCGATATACACCTGGTTGGCTTTCAGTTGAAACACGTTATAGTGAGCCTCTTTAATCCACTGTTCGCGTTCTTCGCGTGTGCTTTTGCGTATAGGCTCAACCATCTTGATTTTCCAAGATTCTGCGAATGGTAATTCCATAGTTTAAGGTTTTAATAATTTCAGCTCCAAATTTAATAAAAAACCAATTATGCAGCAAGCACATTTCAATAGTTTTTTCATTCATTTATAATTTTTGTAATAATATCACGCCGCATATATGCCCTCTGCCGGCCGTCATCATGCGGCTGCACGGACAACGATGGGAGGCTTGCCGGATATGAAAACTATTAAGACGGAGCACAACTCAAGGATTGCAGTATAATACAACATTCACCGATTGTAAATTATAATTAACCGGCATTACACCTGTATGACATAAGATTACTTATATTTTCAACGAAATAAAATTCATTGAATGAGATTGGCTATACACGACTTATGCCGAATTTACATAAACAGGAAACTACCTCTGGCAAAAACGCAAAAAGCTGTAAGCAAAACACACGTATATCGTTAACAAATCAGCGAAGCACCAATAAGTTTCAGACGAACTGCAAGCAAAATCGTACATAAAGGTTTCGAATCATTAACCTATCGTTTACGACCAAAAACTCGGCCACTTTTGATGCAAAAGTGGCCGAGTTTTTGGTTATAAACAAGTGTGTTTTTAGGCTAAACCTTACGCCATGCGTATGGCGTCGAGAATAAATATGGTTTAGAACTTTAACAGTGAAACACGGCTACGCTTGCATTTAATGGTGAGCTTAAGCGTATATTTTGCTTGCATTGCATCAAAAAACATGTAAAATCATCTGCCATACAAAATAATTCTATAACTTTGCTTTCGGCAGAACATTGAGAGTATTGTCTGTAATTCTTTATATCTCATCACTATAAAGACACAGCGGTTGTTGCCAATCGCCAATTTGCAAGCATAAAAAAATCCGTTGAGCTTACGGGGCATTATATGAAAACCTATAAATACCGATATGAAAACATCTTCTAAAAAAATAATATTGATATTATTGATCATCGCATTAGCAATATATGTCTTCATCCGGACAGTACAACAGTCAACCGAATCTCCTGCAGGCATATATATCAGCGAAATCAACAGTAAAGACACATTAAGATTATATCCTGACGGGAAATTCGAACAAGTGGTTTATAACAATAAAAACATATTGGTGTACTCATGTGTATCTGAATGGAGTAAAACGACCAAGGGAATACGCATCGACTCAATACTCATATATGATGATACAAAACAATTAAACTATTGGAAGGAAGAACCTTTGGAGGGAGAACAATATACGGGCTGGCGTTTTGAAAAGTACAAAGTCGAGAACTTGTAAATACTTACACGTCCGTCCCATTTTACAACGCTTACCACTTGCAACGCGACAAATCTATATCGGTTGGAATCTACAAAAAATGTTCTTCTCCACCATACGTTTTCATGGCGATTTGCGTTCTTTCTTACGGTCATTGTTCTGTCTCCATGGTATGAAATTTGGAATTTTGGATTTTCCCGCTATAGTTTTTACTAAAACAATTCTTTTTCGCTGTCAATGCTCTCCGTTTCAACTTTCAAAGACAAGGCTATCACTTCCAAATCCGAAAATTTAGGGACAGAACCACTACAGGGAGATATTACCATGTTCATAGACAATTTTTTAGAGTATTGCTTGCATATCTCAAATATTTTTACGAATTTTGTAAAAAGGTTATACATACGATGATTGAAACTTAATGGTTTAGCCATCACAGAGTTACTATAAACCCAAAATATATGTAACTTTTTAATCATGTTTATCAACGTAAATTAATTCCGCCAACGCGTAGTTCTAATATTCAAATATAATATTGATGGATAAGAGCTTTAGATATAAACAACTTGACCAGCTCCTAAGAAACGAAGACGGTTATACTCTTAATGATATTCTTGTTCGATTGAGAGATGACATATCAAAGCGTACCCTCCAAAGGGAAATTGAAAAATTAAAGCAAGCTCCTTATAACATGCAATTTGTTAATGACATGTATCGTGGACGTGAAAAACTTATTCGCTATAAAGATACATCAAAATCATTATATGACACGCAAAACGAAAAGCTTAACAAATTCAGTGAATTGTTATCTGCATTAGAACAGCTATCTGGAATACCTCAATATGATTGGATGAAATATTTGCTGATAGAATTAAACAACAAAACGACATTAGATGCACAGTCCGTTATTTCATTTGATAACAATTATTATCTTGTCGGCATTAAATATTTAATAAGGCTTGCAAAGGCTATTGTGCATAAACAACCACAGAAAATTATATATAAAACTTTTAAAGGACATAAAATAGAGGTAAATGTACACCCATATCATTTACGCCAATATAACAATCGTTGGTTTCTGTTTTGCAAAGTTGATGGAAAGAAAAATATTTCTAACTATGCACTTGATAGAATAGTTTCTGTAAATGATGCAGCAATAAAATTCGTTGATAGTGATATTGATTTTAAGGAATGGTTTGATGATGTAATAGGTGTTACGATACCAGATACAGATGTAGAGGATATTCTAATTAAAATCAAGAAAGATCGATATGGTTATATCAAGACCAAGCCACTACATCCAAGTCAGACTGAACAAAAGAGGGAAATGACGGATAACTATATTTTCATTACTATAAAGGTAAAGGTTAATAAAGAACTAATAGCAAACATTATTTCGTATGGTGCTGATGTTGAGGTAATTTCTCCTCTAAGCCTCAGAGAAAGTATAAAAAATATAGTAGAACAAATGTTTAAACAATATAGAGATGAATAATGAGTTGAAGCAAATATTATGGGTAGAAGGTAACGGCTTAATTCATCGTGACTTCCAAAGAGAAGCATTCTCATATGGCTTACAGCTTATTCCCTATGATTGTTGGGATGATGCTTACAAAGCTCTGAACGATAATTTTTCAAGATGGGCAGCTATCATTATGCAACCCCAAAGTAAACTCCATGCAGGTAGTTTAAGAAAAGTAATGCAGTTTTTGCCACAAGCTTTTTCTGATATTAATGTTTTATGCTCTGTTAAGGGTAAAATCTTACCTTGGTATATTTTAACAGACATAAATGAAGAAGATTTCTCTGACCTTATCTTAGAATCAAGAACTGCATGGGATAGTGGTTGGCCTAAGAAATATTACAACAGTTCTGTGCAAGATGAACGTCTTATGCTTTTCAAACGAATAAAAGAACAGACACAACTTTCTGAAAAACAAATGGTAAGAACTGGACAATATAAAAATGTATTTGATGCATTGAATTATCTTTATGGACACCAGCTTAATAGTAAGGTTGGTGAAATATTAGAGGATTTACTTGTTTCAACATGTTTTGGTAGTACTTCCATTTATAACATGGGACACATTAGAGATGTATTAGAATATTTGTTCTATTCTATGGTAATGAACGACCTGTTGCCATTAAAGTTGAAGAACATTAATAATAAAATGAACATGGAAGGCTATAGTAGATTACTTTCCGACTTGGATGTATATTGTAATGGCATTCACTATAAAGCCATAGTCCCTATCATCAACAAAGTTATGGCTAATAACATACACCATTTACTCCGATTAGGAAATAGTGGCAGTCATGCCGCAAATAATTATAACAGCAAAGATCTGAATGAATATCTGAATGAAGTTGGAACTAATAATCTTATAAACAGTTGTGCATTGCAATTATGTGACATTATTTTGTGGTACGAACAAACAATAAAAGACACTCAAAAACAAATAGAACGGAGAGGAAAAGTATTACAATGGTGGTCTGAAAATTAAGTGTGACAAGAAATGACATATTTCCTTATTAATTTATTTATAGTTTTGCCTCAAGAAAAAATAATAATTAAAAAAATATAATAATATGGATGTAAAAGCAGTATCAATCAATCAAGTATTTCTTGGCAACAGAATTCTAAAAATTCCATTTTTTCAACGTGGATATGTATGGAATGAATCTAACTGGAAGCAATTTTTTGACGACCTTACCAACATTGCAGGTCTGATTAATGAAAAAGGCGTACCTGAAGTTTATTTTCTTGGCTCAATTATTATTAAAGATGCTGGAAGAAAAGGCAAACAACAGTTTGATGTAATTGACGGTCAGCAGCGCCTGACAACGATTGTTCTTTTCATGAAAGCATTATGTCTTGCACTGAATAGAAACGATCTGTTTAACAGCTATTTTATGCAGACAAGTCTTTTTGATGAAATTAAACCAATCCTAATAACCAACTACAACAATCAACAAGTTTATAATAAAATTATAAATCTTGAAATTCCTCAGCACGATAAAGTAGAAAAAAACAGTCGTATGGCAGATGCATTTGCATATTTTACTAATCGTATAAATGAAGTCAGATATCCGACAGATGGAACCCCCGCTATAAGTCCAGAAACACTTTTCGGAGCTGTAATGGATTATGTTCGCCTTGTGTGCATAGAGGTACAATCCGGAGAAAACGCTCAAAAGATCTTTGAAACTATTAATTGTACAGGTATCAAACTTACGACAGGTGAAATGCTTAAGAATTTTCTGTTCGATGAAACCAAAGTAGGAGAATACGAACGTACTTGGAAACAAGTATTTGAGAATAAAAATAATGACTATTGGGAAAGAGAACTAACCAACGGCCGTCTTAGCGGTAGCCATATTGAAAACTTCTTTTATCGCTATATGCTTATTAAAATGCAGGAACCAGAAATAAAGAAGGGATTAACTCTCAGCGACACAAAGTCTTATCGTCAAATGGGTGGGCAATTTGAAAAGTTCCGAAATCTTATTAATAAATTTAATATTTCCAAAGAAGATGCCGTAAAAGACATTGTAAAGTATGCACAAATTTATCTTAATATTTTTAAGCCAGAAACATTGGATGAAGTTTGTGTGCAATATCCTGGTATAGAACGCCTTGCATACTTGATGTTTATGCAAAATACATGGACTATGACTCCATATATTCTGTATCTTGTAAAGAATGTTGAGAGTGAATGCGAGAGAAATCGTATCTTCAGCTATCTTGAAATTTACCTGATTCGACGTATTATATGTAAAAGCAAGAACAATAACTATAGTGATATGTTCTCAGAGAACTTGATTGGTCAACACGTTGATACGTATGACGCTTTTAAGGCCTACGTAAACAATACAGAGAATCGTGGCGCACTTCTTATGCCATCTGATGAGGAAGTTGTAGAAGCGGTAAAGACAAAAGATTTAAAGCGAGACTCTTATATCATCCTATATATGTTAGAATCTCGCATCAATAGCAAATTCTATAGTTCTGACCGTAATAATGATGCCAATACATTTGTAAAGGAGCAAGTAATGCTGGAAAAAGATAACGGAAACTGGCCATCAGCCAATGGATACAGTGAAGAACAACGGCAAATGCTAACCAAAACCTTAGGAAACTTCGCTATCATCAGAGAAAAGCTCAAAACAAAGTTTAAAAATGCGAAATGGTCTGATAAGCGGAAAGCGATGAAATTAGGTTCATCTGATATGATATTGGGAAGAATATTTACACAAGGTCAACGTTATTGGGATGAATCTGTCATTGAAAAGCGAAATTTATGGCTCGCTGAAAAAATTCTTGAAGCTTGGCCTCGCTAAGCAAATGTTTATTGATGATTATTTGCAGAGTTAAGTACATTTTATTAGAAAAACATACATGTCTGATACTTTAGAAAAGGGGTGCAAATGGTTCTTTGCACCTAAGGTCAATTACAATGTTGGTCCGACAGATGCTGCTGGACAAAATTTCAGGGGTACCTGGGATAGTCTTATTAGAGAGTGTATCCAGAATTCACTTGATGCTGTGAAAGATTCTAACCAGCCAGTGATAGTAAGACTTGATTTTAAGAATATGCCCATGAAAAGTTATACTAATTTCTTTGAAATTAAGACACATATCGAAAGTTGTCTGAGAACTTTTCCTGAAACTGCTAAAGCTAAGTATAAGCCAATGCTAGATTTTTTTAACAAAATCATAGGTGGTGATAATCAAATGCCGTATCTTCAGGTCTCTGATTACAATACAAAGGGTATGGCATATGATGAGAATAATGACTCGTGCAACTTTTCTGCATTTGTAAGAGGTCTAGGTGTGCATGGTGGTGACCAAACAGCTTATGGAAGAGGTGGGTCCTTCGGACTTGGCAAATCAACAATCTTCACTATGTCTCCTATTCGTACTATGATGGTATCTACATATACAAGTGAGGGGCAATATGTTTTTGAAGGTGTGTCCTCTCTTACTACACATAGAATGGGTAATGAAAGGCTTTCACACATAGGTTATTACGATAATCACAATGGCTATCCGGTAACTGATGCTAAATTTATTCCAGCACGTTTTGTTAGGAAGCCTGATGAAAATGGTGAGACACGTTCTGGTACTGATATTTTTATTATGGGCAGAAAACTTGAGGATGGCGACATGGATAGTATCAAGCGTCAAGTGCTTACTCACTATTGGTTGTCAATTTATCAAGGTAAATTGATTGTTGAGTTAGCTAAGGCAAATACAATAAAAGAGATTATCAGTAAGGACAAACTTCAAGAAATGATGGAAGTAACATTTCCATTAAGGATGGATAATGCAAGAAATTCTATTAATCCTCGACCTTACTATGATGCTGTAGTTAATGCAGATATTTTACCAATATGCAAACACGTCAGCAAAAAGTTATTAATGTTGGGTGATGTGGAATTATTTCTTATAAAAAATAAAGAAGCCCAAAAAGATCGTCTTACATTCTTTAGGCTACCGTGTATGATGATAATGCGTAAAAGTACGAGCCAGTTTAATTTGCGTATAAACAATTATGGTGTGTACGGCGTATTTGTATGTTTAAATAATTGTGGAGATAGATTACTGAAGCATCTTGAAAATCCAGCGCATGATGAATGGAATGAGAAAAATTGGACAAATTCAATAAATAATCATATTGAGCCTCAAGCAAGGTTGTTAATGGATGAACTTAGAAAATTCATAGCTGCTGAAATTGAGGCCTTCTGTAAGACTAAAGGTCAAAACAGTTTAAAAATGATTGGAGCAGGGAAGTATCTGTATACTGTACAGGATGTTGTGGATAATAGTGAATATGATATTGAAAGTTCAGGAAATGGATATATTGCAGGAAACAGTACCTGTCAAGAGGAAACAGGCATTAGGAGTTCAGAATTTTTAGACAATTATAGGTGTAATAATCCTGATTCAGTAGTAGGCTCACGTTCAGGAAATATTACTGATAAGTATGGCAACGCTAAAGCGGATTCTACAGATGAAAGTAACGGGCAATTACACGTTAAGGTTCAGAATCCGACTAATAATAGAAATAAGACCAACAGAAAAAATAAAGGAGGTGATACAATAAAAAAGGCATCACCCTCAGACAGACTTGCTGAAATAGTTGTGCCTATCAATTTTAAAGTATATGCCTGCGAAGAAAATGGACATATTATCCATAATATTTGTATAACAACTGAACAGAATGTGAAATCTGCATTGATTCAAATATCATCAAAAGGTGAAGATGGAAAGGTAGATGATGAGTTGGAAATTGTTAATTCTTTTGGTTCTGGTTTATGTAAGGGAATGGATTTACGTAATGTTAATTTAAATAATGGAAATAATATTCTAAAGGTGCAGTTTAGTGATAATATGAAACATTCGCTTTATATCAATGTTAAATCTCAAAATCTAATTTAATATGCAACTGAATCAAAATATTATTTTACCATATCCTTGTTTAAATCTGAACATATCAGATGACATAGATATTCCGCCATTTGATTTTGAGGTAACCCATCGTAATTTGGCGAAGACAACATTTAGGGTAAAAGTAAAAACAGTTAATACAGATATCATTGACCTTATAGGAAATGGTGCTGCAAATTATTGCCTTGAGTTAGATTGTAGAAAAGCTTTCTACCGTGAAGCGTTTTTAAATAATACAGGTATTTTTGATATAACACTAATTAATAATAGATTCAACGGAAAGTTGATAGGGACACTAAGTATTGTAGCTGTCAAGGATATATCAAACTATAAGAACTCTGCATTTGATGACTTTTACAATAGTTTTACTATTAACATTTCTGCTGGCGAATCCTTGGCTTATCTAGGATCTATAGAGATGAACATGCAGGAAAAAAGCATGGAAGTCAGAAATATTACAGATGATTTTATCGTAGTAGTAAAAGATGAAAGTATAAAGTACAGCCGTTTTGACCTAGGGGGAACGAAAATTGTTTTGAAATTACCAACTAACCTTTATGATAAGTACGAGAGTATTCAGCACAGTATAGATAGTGAGCCTTTTCTGCATGCTTCGTTCTTACTTAATGTGTTAACTACTGCTTTACAATCCCTTGGCGAATATAAAGATAATAATTGGGCAGAGTCTTTAAGAAACCGTATAGAAATAGAGGATGAATTACGGGCAATTGCATCTTGTGGGAACAATGAAGATGACATATTCGATGAGGATGGTAATCTTGCTAATCCTAATGTTGCCCTAGATTTGGCACAAGCAATATTGAATAATCCGTATGAGAGAATGTTTGATGGTTATGAAAACTTAAAAAATCAAGGTGATGAGTAGACTTATATTATTTAAATCAAATTACGAGGCACAGTTAAAAGCGAATGTAGAGAGTGGCAACACTTCTGCATATAATGGCGACACCTTTAACTATGACGAAAAACAAACTATCCCTACAGTATTTGTTATAGATGATGACATTTGTAGCAAAATGTCTTGTGACAGTGCACATGAATATGAAGATGCAATTATACTTTATGATGCGTTAAAAGATATTCCTGATGTAATGGCTGCTGATCCAACATTTTGGGTTTCCCTATCGCATACTGTTTTTTTCCCATATCTTAAAAAACGATGGGGAAAGGGAGACATGAAATCCAGTATAATCAATCATTGGTTTTTTAAGCAAGGCATGGTTAGACATGGATTAGGAGGACTTTGGTGGACAGTTCGCCTTACTATAGACAATAAGTTGGCTGATAAATATCGTCTTACAAAGGTAGCTTTCTGGAATTATAGCTTCAGAACTACCTTCATGGGACCATCAATTTTTTTCCGTATAAGCAATGCTCGCAACGGAATTCTTAATTTTCTAGCAGACCATGAGGAATTGCGTGAAGGAATGGAGAATAAAGGCCGATTTATCACCACATATTTCAATAGACTTGGCGCAACAAAACAACTTGCAGCCCTTCCCGAAGAATACTTTTACCAGGAAATGGAACGTAATATAGAAAATATGAAGGAATACAATCCGCGTGCAAAGTTTATAGAGGAAGAAGGACTCAGAGAAGTGTATGAGGAGGATGTATCAAAGCTCAATTATTGAAAATGTATACTTAATAGGATACTTAAGAATCATAAAAGAGACACAAAGTACCGTTTCAAGCACTATAATTGAGTGATGATACGACAATTTTATATACTATCTGAAATTTTAGCATTGTAAAAATAAGAGCAGCAGTTTTTATGACACTGCCCAAAATTTTGTATAAATGGAAACAGAATTCAGGTATAAATTTCTTCTTATATCTGGATTCTGTTTTCAGAAATAATCATAAATTGGTTCATAATCAAGCCACAGTTATAAATAGTCGCCCTTTAAAAACATCATTGTCAGTTGGTATTCAGTAGATAATTATGTTATTAAGAGGCGACTATTTAGATGCATAAAAGGGTGTGTTTACCTTGCTTTGCGTTATGCATTTTTTCAATAAAAGCAATAAGCAGCACTGCCCTATTTAGAATCCGTAAATCTCTTTGAGCTTCTCGCCGAGATTCTCGCCCCTCAGGTCTGTGGCAACAATCTTGCCCTCGCCGTCGAGCAGCACGTTGGCCGGTATGGCGTTGATGCCGTAGAGGGGAGCTGCGGCGCACTTCCAGCCCTTCAGGTCGCTGATGTTGGGCCACTTCATGCCGATGTTCTTAATGGCAGACTTCCATGCCTCGGCACTGTTGTCGAACGAAACGCCCACGACCTCGAAGCCCTTGGCATGATATTTCTCATAGTTTGCCACTACGTTTGGCATCTCCTGACGGCACGGTCCGCACCAGCTTGCCCAGAAGTCAACGAGCACATAGTTGCCCTTGCCGCACCACTCGCTCAGCTTGCGCTGCTTGCCCTCGGTGTCGTTCATCGTCAGGTCTGTGAACATCTTGCCGGGCATGCGCTTCTCGAAGGCTGCAAGCTGCTGCTTGACACGGGCCAGGGCAGGATGGTTATAGTAAGGAGCCGACGGACTTAGCAGGTCTTTCAGCTCGTTATAGTCGAGTGCGGTGTAAATCTGACTCAGATAAACGGCCGGTATAAGGTTGTCCTTGTTGGTCTTTATTATGTTCAGCATGTCGTTGAGCATAGAGTCTCTCACCACGTTGAAGCGCTCAGCCAGAGCCTTAGCCTTTGCCTTGCCGGCTTCGCTGTTGTCTCTCGCCACCTTCTCATACTCGGCATATATCTCGCTTGTTGCAGCGTCATACTTTTTCAGCGGCAGGCTGCACTCAAAGAGTTTCTTATTGAGGTCAGAACCGACCATGGTGTAGTTCACCAGGTTCATGTCCACAGGTGTTCCGTCGTTGAAGAATGCCATGCCCTCATTATTTGCGTCCAGCATGAATATCTCGTTAAGGTTCTGCTTTCCGCTCAGCTCAAACTTTCCGTTGCTTACCGTTGCGCTGTCTAAAGCTGCGCGCTGCCCCATCACATAAAGATAAACCTTCGATACGCTTGCGGGCACTGTTCCCGTAATCTTGTAAGCAGTCTCCTGCGCCTGCATCGAGATGGCTGCCATCACCGTCAGGGCTGTTGTCAATAGTTTTTTCATATTCCTTTTACGTTTTCTTTGTTTATTTCCAAATATCTCCGGCCTTTTACGGCCTGTATAAATAACATAAATGCAAAGTTATCAATTAATCGGTATCGGGCAAATAATTACAGGCGTAATCTTATCTTATTGAGTTTTTTTATTAATTTTGCAGCCGCAATTTATTTACAGAGTGCTTGGTAAACCTCTTAAAAAACAAGGAAATGAAAACAGATAAGCAACAAGTAAGTGTGCTGTTCATGCTTTTCAGCATACTTTTCTGCGTCTGCCTGATAACGGCAAACGTGTTAGAGACAAAGCAGATTTCAATCGGACCGGTGAACATCACCGGCGGATTGCTCGTGTTTCCGGTGTCTTACATTATCAACGACTGCGTGTGTGAGGTGTGGGGATTCCGCAAGGCAAGGCTCCTTATATGGGCAGGCTTCGCCATGAACTTCATCTTCGTGCTGTTCGGAGCACTGGCCGACGCCATTCCGGGCGCGCCTTACTGGCACAACGACGAGGGTTTCCATGCCGTGTTCGGCCTTGCCCCGCGCATTGCCGCCGCCTCGTTTGTGGCCTTCCTTGCCGGCTCGTTCATCAACGCCTACGTGATGAGCCGCATGAAGATATCGTCCAACGGCAAGCATTTCTCTCTGCGCGCCGTGGTGAGCACAGTGTTCGGCGAAAGTGCCGACTCGCTGATCTTCTTCCCGCTTGCGCTGTCGGGCGTGGTGCCTGCAGGCGAGATGCTGTCGCTCATAGTGTCGCAGGTGGTGCTGAAGACGCTCTACGAAATCATTGTGCTGCCCGTAACGATACGTGTAGTGAAGAAGACCAAGGAGCATGAGGGCACCGACGTGTATGACAACGGAATAAACTATAACGTTTGGAAAATATTTAATCTACAATGATGACTGAAGACAACAGAAAAGACGAGGGACTGAAGGCCCTCGGCGCAAAGACCGCCTACAGAATGGACTATGCACCTGAGGTGCTCGAGACGTTTGAGAACAAGCATCCGGGCAACGACTACTGGGTGCAGTTCAACTGCCCAGAGTTCACATCGCTGTGCCCCATCACGGGTCAGCCCGACTTTGCCGAGATACGCATAAGCTATATCCCCGGCGAGCGCATGGTTGAGAGCAAGAGTCTGAAGCTGTATCTGTTCAGCTTCCGCAACCACGGCGACTTCCACGAAGACTGCGTGAACATAATAATGAAGGACCTCATCAGACTGATGAGCCCTAAATATATAGAGGTGACGGGATACTTCACTCCGCGCGGAGGCATAAGCATATATCCCTATGCCAACTACGGACAGCCCGGCACTAAATACGAGAAGATGGCCGAGCACCGCTTCATTAACCACAACATGGGACGCTGACCTTAAGCCGCGACACATGCCATAAGGCCGCCCTGCAAACCAGACAACATCATGAAAAGTAAACTCCGCCTGCTAGCTGTCATACTGACGGCATTACTTTTTGTTCCGGCTGATGCCGAAGAAGTGCAAGACTCGTGCCGCAGCCGTGTGGCTGTGGTGCTCAGCGGCGGCGGCGCAAAGGGCATGGCCCACATAGGCGTGCTGCGCGTGCTGGAGCGTGCGGGCATACCTGTTGACATTATCACGGGCACGTCGATGGGCGCCCTGATCGGCGGCTTGTATTCAATAGGCTACGACGCTGCCACACTCGACTCGCTCGTAAAGGTGCAGGACTGGAAGACGCTGCTGTCTGACAAGGTGGACGTGAGCAACCAGAGCCTGGCCGAAAGAGAGAAGCAGAACACCTATCTGCTGTCGCGCCCGCTGAGCATAGCCCGCAAGGCACGCAACGCCGCAGGCGGACTGATAAGCGGCACCAACCTGTCGCAGCTCTTCACACGGCTCACCGTAGGCTATCACGACTCAATCAGCTTTGCCGACCTGCCCATACCGTTTGCCTGTGTGGCAACTAACATCGTGGACAACACCGAATACGACATGTACGGCGGGCATCTCTCGACAGCCATGCGGGCAAGCATGGCCATACCGGGCGTGTTCACCCCGGTGCGCAAAGATTCGATGGTGCTCGTAGACGGAGGCCTGCGCAACAACTATCCGGCCGACATAGCCAAGCGCATGGGGGCGGATATAATAATAGGTGTGTCGGTGCAGAGCGACAACCGCACGGCAGCAGAGCTGCAAAGCGGCCCCGCCATACTGATGCAGATCGTGGACATCAACTGCAAGAACAAGTTTGACGAAAACTGGGCTATGACCGACATTCCTATCAAGGTGAACGTAAAGGGCTACTCTTCGGCAAGCTTTACGCGGGCAGCCATCGACACGCTGATAGCACGCGGAGAAGAGGCTGCCATGCAGCAGTGGGAAAAGATTGTGGCACTGCAGCAGCGCCTTGCCTCAGAAGGCTACATCCACGCGGCACGTGCCTCGCGCCCAGTGCCGACAAGTTCGGAACTTACGTTCAAGATAGACTCAGTATGCTTCGACCGCATTGTGGCTTCCGACCGCAACTATATCATGTCGAAATACAGGCTCAACAAAGGCGACAGCGTTTCGGTGAAACGCATCGAAGAGGCAATCACTGCCCTCGGCGTAAACTTTCTATACACCAACCCGGGCTATACGCTCAACAAGAGCGGCAAAGGATACGTGCTGAGAATATCGGCAGACGACAAGCGCACAAGCAGGGTAAACCTCGGAGTGAGATTCGACACAGAGGAGATGGTGGCCCTGCAGGCCAACGTGTCTCACCAGATAAAGGCCCGCATACCTGTGATAATGGAGCTTACGGGCCGCCTGGGCAAGCGAATGATGGCCAGGCTCGACGCACAGATCAATCCGCTGCACTACGGAAAGATAGGCCTCTCGTATGTATTCAGGCACGACGACACAAACATCTATGAGGGCGGCAAGCGCGACTACAACTTCACTTACAACCAGCACTCTGTCAACCTGCAGCTGCTAAGCTTCAACATACGCAACTTCTCGGTAGACGTAAACGTGAAGATGGACTTCTACGACTTTCACGACATGCTGTCGGGTCCGTCGTCTGAATATGAGACTCTCGACAATGTCCACTTCTACAGCTACATCTTCAGGATGAACTACAACTCGGAAGACCGCTGGTTCTTCACCACGCGCGGCGCACGCTTCAATGCCGGATACGGCTACTACACAGACAACTTCATCAGCCGCGGGGATAATCCTGGACTGAGCGTGGCCGACTTCATGTGGCGCATGTCGTTCCCGCTCAACAGCCGTTTCGTGCTGCAGCCCATGGTAAGCGGACGCTTCCTTATCGGCAACGACATCCCGCTAATCATGCGCAACTCCATAGGCGGCATGCATCCCGGAATGTATCTCGAACAGCAGCAGCCCTTCGCGGGCATCGGCCACATAGAGTTTGTTGACAACATGCTGCTAACGGCACAGCTCATGGCGCAGCAGCGCATCATGGACAACAACTACATCATAGGCCGCCTGTCGTTCGGACAGCGTGGCGACAAGCTGCGCAACCTCTTTGAGAAGGGGCCGATGACGGGATGCGAGATAGCATATTACTACAACAGCATGTTCGGCCCGATAGGCGCGTCGCTCGGATACTCAAGCCGCACGGAGGAGCCTTACTTCTACGTAAACCTTGGCTTCCAGTTCTGACAAAACGGGACTGCATGGGAAAACCGGTTTAACCCAAATCAGTCATTGTGATTCGGTCGCTATTTTTGCTTTATATTGAGCGGATTTCGGTCAGTTTCTTGCAGGCACTTTAATAGCTTATAATTAATAATTCATAATTAACAGACACCGCAAAACACGGAAATACACAAGACAAAAGGCATGCTTCTGCAACATGAAACATGCCTTTTTGCATGCCAAGACATGGCCTTTCACATATTAATTCGCGGCAGTTTACACACCGAAACGCTGCATTATGAAATTAAACAGGCATGCTTTCGCACATACAGGACAACAAAGATAAATCACAAAGTTTTTCTTAAAAACTCATCACTCATCACAAAGCGGCACAACCCGCTGTGTGACAGCATGTTACAGTGTGACGAGTTGCCTGCGAAACTCATCACGCCCGAAGGCCGCAGGGCACGATGTGATGAGTTGGTCCGTAAACTCATCACGCCTCAACACTCTGTAAGTCAATACTTTACATGGCAATGTGACGAGTGATGAGTTTCTAAAGAAAACTTTTTTGCTTATTCTCCTCCCTGCCCTTTCCTAAATATGGTTGACTTCAAAGAGCCCTTTTCCAGATTAAAGTCGACTCCGGCTATCCCCAAAAAACGGTCATCAGAATTATGGTTAAACATCACCACCGCCCCCAATCTCCCCGACTAAAGCTACAAAACAGCAAGCCAAGCAAGGCAAATACAGGCAAAGCGGGCTGTATCAGTTTGTAAAATTAATTTCCACAGGCACGTTAAGGTTTGTTAGTTACAAATAGAAACTTGTCTATTTGCTATCCTACAAGTGAATTTTAGACACTTTATCATGTATTTTGCTATATGTATTTAGCAAATCAGCACAAAAAATATGATAAAATGTTCATAAGACTATAAAAAACAAATAAATATTCGTCTCAGACCATATTATTTTGTCATAAAAACTTTTAGATTTAGAAAAAATACCTATTTTTGCATAAATGAACATGTGTGCCGGACAAAATCAGGCCACACACAATAAAAGATCTAATAATAATGAAAAAGAAAATCCAATTCAGTCTCGTTTATCGCGACATGTGGCAGTCTTCAGGTAAGTTCCAGCCACGTAAGGACCAGTTGGAGCGCGTTGCTCCGGCAATCATCGATATGGGATGTTTCTCCCGCGTTGAAACCAACGGAGGAGCCTTCGAGCAAGTTAACCTGCTCGCCGGCGAGAATCCTAATGAGGCAGTGAGGGCATTCTGTAAACCGTTTAATGAAGTTGGCATTAAGACACACATGCTCGACAGAGGACTCAATGCCCTACGCATGTATCCCGTGCCCGACGACGTTCGCAGACTCATGTATAAGGTTAAGCACGCCCAGGGCGTTGACATCCCCCGCATATTCTGCGGTCTTAACGATGTCCGCAACATCATCCCCAGCATTAAATGGGCGCTTGAGGCCGGCATGACTCCTCAGGCTACTCTTTGTATAACAACATCACCAATCCATACAGTTGAATATTACAGCAACATCGCCGACCAGGTGATAGCTGCCGGTGCTACCGAGATCTGTCTTAAGGATATGGCAGGTATAGGTCAGCCGGCTATGCTCGGCAAGCTTACAAAGGCTATTAAGGACAAGCATCCAGACGTCATCATACAGTATCACGGCCACTCAGGACCGGGCCTCTCAATGGCTTCTATCCTCGAAGTGTGCAACAATGGCGCCGACGTTATCGATACAGCCATCGAGCCGCTGTCATGGGGTAAGGTTCATCCGGACATCATCTCTGTTCAGAGCATGCTGAAGAACGAAGGCTTCGAGGTTGCCGACATCGACATGAACGCATACATGCGCGCCCGCACCCTCACACAGGAGTTTATCGACGACTGGCTGGGCTACTTCATCAACCCGGGCAACAAGCACATGAGCTCACTGCTCCTCGGATGCGGTCTGCCGGGCGGTATGATGGGAAGTATGATGGCCGACCTCGCCGGAATACACCGTTCAATCAACTCTACACTGAAGAGCAAGGGACAGCCGGAACTCACAACAGACGAGATGCTGGTGAAACTGTTCGACGAAGTGGCATATGTATGGCCGCGCGTAGGTTATCCACCACTCGTAACTCCGTTCTCACAATATGTCAAGAACATCGCACTGCTCAACCTGCTCACCATGGCACAGGGCAAGGGCCGCTTCGTAATGATGGACGACTCTATGTGGGGAATGATTCTCGGCAAGAGCGGAAAGATACCTGGAACAATAGACCAGGAGCTCGTAGAGCTGGCTGAGAAGCAGGGACGTCAGTTTACTGATGCTGACCCGCACACACTTATACCTGACGCTCTCGAAGGCTTCAAGAAGGAGATGCAGGACAACAACTGGGACTTCGGACAGGACGACGAGGAACTGTTCGAGCTGGCTATGCACCCAGAACAGTATCGCGACTACAAGAGCGGAATGGCAAAGAAACGTATGCTGGCCGACCTGCAGAAGGCAAAGGATGCGAAACTCGGCGCAAAACTCACACCGGAAGAAGTGTCAGCATTCAAGCACGCAAAGGCAGACGCCATCGTGTCTCCGTTCAAGGGACAGGTGTTCTTCGACTTCGAAGGCAGCAGCGAGTGTGTTCCTTGCCTTGAGCCGTACATCGGACAGCACTACAAGGAAGGCGAAACCTTCTGCTACATACAGACACCATGGGGCCAGTTTGAACCGGTACCGGCTGCACTCGGAGGCAAGCTGGTTGAAATAGCTGCACGTCAGGGTTCAAGAGTCAACCGCGGTGATGTGATTGCATATATTGAAAGAGACTGGATCAATTCTTAATCCGAACATATTCCCGGGCCGACGGAACAGCCCTACGCCCGGGATGCCATAGCTAATTGTTGCCATACGGCCGGCTTGCCAATATTGACGAACCGGCTTATGGCAACAATATCATAAATGAAACCACTGTATGCCGGCCGTTTTTAGCCCGAACCGGGCGTTAGAATTCAGCCGGGATTTTTGCTTTATATTGGGCTGATTTTCGTTTGATCTATCGCAGGCATGGCTGGCTATGCGAAGAAAAGACACACGAAAAGACAAGCATAGAAAACAAAAAGCCGGATGAAAGCATGAATAAACAAAACAGAGAAAACCATATGCCGACTGACGACCGAGCCGGGTTTAAGTTTTCTTAAATATATACATACAGAAAAACGGACGTGCATCCAAACAATTAATCCTACTTAAAAAATGAACTGGAGACAAATTATCGACAAGTATTATTCTGACAATGCAGAGCTGAAAGACATCCTTCTGCGCCACAGCAGCGCCGTAGCCCGCAAGGCCCTCGACATAGCGGAAAGGCATCCCGAACTGAATCTTGACCTCAACTTCATTGAGGAAGCTGCCATGCTGCATGACATAGGAGTGATAAAGACCGACGCGCCCGACATAAAATGCTACGGCCATGAGCCTTACATACGCCACGGAGTGCTCGGAGCCGAGATGCTCAGAGCTGAAGGAATGCCGCGCCATGCACGCGTATGCGAACGGCATACAGGCGCAGGGCTGTCGCTTCAGGAGATTGTAAGCCGCAACCTTCCGCTGCCTCATATCGACCTGCTGCCCGAGACGCTTGAAGAACAGGTGATATGCTATGCCGACAAATTCTTCTCGAAGACACGGCTCGACCGCGAAAAGACCATCGAACAGGCAGAAAAGAGCGTTGCGAAACACGGCGAAGAAGGCCTGAAAAGGTTCTGCCGATGGAAAGAAATGTTCGAATAAAGCCTGCCTTACCCTATAGTCTCAGACTTTAACATCAATAGGTAATCAGCATCAAGCCCGCCATTCACTTTACGCCGGGCACATTGCCGCCATATCCTCAACTGATATAGCGTGGGCGTCAATAAGGTAAAAGACTATAATCAGCCCGACATAAGACAAGGACCATACCGGGCACAGACAAGCATCTGATATAAAAAACTTTGTTGATAAGCCATGGAACGCTGTTCCACGGCTTACCAACAAAGTATAATTTATATTATCAATTAAAGTTACCGTCTGCTTTCAGACTGCCGAACTGTTATCCTACAACAATCTGGCGCACAACATTCTTTTCCTCTTTGCGTATCTTAGGAAGCACAACCGTAAGCACGCCGTCGCTTACTTTGGCTGATATCTTCTCCTTGTCAACATCGTCGGGCAGTATCAGTGTCTGCTCAAACTTGCTGTAGGCAAATTCACGACGCAGATAGTGAGCCTTTTTCTCCTCCTCAGCATTGTTCTTCTTGCTCTCCATCTTTATTGACAAATCGCCGTCCTGGTTAAGATGAACATTGAAGTCTTCCTTCGTCATTCCCGGCGCAGCAACCTCAACCTCATAATCTATTTCGCTCTCTTTTACGTTTATTGCCGGAGCAGTGGCATTGGCCTTAGGCATGAAGTCTGTGTCAAAGAAATCGTTAAACACGTCGGGTAACCATGAATTTTTGCGATTAACTGGTATCATAATTATATTCTCCTATTTTTAATTGTTTTTTATTTCTGTTCTGTGATGAGCTTCAAATCTTGTTGTCGGCTCTCACTAAGATATATTACAACTTACGTACCAGCATAAAAAAGCATGACATTTTGTCTGAACTACAAGACAAAATGTCATGCTGAATATATTTCTATACCTTCTGCCAAGCCGCATCAACGATGCTGCACAGAAGCATCAGTCTTCATCATCGCCTGCCTCATCAGCGTCGCTTTGCTCAGGCTTGATGTCGCAGGCTGAATACTTGTCGCGGTAAAATCCGTCTACAATGCTGTCGGCAAGGCTTATGTTAGGCACCTGCACTGAGTCGCAGCCAAGAGCCTCGGCCGCCGTGATGAATATCTCGGCTGCAGGAATGATAACGTCTGCACGGTCTACCTTGAGCCCATACTGCTCTATACGCTCCTCTACACTTAGCACCTTCAGCTTAGAGTAAAGGTCTTTTATCTCATCAACCGTAACATATCTGTTTTCGCGCTTTGCATGTGTAAGCTTGAACAGCTTGTTTATGTTTCCGCCCGAACCTATTATCCTTATGTCGGGCATGTCCTTGGCAAATCTTTTCAGGTCGGCCTTCATCTTCTCGACGGTCTCCTTCGACACCATGCCACCCAACATTCTCAGCGTACCGATGTTGTACGACTGGCTGTGAGTGAGCGCACCGTCGTGAAGCAGAGAAATCTCAGTGCTGCCTCCGCCTACGTCGATATAGGCATAGTTGCCCTTTGCGCTGCCGATGTTCTCAACGATGTTGTTGCACAGCAGTCGCGCCTCTTCCCTGCCGTTGATAATCTCTATGTCTATGCCTGTTGACTTGCGGAGCTTGTTGAGCACCTTCTTGCCGTTCTCGGCGTCACGCATGGCCGATGTGGCGCATGCCCTGTAGTCGTCAACCTGGTTGAGTTTCATTATCTGCTTGAAGGCCTTGAGCATGTGCTTCATCATGAGCATACGCTCCTTTGAAATCTTGCCGAGCGTAAATACGTCTGAACCCAGGCGCAGGGGCACACGCATATACATCACGCGTGATATCTGCTGCGTGCCGTCTTCGGTTGTTCTGAAGTTCTTTATGAGCAGTCGCGCTCCGTTAGAACCTATATCAATAGCTGCTAATCTCATATCTGTTTTTAATTTTAAAACTGTTTATCAAATCATCATTTCACACGGCAAGTCATATATCGTGTAACACATTGACTCACAAGCCGTTACAAACCACAATACAAAAGGTCATGTTTTAGGCTGCAAAAGACCGTCTTTTACATGACGAAAGGGCACCTTTTACAGGCCAAAATGCCACCTTTTGGAAACAGACCGAAATCATTCGTCCTGACCGGCAGCCCTGGCTTCAGCCATATATGCGTTGTAAAGCTCCTCCTGCGAGCGGAACGGACGACCGTCTTCAACCTCCTGTATCACGTTGGCTCCGCTGCCGTCCACGATGCGTCCGTTGGTGGTGTCGCGCAGTCCGTAGTCAACTGTGCGCATAAGGTCTGTCTTCATGTCCTCGTCATAAACCGGAGCCATCACCTCGATGCGGTTGAGCAGGTTGCGCGGCATCCAGTCGGCACTGCCGATAAAGAACTTCGGATTGCCGGCATTGCCGAATATCAGTATGCGCGAATGCTCCAGATAGCGGTCTATTATACCCACGGCATGTATGTTGCCGCAAAGTCCCTGACGGCTTGTTACGAGCGAGCAGTTGCCCCTGAGCACGATGTCTATCTTCACGCCGGCCTTCGACGCGGCATAAAGTTTCTCGACAACGTCCGGCTCGGTTATATGGTTTATCTTCATCTTTATCCATGCCTCACGGCCCGAGCGTGCATTCTTTATCTCCTTGTCGATAAGACTTATTATCCTTGTCTTCATCGAGTTTGGCGACACCATAAGCTCTCTGAACCTGAACTGCGAGAACGGACGGTCGATAAAGTCGAACACCTTCTTAACCTCAGCCACGATACTCTTGCGCGCCGTCATCATCAGATAGTCGGTGTACACCTTGGCGTTACCTTCATGGAAGTTGCCCGTACCGACACAGGCAATGCTGCCTTTGGTCGACTCTATATAGAGCAGCTTAGAGTGAACCTTAAGTCCCTCCACGCCATATATCACGTTTATGCCTTCCTCCTGCATGCGCTTGCTCCAGCGTATGTTGCTCTCCTCGTCGAAACGGGCAAGAAGCTCAACCACGGCCGTAACCTTCTTGCCGTTGCGTGCGGCGCATATCAGTGCCTTAACCACCTTTGAGTCTTTGGCCAGTCGGTACAATGTGGTCTTTATCGTCTTAACCTCCGGCTTTAGCGCAGCCTCACGCAGCAGGCGGATATACCCGTCGAACGAGTGATACGGCACATGGATGAAGAGGTCCTTGCGGCGTATCTGGTCAAGAATGCTCTCCTGTGCAAGGAATTCAGGCTTCATCACGTGAGCCCACTTCGGATATTTCAGTTCGTCGTGGCCGCAGTCGGGGAATCCCATCAGGTCCTTGTGGTTCTGATAACGGCTGCTGCCCAAAGACACATCGAGCTTGCTCACGTTGAGTTTGCTCATCAGTTTCTTCTTCATCTCCTTGGGCATGCTCTTGTCGTAGATAAGTCTCACGGGCTCGCCGTGCCTGCGGCTGCTCACGCCCTTGGCAATTTTCTCAAGCACGCCGTAGTCGGAGTCGTTGTCCATCTCCATCTCGGCATCCTTTGTAAACTTAAACGAATACGACTCAAATACGGCCGGCTTGAAGCCGATGAATATCAGCGGAAGGCAGTATCTAACTACATCGTCGAGATACATTATATTGTCGAAGCCGTCTGACGACGGCAACTTGATAAAGCGTCCGTTCTCCCTGTCGGGCACCTTTATTATGGCCAGACTGCTCTTCGGGCGCGACGAACCGCTCGTTATGTCGGTCTTTCTGACAAGAAGATAAATACGGTTGTCCTCAAGCTGCCCTATCTCGCCTATCTCCGAATACCATATAGGGTTTGTGTAGCCGTTAAGGCGCTCGTGAAAGAAGTTTGTCAGAAATCTTTTCTGCTCATCGTTCAGCTGCGTCTCGTCAAGCATTCTTATGTTATGCTTCTCCAGGCAGTCGAACACATGGTCTATAGCCGAGGTGTACTCCTGGCTGTAGGCAGAGTTGAGCTTGTTTATCTTCGCCATGGTCTTGCGTATCGTGTCGTGCTGTCTGCGCACTTCCTTATTGTCAGACTCAAGCAGACGGCTGAGCGAAGCCATACGTACACGGAAAAACTCGTCGAGATTGTTAGAATAAATACCCAAAAATGAGAGTCTTTCAAGCAATGGTATGTTTTCCTTCTGAGCCTCCTGAAGTATGCGATGGTTAAAATACATCCAGCTTACATCACGCTCAACATAACGTTTCTCCTTTTTGTTCTTGGCCATAACTCCTACTTCTTTGATTATTGTTTGTCCGTTTTCATGTCCCTGTTGCATGCATCATGGCCGGCACTGCGGCAAATACGGCATACGGCCGGCGCTGCAACAGCAATAACACTTATATTAATTTATTTTGCAAAAATATAACTATTATCCAACATTGCCGCTGTATTACATATTAAAATAATAATAAAATATCGTTACAAAGACGTTTTCCTGCAACAATTTATCTGCATGTCTGCGATATGTCTGCCAAGTTTATGGCATGTACCGGGCAAAAGATATCATCACCAGACAAGACCAAACAACATATAAAAGCTTTCCGTCCATGCATTTTCCTGTTATCTTTACAAAAGGCATACATCTGTACATCCTCCACCATGAAGGCCAATATGACAGCCGCTGCAATACCGTTGCCACCGGGAACTGCACAAAATCATCAAGCAAAACAAACTCATGATACGGCAAGCTGCCATGCCGCTACAATAGCCTTAGCCGAATATGGATCAGCGCGGACAAGCATAACGACAGGACCATTGCGGCATATCTCAAGAAAAGATACGAAAACAGAAGGAGCCGGACGACAGACTTCGGCGACTGATTTGTGATGAACGACCATGTATTTCAGCTGAACACCTGCGCCCAAGACTAAGCCTCCGTTTCACATAAAAAAGTGTGCTTCAGGACAATAAACCATACACCTTACGGCAACAAGCGTACACACATACCGCACACAACGGCAAAAAAGCTCTAAAGAAATTATAATTCTTTAGTGTCAAGACGCGTATTTTGAAAAAAAAATTGTAAGTTTGCATAGACAATAATGCATGCGGCAGACCGAATGAGGCATGGGTCGACAGCAAGCCACAAGGCTTAAGTAAGGCTCTGCACGGTCTGGAAAGAAAACATTTGGCAAGCGTGAATACAAGAAAAACAGTAAACAACATACTCAAAATAGCATTTCCGCTGCTGTTCGGCGGGGCGATACTCTATTGGATGTACCGCGACTTCGACTTCAGAAGCATCGAGAACATACTCATCAACGAGATGAGCTGGACATGGATGCTGCTGTCGTTCCCGTTCGGCATACTTGCCCAGATGTTCCGCGGATGGAGATGGCGACAGACGCTTGAGCCTGTCGGCGAATATCCCAGAAGTTCAACGTCGGTCAACTCGATATTCCTTTCTTATGCAGCAAGCCTCGTAATACCCCGCATCGGAGAGTTCACACGCTGCGGAGTGCTCAAGAGATACGACGGCGTGTCGTTTCCGAAAGCTCTCGGAACCGTTGTTACCGAAAGAGCCATCGACACGCTGCTCATGCTGTTTGTCACCATGCTGACACTGCTGATGCAGATGAGAGTGTTCACGACATTCTTCTCAAAGACCGGCACAAGCATGGATTCTATCATCAACCGGTTCTCAACCACAGGCTATATCGTAACCGCAGCATGCGCCATAGCCGCAATTTTCTTGATCCACATACTGCTAAAAAAGCTCTCAATATATAATAAGGTGAAAGCCACCATGGGCGGAATATGGCAGGGAGTGATATCGCTGAAAAGCGTAAAGAACGTTCCCCTGTTCATATTTTACACTCTTGGGATATGGGTAAGCTATTTTCTGCATTACTACCTGACGTTCTTCTGCTTCGACTTCACGTCGTCGCTGGGCATCCAGTGTGCCCTTGTAACGTTTGTGGTGGGCAGCATTGCAGTGATTGTCCCAACGCCTAACGGAGCCGGTCCGTGGCATTTTGCCGTGAAGACCATGCTCATCCTCTACGGCGTGAGCGACACTAACGCCCTCTACTTTGTGCTGATAGTACACACGGTGCAGACCATGCTGGTCATACTGCTCGGCATATACGGATGGGCAGCGCTGGCATTCACCAAGAAGAGACACGCCGCACATACGGCGGAAACACAGGTTTCGGCAAACATATAACAATAAATATGGACATACCGAAGTGCCGGCATACGGCGCGGAGGGACTGACCTGATAACAATTTAATCTATAATGACTATGAGCGAAATTAAAAATCTCAAACCGGAGTGCATCTGGAGAAACTTTGATGCACTGACACAGGTTCCACGTCCGTCAGGACATCTGGAGAAAGTTCAGCAGTTCTTGCTCGACTTCGCAAAAAACACAGGCGTTGAAGCATTTAAAGACGAGGCTGGCAACATCGTTATGCGTAAGCCCGCCACACCCGGCATGGAAAACCGCAAGACGGTGATTCTGCAGGCACACATGGACATGGTTCCACAAAAAGAAAAGACAAGTACTCATAACTTTGAGACTGACCCGATACAAACTTACATCGACGGCGAATGGGTAAGGGCTAAAGGCACAACTCTCGGAGCCGACGACGGTCTGGGCGTGGCTGCCATCATGGCTGTCATGGAGGCTAAAGACCTGAAGCACGGACCTATCGAGGCACTGATAACAGCCGACGAGGAAACAGGCATGTACGGAGCAAACGGACTGCCAGGAGGCGAACTTGAGGGCGAGATTCTGCTCAACCTCGACACCGAACAGGAAGGCGAGCTCATCATAGGAAGCGCCGGCGGCGTTGACATTACAGCCACTCTCGACTATCAGGAGGCTGAAAGCGACAAGACAGACGCAGCCGTTAAAATAACAATAAAGGGCCTGAAGGGAGGACACTCTGGTCTGGAAATATGCGAAGGCCGCGGCAATGCCAACAAGATGATGGTAAGAATCGTACGCGAGGCTATAGCAGAAGACGAGGCTTGCCTGGCAAGCTGGCACGGCGGAAACATGCGCAACGCCATTCCGCGCGAAGCTGAAGTAGTGCTCACTCTGCCGAAAGAGAACGTTGAAGACCTGAAGGCTATCGTTGCCGAATATAAGGAGACATTCAACAACGAATACAAAGGCATAGAGAGCGACATCGAGGTTGTTGCCGAGGACGTAGCACTGCCCGAAATGATCGTGCCGCAGGAAATTCAGGACAACCTGGTTGACGCCATCTACGCAGCACACAACGGCGTATGGCGCTATATCCCCACAATGCCCGAAATTGTAGAGACATCATCTAACCTTGCAATAGTTGACATCGACGGCGGCAAGGCTGCCATTAAGATTCTTGCCCGCAGTTCAAGCGAGACAATGAAAGAGGATCTGTCAACATCGCTCGAAAGCTGCTTCAACATGGCCGGAATGAAGGTTGAGTTCAGCGGCGCTTACGGCGGATGGGACCCCAACACCGACAGCGAACTGATCAAGGTTATGCGCAACATCTACAAGAACCTGTTCAACGAGGAGCCGACAGTTCAGGTGGTTCATGCCGGACTGGAGTGCAGCATCATCCTGTCTAAATATCCGGGTCTCGACATCTGCTCGTTCGGTCCGACACTGCTGTCGCCCCACACTCCGACAGAGCGTGCTCACTGGCCGTCAACAACCAAGTTCTGGGATCTGCTCGTAAAGACTCTCGAAGAGATTCCGGCTAAATAATTTTAGCTGAAACGATAAAAATTATACAAACCTAATACATGCTGAAGGCGGAAGGCAAAGGGCAAAATGAGCCCCGAACCTTCCGCCTTTTCCGTTGCAGCACCTGGCATAAGAACGCCATAAACACGCCACACGACAAGAAGCGGAAAATCATGCCGGCACGTCAAATTAATGACGATGCACACAGCCGATTTGCAAAAGGCCACAAAACGCACTGCAAAAGGGCATCTTTCAGAGGCTAAAAAGCTGTCTTTCGGAAGACAAAAGGGCACCTTTTGCAAGCACAGCCATAACCGACTGATTTTCAAGAAGATACACAATATCTAAAAATTATACGGCATACATCAACCTGAAACGACGACAACACGCCATAAACTGATGCGCTACAAGATATAAAAAGAGCCACAACGCCTATTGCACCTGTAAATAAAAAATCACGGAAAGCCGTGAAATGCAGGACACAAAGACTTTATATTTTTGCGATATGCAATCGTTAACAAAAAATATAAAGCAATGAAAAACTTTTACCGACTTTCACTATGGTGCATCATGGCATGCACTCTTCCACTGACATTATCATGCAGCAGCGACGAAGAACTGTCGCCCGGCCCTGACCCCGACCCAATTATTCCCGACAACAGCATTGTCAGTCTGTCGGCAGAAGGCCAACAGACCGACGTAACCATACCCACGGCACAGCCCTGGGAGGCAGAATCGTCAGCCGACTGGCTGCAGTTGTCGCAGATGGGAGGCAAAGGCGGCGAGAGCGTAAAGATTATTGCTGCACGCAACATCACCCGACAAGAGCGCATTGGCTACATACGCCTGAGCAACGCGGCCGGCACACGCGCCGCGGCAGACTCAATGCAGATTGTAGTGAAACAGCCGGCAGCAGAGAGCGAGACTACGGGAGTGGTGCTGACATCTGCCTGCTACCGCGACGGCAAAGTGTATGTAAAGATATACAACGGACGCTCGTCTGAAAGCAGCATGCAACAGCTGGGGATAGTGAGCGGCAGCAGTTTCAGCTTCACTGATCCCGACGCCACCTATCCCGAAAAGGAACCTATCGTGTATATAAAGAAAGGTCAGGAATATGAGGCATGCCCTTATGTCATCCTGAACGCCGACGGCGAGGCCAAAGGCAAATTCTCTATTGCAGGCGAGGCCTCTGTAAACACGCTGCGCGTAAAGCAGAACATCGTCTACAAAGAACTTGGCAAGCTGGGCAACAGCGGCTCTGCCACCACCCACTTCACCGACGGCACCACTATATACATGGGCGGAGGCATAGTGGAAAAGACCAACCTGGGATATGAACAGACCGTGACGACCAACGAGCTGCGCTCATACGACACGGCGACAGGCGCCGAAAAAACATACGCCGACATGCCCGTCAGCGGTCAGGGCGCATGCTGGAACGGCACACCCGTTATCATAGGCGACGGTGGAATATATTATCTCGCATCAGGAAAATGGAACCTTGCCGCCACGCACAACGGAGAAGTAAAGGCCGCCAGCATTAACGACAACATTATCTATGCCGTAACCGACACCCACATCTGCGCATACATACTTGACAAAGACAGCAACGGCAACATAACAGCCACGGCAGACGGCAAAACAGCACACGGCACGACATTCGGCGAAAGCACGCGCACCACATCTGACGGCAGGGGCAACACATGGCTGCTGGACAACAGACGGCACACGGCATACATGATAGACGGCAACAAACTGACGGCGCAACTCTGTGCCCCAGCCGACTCGCTCGCCTCCAACTTCAGTTTCATCGGCGTTGCCGGCGGCTATATCTATGCCTTGAGCGACGGCTCAGTAGTGCGCTACGAGACAGGCAGCAGCAACCCGCAACCGCTTAAGATGCTCGGCACATTCAGCTGGACAGGCGAAACAGAATGTGTAAACGGAGTGTTGTATAACTTCGGCGGACTGACCAACTTCCGCGGCACGTACACCGCATCGAAGCAACTGAACCGCTTCTCGCCATCCGACTATGCGCCGATATCCGTCTCGATATTGCCCGAATAGACCGACACTACACATACAGTCAACACAAAATGACAGCTCAGCCCCAATTGGTCATCAGTATTCGGCAGAATCAATGTTATCTATTGAGCCTATTATCGTCTGAATTTTAGCTGAAATGACGGCCAAATAAACAAAACATCAGACGGCATGACGACAATATAAAAGAACAAGACAGAGAAAGCATCAGACTGCTAATAGGATTAAGACACATGCTGCGGAATGACCGATTGGGGCCTCAAGGCTCTATACGCCGACAAAAAGGCTATAGAGCCTTGGTTTAATTTACATAAGCACAACTAACACGACAAAAACCGAACAAAGAAACGCAACAAGCCATTGTAACACAATTTAAATACAAAATTAAAATTCATTTCATTCATTTTTATTTTGAGATTAGCCCAACTTGCAGTATCTTTGCACCGCAAAACAGAAATTTTAATTTATTCATGGACGATTATTACGCGGAAAATATGAACTTGTAGGCGCGGAGGTTTGCTCATTGATGCTGACCGCCGTGCAGTCATAACCGTTTCGGAGGATTAGCAAATGAGAACATATTGGAACACAACCAAAGGCCTTAGGCAGATTGGCGAGTGGGAGCCTAACTGCTGGATACAAGTGACATGCCCGACGGAAGAAGACCAGCGTCTTCTTGAAAATGAATTTAAGATTCCCGATTATTTCCTTTCTGACATCAGCGATAATGATGAGCGTGCCCGTTATGAATACGATGACGGATGGATGCTCATAATCCTGCGTATACCTTTTGTAAAGGAAATAAGGTCGAGAACGCCCTACACCACCGTGCCGCTCGGCATAATACACAAGCGCGACGTAACCATCACGGTGTGCTTTCACGAAACAAACATGATGATAGACTTCGTGAGCTATCAGCAGAAGCGCGGCGAGGGCTTCACCGACTACGTCGACATGATTTTCCGCCTGTTCCTCTCTTCGGCCGTATGGTATCTGAAACGGCTGAAGCAGATAAACAGCCTGATTGAAAAATCAAAGCGCAACCTTGACAAGGAAGTGAACAACGAGTCGCTCATAGGCCTGTCAAGACTGCAAGACTCGCTGACCTACTTCATCACATCCATCCGCGGCAACGAGAACCTTCTGGCAAAGCTGAAGTTCAAGCTGCAGGTGGACGAACTCGACGCCGACCTGATTGAGGACGTAAACATCGAGATGAGCCAGGCGCGCGAAACCACAAACATATACTCTGACATTCTCGAATCTACCATGGACACATATTCGAGTATCATCAACAACAACATGAACACCGTGATACGTACGCTCACCTCAGTGTCGATTATCCTGATGTTCCCCACGCTCATAGCCAGCCTGCTCGGAATGAACCTCATAAACGGCATGGAACAATGGAAATACGGCTTCGTGATAGCCATAATAGTATCCGTGCTCATTTCAGGCATATCATGGTGGATTTTCCGCCACAAAAGGCTCATTTAACCCAAGAAAAACGTTTTTTTCCAAATTTATTAGGTATTTACAATATTTTTAATTAAGTTTGCACACCTAAGGTTTTACCTGAAAATCAATTCATGAACGAATAAAAAGTTATATGATGGACTCTCAAGAAAAGACACTCAGCCAAGAGAACACTGAGAAAATGAATGTTGAACTAACCGATAACAACATGCAAGAAAACTGCGCTGCCAATGAAAACAACGCAGAAGTGACAACCGACACCACCGAAACAGGAGAATTTGTCTCAGAAAGTTCTGAAGCTGCCGCACTGAAAAAAGTATATAAAAGCAAAAGCGAAATAATAGAAAGGGTGAAAGAAATCGCACACAGCGACGAGCATCCTCAGAAAGGCGAAATAGATTACCTCAAAACAATCTTTTACAAACTTCACTTTGCCGAAAGAGAAGCTGACATGAAAGCATATCTTGAGGGAGGCGGCGACCCGGCAAACTACAAAGTGCTTCCTGACGAAGACGAAGAGGTGTTTAAGGCTGAGATGGGCGTAATAAAGGAAAAACGCGCCAAACTGTTCCTTGAGCAGGAAAAAGAAAAGCAGGAAAACCTGAAGAAAAAGCTCGACATCATCGAGAAGATCAAAGCTATGGTTACTTCGCCCGAAGAAGCCAACAAATCATATCAGGACTTCAAGAAGCTGCAGCAGGAGTGGAAAGAGATCAAGCTCGTGCCGGCAGAAAAGGCGAACGAGCTGTGGCGCAACTATCAGCTCTACGTTGAGCAGTATTACGACCTGCTGAAACTAAACAGCGAGGCACGCGAATACGACTTCAAGAAGAATCTTGAAATAAAGACAAAGATATGCGAGGCTGCCGAAAAGCTCGGCACAGAGGAAGACGTGATAAGCGCATTCCACCAGCTGCAGAAGCTGCATCAGGAGTTCCGTGAGACCGGCCCTGTTGCAAAGGAACTGCGCGAGGAAGTGTGGGCACGCTTCAAGGCAGCATCTACTATAATTAACAAGCGCCATCAGCAGCACTTCGAATCGCTGCGCGCAAAAGAGGAAGACAACCTCACAAAGAAGACCGCGCTGTGCGAGAAAATTGAAGAAATAGCCAAGGAAGAAATAAAGACCGCAGGCGAATGGGAGAAGAAGACCAAGGACATCATCGCCATACAGGCTGAATGGAAGACCATAGGCTTCGCTCCACAGAAGATGAACGTAAAGATCTTTGAGCGTTTCCGCGCTGCCTGCGACGACTTCTTCAGCAAGAAAGCTGAATTCTTCAAGAACATGAAACAGCAGTTTGCTGAGAATGCCGACAAGAAGAGAGCACTCATCGAGCAGGCAAAGGCTCTGCAGGACAGCACCGAATGGAAGTCGACAAGCGACAAGCTGATAGCCCTGCAGAAGGAATGGAAGACCATAGGAATGGTGCCTAAGAAACTTGGCGACAAGCTGTGGAACGAGTTCCTCACTGCATGCAACCACTTCTTTGAGGCACGCAACAGCGCCAACGCCGGCACACGCAACGAGGAGCGCACCAACCTCGAGAAGAAACGCGGCATAATAGAACAGCTGAAAGCACTGGCTGAGAATGCCGGAGACAACATACAGGACAAAGTGCGCGAGCTTATCGACGAATACAACGCTATAGGCCACGTTCCGTTTAAGGAGAAAGACAAGCTCTATAAAGAGTATCACGACATACTGGACAAGCTTTACAAAGAGCTTAACATATCAACAGCACGCCGCCGTCTCGACAAGTTCAAGAACAACCTGAAGAACGTTGCAGAGAAGGGCGCTGACGCTCTCGACAACGAACGCGCACGCCTGATGCGCCGCTATGAGGCAATCAAGCAGGAAGTTCAGACCTACGAGAACAACCTCGGATTCCTTAACGCTTCGAGCAAGAAGGGCAACAGCCTCATCGACGAAATGAACAGAAAGGTTCAGAAGCTTAAGGACGACATGAACCTTGTACGCGAAAAGATTAAGGCCATCGACGCCGAGAACAAAGACGAAGACTGATTTTCGGCAAGACGGTCAGAACAATAAACATAGATAAGTAAATTGAAAATTAAAATTATCTGCATACTCACGCTATTGCTTGGCGTCACCGCCCTAAAGGCGCAGACGCAAAAGCAATGGCGTGATTCTTTATCTGTAATAAACAGCCAGCTTTATCTTCATCCCGACTCTACGGACCTGTTGCTGCAGAAAGCTGCTGTCAACCTTCAGCTGCTTGAATGGGAAGACGCAGCCGAGACATGCAACGCTATTCTGAAAAAGGATACGGTGAACCTTTCGGCACTTTACTTCAGAGCTTACGCCAACAACAACATGCGCAGGTATGAACTGGCAAGAAACGACTATGAGGACTTTCTGAGAATGTCACCGCGCAACATGCAGGCACGACTCGGACTGGCATACACATACATTCAGCTGAAACGCAACGCACAGGCCATGGACGAGTTCAACAATCTTGTTGAAATGTTCCCAGACAGCAGCATCGTCTATGCCGCAAGAGCCGAACTCGAGAAAGAGATGCGCTCATACGAAACGGCACTGTATGACTACAACGAGGCGCTGAAACGCGAGCCCGACAACCAAGACTACATCATTTCAAAGGCAGAAGTGCTCATCAGTATGGACAGGAAGCGAGAGGCAAAAGCCCTGCTCGACCAGCTCGTAAGAAGCGGAGTTGCACGCGGAGCGCTGAAGGATCTGTACGCTAAATGCAAATAACCCGTTTATTGCAGCACAATGACATCAAAGTTTTTTCAGCTTCTGCGGTTTTCTATTGACGAATCACAACCGGCTCCCGAAGGCATAACTGCCGCCGACTGGCCGATACTGTTCCGCATGGCCAAGGAACAAAACCTTCAGGGCGTAATCTTCCATGGCATTAACCGCCTGCCAAAAGAATGTCTGCCCGAAAAGGAGATGACCATGAGATGGTTTGCCCTAAGCCGCCAGATAGCCAAACTCAACACAAAGGTAAACGTCAACGCAGCTAAAGTTTCTGAAACATTCAGACGCAAAGGACTCCGCACCTGCCTGCTTAAAGGACAGGGAAACGCCCTGCTCTACCCCGACCCGCACATGCGCACGCCGGGCGACATAGACATATGGGCAGAGGGAGGATACAGGAAGGTGATGAAGACCGTAGGCTATATGGCTCCGGGATGCAAGCGATGCTATCACCACACAGACTTTCCCGACTATGGCGGAACTACCGTTGAACTGCACTACCGCCCTCAGTTTATGAACAATCTGATAAGCAACGCCAGACTGCAGGACTATTTCAGCAAGAACGCCGGCGAGCAGTTTGCAAACATTGTGCAGCTGCCCGACGGAGCCGGTAGCATAGCCGTGCCCACTGCAGCATTCAACCGCATATATCAGATGGCACACATCTCAAACCACTTTTTTCATGAGGGCATAGGCCTAAAGCAGCTCTTAGACTATTACTACGTGCTGCGCCAGGGATTCACGGCAGCAGAACAGGAGGCAGACACACGCACACTGAAGCGCTGCGGACTTTATAAGATGGCCACGGCGGTGATGTATGTGATGCAGAAGGTGTTCTGTCTCGACGACAAATATCTCATAGTCAAGGCAGACGAGCGGCTCGGCAGATTTCTGCTCAACGAGATTATGCTCTCGGGCAACTTCGGCTTCTACGACAAACGCATAGACAAATACCGCGGAAGTCAACTGAAAAAGAACATACAGAGACTTGTGCGCGACGCACGCTTCATGCTCATCTTCCCCGGCGAGAGCCTATGGGAGCCCGTGTTCAGGCTCTATCATTTCTTTTGGAGAATGGCTGCCAGATATTAGACAACGCCGCCACGGATATGCACCAACAGCTGCACGGCGCGCCAACATGTAAAAAAACAAATCTTCGAAGTAAATGTAACATGATGCAAAAGGCATCATTCTGCACGCCGAAAGGCCACATATTGAGATGCAAAAGGCGGTCTTTTACGCTATAATATGCCGCCTTTTACAACACACACAACTAAAAAGTTTTTTACAGAAACTCATCACTCGTCACATCACGATGTAGAAAGCTGAATATCAGGCAATTACACTGTGATGAGTTGATTTGCCAACTCGTCACGCCCTCATGGTCTGTCCCCATACGTGATGAGTTCAGACTGCAACTCATCACGCGGTATTCTTCTGAAAATCAGCCACATACGCACGAACGTGACGAGTGATGAGTTTCTGTTATAACAATTTTACTGACACAAACCGCAAATAATTGGTTCTTCCGCAATTTAGTTGAAATAATCTCTTTGCGTTATATTATAAATGTTATCACCGATGACAATTTGAACAATGACAATTAGAAAGAATCAATTAGTCAAATATAATTAGTCTTGATATCAAGGCTGTACAAAATGCCGTATTATACGACATTTCTAATGGTATCCGTTGAAGAGTTCGTAAATAAGCTGAAAGTTGTAAAAAGGATGATGTACGGGAAGGCCTCTCTAAACCTCCTAAGAAAATAAGATGGCGTTTAGTGAACTTGGCTTCAACTAAATTGCGGAAGAACCAAATAATTTTGCATCTATATCCATATTGTTTAGCGAGTATGAACAGAAACTTAGACTGTAAATATTTAATGGTAATTTCAGAGCAACAGATTTTTACTGCCGGCAACCAATATAACTTTACAAATGTGACCCGAAAAAATTTTCAGTGCCAATATTATCCGGCCACAAACTCGCCCGACAAGACACCTTACAGTTGTTACATAAAAAAGATGCAACCCTTAGGCTGCATCTTTTTGTTGGGATACCCGGACTCGAACCAGGAATGACAGGACCAGAATCTGTAGTGTTACCATTACACCATATCCCAATTTTATGTCTGCAATCGTTTTGTTTCCTGATTGCGATTGCAAAGGTACGCATTTTTTTTTAACTGACAACATTTTTACCGACTTTTTTCTAAAAAATCTCAAAATAATACGTTTTTTTACCCGAATTACGATAAATCAGTGTACCTTTGCATAAAATAAAATACATTTTTAGGGGTAAAAACAGAATGAAAATTCTTTTTCCTCAGAGATAAAAAATTCAGAAAATAAATAACACCTTATTTTATTAATGGAACAAACAAAAAATTTAGTTGAGACAATAACTAAAGGTATTCAAGAGAAGAAAGGGTCAAACATTAACATAATCGACCTGAGCGGCATTGAAGGCACAATTTGTCATTATTTTATAATATGTCAGGGCAATTCGCCTTCGCAGGTAGAGGCAATAACAGACTCTGTTGAAGAATTTGCCCGGGTTCACGCCGGAGAAAAGCCAGTTCACGTTGTAGGACTCAACAATGCACAGTGGGTGGCAATGGACTATACAGACGTAATGGTTCATATCTTCCTGCCCGAAGTGCGCGAATATTACAATCTGGAAAATCTTTGGGAAGACGCAAAACAGACCCGGATACCTGATTTAGACTGATTGGATTTACCCAAGAAATTTTCAAAAACATATTTAAGTTAGTTTAGACGAACAAATTAACAGAAACAACATGGAGCAAGATAAAAACAACAAGATGCCCAAATTCAGCATGAGCTGGATTTACATGCTTGTGATAATCGGCCTCATAAGCGTCTACCTCATGGGAGGCGACTCTATCGGCGGAAGCGCAAGCAAGAAGGTGTCTTACGATGAGTTCAGGGCATACGTCACAAAAGGCTATGCCTCGGAGATTGTGCTCAACAAGGACGAAAGCACCTTGAAGATGTATGTTAAGGCCGAGCACATACGCGACGTGTTTAAGGCTGGAACGAAAGAAGTGGGCAAGACTCCTTTTGTAACCAGCGAGTTCGGAAGCGCCGACAAGGTTGAAAGCTTTGTCGATGCGGAGCGTCAGGCCGGCAAGTTTAAGGGCAACCTTAACTACGAGAACAAGAAAGGGAGCGACCTGCTCACCATTCTTTTCAACATTGCACCTATTTTATTCTTTGTGTTCATCTGGCTGTTCTTCATGCGCCGCATGGGCGGAGGCGGAGGCAACGCCGGAGGCGTGTTCAACGTGGGCAAGAGCAAGGCAAAGATGTATGAAAAAGGAGCCGAGATTAACATCACATTTAAAGATGTTGCCGGACAGGCCGGTGCCAAGCAGGAGGTGCAGGAGATTGTTGAGTTTCTGAAGAATCCAAAGAAATATACCGACCTTGGAGGTAAGATTCCTAAGGGCGCACTGCTCGTAGGTCCTCCGGGAACCGGTAAGACTCTTTTGGCAAAGGCTGTTGCAGGCGAGGCCGGAGTTCCGTTCTTCTCTATGAGCGGTTCTGACTTCGTTGAAATGTTCGTGGGTGTCGGCGCAAGCCGCGTGCGCGACCTGTTCCGCCAGGCAAAAGAGAAATCGCCATGTATCATATTTATCGACGAGATTGATGCCGTGGGACGTGCAAGAAGCAAGAATCCGGCAATGGGAGGAAACGATGAGCGCGAAAACACGCTCAACGCCCTGCTGACAGAGATGGACGGATTCGGCACCAACAGCGGCGTAATCATCCTTGCAGCCACCAACCGTGCCGACATGCTCGACTCAGCACTGCTGCGTGCCGGACGTTTCGACCGTCAGATCAATGTGGACCTGCCTGACCTCAATGAGCGTAAGGAGATATTCAAGGTTCACCTAAGACCTGTAAAGACCGACCCGTCTGTGGAGATTGACATGCTTGCACGCCAGACTCCTGGATTCTCTGGTGCCGACATAGCCAACGTATGTAATGAAGCTGCGCTGATAGCAGCCCGCCACGACAAGAAGTTTGTAGGCAAACAGGACTTCCTCGATGCCGTAGACCGTATTATCGGCGGTCTGGAGAAGAAGACCAAGGTTATGACCCAGGGCGAGCGCCGCACCATCGCACTCCACGAGGCAGGACATGCCACGATATCATGGTTCCTCGAGCACGCCAACCCGCTGGTAAAGGTGTCTATCGTTCCGCGCGGAAGAGCGCTCGGTGCAGCATGGTATATGCCTGAGGAAAGACAGATAACGACAAAGGAGGAGATGCTCGACGAGATGTGCGCCACACTGGGCGGACGTGCTGCCGAAGAGCTGTTCACAGGACACATATCAACAGGAGCCATGAACGACCTTGAACGCGTTACAAAGAGTGCTTACGGCATGATAGCTTACGCAGGTATGAGCGACAAGCTGCCCAACATCTGCTACTATAACAACAACGAGTATAACTTCCAGCGTCCTTACTCAGAGACAACCGCCAAGATAATGGACGACGAGGTGCTGAAGATGATCAACGAGCAATACGACCGCGCGAAGAAGATCCTTACAGAGCATAAGGATGGCCACAACAAGCTGGCCGAGATGCTGCTTGAGCGCGAGGTGATATTTGCAGAAGACGTTGAGACAATATTCGGCAAGCGTCCGTGGGTTAGCCGCTCTGAAGAGATTATGGAGGAAGAGGGAAAAGACTCTAAGGCTGAAGGCGAAAGCGACAAGGCTCTGCCCGAAAGCAGCGAGACTGACAACAACGCCGTAAATCAGGAACCGGCATCTGAAAGCAATGCTGAAACCGGCATTTCTGACGGCAATGACAATTCTCAAGAAACAAAATAGATGAGATATGAGTGACAAGATGAAGAACCTTATTGTAAGAAGCATCACGGGCGTGTTCTTTGTGGCAGCCATCGTGGTATGCTTCATGAGACCCATCGCCATGGAGTTTCTGTTTGCTCTCGTAACAGGACTGACGATATGGGAATACTGCGGACAGGTGAACGAAGTAAAGGGCGTACAGGTAAACCGCTTTATAAGCACTGTTGCCGGTGTATATTTCTTTCTTGCCGTAGGAGGCTTCTGCAGCGGAATGATTCAGAGCGGTGCCGTGTTCATACCATATCTGCTTACAATAGTATATCTCTTCATCAGCGAGCTTTACATGAAGACAGAGAACGCGATAAACGACTGGGCCTACACCATGCTCGGACAGATGTACATCGCCCTGCCCTTCTCTACCATCAACGTGCTCGCATTCAATGCCACTCCCGACGGCAATGTGGCCTACAACTATATGATACCGCTCTGCGTGTTCATATTCCTTTGGGCAAACGACACGGGCGCCTACTGCAGCGGCTCGCTCTTCGGCAAGCATAAGCTGTTTCCGCGCGTATCGCCCGGCAAGAGCTGGGAAGGCTCTATTGGCGGCGCCATCATCGTTCTGCTCGTGGCATGGCTGATAGGATATCTCGATGCACAGAACGGCAACACATCAGGACTTACCATACCGCAGTGGTTGGGCCTTGGTCTTGTTGTAGTTGTATTCGGCACATGGGGCGACCTTGTTGAGTCGCTATTCAAGCGTACCCTTGGCGTAAAGGACAGCGGCAACATTCTGCCCGGTCACGGCGGAATGCTCGACCGTTTCGACTCTTCACTCATGGCCATGCCTGCTGCTGTTATATATCTTTACTCGCTGACGCTGTTCTGATTAGCAGACTAATCAGTTGCAATATAAACATAAACCGGCGTCATGCTTTCATCTGACATGGAAGGATGACGCCGGTTTTAATTTGAAAAACACATATTAATGCTCACAACTGCATTCCATAAAATGCTGAATGCGACAGACTCTCCATACAAAACATCTGTAAGAAAAGTAACATCTACAAACAACAAGAACATACAAGCCATGAAAAACAAAGTAAACAGAGAAAAGACATTTACAGTTATAACAATTTTGTGCGCAGTAATAATCATCGGAGCAATAGGTCTATGCCTTTATACGGCAATCGGACATCCTGAAGATACTGTTTATTATGCAGTAGTAATCGCCATAATGGCATTTACGATTCTCTATGTCTACCTCATTTCGCCAAAGTCAATAGAGCTTAACGACACTTCGCTCATAATGCACAAAGTTGTAGGAAAAATAATAATACCACTCGAAGACATCAAGGAAATAAGACCATACGACCAAAGCGGACTTCGCCTGTTCGGAAGTGGCGGTCTGTTTGGAAGCATTGGCCTGTTCACCAATAATGACATAGGCAGACACTACGAATATGTAGGCGACTTCTCCGAGGCATTTCTCGTAGTATTAAATTCCGGCAAGAAATATGTTTTCAGCTGCGAAAACAGCGACAAGGTTATAGAACAGGTACGCAGCAATATCCGGAACTGAAAAGATGTGAATGAAATTTATCCGCAAACAAAAATATTGGACAGCATTATAAAGACGGCATTTATATAAGATTCGTTATCATCCCATATAGACTTTTACAGATTTCACACAAATAAGCTCTTTATTTACGCCCATAATACATAAAGTCCTTTCCGTATGCCTCATAAAAGCATTTAGAAAGGACTTTATGTTTACCCAAAATCAGCCATTAGACCGCACATCGCTTTATCCATTTTGTGCATTCATGCTTTCAGACTGAATCCTAATAAACAGATTCGGGTTTATTGAATTCCGTGATGCAGCCGCATTAGTCAGTCGTCATCAACGCCATCAGAGAGAGTATTTTGTTACGGCACAGGCATTACGGTCAATAACTGTCCATTATATCAGAATCGGCTCTTTATGTCGCTGTTGCTGTAGGTCTTTCTCTTGCTGCGTATCTCCTTGCCGAAACTATACGAGAAGCCCAAGGTTACAGACAAAGGCGAATAGTCGTTGTTGAAATGCATGCTCATTCCGTTGTTTGAAATACTTACACCCTTAACATTTCCTGCAAACAAGTTGCTGACTCCCAACTTCATATTAAGGCGTCCCTTAAGGCACGAATAAGCAATACCGCAACTCATTGAGAATCTGCTATCAATAGTTTGAACCACATTTTTGTCTTTCCCCGAATAAGTGGCGGTAACATATCCTGTAAGATTACGGCGTCTGTCGAAAATAAACCTCAAGTCGCCCATGGCAAAAGCCTTGAGAATATGCTCGTTGCTCAAGCTATAACGGCTGTCGGCAGTGGTTTTACAATAAAACAACTCGCCAAAGATATAAGCCCTCAACCATGACAGCTTTGTGAAATAGAGGCTAAGGTCCACTCCGCAGCCTTCCTTGTCGTAAGCATTCTGCCATTGCGTGTTCGAAGAGCCGTCGGCAGCATTCATCTGTGTAACCTGTCCTATACAGTCAAACTCCTTTGCTGCCCTCAGCTCCAGACCGAGTTCAAGTCCGCTGCAAAGCACTATGTTGTTGGAAAGTCTTACTCCATACCAGTAGTTTGGCTTTATTGTAGGGTTGCCCTGGGCTGTTGAGTTGGCACTCAGATAAGCCGTAAACGGATTGACCACCTGTATGCCGGGACGTCTTATTCCGCTGAAAACGCTGACGCCAAAGGTTGACCCGTTGCCCGACCTGTACATCACATTCACAGTCGGAAACAGTCTGCCGTAGTTGTCTGTTGCCAATGTCCCGTTGCCGTTTTCCGACTTTGTATGCGTAAGTTCATATCTTCCGCCGAGCACCATGTCGAAGTGTCCCAATGACTTGTTGAGCGACAGATATCCGGCATAGATGTCTTCCGAATATGTAAAGTCGTCATTTTGCACGGGAAGTGTGGAATAGTCATATAGCGAGGAGTTTCTCGTCTCTGTGAGAGACGTCTTTATTCCTGCATAAAGCTTGATGCTCCACGGCAACAGAGTTGAATAGTCGAGCGCAAAGCTCAGTCCCTTAAGATGCGCGCCCACCTGATTGCGAAGATAGTCAACGCTGTCCGTCTGCACGCTGTTTTCATAATAGTAAGAGTTGAAACTGTAGTCACGGTCGTTATCAAACTTAAAAAGGTCCATTATGAAAGATATCCTGTTGGTGCTGCTCCAGTTTCTGTCGATATAAAAGTTAAGGTTCATGTTTCGCCCGTCACGCAGTTCAAGCGACGGCGAGCGGCTCTCCTCTGTCATCACCCCGGCCATGTCGTATGTGTTCTCAAAGGTCGTGCTTGGATAATTTCTGTATGTATCTATATAATAAGCCTCAATGCCTACTGTTGAAAGCGAATCAATCATAAAGTCTAACGAGCCGGAAATGTTATAGTTGTTGTTTCGCCAGCCCATGTCCGTATGGCTCTTTCGCGTCATGTCTGTAAAATATTTCACATTGCTTTCAGTATATGCAACGCTGCCGTAATTCCAGCTTGCATTGAGCGATGCCGTAACGCGCTTTCTCTGATAATTAAGGTTCATGCGGGCTGCGTTGCTCCACTTGTCGGCATAGGTTACATCGTCGCCAACTTCGCCGCCTATATAGTCGGCACCTCTTTCTGTTATTATGTTTATGATGCCGAAATCGCTTCCTGCATCATACTTTGCGCCTGGCGATGTTATCACCTCTATCTTTGTCACATTTGACGCCCTGTGCGACTTCAGTATATTGATCAGCTCACCCTCAGGGATGGTTTTCATACGTCCGTTGAACATAACCCTTACGCCGTCACGTCCCGGTATTTTGATATCGTTGTCCGTAACCAATATACCAGGCACATTGCTCAGCAGGTCAAGCAGGTCAGTTTTGCCCTTGCGCAGCCTTATTGCGTCTACTATAAATTTGTCGGCTTCGCGCTTTATCAATTTCTCGCTCACCACTACTTCCTGAAGATCTATCTCGTCAGACACAAGTGAATCAGACTTATTTACGTTTTGAGCAAACGTATTTAAAGCAGAAAACATTGAAAAGACAAATATCAACTTTATATTTTTCATAGGCTAAGCATAGTTTTATTTCAAAATATATTCAGATATATTCCTTGGAGCCTTTGCACGTCTTAAACCAATAGTAATCACAATGCTCCTCTCCGTATACCTTACAATGTATTGGTGTATCAGCTATTTTTACATCAATCAGATGTGCCTTAATTTCAGCATGCTCCATCCGGGCAACATTATTCTTAGCGCCCATATTCAGCTGCCATTTTCAAGGGCACGTCATTTCACAAATTTAATATATCATTATCATAATTTATGACATCGCAAAATAAAAAAAAAAAAAAAATGAAACCAGCAAACTATTTCGCAAAATATTCTAAATTTATTCCTTTTTCTAAAGCGATTGTATAAATTCGTCCCACATCTTTGGCTCAGCATCCTTGCCGAAAGCCTTCTTATACAAACGTTTACGCGCTGATGACACCGAATTGCGTTCTTTGTTAGTCAGTATTGATATATCAGCCGGCCTTACTCCTATTTTCAGCAACAGACACAGACGATATTCATATTCGCTTATCTTGCATAATTCTGTCAAACGATCCTTAAAACCTGCATAATGTCTGTTGACTTCGGCATCTAGCATCAGCCAATAGTCTTTAGGTATTTTTTTATCACACCTCTCGCAGGTGTTATCGTTCAAGACAGCCCTTATCTTTCTAAATATGTCAGAATTAGTGAGTTTGCTTTGTGACAACTCTCTGTTTGCAGTCTGCATATTGGCTATTCTGTTCTGATTCTCAAGCTGTTCCCTGCTGGCCTTCAGCTCGGCTGCAAGACTTTCGTTACAGTCTACGACTCTGGCAAGACGGACATTCAGACTTTCTATCTTACGCTTGTTTTCATCAACAAAAGCACTGCTTTGCTCATACTTTTCTTTCAGATACTTTGTCTCATTCTCATATTTTATCCGCTCAGACATACGCTTTTTCTTTAGATGAGATATAAAAGCAAAAAAGGCAAAAATCAACGAAATGCACATAAAAACAAATATATAAACAATATGCCTATTTTCAGCCAATTCGTATTTTAACCTGATATTTTCTTTCTCCTTTTCTGTATAATTATAAACTGCATCAATTCTTGCAACATCTTTTGTCTTTATAATATTTCGGACAGAATCTGAATATGTTTCATATTTGTCAAAGAAATATGCCGCCTTAATCAAATCATTTTTTCGTAAATAATAATGTCCAAGCCATTTTGAAGCCCCATATTTGGCATAAACATTATCTAAATCATAAACCTTTTCATACAGATTCACAGCTTCATCTGTTCTGCCGACCTTATCATATATCTTCGCAACAATAACCAAAACAGCCCTAGCATTTATCCTGTTAACACGGCTCAACGCACAGTTAGCATACATCAACGCCTTACCATATTCACTTTGCTTATAATAATGCTTCGCTATCTGAGCAAGGATATCGGTTTCAAGCAAACTGTCATTTGCTTCCTTAGACAAGTTCAAGGCCTGTTCAAAACATTCTGCTGCCTGACTTTCATTTTTAACACGCTGATAACAATACGCCATACCGCACAATGAATATGCCTGACTTTTTTTGTTCTCTATTTTTTTATTATACAAATAAGAATGTCTGAACGCCTTCAATCCTTTATAATACAATCCTTGATAAAGAAAGATATATCCCATCTGCGAATAAGCCTTATATCTCAACGGACTAGCCGTGTCAGCCAATTCTATCGTTTTCTGAAAATATGGTAAGGCACGCGTGTCATCGTTCATGTCGTTATACACACGTCCAGCATAATAATATGCCATAGGCAGGAGCCGTTTGTCGCCCTCGTTTTCATAATAATCAAGGAGACGGAGCATCAACGTATCGGTTGTATGGGCAACATAAAGCTTGTCTTCTGTCTTAATGCGCAACAGGTCGTAATAGTTCCGGTCTGCCTTGTCGGCAGCGTTTATCTTCGGTCTTATACTGTCAAGCATAGCCAAAGCACGGCGCGGTGACACATCGGCCACACTGTCTATTGTCGACAATGCCTTGCTGTGAGACGAACGCTCAACGTCACAGCCGGCTGATATAAGCACGCATAGCACTATTATTATACAGTTAAATATATTCATGAGTTTTAGATGATATCATTCATTACTTATAAAAACAAAAGATTCTGCCGATATTTCTTGCACTGATGCTTTTTGAGGAGAAGCCACTCCCAAACCTATAGCCAAAGCTAAAATCAAAAATAATTTCTTCATTTTCTTTTGTTTTTTTATTAATTACTATTTAAAGTCCGGACTATTTCTTTTTTATAAACTAAATTCAATCCTCACCATACATTCACGCGGCCTCAGCTTTGTAACGGTGTACATCTGCTGAGTGTCGGTTATCTGGCGGCGTTCATATTCATCCTTTCCCAAAATATTGCTGCATGTCAGGCTCACTTCATAACGTTTGGTGCGATAAGAGACTGACAAGTCGGCAAAATAGGTGAACGAAACGGCCTTATCGTTGCCGTGGTATATCTCGTTGCTTAACTCTATGTTAAAGCGTCCGGGCATGAAGTAGCACTTCAGACTGTGACTGAATGAGCTTAACGACGACGGCAACGAAGCGCCCGAACGGCACTCCTGTCTGACATAGCTGAACTGACTCTGCTCTTCGACAGAGAACCAGCTGCAAGGCTGGAGCGAGACTGTTGCCTTGGCTCCGGCCATATGCGTCTGAAACGGCGTAAGCACATTCTGCAAGAGCATGTTATAATCACTCCACTGCCATCGCCCCGACAGCGTAGTAATCAGATGAGCCACGTTCCAGCTTTCGCTTACACGGCAGTTTAATCCGTGCATAACGCTGTTTGATGTAAGGTCTGTGGCCCGCGACTCATACACATTGCCGTCCACATTCATTGAGTAAAGTCGCTGATTGCGCATATTGGTAAAGACATACCCGACAGTGGCAAACAGGCCTTTTATAACATTCTTATATTCTATATTGGCGCTTGCCGTGTGCATCAATGTGTTGCTGAGCTTGCCCAGTCCTTCTGTCTTCGTGATGTAATCGGTGAACACAGGTATGTCGAGCATTGACAAAAAGCCTTCGGGCTTCCACGAGCAGTTATACGTTGCCGTTATGCCGAAATCGGAAACGGGCATAGCCCTGAAAAACAGATTAGGCTCAAATGTAATGTTGTCCTTATGCTGTATGCCATACGTCCGGCTTGTCCAGTAAACAGGCGCCGATGCAACAAGATTAATAATGGCGGTCTTATACGACAGCGACGGTTTCAGGAAAGTGCGCCATTCGGTGTACTTCCTTACGGCATCCACGTCCTGCCGGCTTACGCCTATATGCTGCGCCTTCATGTCTGTACCTATATTATAATTAAGATAAAACGCACCAAGCTTTTGTCCGAAATAGGCGTTACATCCGGCAAGGACGCTGCGCTGGCGAAGGCGCTGCATGGTTGAGTCGGCAAGCAGCAGACTGCCCGGCAGCCAGTTGAGTGAAAGGTAAGCGTTGACAGAAAACGAATAGCGACGGGTGATGTTGCGCACAAACGACAGTTTGTCCGTGATGTAGCCCTGACGCGGCTTAACCATCTCTCTTGTCTCAACGCCGTTCAATACCGACAAACCGCAGCTGCGGTCGAAGTCAACATATCCCCTGGCATCGTTTGTAAGATACTGTCTTTCGGTATTCTGCCTGTAAAGCACCTCAGCCGACAAGGCGTCGTGACGGCTCTCAGCCGATACGTCCTGCACAATGGCAGCACCGCCTGCCGCCGTATATACCGTGGTGGATGTCTGTCGCTGTTCAGTCATGTCGGTCATGCCGTCGAGCTGTATCCTCAAGTCATTGCCGCCATGCGTCTTCAGCAGCCAGTTAGTTGCAAACAGATGAGTATGATTAAATCTGCTGCGCGAGGCGTCAATGGCCGGTGCCGGCAGCGATATGTTGCCAAGCATACCATCGTCCACTGGTGCCGAGTCGTCGAGATATGCCGACATAGGCGTTACTTCCTGTCCGATGTTCTTACCGGTATTGTTATTCTTATACATACTTATGCTCTGCACCTTGCGCGAAAACAGCATTGAGACGATGCGATTGTCATAAAGCCAGTCGGGACTTTTGGTCAACGAAGCTCCCGTTGACAGGTCGAAGGTGTGACTCCATACATTTTTTGCGCTGTCGGTCAGCACGATGTTGAGTGCTGCCTGATCGCTGAACTTTGTATCCTTCAGCGCACGTATGGGCTGATGCCGTTCAAGCACCTGCACCTTTTTCACCTTTCCTGCATCAATGTTATCTGACGCCTGCGCATACTTACCGCCAAGCAAATCCATGCCTTCAATATAGAATTTGTTTATCTTCGTGCCCTGATATTCTATCGAGCCGTCATCATTTACGGTAAGTCCTGGCATTTTTCTGATAACGTCGGCTATGGTGCGGTCTTGCTTGCCACGAAAGGCGCTCACAAGATAGTTGAGCGTGTCACCCTCCTGTCTGATGCGCTGCGACTTAACAACCACCTCCTTAAGTTCTGTGGCATGCTCGCTGAGCACTATAGCCTTGTCGCTGCTGTAATGCCTAAGAGCAATAGACAGTTTAGAGTAACCAATCTTGCGCACCTCCATCGTGTCGCACTGCCGGCCTTTACTGTCTACGGCAAACATGCCTTGCTTGTCGGTGAATCCATAAGCCACTACCGACTTGCCGTTTTTAATATATACAGAAGCCTTGTCGACAGGACTGTTGTCCGAGTTGACAACCCGTCCCGTTACCACCTGTCCGTAAGCCGTTGCTGCCAAAAGCCACGCAAACAGGACAAGCGCCATGCGTATGGTTCTGCCGTCACTCACAGTCATTGTCTTCTATAAGTACCGGCGTAACCTTTCTTTGCTTTGTTCTGCCCTTACTGACAGACGGAGCAAGACCCGTCAGCCTCGTCATCAGCCCTACAGGATCGGTAATCTCCATTTCTGTAATCTTTTGCAGCTCTTTCGGCTCAACAGATTTATATTTTGTCTTTTCCATCGTAATGCTTTCTCCTCTGCCCTTTCTTACAGCCGTGCATACAAACGAGAAACAGCCGTTATCTGTTTCAGCCTTCATTATAAGTCCCGGCAGTCCGCACAGTTTCCATGGGCCGTCGCTCACGGCGATGTCAGGCGCATACCACACAGTCCATGTCTGTCCGCGAAACTTTGTCCTTGCCTTGTTGCAGTGGTACTCGGCTATTATCGAGTCGCCGTCGGCCAGTTGCCAGTCAAACGCAGGCATATTCTCCTCAGACTTAAGGGCAAAACCATGCAGATTAAGTGTATAAGTAAGTTTACCGTCAGCCGGATAATTCTTCATCACCATATATTTCTGCCCAAGCGTTCCACTTCCTCTCATCCGTGTGCTTGCAGCCAAAGCCTGTTGCAGTTGTCCACCCGTGGCCTGCACCACGCTGTCAAGCACATGCTGCTGTCGTATGTTTGCCGAAGAATAAAACTTGCTCCACTTATTGCCAATAAGCAGTTCCATCTCGTCTTGCATTTCCGGTCTTTCAACACAATTCTTAAACTTAGCGTCATAACTGATACGCATGACAGCTGTGTCCGACTGAGCCGCCGACAGCACATGACTGCACAAAGCAAGAAGAAATAAAGACAAATAATGTATAACACAAATTCTCTTCATAAGTTCAAACAGTTTAATTTTATTATTTTTATAAGCAAAATTACTCGATTTAGCACAATGCACAAAAATCTGCTGTTCGCAAAAATGTTCGCAAATCATTCCACATTAAGCCTAAGTCATTAGACCGTATATAATTTTGGTATGCTCATGCTTTCAGCCGTCTTTTTGTCTTTTATTGGCGACTTTTCCTCCGGCCTTTCTTGACATAGCCCGCTATGACTGCGAAAAATCAAACGATAATCCACTTAATATAAAGCAAAAATACAGGCTAAATCATAACGTCTAATCTGGGGTTAAGTCTGTAAATCTGTTTCATTTCGGTTGATGTTTTTCATCATTAGCCGATACAAAATTAGTAAAAATTTCAATACGTTCAACCGGCATGATAATTTTTAGGCAAAAAATCGTAAGCAAAACAGACTCCGTACATAAACATTTTTCAATACAGACATGCGCCATAGTGTATACTGTAAGCAATAACAAGGCATTTAGTTATAAATCAAAAGTGGCCGAGTTACGGGTCAAAACTCGGCCACTTTTGAGGCGTAAACCGGCCACTTTTTAATCAGAAACGGCCGTGTTATTTTAAGCAAATAAAAGAATTTTATTCAATAGCACATACAACTGTACTGGTGAAGACAGAAATGCCGTAGCAAAAATATTCCACACGGGCTATTCGTCGACCTCTTTCTTCAGCAGCCGCACCATGATCTCAGCCGCATTGTCGGGAGCTATTCTGTCGCCGAGCCTCCTGCGCACTTCGGCATATCCATCAATCATGCTGCTGCGACAAGCTCCGTCGGGCAGCAGACGCGACAGTTCTGCGGCAATGTTATCCACAGAAAATGTGTCAGCAACAAGCTCCCTGACCACCTCACGGTCGGCAATAAGATTGACAAGCGAAACGTATTTCACCTTCAACAGATGCTTACGGAGAAAGGCGATGACCTTTGGTATAGGGGTTTCGTAGCACACCACCTGCGGCACGTTGAACAGAGCCGTCTCAAGAGTGGCCGTTCCGCTGGTCACTACAGCTGCACGCGAATGGGCGAGCAGTTCGTAAGTCTGTCCGTAGACTATCTTTACGGGCTGTCCGGATATGAACCCGGCATAATAGTCTGCACTTATCGACGGCGCTCCCGCCACAACAAGCTGATAGTTGTCGGCAAAGCGTGAGGCAGCCTCTATCATGGCCGGCAGATTGTCCTTTATCTCCTGCTTGCGGCTTCCGGCCAGCAAAGCAATGACAGGACGGCGTGAGTCGAGCCCGTTTTTAGAGCAGAACTCGTCGTAAGAATCGGTGTAGGTCTTCAAGAATCCGCTCACCTCGTCGGCCGTAGGATTGCCCACATAGTGTATCTTGTAGCCGTGCTTGCCTTCAAAGAAGGGCACCTCGAAAGGCAGAATGGAGAACAGCTCGCTGACATCACGCTTTATGTTCTTTATGCGGTACTCTTTCCATGCCCAAATCTTTGGCGAGATGTAATAATACGCAGGTATTGAAGTCTTGGCATGCAGAAACTTGGCTATGTCGAGATTAAAACCCGGATAATCAACCAATATCACCACATCAGGGTGCCACTCGATTATGTCGCGCTTACAGAAAGCCATGTTTCTGAATATGGTTCTGAGATGCAGCAGGACAGGCACAAAGCCCATATATGCCAAGTCGCGATAGTGGCGCACACGCATGCCTCCGGCAGCCGACATAAGGTCGCCTCCGAAGAAACGGAACTCAGCCTCGCCGTCGACTCTTCTGAGCGACTGCATAAGCCGCGACGCATGAAGGTCGCCACTTGCCTCACCGGCAATAAGATAATATTTCATCTGTAAACAAATATGATGTTTCTAAATCCACAGCAGGGCACACGACAGATGCCGAAAACCGACAAGACCGCAGCCCCGGCACATCAGCAAAACTCGTCGGCACAATCCTTCAGACGTTCGAACATGGCATAGTCGGTAACGTCGATTGTGGTGGGCGTTATAGCCACATAACCATGGTTGAGAGCCCAGTTGTCGGTGTCGGTTGCTTCAGGCTCATCGTTGGTATATTCACCCACAAGCCAATAATAGTCGTAACCCCTGGGATGACGGGCGCGAACAACCTCGTTTCCCCATGTACCCTTAGCCATTCGGCATACCTTTACGCCGTTAAATTCAGCAGCCTTGGGGAAGTTCACGTTAAGGCACGTTCCCTTTGGCAGACCTTCGGCCAGCACCTTGGCCGTAATCTTTCTGACGATGCTGCGCAGAGGCTCAAAGTCGGCGTCGTCTCTATAGTCGCAGAGAGAGAAGGCAACTGAAGGAATATACTTCATGCAACCCTCGCGCGTAACGCCCATAGTGCCCGAATAATGAGAATTGACAGAGCCGTTGTCACCGTGGTTGATGCCGCCGATGACCATATCGGGACGGCGCGGGCAGAGCTGGCTCAGCGCCAGTTTGACACAGTCGACGGGCGTACCGTTGCACGACCACACCTCAACGCCCTCGCGCTTGCGGCGCAGCTTGAGCCTCAAGGGAGTGGTTGCAGAGAAGGCTGTGGCAAATCCTGAACGTGCCGACTCGGGCGCGCAGACAAGGATATCGCCTAAATCAGAGAGCATGTCTATCAGCGAGTTAAGTCCCTTGGCATGGTAGCCGTCGTCGTTAGAAATAAGTATTAATGGTTTCATAATTTTCATAAAAATCATTTTCTTTCGGCTACAAAAGTACGAAAAAAGGTTTAAAACAAGTATTTCTCACATAAAATATGTATTTTTGCAAAATATTTTTGGAAGGAGCAATTCTAAAACGAGCAAATAAAGACATTAGATTTAGGACACCAATATAAGACAAATGGGAAAAATTATCGCATTAGCAAACCAAAAAGGAGGCGTGGGAAAGACAACCACGACAATTAACTTGGCTGCATCCCTCGCCACACTGGAAAAAAAGGTTCTGGTAATCGATGCCGACCCGCAGGCCAACGCTTCGAGCGGCCTCGGAGTCAACACGAAAGACGTGGACTGCTCGCTGTACGAATGTATCATCGACCATGCAGACGTACATGACGCCGTCTATACCACAGACATTGACGGACTTGACATTATGCCGAGCCACATTGACCTTGTGGGAGCCGAAATAGAGATGCTAAACCTTGAACACAGAGAGCAGGTGATAAAAAACCTGCTGCAGCCGATAAGGGGCGACTACGACTATATCCTGATTGACTGCTCGCCGTCGCTCGGCCTGATAACGGTGAATGCCCTTACTGCCGCCGACTCTGTAATAATACCTGTTCAATGCGAATACTTTGCCCTTGAGGGAATAAGCAAGCTGCTGAACACGATAAAGATAATAAAGAGCAAGCTGAACCCGAAACTGGAGATTGAGGGATTCTTGCTGACTATGTATGACAGCCGCCTGCGCCTGGCCAACCAGATTTATGACGAGGTGAAGCGCCACTTCCAGGAGCTTGTGTTCAAGACCGTCATACAGCGTAACGTGAAACTGAGCGAATCGCCAAGCCACGGACTTCCGGTTATTCTTTACGATGCCGACTCAACAGGAAGCAAGAACCATCTGGCACTGGCAAAGGAGATTATAAACAGGAACAAGTAAGAAGATTATGGCCATTAAGAAAAGATACAGCAATCCGCTCGGACGCGGACTCGACGCTCTGATATCTACCGAAGCCGTGCGCCCGCAGGGCAGCTCGACCATCAGCGAGATATCTATTGAGCAGATAGAAGCCAACCCTAACCAGCCGCGACGCGAATTTGACGAGGAAGCTCTCAACGAGCTTGCCAACAGCATACGCGAGATAGGCATCATACAGCCGATAACGCTGCGACAGGTTGACGACAACAGATTTCAGATTATTGCCGGCGAACGCCGCTGGAGAGCATCGCAGATAGCCGGACTAAGGGCTATACCGGCATACATACGCACCATCAAGGACGAAAACGTGATGGAGATGGCTCTCGTTGAGAACATCCAGCGCGAAGACCTCAACGCGATAGAAATAGCCCTGGCATACGAGCACCTGCTGACAAACACAGGAATGACGCAGGAGAAGGTGTCGGAAAGAGTGGGCAAAAGCCGCACGGCAATATCAAACTATCTCCGCCTGCTGAAGCTGCCTGCACAAGTGCAGATGGCGCTGCAGAACAAGGAGATTGACATGGGACACGCACGCGCGCTGCTGGCGATAGACAGCCCGTCGCTGCAGGTGAAGCTGTTCAAGGAGATACAGAAGAACGGCTACTCTGTACGCAAGGTGGAGGAAATGGTGCAGAAGCTGAAAAACGGAGAAGACATAGTCAGCGGCAAGAAGAAGATAGCATCTAACCAGCAGATGCCCGAAGAATTCTCTACACTGAAACAGCATCTGTCTGACTTCTTCAAGACTAAAGTTCAGATGACCTGCTCGGCCAACGGCAAGGGCAAGATTAGCATTCCGTTTGCCAACGAAGAAGAGCTTGTGCGTATAATGAGCATGTTTGACAAACTGAAAGAACAGTAAGATAAAGCTGTGGATACAAGCAGACATCTAACATATTACCTGTCAAGACTGGCAGCGGCCATATGCATGCTTGCCGTGATGATGCCGTGCAGCGCGCTCGGAACGGGCGACAAGGACACCATCACGGTCAACGACACGATCATGACGGTTGCGGCAGAAAACGACAAGCAGATAAGCGACACGATAAACAAGGTTGTGTCTGCGGCCGACTCTGTCAGCATGAGGATGCTGTCGGCAAACGACTCTGTAAAGAAGAAAAAAGAGAAACGCGACTGGAGCACATGGAGGCCAAACGCCAAAAGAGCCATGTGGCTTGCCATCGTGATACCGGGAGCAGGACAAATATATAACCGCAAATACTGGAAGCTGCCTATTGTATATGGCGGCTTCATCGGATGTCTTTACGCCATAAGATGGAACAACCAGATGTACAAGGACTACTCGCAGGCCTACATGGACATCATGGACAACGACCCAAGCACTGAGAGCTATAACCAGTTTCTGCATCTGGGCAACACCATAACGGAAGAGAACAAGGAACAATACCAAAATCTGTTCAAAAAGCGTAAGGACTTCTACCGCAGATACCGCGACCTGAGCGTATTCTGCCTCATCGGCGTTTACGCCCTGTCGGTAATAGACGCGTATGTCGACGCGTCACTGTCAGAATTTGACATTTCAAAAGACCTGAGCATGAAGCTTGAGCCTACGATAATAAACAACAGGTCGTCACTGAATCCGCTTAAATCATCGTCATTGGGACTTCAGTGCTCTATAACCTTCTGAAAAAAGATTTAAATTATAAGATTCTGTATATAAACATTTTATGAGAAAGAAAGTTTTTATAATCATTGCCACGATGCTTTTCGGAGGTAACTGCGTGATGCAGGCTCAGAACGAAAAGGATGAAATAATTGTGACTGACAATGACGGAAAAGAAGAAACAATTGACTTGCCTGAGGCTATGAACTATGAAGTTGACAGCCTCCTGAACTTATACTATTCAAAAACTTACTTACAGCAGGACGAAGACTGCAACTACCGTGACGAGAACAGAGATTACCCGAAAGAGGTGTACATCGAGCGCCTCAGCAGGCTGCCGAACGTCATGGAAATGCCATACAACGAAATTGTACAGAAATTCATCGACAGATACACAGGCAGACTGCGCCATTCGGTAAGCTACATGCTGGGAGCGTCAAACTTCTACATACCTATATTTGAAGAGGCTCTCGAGGCCTACGGACTGCCGCTTGAACTAAAATATCTGCCGGTAATCGAGTCGGCATTAAACCCTAAAGCCACATCTCATGCAGGCGCTGCCGGACTGTGGCAGTTTATGGTGGCAACGGGCAAGCAGTACGGACTGGAAATCAACTCGCTTATCGACGAGCGCAGAGATCCCATTAAATCGTCTTATGCAGCCGCTCACTATCTTAAAGATCTTTATAATATCTTCGGCGACTGGAGCCTGGTGATTGCTGCATACAACTGCGGACCGGAGAACATAAACAAGGCCATACACCGCGCCGACGGACAGGCCGACTACTGGAAGATTTATCCTTACCTTCCACGCGAGACCAGAGGATATGTGCCGGCGTTCATTGCCGCAAACTACGTGATGAACTACTACTGCGAGCACAACATCTGCCCAATGCGCACCACACTGCCGGCCAAGACCGACACCGTGGTTGTGTCAAAGGATGTTCATCTTAAGCAGATTGCCGACGTGTGCGGCATTGACATTGAAGAGCTGCGCACGCTAAATCCGCAGTATCGCCGTGATATCGTCAACGGCAACAACAAGCCGTCGGTGATACGTCTGCCGGCCAACGCCACAAACACATTTATAGCAAACGAAGACTCTATCTACAGATACGAGACTGACGCGCTGCTCACCAGACGTTCGCTGGTGGAAGTTGAAAGCAGCAAGTACACAACAAGCACAAGCAGCACACGCAAGAGCTACAGCAAGAGCAAAAGCAGAAAGAGAAAATCGTCAAGACGCTCAAGAACAAGAAAGAAGAGCGTAACCGTAAGAAGCGGAGACACATTGTCTGAGATAGCAGAAAGGCACCACACTACCGTAAAGAAGCTGCGCCAGCTTAACGGTATAAAAGGAAACAACATACGTGCCGGAAAGAAAATCAGGGTGAAATAAAAAAGGCGCTTCACCTGTATACCTTATTAATAATATCTGGAGAAACCAATTATGGACGAGCGTAACAACATTGACAAAGAGAGAGAAATTGCTGAGGAAAAGTTGGTCGGTGATGCTTTTCAGCGTCTGCTGAACGACTATTTGTCCACACGCCACAGAAAGAAAGTTGACATAATAACTAAAGCATTCAACTTTGCCAAACAGGCACATAAGGGAGTTAGACGCTTGTCTGGCGAACCATATATAATGCACCCCATAGCCGTGGCCCAGATCGCATGCAGCGAGATGGGGCTCGGCTCTACCAGTATAAGTGCGGCACTTCTGCACGACGTGGTTGAAGACACCGACTACACGGTTGAAGACATAGAGAACATCTTCGGCCCTAAGATTGCGCAGATTGTAGACGGACTGACAAAGATTTCAGGCGGAATATTCGGCGACCAGGCATCGGCACAGGCAGAAAACTTCAAGAAACTGCTTCTGACCATGAGCGACGACATACGCGTTATCCTAATTAAGATATGCGACCGCCTGCACAACATGCGCACGCTTGACAGCCAGCCGGCAAACAAGCAATACAAGATTGCCGGAGAAACGCTATACATCTACGCACCGCTTGCCAACCGCCTCGGACTGAACAAAATAAAGACCGAGCTTGAGAACCTGAGTTTCAAGTTTGAACATCCCGAAGAGTATAAATCAATAGAATCTAAACTGGCAGACACAAAGGCATCTCTCGACAGTCTGTTTGACGACTTTACAGGTCCAATAAAGCAGGCTCTCGACAGGATGGGACTTGAATATGAAATAAAAGCCAGGGTGAAAAGCCCCTACTCCATCTGGAACAAGATGCAGAACAAGCACGTAAGCTTCGACCAGGTTTACGACATTCTGGCTGTAAGAATAATCTTCAAGCCCAAGAAACGTGAAGAGGAAGTCAACGAATGCTTCAACATATATGTGGCGATAAGCCAGATCTACAAGTCGCACCCCGATCGTCTGCGCGACTGGGTCAACCATCCCAAGGCCAACGGATATCAGGCTCTGCACGTAACTCTGATGAGCAAGCAGGGCCGATGGATTGAGGTACAGATACGCTCTGAAAGAATGGACGAAGTGGCAGAACAGGGCTTTGCCGCACACTGGAAATATAAAGAAGGCGACGAAATTACTGAAGACGAAGGCGAACTTAACAACTGGCTGCGCACCATCAAAGAGATTCTTGACGACCCGCAGCCCGATGCAATGGACTTCCTCGACGCTATAAAGCTCAACCTTTTTGCATCAGAAATATTTGTATTTACCCCCAAAGGCGAGATAAAGACCATGCCGGCAGGCTGTACGGCCCTCGACTTTGCATTTCAGATACACACATTCCTCGGCAGCCACTGCATAGGCGCAAAGGTAAACCACAAGCTCGTGCCGCTGAGCCACAAGCTGCAAAGCGGCGACCAGGTGGAAATTCTAACCTCAAACTCGCAGCACGTGCAGCCATCATGGATAAACTTTGCATCAACGGCAAAGGCTAAGGCTAAGATACAGGCAATATTACGCCGCGAAGCCCGCGAGATACAGAAGCAAGGCGAAGAGATTCTGTCTGAATTCCTTAGCAAGCACTCGCTTGAAATCAACTCGTCTGTAATCGACAAGCTGTGCGAATTCCACGAGGTGCAGAAGCCGGACGAGCTGTTCAAGGCAATAGGAAAGAAGAATATCATACTCAGCGATAAAGACATCGACGAGATTAACGGTAAGAGAAAGCAGAACTCGGCCGTAACATGGCGAAAGTTTGTGCCGTTCCTGGGCAAGGAAAAGAAGAAAGGCAACGAGAACAAGAAGCCAAACTACTTCATCGTAAAAGAAGGCTTCAACCGCAAAAAGCCTATATATATCACAGACGACAACATAAACCAGTTTATCTTCCCTGACTGCTGTCACCCCATACCCGGCGACGACGCACTAGGATTTATCGACGGCAAGAACCGCATTGAGATACACAAAAGGTCGTGCCCCGTTGCAGCAAAGCTAAAATCTGGATACGGCAACCGCATACTCGATGCCAAATGGGACATGCACAAGAAACTGCTCTTCGATGCAGTAATAGAGATAAAAGGAATAGACAGAATCGGCATGCTCAACGAGGTTACCCAGGTTATATCCGACGAGCTTAACGTAAACATACACAGAGTGACGCTGTCGTGCGAAGAAGGAATATTTGACGGAACACTCGAACTGAGGATACACGACCGCGACGACGTCAGGACTATAATGGGAAAACTGAAGAAAGTAGAAGGACTACAAGAAATAAAACAAATATTATAAACAACTTCCGGCTGGCCATGCACAGCCGGCGTAACAGCCGGCTGAGGCAGTCGTGCCCGTATGGCACAGCCTGTCAAAAAGCACAACTATGAAAAAACTATTCATCACTATCATTGCGGCACTGGCCGCATTTACGGCAAACGCAGCCAACCCTTATGACAATCCCGACACACTGGTGGTTTCGAGAGACGGCACCGGCCAGTTCAGAACCATCAACGAGGCCGTTGAAGTGTGCCGCGCATTCATGGAATATCACAAAGTAATATACGTAAAGAAAGGCGTATATAAGGAGAAAGTGATAATACCGTCGTGGCTCACCAACATCGAAGTGTGCGGCGAAAACGCAGAAAACACCATAATAACCTACGACGACCACGCCAACATAAGGCTTGAAGACACCAACAAGCCCATGGGAACATTCCGCACATACACCGTCAAAGTGGAAGGCAACTATATAACATTTAAGAATATCACGATAGAAAACAATGCAGCAAAGCTTGGACAGGCCGTGGCACTTCACACAGAAGGCGACCATCTCGTGTTTGTAAACTGCCGCCTGCTGGGCAACCAGGACACAGTGTATACAGGTCTGGCCAACACCAGACTATACTTTAAGAACTGCTACATCGAGGGAACAACCGACTTTATCTTCGGTCCGTCAACGGCATGGTTTGAAGGCTGCACCATACACAGCAAGCAAAACTCTTACGTCACAGCAGCCTCAACGCCTGCAGACGTGGCTTTCGGCTACGTGTTCAACCGCTGCAAGCTTACGGCAGCCGAAGGCATTACAAAGGTATATCTCGGACGTCCGTGGCGCCCTTACGCCTTCACCCTGTTCATGAACTGCGAGCTTGGCAGTCACATTCTGCCTGCTGGATGGCACAACTGGGGCAAGGCTTCGAACGAAAAGACAGCACGCTACATGGAATACAACAACAGCGGTGCAGGAGCAACAACGAAAGAAAGGGCACCATGGAGCAAGCAACTGACAAAAAAAGAGGCTGCCAAGATAACAGTTGACAACGTCTTCAAGATGGACAACAGCTGGATACCTGAAATATAATCAAACAAACAGATACAGCGGCAAAGATCAAGACAATCTGCCGCGAAACTTATATCACACAACATGATAAAAGCCAGACAGCAACAACAATCCGTTGCGATGTCTGGCTTTTATTTTTATGCAATCAATACCACCCAACAAAACAGCCTGACACAAAAGCCTCGGCAGAAAAACCTTTACAAAATTTATGTTCAGAGTTTTCTGCAAAATAGAAAACATAATTATAATAATTGTTAAGCCAATAAATATAACGCACCAATTTCTATAACATTTATTTGCATATCAGACACTTTTTTGTCTTCAAAACAGCAATTAAAGACACCAAAACTATTGCTTCTGGCATGAAAAATGTACTACCTGCGGTGCATAAACCTATGGTTTTTGATGAGCAAACGGCCCAGTTAGCTTTTTTAACAATCGAGAAGCATCTGTGATAACGGCATAAACCACTAGGAATCAGCACTTTAGCAAAACAAACGAATTTACGGCCTTTTTCATAAAATAATCCTATTCCGTTAGAAAAAAAGCCAGTCTGAAAGCGTCAAAATCAAAAAGTTTTCTGTTTTATATCCTCCCTAAAGGGCGCAACATCAGAACCATGACATGGCGACAAGCCAGAAACAAATCCGGCACTGCGTTTTACTTTGCCGATCAACAGCAACAACAGTTTCCTATTCTGAATCAACTCAACATCCGTAGCCCATACCCCATATTTGTTACATAAGCAGCAGCCCACACGTTAACTTTTATTATGAATCAGACAAAGTCTTAACCGGCCCATCCTGACACCAAGCCCACCTACCATATATATAATACGCCCTAAAGAATTGCCAAAATACAACATTATTTAAGCAAAAAACTAAATACAAAAGCATTAAAAAATAAGCCAATAAATCAAATATTAAGGTTATATAACAAAATAAATTATCCGACAAACATCAAAAAAAAGTGTTTTTATTTGTCTTGAATTTAAAATTATTGTATATTTGCACATAACAAATCTACTTTAACCGGCAGAAATCTACTTGGCCTACTGATAAAAATACCATGAAAACGGCCATGAAAAAATAGAGCAAACATATAATCATATATAGAGAAACACTAACTACTAACAATTAAAAATAAAACATTTATGCATTTACTAACAAGAAGAATCCTATTGGCATCAATGCTGCCTGTAATATGCCTTTCTGCATTTGCGCAAAAGGTAATTACCGGTACGGTGAGAGACGCTAACGGGGAACCAATGATCGGCGTTACAGTCCTTGTCGACGGAAAAGCAGGTGCTATAACTGACATCAACGGTAATTTTAAGATTCCTAATGCAACAGAGTCGACCAACCTTAAAATTACCTACATCGGCTATAAAGACCTGAATGTAAAAGTAGGCAACAGTTCCACACTAAACCTTGTCATGCAAGAAGACAACCAGGCACTTGACGAGCTTGTTGTTGTAGGATACGGAACCATGAAAAAAAGCGACCTCACAGGATCTGTGAGTTCACTAAGCACGGAAGACGTAACAGCCAAAGGAGCCGCAACTGTCATGGAAGGTCTTCAGGGTACCGTTCCTGGTGTCAACATTACAAAGAACTCAAGCCGTGCCGGCGGAGACTTTGATATTGAGATTCGCGGAAAATCATCTACAAACTCTGACACTAAACCTATTTATGTTGTTGACGGAATAATCTGCGACGACATCAACTTCCTTAACCAGCAAGACATTGAGCGCATCGACGTTCTGAAAGACGCATCGTCAACCGCGATATACGGTTCACGCGCCACAGCCGGTGTGATTATGGTTACAACCAAAGGAAGCCTTAACATCGGCAAGAAAATGAGCAAGCCGACCATCTCATACGACGGCTATTACGGCGTATCAAAAGTTGCACGTATGCCTGAATTCCAGACCGGACAGCAATTCTACAATTACCGCTTCCTGAAGTTCCTTTCTTATGGACAAGGACAGACCAACCTGGCCAACCCGATGTACATCATGGGCAATTTTGATCAAATGGCACTGGTTGACGGAGACGGAAATTCTATCCTAAAACAGATTATTGCAGGAGGACAGACCACTGACTGGGCAGATCTGGCAACACGCAACGGAACACAGCAAAACCATTACGTGGCCATAAGCGGAGCTTCTGAAAGAGTAAACTATCATGTCGGACTCGGCTACAACCAAGAGAAAGGTATATATGTAGGCGACAGCAGAGACCAGTTCAGCTTCAAGGGCAGTCTTGACGCACAGATCAACAAGATTATCAGCGGCGGATTCACCGTAAACATGGCTTATATCAGAAACGAATATGCAAACGATGACGCCATAGAGCTTGCCTACAGGCTCAATCCGTTCTGCCAGCCATATTCAACACAGCCGGACGAAAGAAACGGATATATCTATGATGCCAACGGAAACATTCCGGAGGAAGGATACACCGGCTACTATTACAACCAATACGGACAAATATATAAAAACTACTATCCAGGCAACTCTGTAGCCATGGGTACGGCCTCGTCAACAGGCCACCAGTTCTCAGGACAGTATAACCCGCTCTACCTGATGGACGTATACACACACAAACGTCAGACATGGCGCATGCTCGGCAATGTATATCTGCAAATCAAGCCGATAAAAGAACTCACGTTCAAGACAACATTCTCGCCAAACTTCACTTATTACCGTGACGGTGTTTTCACCGACTATGTGCTCGACTATGCAGGAGCCACAGTAGTAGGTACAACCGACACCAACGGAAACCCTGTAAACACGGCAAGTCTTGCAACGTCACGCAACATACAATGGACATGGGACAACATCCTTACATTCGACAAAGTGTTTGCAAAGAAACACGCCGTTAACCTCATGGGACTGTTCTCTATGATGGCAAGCGACACCGAAGCCACCAATCAGGCAGCACAGGGTGTGCTCGACGGCTCACTTTGGTACAATCTGTCATCAGGAACCATTGACCTTACCAATACGAACAACTCTTTCAGTGAAAACAGTATGATTTCATACGCTCTTCGCGCCAACTATACTTTCGACGAGAGATATATGCTTACCGCAACTGTGCGTTGGGACGGCTCTTCAAAATTTGAACCAGACCAGCGCTGGGGATGCTTCCCGTCTGTTGCCGTTGCATGGCGCGCGTCACAAGAGAAGTTCCTTCAGAACGTAAAATGGCTCTCTAACTTAAAGGTAAGACTTTCATACGGTGTAACAGGTAACAACACCGGCGTAGGAAACTATGCAACAAGAACAACAGTAGCCGGTCCGGTTTACTATCCCTTCGGAAGCACTTACGTAAACGCTTTCTATCCGAGCAGCATCGTAGACAGATTCCTGACATGGGAAGAGTCTAAGGAAATCAACTTCGGTATCGACTTCGGCTTCCTCAAGAACCGCATCTTCGGTAGCGTGGATCTGTATCAGAAGACCTCAGACGACCTTCTCTACTCTGTAGAGCTTCCGCTCGAAGCCGGAACAGACAGCGACGGCAACCCAATGAAGCTTAACACAAACGTAGGAAGCGTACAGAACAGAGGTATCGAATTTGCTGTAACCGCAATTCCTGTCATCACAAAAGACTGGCGCTGGGACATCTCTTTAAACTATGCACGCAACATCAACAAGGTGAAAGAAATCAACGGTTCAGGTGCAAACCTGCCTAACGACAACCTTTTCATTGGATGCTCTATCAACAACGTATACGGATATCACTGGGCAGGCATCGTAACCGACCGCGACATGATTGTGCCTAACACAGAAATCGCCGTGGCAAAAGGCCTTACACCCGGCTCAACAATGAAAGAATATGACTATTACAACATTTGCTACGGACTGCAGGAAGGCAACCCGATTATAGAAGATGTCAACGGCGACGGAACTATCGACGACAAAGACAAGAAGGTTTACAGGTCAGACCCGTCATGGACAGGAAGCCTCACAACATCTCTGTCATACAAGAATTGGGACTTGTCTGCATCACTTTACACCAAGCAGAACTATAAGGTGTACTCTGACTTCTATGCACAATATCTCGACTATAAAGACCGTGGATGGATGCACCTGAATGTTGACTATTATATCCCGGCAGGAACACTTATCGACTGCGACGGTATTAATCCCGACGGAACATACATCAACCCGGTATACCAGCAGACCACCCACTATGGTGCATATCCTTTCCCGAACGACGGAAACACTGCAGGTCTTAACGGAACACATGCCTTCAACCGTGACGGATCACAATGCCAGGCCATCACAGACGCGTCTTTCGTAAAAGTCAAGAACATTACTCTCGGATACACGTTCCCGAAGAAATGGATCAACAAGATCGGCATCAGCCATCTGCGCCTTTATTGCACAGTAACCAACCCGTTCGTATGGACCGACTACAAAGGATTTGATCCGGAATGGGCCGGAGGCGGTGCAGAAAACGATGGTCCTAGCACCGTTACATGGGAATTTGGTGCAAGTCTTAAATTCTAACTTCAATAATCAAGAAAAATGAAAAAAATATCATATATCATAACAATGGCTCTTCTGGCACTGATGTCGGCCACAAGCTGCTCGGACTTCCTTGAAGCAGAAAACAAGACAGCCGGAGGAGACAAAATGGATCCTGAAACATATTTCAGGACAAAAGAAGGACTGGAGTCTTTCAGGGCATATGCCTTCCTATCTTTAAAGAATCTGGCTACGGCATTAAACATCAACGATGACGGCACAGACCTCTATATGCCTTGCCGCGGTCAGGGTGCATCAGTATTCCAGGATTATTCGCTGACCGCCGAGACAGACGAAGTGAAAGACTACTACGTTGCATGTACAGGACTTATAAATAATGCCAACGGTCTTATCAACTACAGCGGAGAAGAATACAAGAGATATCGTGCAGAAGGCCTATTCCTTAGAGCTTACGGATATTATCTCATGACACAGCAGTTTGGAGCTGTGCCCTACTCTGACACCTACATTCAGAGCGCAAGCCGCGACTATCCGCGCACAGACCTCGAAACTATTTACACCAACTGTGAAAACGACCTTCAGGAAGTTATCAACTCAAGCGAAATTCCTGAAATAACACATGACGGCTCTGTAAATAAAAAAGCTGCACAAGCCCTGCTCGCAAAAATATATCTTGCACACGGCTGGGACTGCAACACTACTCTCACTGACGAAAATGCCGGCACATACACCATAACATCAAAAGAAAACTTCGAGAAGGCTGCACAGGCTGCCGAGGCTGCCATCAGCGGCATACCGCTCACACAATCGTTCGAAGACAAATGGCTGCCGTCAAACGAGGACACCAATCCCGAGACATTCTTCGCAGTTCAGTATGACAAGGCAGGATGGCCCGGAGACATAAGCGACGGCGGACACGAACTCGACATCTACTACAGCCACTATTACGGCGACGTAGCTCAGGGACAGAAGTATTCAACCTCTAACAAGGCTCTCAACACACGCTCTCTGGCACTGTGGGAGAAAGGAGACACACGCTGGGACGCTACATTCATGACAACAATGTATCAGTATGACAACAGCGTGGCCGACTGGACTAAATATGGATACTTTGCATACTACAACACAAGTGTTGACAAAAACACATTGCCAATATTTGCATACTATGCTCCCACTTATGTTTCTCAAGCCGAATTTGAGGCATATCTAACAGCGCACAAATCGCAGTTTGTACGCGACCCGAATAAGCATCCGAAGGAGCCTCATGCCAACCTGCTCCACGACGGACAGATATTTGTCTACAAGTTTGACGCAGAAGGCAACTTCCTTACACCGACGATAACCAATCAGAACCTCAATGACAACAACAGAGGAACATCTTTGGAAACAACGCCGTGCGTTAAGAAATGGGACGACCCGACCGCATCTATGGGCGGAAAGACCATCAGCTACCGCGACATCGTAGTCCTCCATGCATCTGAAACATATCTTACTGCTGCCGAGGCCTATTATATGGCAGGAAACGAAACTGCGGCCCTTGATAAAATCAACGCAGTGCGCGACCGCGCCGGAGCACCTCATCTTAACAGCCTTGCTGACTATGAAGTAAGCGTCATGCTTTCAAACTTCACTCTGCTTGACTTGATTCTGGACGAGCGTGCACGTGAATGTTACGCAGAACAGACCCGCTGGGTTGACCTTCGCCGTACACGTCAGCTGGTTCGCTACAACGTGGCATACAACTATTTCGTTACAAGTGCCGAGGATATGAAAAACATTAAAGGAGAGACAAAATGGTATCGTCCTATCCCGACATCTGAAATTTCAGGCAACGACAGCATGACTGAAGAGGACCAGAATCCCGGCTATTAATAGATTGACTTTAATAACATAAAAAATGAAAGCAATGAAAAAGAAAACATATTTATTCTTAACACTGATAATGGCCTTGATGACTTTCAGCGCATGCAGCGATGACGACGATGAAGCTGTAGGGACACAAAACCCGGAACAGGAAGTTGCAGGAACATATATCGGCACATGGAACCAGAAGCTCACAAACTCATCTGGCGAGCTGCAAGATGAAAACGAAGCTACAGGAACAATAGAATTGTCTGCCAATAGGCAGTGGGTTGCCAATGTAACACTGAAACAGGCCGATCCTGTTGTCAAAGAAGAAATATCAGATGTAGCAAACTGTTCGGGAAACAGCACTTCGGGATATATCCTGACAAATAACAAAAGTGCAAACCTCGGCAATTTCAGCGCCAAGGTAACTAACGGCGAAATTACATTTATATATGTAACGACCATAACCGAAGGCAGAAAGACCTACACTTCGACAAATACGTTTACAGGAACGCTCACTACTGCAGAATAACCAAAAGAAAATGTATGCTGCAAATTCAAGGTTTGCAGCATACATATAACAAATATTTAAAAGAAAACTTTATAATAACTTTATTAATCACTAAAATTAAAACTTATGAAAAAAATTTTATCTTTATCACTTGCCCTTATGGCAGGAATTTGCGCCAGCGCGCAGAACGTTTGTACAATTGACGCCAAAGCATGGCTGACTGAAAAGGGCGCAGCTGACCCTACTGCACTGACAGCCATCGATGCAAACTCTGTTATAGTTGACAACGAAGACGTTACAGTTTCAACAGGCGCTGCTGATCAGTACAAGGCTGTGGATATCGCATTCAACGGTTACAACAAAGTACGCTTTGGTGCAGACAAAGACGTTGACTGCTCTGACTTAGGTCTTCAGGGAAACAGCAACCCTAAAGGAGCCGGCGGTGAGGATCCTGCAAAGAACTTCGTACAGCCGGGAACAGGCGCTTACTATGTAGTAAAGGCTAAGAAGGACGGTTATTTCTATGCTGTTTTAAAGGCTTCTTCAAACAAGGCATACACTGTATTTGAAGAAGGCAAATGCCTCTCTTACACTCTTGCTATGAACATTGCTGATGACGCTGACAAGAACGCAGACCCCATAACAAACGGCGTGCTTACATACACTCTGCCAGCTGACGAGGAAGGTTTCTATGACCAGAGCAACGGTACAATCCTTTGGCCTATTCAGATTTATCACAACAACAATGCTGAAGCTACATCTGCCGGCAATGGTCTTGGCGTAATCATGTTCAAGGTTTATGCAGACTGCAACTATGTATTCAACGCAGTTGGTTCAAAAGCTTCTTTCAAAGGCTTCTGCTACAGCGAGAATCCTGTTGACGTAAGCATCGTTGCAGAAGACGGTTCTACTCTTAAGTTGCTCTCTGGCGGCAGCACTGACATCACAGAGATTAACACCGACAAGAATGACGTTGATGCTCCTGCATACAACATCGCCGGACAGCGTGTTAACAAGAATGCAAAGGGTATCGTTATAATCAATGGCAAAAAATACGTTAATAAATAAAGAGCCAGACTAAAATTCAAAGTTAATAATTTGATTTTATGTATTGAAAGGATGCCAGGACACTGTGAAGTCTCCTGGCATCTGCTTTTATTCCAAATTGCTTTCATTAAGATCCGGCAGGATTATTGTCTTAAATTGAGCGTATAGTCATTTACTTTTTCAGAGGCATAGCGGTCTATTTCCACAAAAAGCAGACGACAGGACAATAACAGGAAACAACATGACGTATGAAGGCATCAATATTTTTGTAGAATTAAATCATGTACGGAATAATGATTTAATGGGATTTTCTAATAAAGAATTTATTTTTCGGTATACTACTTCATGTCTGAGAACAGCCTGTATCCACTACCGACACATCAAACCTCAACGCATACCCTCAAGATGTACGATTAGGTGTATATCAAGGTATACAGGCAACTGAAGACATATGCTGAAAGCAAGGCCGGAAAGTTATCTTGCGAGGTATTGCAAAAACAATACTACTCAAGATAATCAAGCTGCTTTTTGAGCAACTTCAGTTCGTCGCGCACCTTTATCAGACTCTCCATAACACGCGCATTGCCGTCAACAGCCTGTTTGTTTTCACGCAACATCTTACGCGCAGCCGACAGCTTAAAGCCCCTGACCTTGACAAGATTATACACGGCCTTTACATTCTCAATGTCGGCCTGCGTATACTGGCGCACATTGTTACCGGTTGTTTTCGGCCGCAACATCGGTATCTCCTTTTCCCAAAACCTCAGCATGCTCTCGGGCACGTTGAGCATGGCTGCCACTTCCTTTATCGAGTAATAAAGCTTTAGATTCTTTTCTGTGTTCAATGCCATAATTCGTGGAAATTAAAATATGTAACGTCTGATGTTGCAAATTTATCATTTTTTTTTCATTTTCATGCTGTCAACCGAAAAAATAATACATTTCTTCAAGTTGCAGATAAAGACGCTGCCGACAGACTCATGCCGTCCTGCGGCACAATAATTTGCCGTACAGACAACAGAATTGTATGTTTTACACAATTATTTAATGATTTATGGGATTTATTTTATAATTTTGCTCCCAAATAGGCATTTTGCCTTTATCGTGAAAAGAACAAAAACAAAATATAAAGAAAATGATGACAGCTAACGAAATCCGTGAATCGTTCAAAAAGTTTTTTGAATCGAAAGGACATCAGATTGTTCCGTCGGCACCGATGGTGATTAAAGACGACCCGACACTGATGTTTACTAACGCAGGCATGAACCAATGGAAGGACATCATACTGGGAACACGCGACCCCGAACCAAGACGCAGGGCCGACTCGCAGAAGTGTCTCCGCGTGAGCGGAAAGCACAACGACCTTGAGGAAGTGGGCCACGACACATACCACCACACCATGTTCGAGATGCTCGGCAACTGGAGCTTTGGCGACTACTTTAAAGAAGGCGCCATAGACATGGCATGGGAATATCTCGTTGACGTACTTCACCTCGACCCGGCCGACCTCTACGTAACCGTGTTCGAAGGATCTCCCGAAGAAAACCTCAGCCGCGACGACGAGGCTGCTGCCTTCTGGGCAAAGCATGTTCCGGCTGACCACATAATCAACGGAAACAAGCACGACAACTTCTGGGAAATGGGCGACACAGGTCCCTGCGGACCTTGCTCAGAGATTCACCTCGACTCTCGTACTCCCGAAGAAAAAGCAAAGACACCGGGCCGCGAACTTGTAAACAAGGATGACCCACAGGTTATCGAGATATGGAACCTCGTGTTCATGCAGTTCAACCGTAAGGCCGACGGCTCTCTCGAAAAGCTGTCAATGAACGTAATAGACACCGGCATGGGCTTCGAGCGCCTTGTGCGTGCCCTGCAAGGCAAGCATTCTAACTACGACACCGACATCTTCCAGCCTATCATCAAGGAGATTTCACGCCTTTCGGGCATGGAATACGGCAAGGAAGAGAAAACCGACGTGGCAATGCGCGTGGTTGCCGACCACCTGCGTGCCGTAGCCTTCTCTATAGCCGACGGCCAGCTGCCGGGCAACGCAAAGGCAGGCTACGTTATACGCCGCATACTGCGCCGCGCCGTAAGATACGCATACACCTTCCTCAACCAGAAAGAGGCATTCATGTTTAAGCTCATGCCTACGCTGATACACGAGATGGGCGAGGCTTATCCCGAACTTACCGCACAGCGCGAACTGATAACCAAGGTGATAAAGGAAGAGGAAGAATCGTTCCTGCGCACGCTGTCCAACGGCATCAACATGCTGTCTGACGCCATGCAGGAGGTTAAGGCCGAAGGCAAGACCGTGCTCGACGGCACAAAGGCATTCCGCCTGTTCGACACCTACGGATTCCCGCTCGACCTCACTGAACTCATCTGCCGCGAAAACGGACTCAGCGTTGACGAGAAACAGTTTGACGAGGAGATGCAGAAGCAGAAGGCAAGAGCACGCAACGCCGCTGCCGTTGAAAACAGCGACTGGACCGAGCTGAGCCAGGGCGAGCAAAACTTCGTAGGCTACGACTACACTGAATACGAATGCCACATACTGCGCTACCGCAAGGTGACACAGAAGAAGAACACCTTCTATGAACTCGTGCTCGACAACACACCATTCTACGGCGAGATGGGTGGTCAGGTTGGCGACTGCGGAGTGCTGGTAAGCGAGAACGAAACAGTGAACATCATAGACACCAAGCGCGAGAACGGACAGTCGATACATATCGTTAAGGAGCTGCCAAAGAATCCTGAGGCCGACTTCATGGCATGTGTAGACACCGACAAGCGCGAGGCAAGCGCCGCAAACCACACGGCTACCCACCTGCTCGACTATGCCCTGAAGCAGGTATTGGGCGACCACGTTGAGCAGAAGGGTTCATTCGTATCACACGACACGCTGCGCTTCGACTTCTCTCACTTCCAAAAGATGACCGACGAGGAGATACGCAAGGTTGAGATGCTTGTCAACGACATGATACGTCAAGACATACCGCTCGACGAACACCGCGACATGCCGCTCGACGAAGCCAAGAAGATGGGCGCCATAGCCCTGTTCGGCGAGAAATACGGCGACAAGGTGCGCGTGGTTAAGTTTGGTCCGAGCATTGAGTTCTGCGGCGGTATCCACGCCCACTCTACAGGCCGCATCGGCATGATCAAGATTATATCTGAAAGCAGCGTTGCAGCCGGAATACGCCGTATAGAGGCCAAGACCGGAAAAGAGTGCGAAATGCTGATGTACGACCTTGAGGACGGAATGAAGGCAATAAAGGCTCTGTTCAACAACACCAAGGATCTGCTCGGCGTGATAGAGAAATATATCGAGGAGCACGACTCAATGAAGAAGAGCATTGAGCAGTTCCAGGCCGAGAGAGTTGAGAGAGTTAAGGAGAAGCTCATATCTCAGGCCCGCATCGTAAACGGAGTGAAGGTCATCGCTTCCACACTGATAATGAAGCAGGACGCAGCCAAAGACCTCGTGTTCAAGATACGTGCAGCCGAACCAGAGCGCATGCTCTGCGTTGTGGGAAGCACCTTTGACGGACGCCCCACCCTCAGCGTCATGATAAGCGAAGACCTCGTGAAGGAACACGGACTCAACGCCGGACAGATGGTGCGCGAAGCAGCCAAGCTGATAAAGGGCGGCGGCGGCGGACAGCCTCACTTCGCAACTGCAGGCGGAAAAGACATTGACGGACTGTCTGCTGCAGTAGACAAAGTAATAGAGCTGGCTAATCTTTAACAAGACCACAAGCCTGCTTTGCAATAAATACATCCGGCAAAGCCCCAGGGCACAGCTGAAAATAGCTGCTGCAATGCAGGCTAAACCATAAAACGACATATGCCCCGACAGCAAAACATGCTGCCGGGGCATTTTCTTTTTACCGGATAATCACAAAAAATCACCTGATAATCACTCCTGTGTCAGCCTCACTCCAACACCGGCGAAACCACACTTGCACAATATGATTCTTTGGCGTAACTTTGTATACGTTAAAAAAACAGGCCGGCAGCTTACGGACATGAATGTGCCGGCAGAGAGATAAGTAAGAAAAAGGGAACCACACCACCAATACACATAAAAGGAAATGCAAGATACCAAAAAGACAAACACAGATAAGACAACAATAGGCCTGCTGATAAAGGCCAAGCTAAGAGAAAGAAAACAGTCTGTGGTGTGGCTGGCCGGCCAGTTGGGATGCAGCCGGACCAATGTTTATAAAATATTTGGAAAAAAGTCGATTGACACTGATGAGCTTATGAAAATATCAAGAATACTGAACTTTGACTTCTTTAAACTATATAGCGACAAGCTCAAAAACGGATAAAAAAAGACTTCTTAAACTTTCAGATAAATAAAACCGACACGAGGTGGGCGCTTCTGCTTGATGCAGGGGCGCCCATTGCTTTATTTCAAATCGGTCATTCGGTCTGAATATTTGCTCTATATTAAGCTGATTTTCGTTAGATTTTTTTGCAGGAATAACGGGCTTTGCCAAGAATAGCGAACAAAAAGACGCAAACATGAACAATAAAGACAGGCTGAAACATGAATGCACAAAACAGATAAAGCTATGTGCGGCATGATGACAGATTGGGGTTAATATGGGCAGCACACACGCAAGCCACCAACACGGCAGACAACGCAGCATGGCGTCAGCGCTGGCTAATGCCTGCCCGCACCCGGTCTAAAGGCTTCATTCTGCCCGTAAGCTCGGCAAACATGTCTTTGCCTACAATGCGCCCGCGGGGAGTCCTCACAGAAGGAAACGAACTGAAAAAGTCGTCGTCCGACACATACCAGTCATATCTGACAATGCCACGCGCACGGCTCATAGTTCTGTCTATCGCCGGCACATAACGCGGACTAACCACAGAGAGCAGGCAGCGCCCGTCGGTCATAGCCACTGCCAAGACCACCCTCATGCGCTTACGCGCCTTGCCGGCAGACCTCTGTACGGCGTCCATCTTTGTAGAAACGCTTATGCTCCAGCCGTCGGCGTTTATGGCGCGCATCATCCTGCGGAACACCTCGCCGTGCGGCGACGTGTCCTTTATTCGCCTCGACGTTATGCACAGATGTATCATCTCGTGCAGCAGAACGTTCTTAAAATGGCGCTCGTCGGCATCATAATAGTTGCTCAGGCGTATTGTGTAGTCGGTGTACGACTTTGAAAACATCCTGCGCCTCACCTTGCACGACATACACCCGAGCTGCGTGCGCGAGCGCCCCACGGCAAATGCGGGCACGGGCAGACTGCCGCCGAAATAGTGCACATTAAAGTCGGCAAACCATTCTTTAAGAAGTTCTACGCTTACTTGCATGGATGCAAAGTTAGCACATCTGCGACACAAGAGCAAGCGCAGCGACAACTTTTTGCATAAGCCCAAATCGGTCATTAGACCGCATATTACTTTATCAATTTTGTGCATTGATGCTGAATCACAATGCCCAAATAGGGTTAAGGTGGGTTCTATAAATTCACACGTTTTATTTTTTCTTTCAATGGGCTTATGACTTTTTTCATCTTTTTGTTTTTATGCGGCTCATTTTGCAAGTTCATTCAGTCGTATAGCCCGCTACACTCCTTTATTCACTTACAAAATCTTCTCGCCTAAAATCAAAAATCTGAAAAAGCGAATTTATAGAACCCACCTTAAGCACGAAAGAATATTCTCTCCCCGACCGACAACAAACAAGCCTGCACACCAAAGCCGCAGACATAAAAATAACAACCATGCCTTGCTCTATAAAAATTGTCAGCAGCATGACAGTTCATACTGCAGACAACAATATCTGTTTTTACGCTGATATCAACCTGACTTGCACCGGCATGCAGCCTTATCTGTCATACTGATACGTTACGGGCACGCTGAACTTTAATCCGGACGACATCTCTACAGTAAGGTCAAACCAGAATGTGCCGTGGCCTTCAGGACGCTTGGTAAACCATAAAACTGTCTTATCCGAGTTAAGCAGCTTGGTGTCGGCATAAGATATGTTTTTAAGGGTGTCTGACACAACTGTTGCCCACGGATTGTCGATACCCATTTCGTCAGAAGGACTCCATCTTGACTCGATATATTTGCACAAGTTCTCGTTTTCAGGCTTATTCTTTTCTGCATCCACAATAGTATATCCGTTGCGTATAAAGTCATAATAAGAACGCCCGCAGAACAGCACGATGTCTGCCAGCGACGTGCCCTTGGGATGCTGCGCATCATAATCTGACCTACATGTTACGTCTATCTTTTTTATCGAGTCGCTGACAACAGAATCCAAAAAATAAAATCCCGGTACACGATAATAGGCCGTGTCACCAAACTCTCTTGCCACCTTTTCTGCCGCTTCATCACTATACCATTCACCAAGAAGAGAAAATCGTATATATGGATCGGTCTGTATACTGTCGTAAGTGTCGCTCATATAAAAATATCTCAACTGCTTTGCCTTTATATACACTGAGATGTAACTTTTTTCAGAAAACTTCGGAGTTCTTCCGGGATTGATATTATTATCATCATTATCACACCCATAAAAAAGGGCTACTGACACAACTGCACAGAAAAGCAGTTTAATATAATTGGACATTAATCTCTTCAACCCAGTTTCTTTTCGTGTCTTTTCCATAAAAATCCTCCTTCTGATTAAAACCAACAAAACAAACTTATATAATAAAAAATGAATAAATAACCGCTAGTTTTCTCCAAATATAAGAAAATAATGCTATATATACAACTCAGAAGTCAAAATATTAACAAAAAAAACACAAATACATATAAATTTACACTGCAACAAATCACCTGAACAGATAAATATAACAGCCCAAAAACAATACTGTCGCGCACATGATTGCACGTACAAAGCCCTTCAGACAAAAGTTTTGCACAGATAACACTCTGCAACACATTATGGGCTTTACGCTTACACTCTGACTTTTGCTGACGCTCTCATACTGCGATATTCTGAAAATAAAATCATCCGGCCGTAAAAACCGGCAAAAATCGTGTGCAAACATAAGCAGCGACGCATCAGAACATTACAGACAATCTACAGCGTTGTGTGCAACGATTTTGCCTGAAAAACGGGCAAAAACCACTGCTTTTTGGCACCAAAAACGGTCAGTTAAAGATGAAAAAACAGTGCATTAACGCACAAAAAGTGGCATATTAATCTGACAAAAACATGCCTTTAACGATGTTTTGTAAATATTGTTTACCTGCAAAACCATATTTCTGCCTAAGCGATTTCTATTTTGCATGAAAATCCTGACATAAACACGATGACAAAATGAAAGGCAATAAAGCGTTGCAAGTTTCAAAATAAAGAGCCATGCAAGACGCATGACAGAGAACCGTAGGGACGTACCCGAGGTACGTCCGGATGATAAAGGCACATGATTTATACAAAAAGGCGATGTGGACACACCTGGGGTGTGTCCCTACAGGACATAAAAAAATCCGGCACAGACGCCGTTGCGCCCATGCCGGATGTATATTCAAAAATCTTTATAACACAAGACAGACGGCGTATTACTCCACGCTGTCTGATATAGCCTGCATTATCAGTGCCTCAATCTCCTCACACAGTTCAGGATTGTCTTTCAGCAGCGTCTTGGTTGCGTCGCGTCCCTGAGCCAGCTTGCTTCCCTGATAAGAGAACCATGAACCGCTCTTCTGTATTATGCCATACTCAACGCCGAGGTCAACAAGCTCGCCAACCTTAGAGATTCCGTCGCCGAAGGTAATCTCAAACTCAGCCTTGCGGAACGGAGGAGCCACCTTGTTCTTAACCACCTTGACGCGAACCTGATTGCCGATAACCTTGTCGCCGTCTTTTATGCTCGTAACGCGACGTATGTCGAGGCGCACGCTGGCATAGAATTTCAGCGCGTTACCGCCGGTTGTTGTCTCGGGGTTGCCGAACATAACGCCAATCTTCTCGCGCAGCTGGTTGATGAAGATGCACGTTGTGTTGGTCTTGCTTATAGTAGACGTAAGCTTTCTGAGCGCCTGACTCATCAGTCGTGCCTGCAGACCAACTCTGTTGTCGCCCATGTCGCCCTCAATCTCAGCTTTCGGCGTAAGCGCAGCCACTGAGTCGACCACCAGGATGTCTATCGCTGAAGAGCGTATAAGCTGGTCGGCTATCTCGAGAGCCTGCTCACCGTTGTCAGGCTGAGATATCAGCAAGTTGTCGACATCCACTCCGAGCTTGGCGGCATAGAAGCGGTCGAAGGCATGCTCGGCGTCGATAAACGCAGCAATGCCGCCCGCCTTCTGAGCCTCAGCAATGGCGTGAATGGCGAGAGTAGTCTTACCGCTGCTCTCAGGACCATAAATCTCTATTATTCGTCCGCGTGGATATCCGCCCACACCGAGAGCGGCGTTAAGGCCGATGCTTCCGGTGGGAATGACCTCAACCTGCTCGATGTTCTCGTCGCCGAGCTTCATTATCGAGCCTTTGCCGAAGTCTTTTTCTATTTTGGCCATGGCAGCCTGCAAGGCTTTCAGTTTGCCTTCCTGTATGCTCATGCCCTCTGTATCTTTTTCTTTTGCCATATAAAAGCGTTTTTTAGTAATTGAGAATGGAGAATTGAAAATGGAAAATTATGATTTGCATTGTTGCAATGCATTTAATCTCCAATGTCTGTCTAACAGCTCCACTCGAATTATTTAATTGAGAATGGAGAATGGAGAATTATGATTTGCATTGTTGCTATGCATTTAATCTCCAATGTCTGTCTAAACAGTTATGAACCAAATACTCCTATCCCATTATGAATTATAAATTTCAAAACTCACCATCCCAATCATGAATTATGAATTGTGAATTATGAATTAAATTACAGTTCCAGGTCGCCGTCGAACACTTCGTGCCAGGGCAGTCCCTGCTTGTTGAGCTGCTCCATGAACGGATCCGGATCAAACTCCTCTACGTTCCATACGCCCGGCTTGCGCCACAGGCCTTTGAAGAACATCATTGCGCCAATCATGGCGGGCACACCTGTTGTGTAGCTTACGCCCTGCATGCCAGTCTCCTTGTAAGCCTCCTGATGCGAGCAGTTGTTGTAAACATAATATGTGCGCTCCTTGCCGTCTTTCAGACCGCGGATACGGCAGCCTATGCTTGTCTCGCCGTCATAGTTCTCGCCGAGATCCTGCGGATTAGGCAACACGGCCTTGAGGAACTGCAGCGGAACAATCTTAACCTTGGCTGTCTTGCCAGAGCCGTCGGCCAGCGGAGCCTCATATTCAATCTCGTCGATGCGAGACATGCCGATGTTCTGAATAACGTCGAGATATGTAAGATACTGCTGTCCGAAGGTCATCCAGAAGCGTGCCTGCTTGATTGTAGGATAGTTCTTAACGAGGCTCTCCAGCTCTTCGTGGTGCATCAGATAGCTCTCGCGCGGACCGATGTTAGGATAAGTGAGCGCCTTGTGAACCTCGAGCGGCTCGGTTTCAAGCCACTGACCGTCCTTATAGTAAAGTCCCTTCTGAGTAATCTCGCGGATGTTAATCTCAGGGTTGAAGTTTGTTGCGAAAGCCTTGTGGTGGTTTCCGGCGTTGCAGTCAACGATGTCGAGATACTGAATCTCGTCGAAGTGATGCTTTGCAGCATAAGCTGTGTAGATGCCACTCACACCCGGGTCGAAGCCGCAGCCAAGAATGGCTGTAAGTCCTGCCTGCTCGAAGCGCTCCTTGTATGCCCACTGCCAGCTGTACTCAAAGTGAGCCTCGTCCTTAGGCTCATAGTTTGCGGTGTCGAGATAGTTGCATCCGCAAGCCAGACAGGCGTCCATTATGGTAAGGTCCTGATAAGGCAGGGCAAGGTTGATAACCAACTCGGGCTTATAGTCGTTGAACAGAGCCTTGAGCTGCTCAACGTCGTCGGCGTCAACCTGCGCCGTCTTTATATCCATGTTAATTCCGGCCTTGTGGATGGCGTCGACAATCTGGTCGCACTTCTCCTTACGGCGACTTGCAATCATGAACTCGGTAAACACGTCAGCATTCTTTGCTATCTTGAACGCTGCAACGGTAGCTACGCCACCGGCTCCAATCATTAATACTTTTCCCATTTTAAAAATTTATTTTGCTTGTTTTTTGTTATTAGTCTTATAAGATTATTGGGGATGGGACTTATGGGGCGGGTAATTGGCGATGACAAACATCTGGCAGCCAAGGCTGCCGCTCCGCCATAATCCCTGCCGCTCCCTATTTTATCTCATCGGCCCTTATGCCCAGCGCGCTCATCAGCGAGTAGCCGAGTATCTCCTGACGGAAGTTGCCGCCCTGCATGGGCTGCATGGCAAACACGGTTACACGCTTTTCGTCGTCAACATTTCTCAGGGCATGGCGCACACGGTCGTAGATGCGCTCGGCATCGGGCACAACCATAACACGCTTCACTTCTTTCTGTGCGCATATAAGCTCCACCGTCTCAACGAAGAAATCGTCCTTGCTGACAATGTCCTCAACGGGAAGCGCACTGATAAGGAACTCTCCCAGGTTGTCCTTAAACGCCATGCCGTCAAGTTCATGGGCATATTCAGACGGCTTGAAATTGTCAAGTCTGTCTCTGTTCTTGCCGTGTATCAGAATCACCTGCGTCTGGTGTTCGCCCTCGCGCAGTCCTCCGTCAAGACCGATGCAGTCAATCCAGCGCGCCATGTCGGCCTGCGGGATGCGCCGCTCTATCATCCTTTCAAAATTAACGATAAGGTCGAACGCCACTTTATCTATATAGTCGGCGTCTACCACCATAACATTCTCGCACCATTTTGCGGTGCCTGCCAAATTGTTATTCATGTATGCAAACTTACACAAAAATAATGAGAATACACACCGTTAGACAAAAAAACTGACTTTTTGATATTCTTTGTAATGTGTCTTTCAAAGCGAAAGACACATTACTCATGTTTTCAGACTAAACTATTATAGTTTTTGCACATTCTGCGGCATCATTCTGCCGACTCAGCCCTTGCTATACGCCTTCTGCTGCCGTCGCGCTGTCCTGAGATAATCAGCGGCACACGCTCTACCACAACCACCGACGTGTCGAGACCGAGCGCCTTAGGCTCGTCTACTCCAATGCGTCTTATTATAGCATAGAGGCTCATCAGCAAGTTCTGACGGCGGTCTGACGAATCTTCGGGATAATAGATGCGGTGGATTATAATGAAGCGGAAGTCGCCGGCAATGCCCTTGCTGCGCAGCGAAGGATAAGAGCTGGTAAGGTCTACCTCGCCTGAAGCCACCAGGTCTTCTATAATCTGACGGAGATACAGGCTGACGCGCGGCTCAATTCTGAATCCTATGCGCAGGTTTATGCTGAACAGCGTGTCGGGCACGAGTGCCTTGCAGGTGTATTCGAGCGTGTCGGGCGCGTCAACAAACTCAATGTGCAGCAGCCAGTAATGGTCGGCACGCTTGGGCTGCTTGTTTATTATCGAATAAAGCAGCTTGTCGTCCACTCCGCCTTCAGTCGGTGCATGGTTTACATACACAAGGTTTGAGGCATACTTGGGTATGCTGTTGTCTGCCTTTATCGCAGATATTATGTCGTGATAGTCGCTGAGTTTCTTTATGCGCAGATAGCGGCTGCGTATCTTGCGTGCACTTATCCACACAAACATAATGAAGCAGAGCAAGCCGCCTATGAGCAGGGTGAACCATCCGCCGGCAACAAACTTAGACATGTTGGCAGCAAGGAACAGTCCTTCGAGCACACAGTAAAGACCGACAAAAATGATTACGACAAAACGCGGAGCTGACATCTTGCGCAGATAGAAGCCCAGAAGCAGCGTTGTCATCAGCATGGTTATGGTGATAGCCAGTCCGTAGGCTGCCTCCATGCGTGAAGAATCGCCGAAGAGAAGCACCGTAAACACCACGGCCACATACATAAATCCGTTTACCGTAGGAATATATATCTGTCCCTTCACATTGGTAGGGTGCTTTATCCTCATACGGGGCCAGAAGTTGAGGTTCATCGCCTCACTCAATATCGAGAACGAACCGCTGATGAGCGCCTGGCTCGCCACGATGGCCGCACCCGTTGCCATAAACACGGCAAAGAGCAGCATGCCGTCGGGCATGATGGAATAAAAAGGATTGTCGTTGCCGGCTGCACGCACCGGATTGGCAAGCACCCACGCACCCTGACCGAGATAGTTGAGGATGAGCATAATCTTGACAAAAATCCAGCTGATGGCGATGTTGTGCTTACCGCAATGTCCAAGGTCGGAATAAAGGGCCTCGGCACCCGTGGTACAGAGGAAAACGGCTCCGAGCACGAGGAACCACACGGGCGACTCTATAAGCAGACGCGCCGCATAATATGGATTAAAGGCCTTGAGAACCTGCGGACAGCCTATAAGCCACATAAGGCCAACGACACCGAGCAGCATGAACCACAACAGCATGAATGTGCCGAAAGAACGGCCTACATGCTCCGTACCAAAACGCTGCACGAAGAACACAACAGTGATGACGGCAATGGCAACAGGCAGCACGGGTATATCGGGATTGATGCCGCGCAGTCCCTCTATGGCTGTGGTAATGGTTATGGCAGGCGTTATCACTCCGTCGGCCAGCAGCGTGCTGGCTCCTATAACGGCTATGGCATAAATCCAACGCCGCTTATGCCGGCGCAACAGTGCGTAGAGAGCCAATATTCCGCCCTCGCCATGATTGTCGGCACGCAATGCTATGAGCACATACTTTATGGTAGTCTGCAACGTAAGCGTCCAGATTATGCACGAAAGCGCTCCCAGCACGTAATTTTCTGTCAGAGCTTCGCCCGTGTGTGTTATTGCTTTCATCACATACAGGGGTGACGTTCCGATGTCTCCAAAAACAATTCCCAGCGTCATGAGTATTCCGGCAAGTCCGGCTTTGCTCACTCCCGCCGTAGCATTTACCTTAGATGTTTGTACCATATTGAATATATTTTATTTCGCCTGCAAAATTATAACGATAAAATGAAAGAAATGCTTATTTTTACATTTTATTTTATGCAGTGAGAGAAACGGCCGACTCCTTCACGCACAACAAAAGGATGCGCCTACAGAATAATATGAATAAACATGAGACAGGAAACGTCTGTAAAAAACAGCGATATAAAAGAACACAAAATCTGCTGATAAGGAGGCAAGAAAAAACCGGAAGAGCAGGCATAAAGCCTTGTCTTCCGGCAGCTTATAATAACTAAACCATACAACTTTCATAAAGTGAGTCTGACGCAGGCCGCAATACTTTTAATCCAAACCGGTCTTTATCTGTCAGAATTAAAGAACAGCATCAGGACCTTGCGCTGACCGGCATAATGCCTATATCAGCCGTTAAATCAGAACTCAACAAGAATACGGAAAATCTTTCCGGGATTCTCGCTCCAGTCTTTCATTGCATCAGGAGTTTCCTCGGGAGTAACGACCTTAGATATAAACTTCTCGATGGGATAACGTCCTGTGTTAATGCAGTTGATAACGGCTCTGAAGTCAGACGGAGTTGCATTGCGAGAGCCGCGTATGTCAAGTTCCTTCTGAACGAACAGCTTTGTCTGGAAAGCCACTTCGCTCTTGGCATATCCGATGCAAACCACACGTCCGGTAAAGCCAACCTCGTTGACAGCCATAACGTAAGTGGCAGGACTGCCTACAGCCTCGATGACAACATCGGCGCCATAGCCTCCGGTTATCTCCTGTATGCGCTGATGAACATCCTCTGTCATGGTGTTAACAGCATATGTTGCTCCAGCCTCCTTGGCAAGCGCAAGTTTCTCGTCGTCAATGTCGGCAGCAATGACTATTGCACCGCGCAAAGACGCACGCATAACAGCACCGAGACCAACCATTCCGCAACCGATAACCATTACGAAGGTGTTGTCGGTAACCTCAGCACGCGACACGGCATGGAAACCGACACTCATAGGCTCTATCAAGGCGCAGCTGCGCACAGGAATATCGCCTGCCGGTATGACCTTTGTCCAAGGCAGAGCTGCATATTCGCACATTACGCCCTGACGCTGCACGCCCAAAGTTTCATTGTGCTCACAGGCATTATAGCGTCCGTTGCGGCAAGAGGCGCAGTTGCCGCAATTTGTGTAAGGGTTAAGCGTAACAACCATTCCCTTCTTCAGTGTGTCGGGTACATCGACACCAACTTCCTCAATAACGGCACCCACCTCGTGTCCGGGAACGACAGGAAGCTTCACCATTGGGTTGTTGCCACGGTAAGTATTAAGGTCGGATCCGCAGAATCCTACATATTTTATTTTCAGTAAAACCTCATCAGCCTTTATCACCGGCTTTTCTATTTCAGCCACACCAATCTCCTGAGGTGCGGCAATACGAACTGCTTTCATTTTTTCTACGTTTGTTTTTATTTTAATTTATCACTTTATATCCTTTCCAGCCATAATATGCGCAAAAAGCGAAACATATCATTGGCACAATGTATGCGATGTAGTACATCTCTTCGTTGGCGTGCATGAAATATGCCGTAAGCTGCGGCAGACAGGCGTTGCCGACAATGGCCATGACAAGAAATGCCGAACCGCTCTTGGTCTGGTCGCCCAATCCCTGCAGGGCCAAGGAGAACTGTGTGGGATAGATAATAGACATGAAGAACGACACGGCAAGCATGGCATAAATGCCTACATGTCCGCCAAAAGCGCAGATAACGCCACACAGGATTATCAGCAAGATTGAATATACCATAAGCATGTGCGACGGCTTAAACTTTATCATCAGCGCAGTGCCCACCCAGCGGCCTACCAGAAACGCCAGCATGTAGAATCCGAAGAACGTTGTGGCTGTGGCCTCATCAAGTCCGGCATACACACAGCAGTAAACGAGGAAGAGGCTGTTGATGGCCGTCTGTCCGCCGTTATAGAAGAACTGTGCGATGACGCCCCAGCGCAGGTGTGAATGTCTGAGCACGGAGAAGTCGATAAGCTTGCCTTCGCCGCGGGCCTCGCCCGACTTGCTTTCATCTGCTATTTTAGGAAATTTCGTAAACACGAATATCAGCGCCACGACAATCAGCAGCGTGCCCAGAAGCAGATACGGCAGACGCATCGACTCGGTTTCATGTTGAATGTAGGCCTCCCAGCCGCCTTCATAGCTCAGGGGCAATGTCTCACGCGTGTAATTATTGCCGCTCAGCACCAGCTTGCTCAAGAACATGGCAGAGATAAACGCGCCAAGACCGTTGAACGACTGGGCCAGGTTAAGACGCCTTATTGACGTCTCCGGCTTGCCCAATACTGTTACATACGGATTGGCAGCCGTCTCAAGGAAGCACATGCCCGTGGCTATAATGAAGAAGACACACAGATAAACCCAGTATGACTTGATCATAGCTGCCGGGAAGAACAGGAAGCCGCCCAGCGAGGCAAGGCACAAGCCAAAGATGATGCCGGCCTTGTAGCTGTAACGCTTCATGAACATGGCTATTGGTATAGGGAAGATAAAGTAAGCCAGCCAGTAAGCCGTCTCTGTAAACGAAGCCTCAAAAGTGTTGAGCTCGCAGGTCTTCATCAGCTGCCTTATCATCGTCGGCAGCAGATTGCTGCTTATCGCCCATAGAAAAAACAGGCAGAATATCAGCGACAAAGGCACTATATAGCTATTTTTTTTCATAACGACATCATATTATTTACTCCGACATATTCTTTACGTATGGCAGATCAGGCAGATTGCTGAAGCCATAGAACTTTTCAGCGTTCTCGCCGAGAAACAGTCTTTTTTCCCTGTCTGTCAGGTCATTGGTTTTCAGGATAAAGTCATAAGACATCTTATAGGTTATGGCCGTTATGGTGCGCGGATAGTCTGATCCCCACATCAGTTTGTCGGCACCAACCATGTCGATGGCCTCCCTGATAGCCCTGACGGCTCCGTTAAAGGGATAGAACTCTTTGTTGAACAGCCATGTTATGCCGCCCGACTCTATCATCACGTTGTCGTTAAGGGCGAGTTTTATCTGGTCTTCCCAGCCCGGGGCGGTAACCATGCCGAAATGTCCTATAGCAATCTTCAGGCGCGGACACTCCTCTATCACCTCCTTGATTTCGCCGTTCTGCAAGTTGTTTTCAGCCAGACACAACGACAGGATGACGCCCTTGTCCTCCATCAGATGAAACATCTTCATCATTTCGGGAGAATTCAGGTTTACTCTTCCGTCGCTCAATATCAGCCTGTGGCCAGGTATGGCAATACCCTTGAAGCCGCTCTCGATAAGCGAAGCTGCCGTGTCATAGAATCCGGGCTTGAAGTAATCGCACATGCCGAACACAAAGAAGCGTTCGGGATAGTCGCTCTTCACCTTTGCCAGATAGTCGTTCTGTATGCCGTCGATAAACTCCTGCACGACAACAGCTCCGCCCACCTGTGCGTAGTTCATGTTAGAGAGGAACACCTCGGCGCTGTTTACGCCGTCTATCATAAACGGCGGAACCATCTGCACCTCTTCCGTAAGAAAGAACGACCGGCCATTCTTCAATGTCCTGACCGGCATTCCGTTCCAAGAAGTATCCTGGCGCAGCCACAAATGTGAATGCGCATCTATAATCTTATAGTCCATGTCTGCCCTGCAATATTATGTGTTAGCCCAGCGCACACGCATCTGGTCGCCAATTATCTTCTGTACTTCCTCAACCAAGCTGCTGTCCATCGGCGAATTTACATAGTCGATGTTCTTCAGAACGTTCTGAGGATTAGCCGAGCTGAACAGCGTTGTGGCGATGCGCTGATTGCTTGTAGAATACTGCACGGCGAGCTTTTCTATCGGATAGCCGTGTTCTGTGCAGTAGTCAGAAGCACGCATGCAAGCCTCCTTAAGAGCCACCGGAGCCGGATGCCATGCCGGTGCACCGCGCTGCGACAACAGTCCCATCGAGAACGGCGAAGCATTTATTATGCCCACATTGTTTGCCTCAAAGAAGTCGAGATAGTCGAGCAGCATCTCGTCGTTAAGGCTGTAATGGCAGAAACACAACACAGACTCAACTGTTCCGGCCGGAACATGTTCTATCACCCATTTAAGGTTTTCGGGCTGCAGGTCGGTGATGCCCACATGCTTCACCACTCCTTCCTCGCGGAGCTTCACCAGTGCGGGCAGAGTCTCGTTGACAACCTGATTGAGGTCGGCAAACTCAACATCATGAACATTAATCAAGTCGATGTAGTCAATGTTTAGGCGCTCCATGCTCTCGTAGACACTGTCGGTTACGCGCTTGGCAGAATAGTCCCAGGTGTTGACGCCGTTCTCGCCGTAGCGTCCCACCTTTGTCGAAAGATAATATCTGTCGCGCTGTATTTCCTTCAAGGCTTTTCCCAATACCATCTCGGCCTTGTAATGACCGTAATATGGAGATACGTCTATAAAGTTAATTCCGTTGTCAACTGCCGTATGGACTGCTTTTATGCCCTCTGACTCGCGTATGTCATGAAAGACGCCGCCTAAAGAAGAGGCGCCAAAGCTGAGATTAGACACACGCATTCCTGTTTTTCCTAATTCATTGTAGATCATAGTAGAAATATTTATATCTTACGATATGACGCAAGGCAATGGAAAATGTCATATTAAAATTGTTTAAATTATTATGTCTTTCTTCACTCAACTTGCCAAATCATGCTTTTTTAAGCACTTTCAGCCACCGCATCACAGGCATTGCCACACCTTATAAATACACGTATAAAGCCATAATACGCATGTCAATGCTTACATTTTTGACAAAAATTATAGGTTGTATCCATAGATTTTCAAGAAAAAGAACGTATATTTGCACATCGCTTGTGAGCGAAAACCGCATGGCGCAGAATATCTCTCCGCAGACAGGCTTCCATCAGGAATACTTTACTAAACACATCGTCATGTTCGAAAAATGAACATCCGGATTCAGAATCATGGTTACATACGCTGAAAGGAAAGAAAAAATCATCCGTCAAAAATCCGAGTTTTAATATCAAATCACGAAGTGGTCATTATGTTCAATTTTGTAAATTTGCGCAGTCAAAATAATCAAAATATGAAAAGTATACTTGACGGACGTCCCGCATTGAAGAAAGAAATTGACAAAGTGGCTGAAGTAGCCGGTTATCTTTGGCAGAAGGGATGGGCTGAAAGAAACGGAGGAAACATTACAATAAACATCACAGAGCTGGTTGACGACGAAATAAGACAGATGCCGGCCATAAGTGAAGTGAAGCAAATAGGAGTAACGCTGCCTCATCTTAAAGGCACATACTTCTTCTGTAAAGGAACAAACCGCAGAATGCGCGACTTGGCTCGCTGGCCAATGGAGAACGGAAGCGTAATCCGTATACTTGACGACTGCGCAAGCTATGTGATCATAGCCGACAATGTGGTTAATCCTACGAGCGAGCTGCCTTCGCATCTCATGGTGCACGACCATCTGATTGAGAAAGGCTCTCCTTACCGCGCATCGCTGCACACTCACCCGATTGAGCTTGTTGCAATGACACACATACGCAAATTCTTGGGCAAAGACGTGCTAACGAAGCTGCTTTGGAGCATGATTCCGGAGACAAAGGCTTTCTGTCCGCGCGGATTGGGCATCATTCCTTATCAGTTGCCAAGCAGCGTTGAGCTTGCAGAAGAAACTGTAAGACAGCTTGACGACTACGACGTGGCAATGTGGGAGAAGCACGGAGTGTTTGCCATCGACAACGACATCATGCAGGCATTCGATCAGGTTGACGTGCTGAACAAGAGCGCCCTGATATACATCGCTGCCAAGAACATGGGCGAAGAGCCTGAAGGCATGAGCGACGAGCAGATGGCTGAAATGTCTAAGGCATTTAACTTGCCTAAATAAAGTTTGAATAAAAATCTTATCATTCTCAGATAATATTAGTTTAAGAGTCTATTTAGACGGCGGAATCCTGATGCTGTGAAGCATTGGGATTCTGTTATTTTATGGGGTTTCAATATCAGGCAGGACCATATTTGCAGCTGAATAGACATGCTGACACACCATAAAATTAACCCCCAATCGGCATCAGGCCGCCATAGCTTTATCTATTTTTGGCATTCATACTTTCAGCCCGTCTTTATGTTCACTTTTTCTTGACATAGCCCGCCATTCCTGTGAAAAATCTAACGAAAATCCCCTCAAAATAAAGCAAAAATACAGACTGAAAACTAATAACGATTTGGATTGAAACCACAGGCCAACAGGACATAGCTACATAAAAGTTTATGTTACGGCTGACTTTACAGAGACGATTATCCACACCTCATGACGGCAGACTTATCCTGAAACAGCAAGATTTGTAAGAGACGGCATTCTGCCATGTAAAAGGTGGCTTTTTACAGGCTGATATGTGGCTTTTTACATTGCGAAAAGCCACATATTGCATGCCATGAAACAGCACTGATAAATACAAGAAGTTTTTTAACTCAAATCAGACCACTTGCGTTATACAGCCAAACAATAAATTTTTTCAGAAAAAACTCGTCACTCATCACATCTGCACGTAACCATCTGACAGACAGAGACATAACGTGTGACGAGTTGAATAAGCAAAACGTCACCAAACATCACGCCCAAGCAAGACAGGTGATATATGGTGACGTTTTACAGCTGCAACTCATCACGCCACAAGTCAGTAAAAATCAACAAGTTACACGCTGATGTGACGAGTGATGAGTTTTCAGGAAAAACTTTTTTACCTTATTTGCGTCATTCGCCCGACTCACTTCAACAGCTGGGGAAGGAACGAAGACACAACAAGTATGATAATGCCGGCCACGAGCACGGCGATGGTCTTCTGCGAACAGCCTTTCCACTCTTTCAGTATTATTCCCCATACATTGCTGAAGGTTACGTTGAGGGCCATCAGTATGCACCATGAGAATGTGAGCAGCACGGGCGAATCGGTCAGGAATCCCTTGCCAAGGCTAAGGCCGAAGAACTGGCTGTACCACAGCAGTCCGGCAAGGGCGCAGAACACGATGTTGTTAAGATAAAGGCTTGTCTGCGAATAGTCGCCCCATGTGCGGTTCTTGCCGTTCTGGTAGAAACAGTATACCGCATTGGTGACAAAGCCGCCCAGCGTAACGAGGAACGTTGCGGGCAGCGTGCGGAACATCGGGTCGGTGGCGTCGCCGAAGTTGAGATGCTCGCCAAAGCCGAGACCTATGCTGAAGCATGCGCTCATAAATCCTGCAAGCAGCGCAACGATGATGCCCTTGGTGAAGTTGAAGTCCTTAACGGCCTTCTTCTTCTCTTCGTCACTGAGCGACTGCGACTTCATGTTGCCTGCCACGCCAATAACGCCAATACCTATCAGCGTAACCACCACGCCTACGATAACGGGCATCGTAAGGTCTTGTGTGTTGCCCGTAAATATGGGGGTGAGTATGGTTCCGAGTCCGGCGCATGTGCCGAGAGCGATGCTCTGTCCGAGAGCCACTCCGAGATAGCGCATAGAAAGGCCGAACGTAAGGCCGCCGATGCCCCACAATACGCCAAAGAACATTGTCCACAAAGCCGCCACGGGGTCTGCCATATACACTTCAGCGAGACTGTGGCCTGAAGGCACTGCCAGCAAGGCGCCGAGCAGCGGGAACACGAGCCACGCAAAGACACCCTGCACAAGCCAATAAGACTCCCAGCTCCATTTCTTTATTTTGTTGATGGGCACATAACAGCTCGACTGGCAGAATGCGCCCACAGCTATTATTATCAGTCCTATTATTATTTCCATCAGAAGAAACTGAAAAGATTATAAACTATGGATTATGAATTAAAAAAGAGTTGAGAAATATTTCTCGATTCTCAACTCTTTTCATTTGTCTTTCTGTCTACTATATTAACCTCTTTTTGATGTTACGTCTTTTTCATACTGCTCTACGTCGGCAATGAAAGCCTGACCAACAGGCACATTGTTGCGCAGACAGAACTCGTCGTAAACAGCGTTCCACGGAAGAGCCTTAGCCTCCTCGAGCAGAGCCAGACGCTCAAAGCCCTTGCCCTCGTCTTCATACTTGCGCAGTGTTGCCAGCGGCTCGAGCAGAGCGCGCAGCATGCACTTCTGTGCGGCACGGCTACCTACGACATAAGCACCGATGCGGTTGATTGAAGCGTCGAAGTAGTCGAGGCCATAGTGTACGCGGTCGAGAGCACCTGCACGTACAATCTCGCTGAAGAGGTCGAGTGTCGGGTCGTCCATGATTGTAACGTGGTCTGAGTCCCAGCGGATCGGACGGCTTACATGCAGCATCAGCTCAGGCACATAGAGCAGCATGGCCGAAACCTTGTCGGCAACGCTCTCTGTAGGATGGAAGTGGCCTGTGTCGAGTGTAATCATCTTGTTGTTCTGCGCAGCGTAAGATGTGTAGAAGTCGTTTGAGCCTACAGTATAGCTTTCAAGACCGATACCGAACACCTTGCTCTCTATGCAGTCCTTCATGTTGTCATATTTTGTTGCGAAGATCTGGTCGAGAGAGTCTTTGAGCAGTTCGCGGTATTTCAGCTTGTTCACTGTCATGTCCTTACTTCCGTCATGCACCCATAGGTTCATGATACAAGGATCGCCCTGTGCCTTACCCATTTCCTCGGCAATGGCACGACAACGCTTTGTGTGCTCAATCCAGAAGTTGCGTATGCCTTCGTCGGGATTTGCCAGAGAAAGGTTGCCGCTCTTTGGGTGAGAGAATGAAGTAGAGTTGAAGTCGAGCTTCATGTTGTTCTCCTTACCCCACTCTATCCAGCTTGCAAAGTGCTTAGGCTCAACCTGGTCGCGGTCGACAGCCTCGCCCTTGAAGTCGCCGTATATTTCATGAAGGTTCAGACGGTGAGTTCCGGGGATGAGCGACTTAGCCTTTATTATGTCAGCTCTCACTTCGTCTATGTTGCGTGCGCGTCCGGGATAGTTACCGGTTGTAGCGATACCGCCGCTCAGCGAACCTGTAAGGTTCTCGAAGCCGATAACGTCATCTGTCTGCCAGCAATGCAGGCTGAGATGAAAATCCTGCATCTGATTCAACACCTTCTCTGTATCAACGCCAAGCTCGGCATAGCGCTCTTTGGCTATCTCGTAAGCCTTATTTATCATTTCTTCTTTCATAAGTTATAAGTTTTATAATTTTTTGATTTATTCGTTTTATTATTTATTTTCCTTTGATTCTACCACCTTCAGGTATTTCTCGTAAGCAGCATCCCACTCAGCCTTGTCCCTAGGCTCGAAGCGCTTCATACTCACGCTGTCGGCTATGATGCGGCGCATGTCGAAGATATCCGCAACGGCTCCGGCAGCTTTAGCCTGCAGCATGATGTTGCCAAGAGCGGTGCATTCCTGCGGACCGGCAAGCACGGTGACGCCTGTGGCGTTGGCCGTAAACTGGTTGAGATACTCGTTGAGCGAGCCGCCACCGATAATATGAAGAGTGTTTATCGGGAACACCGACATTTCTTTAAGATAGCCGAACACCTGACGGTAACGCAGCGCCAGACTGTCGAGTATGCAGCGGCATATCTCGGCATAGCCTTCGGGTACGTGCTGACCTGTCTCTGCGCAATACTGCTTTATGGCAGCCTGCATGTCGGCAGGATTGGCAAACATCTCGTCGTCGGGGTTTATGATGCTCTGAAAGGCAGTAGCCTTCATTGCATCTGCCAGCAGCACGCCATAGTCAGACGGAGCCTCGTCGCCCCACTCCTTGCGGCAGCGCTCAAGCAGCCACATGCCGCAGATATTCTTAAGGAAGCGTGTGGTGCCTTCCACTCCGCCCTCATTGGTGAAGTTCAGCTCATAGCTGCGCCCGTTAATTATGGCGTCCTTGGTCTCAATGCCCATAAGGCTCCATGTGCCGCTGCTGAGATAGGCAAACTTCTCGTCGGCAGCAGGTACGGCAGCCACGGCACTTGCCGTGTCATGACCTGCAACGGCTATCACCGGCACGGGGCCAAGCCCTGTCATCTTCTGCACCTCATCAGTGAGCACGCCTATCTTGTAGCCGGGAACAACCATCTTGCCAAACTTGCCGCGCGGAAGTTCGAGACTCTCGAGCAGCATCTCGTCGAGCTCTTTCGTAACCGGATTGAGCATCTGGCTTGTTGAAGCTATGGTATATTCGCAGACAGCCTCGCCCGTGAGCATCCAGCTGAGCGCATCAGGCATGAAGAGTATCTTCTCGGCATTCTTCAGAGCCGAATTGCCGTCGCGTTTCATGGCATAAAGCTGAAACAGCGAATTGAAGTTCATAAACTGTATGCCTGTGGCGCCATACACTTTCTCCTTTGACACTTTCTTTTCGAAATACTCCTCCATCGCACCAAACGTGTGAGGGTCGCGATATGAGAACGGATTGCGCAGCAGCGCGCCGTCGTCGCCCACACATACGAAGTCGACGCCCCATGTGTCGATGCCTATGCTGGTTATCTCGACGTTACGTTTTGCCACAATCTTCAAGCCTTTTATTATCTCGAAATAAAGAGCGTAAATATCCCAGTAAAAATGTCCGCCGGTTTCTATCAGGTTGTTAGGAAAGCGTGTAATCTCCTCTAACTTTATCTTACCGTCTGAAAGAGTGCCGACGATAGTCCTGCCGCTTGTAGCTCCAAGGTCGACAGCAAAGAAACATTTTGAATTGCCCATTTAGTATATTAGTATGTTTTTAGCGTATTAAATTAATTTCTGCAAAGATAAAGATTATTTCAAATAAGTGAATATAACAATTTGATTTTTAGACAATAAGATTTGAGAATAAAACTTAGCTTAACATTATGAAAGCATCTGTGCATCACTTCTTTGCAAACGTTTTCGTAAGGACAAGCATATCGTCCCGAGGGCAAAATCACGGCTCACGGAACGGACAGACATATTGTTAATGCCGACGGGATGACTCACGGCACAAACAGACAAAGATGAAGAAAACAAGCATAACAACACGTCACAAAAAGGCAGAAAACAGGACCAGATTATAACACAAACAAAGTATTTTTCGGTAAATATTTTATTGGAGTAGAAAATAATTACTAAATTTGCACGATAATATGAACTAATCTTAAATAATTAAAAATGTCAACTTTAACATTAGCTATCGTAACCGTATTTATCATCGGTTATCTGTGTATTGCCCTCGAAAGCTTCACCAAGGTGAACAAGGCTGCCATTGCGCTGCTTATGCTGGTGGGCTGCTGGACAATATTTATGTTCGATCCGGGAAGCTACCTGCCCGGTGTTGCCGGCGATAAGATATCGCTTGCTGTAAATGAAATAATTGAGAAGCATCTGGGAAGCACTTCTACCACACTGTTCTTCCTTATGGGTGCAATGACCATCGTTGAGGTGGTTGACCAGAACGGCGGCTTCAACTTCGTCCGCGACATGATGAAGACGAAGAACAAGAAGACTCTCTTGTGGCGAATAACGTTCATGACGTTCTTCCTTTCGGCCATCCTCGACAACCTGACGACCAGCATCGTTATGATAATGATTCTGCGAAAGCTGATTCAGGAACGTAAAGACAGACTCATATATGCGTCGCTCGTGATTATAGCGGCCAACTCAGGAGGTGCCTTCTCGCCTATTGGTGACGTTACGACAATCATGCTGTGGAACAAAGGTCTGATAACGGCTGCAGGAGTTATAAAGGAACTTATTGTGCCGTCGCTTGTTTCTGTGGCTCTGCCTGCCTACCTGCTGTCGCTGTCGCTCAAAGGCGAAATAGCTGTTCCGGCAATAGCCGGAGGCAAGACGGCTGAAACCAACGAACTGACAAAGAGACAGCGCAAGACGGTGTTCCTCATCGGTGTGGGCGGTCTTATCTTCGTTCCTATATTCAAGTCGATAACTCATCTGCCTCCGTTTGTCGGCATATTGCTGGTGCTCGGCGTGCTGTGGACCGTAACCGAACTGTTCTATCGCCATCTGCACAAAAATGAGGAGAGAGGTGCAATGCAGAAAAGAGTTGTAAACATCCTTTCACGCATCGACATGAGCACCATTCTGTTCTTCCTCGGCATACTTATGGCCGTTGCCTGTCTTGAGACAATAGGCGTGCTGGCCACTCTGGGCGAAGGCCTCAACACAACATTCAACGGCAACCATTATATCGTAACAGGCATTATCGGCGTGCTGTCGAGCATCGTTGACAATGTGCCTCTCGTAGCAGGTTGCATGGGTATGTATCCTATTGCCGAAGTGGGCGACATGGCACAGGACGGCATATTCTGGCAGCTCCTGGCCTACTGCGCCGGTGTGGGCGGCTCTATGCTCATCATCGGATCTGCCGCAGGCGTTGTTGTCATGGGTCTCGAAAAGATTACTTTCGGCTGGTATATGAAGAGGATTTCTCTTATAGCATTTGCAGGATACATGGCCGGAATATTGATCTATTGGGTAGAAAAGACATTCATCGGACTATAACATAGTCATCTGCCGATAACGGCACGCATCTCATGACGCAACCGTGCATGGGGTGCACAAAATACAAAAAAAGAGGAAATGCATCAAAGCGTGCATTTCCTCTTTTTATATATCCACTTGCTCTGCCTACGCATCATTTCTCCCCCAGCCGGTCATAAAAATTTTCCGTTTTGACATTGAGCAGATTGTCATGGAACGGGTATATAATAAAATAAGGTGTATACCGCAATGAAAAAATCGGCCATTAGACATTGATTATGACTAATGACCGATTCTATTCTAAAGAGCCTTCTGCCGCACTGTCATCTTGTGCCGGCTCTATATTCGCTTGGCTTACAGCCTATCTTCACCTTAAACTTACTTGAAAAATAGTCGGGCGAATCAAAGTTGAGCCTGTAGGCAATCTCCTTTATACTCATGTCTGTGGTAGACAGCAATTCCTTTGCACGCTGCAGGCGCAGGTCCTGCTGATAAAGCGCCGGCGACATGCCGGTGTATTCCTTGAACAGCTTGCGGAAGTTAGAATAGCTTGAGCCAAGTTCTGCCGCAATCTCCTGCACCGTTATCTTCGACTCCACACCCTCGCGTATGCGCAGGCGTGCCTTGTTTATCATGTCTACATATCCGCCGCGGCGGTTAAGCTCCATGTTGCGTTCAAGCGCATACATGTGGCCGAGCAGATTGTTCACGATGCCGGCAAGTATCTGCTGCGAATAGGCAGCCTCCTCCTTTGCAGCCTTTATGGCCGAGTTATACAGATAAACGATGTCGCCGCTGAAACCTACATGATATACGGGCTTCTCGAGCGACAGGAAGTTGTAGCGCATACGGTCGTCCATGTTGCGGCCCTTGTAGCCAATCCAATAGCTCTTCCAGAACACCCCCGGCAGAGGATGATACGTATGCCACTCTCCCGGAAACAGCAAGAAGATATCACCGGCCTTGATATGAACATTCCTTACATGCTCCGACGAGAATATGCCCTCGCCTTCTATAAGATAGAGCATCTGATATTCATCAAGCACGCGGCCGCGCTCAACATCAAAAAAATATCCGTCGCCATGCCCCTTGGTAGGATAGTCCTCGTCAGGGCCCACTTCGTCGTATCCCACAGTATTTACGACAAGTCCCCATTGGGCGTCACGGTCGTTAGCTACTAAATATTTACTGTCCTGCATGCGTCAATTTATTCTCAGTTAATTACATACTGCAAATGTTTCATGGGATGTCCGCCCCAGGTGTTGTTGCCTACGAACTTGAATCCCACCCTGCCATAAAGTTTCTCAGCCTTCGGATTACCGGTGTCTACGAGCAGTCCTACAGCAGGCAGCCCCATGCCCTTGGCCTTTTCGATAACGGCATTGAGCAATACGGTTGCCACGCCCTTGCCACGGCAGTTTTCAGGTACGGCTATGCTGTCGATATACAGCTCACCCGGCCCTGTCTCGTCAGCTATATTGCTGAAGTCGCGGCCGAAGTTGTCATTCATGGCCTTGACAAAAGCCTTGCGCAAGTCGTGCAGATGTCCGCCGTCGTAAGACACGCACATACCGCAAACTCCGCCGTCCTCGTCTATAGCCACCATGGTGTTCTTATAGCTGTACTGCGAATCTTCCGAAAGCACGAGTTCTGTCATCACACGCTCAAAATCATCGAGAGTGTGGTCAGGACCGACAAAATACTGGCAACATTCATAATTCATTGCCTGCATTATCAGTCTTGCTATCGAAAGAGCCTGAAATTTCTGAGCTGATTGTATTTCCATTGCAAAAGATTAGATTATATCATTCGTTGCAAAAATACTGAAAATAATACAATCTACAAAATCTATTACTCAAAATCAGCCGGCGCTTAATATTTATAGCGTATTATTCTTCTTTTTTCAGTGTTACAAGCACTTTGTCAATACGCGCACCGTCCATGTCGACAATCTCGAGGTTAAACCCGTTCCATTCGGCACGCTCGCCCGACTGCGGTATATGTTTCAGCTGCTCTATTATCAGTCCGGCCAAGGTGTTGTAGTTCTGTTCGCCGTCGTACAGGTCTTCTTTGTCAAAATAAGACAGGAAGTCGTAGAAAGAGCACTGTCCGTCAACAAGCCAGCTCGCAGCGTCTTCACGCTCTATGATGTCAGGTTCGTTGTTCACCTCGTCTATTGTTCCTACAAGGCCCTCAAGGATGTCTCTCAGAGTGATTACACCCTGAAAGCTTCCGAACTCGTCGCAGATAAAGGCCTGCGTAAGGCGTTTCTCCTTCATCTGTTCGAGAGCCTTATACACGCTCATGTTCTCGTAGAAATAAACAGCCGGACGCATTATCTCCTTCAGGTTGAGAGTGCTTGCGTCGAGCCTGAAGATAAGATCCTTAAGCGACACCACGCCCACGATGTTCTCCAGGCTGTGGTCTATCACGGGATACGACTCATAGAGGTCGTCGTTGAGCACTTGTCTTATCTCGTCCTTAGTCATGTTCACGTCGAGCGTAACCACTTCTGAGCGGTGTGTCATAAGCGAATTTACCTTAAGGTCGCCAAGCATGAACACGCGCTCAACGATGTCCTGCTCAACTTCCTGCACCTCGCCGTCTTCCTTACCTTCCTGAACGATCGACTTTATGTCCTCCTCTGTAACCTTGCTCTCCGCATTCTTAACGCCAAGCAGGTTGACTATTGCCTCTGTGCTCTTTGACAGAATCCATACGAACGGACTGGCTATGAGCGACAGCACATACATAGGGCGCGATATAACCTTTGACACGCGCTCGGCAACGCTCATGCCTATGCGCTTCGGAACAAGCTCGCCAAGAATTATCGTCAGATATGTAACAATGACTACTATTATTGTCTGTGCCACGGGATAGGCCCATGATGCCGACATACCGGCATGCTCGAGCACGTCAGCAAACTTGCCCGATATGGCCGAACCCGAATAGATACCTGTGAGAATGCCGATAAGCGTGATGCCTATCTGTACGGTGGATAAAAACCGGTCGGGGTCGTTGGCCAGCCTGAGGGCAGTCTTTGCGCCCTTGCTCCCCTTCTTCTCGTCGTTTGTTAATGTTACCTTTCTCGCTGATATAACTGCTATCTCGGACATTGAAAATATTCCGTTGAAAAATATCAATAGCAGAATAATTATAATTTCTTCCATTAATGGTTTAAACCGTATTGTTTCAGTTGCAAAGATAATGCATGTAAAGTTAATTTCAAAATAAATAGGCACATTTTATTTAAATTGAAATACATTATGTGAGTGAAGAGATAAGAGTGAAGAGCGAAGTTTTCAAATGTTTTGCCAATTTACATCTGTACAACATCTTACAATACAACATTTGAAATGACCGTCATCAAACCTTATTCCTTCACTCTTATCTTTCACTCCTATCTCTTCACTTCTCAGAACGTCGGTGTATTCACCGGCTTGTTTTTAACCGTAGGCAGTGTCTGATTATTTATCTTCTTTCCTGCCGTGAAGTTCCATGTAACAAACAGCACTACGTGCGAATCCGGTGTAAGCAAAGTGCGTCTCTTCTCCCAGCCTTCACCGAACATTGTAAGTTTTTTTGTGTTGTAGAGTATGTTTTCGTACAGAAGGCTCACGTTCATCTTTCCTTTCATCAGCGACACATATCCGCTTACGTCCATTTTGAACCTCGCGTTCTCATCATAACTTTCAGTCCTGTTTTTGCTCGATGCTGTCATGTTGAGCGTAAGTCCTAAATACTTGTTTATCTTGAAGTCGTTGTTGCTTCTGAACGTAAAAGTTCCGTGGTTAATCTTGTTCTCGCCGCTGCGTGAATGTCTGTATAGATATGCAATGCTGGTATTTGTGTGCCAGAAGCTGAATATACGCCCTGTATAATTCATCGTGAGCGACTGCTGCATGCTGTAGGCAGAGTTTTCAGGCCTGGTGTAATACACGCCCGGGCGGTTTTCGTCCTTATGCATGATTACGCTCACAATGTCGCTTCCGTAGCTCATGCTATATGAGAAAGATAAACGTCTGTTTAAAGAGAAATACAGTTCTACATCGTCATACACTTCCTTTTTAAGATCCGTGTTGCCTATGCTGTAGAGGTCGTCTCCCTGCCATGTCACGTTAGGAATACGGTAGCCGTAGTTGGGCAGATAGAACATGCGGCGGTAGCTGATGTTCAAATATCTCATCTTGTTTTCGTCGATGGTCCACTGTCCTGACAGCGAGGGGCATATTCCGTCCTGCCATCTCTCAAAGTTGTTTGAGCTGTCCAGATAATCCTTGTATTTCTCGTTCGTTCCGCTGTATCTCATCCCGAACTTCAAGAACAGCGACTTGCTCGGTATCAGGCTATATTCAGCCCATGCAGAATAGTAATCCTGATTCAGACAAAACTTGCCGTCTTCTATATATGACATCGTCTTTGTGCCGCGGTTGTTGTTCATGTTGGACATATAGTAATACTCAAGGCCGGCTGTCAGGTTCATATTGTCGTTAAACTTGAAATGGGCGTATGGTGATACTGTCACAAAGTCGATGTCATAATTCTGCCTGGCATTGTCAAACATCCCGTTTGTGTTGTATTCCTGCCCGTTGTCATATTTGTTTTTTGAATAGTCTATACGCATGTTCAAGAAGTTTTCACCTCCGTTGCCCAGTCCCTTGCGGTATTGTGTGCCTATGCTGTATGCACGGCTGATTGGCTTTGCCTTTATATCAAGAGTGTCGTTTCCGCTTATGCTGTTCTTTGACGTTCTGTTCCAACTTGCCGACACTCCGCCGTACAGATCTATCCTGTCTGTCTTGTTGAAGGCGTATCTCAGCGACAGGTTGTCGCCGAAAATCCTGTATCTGGTTGTGTTGTGCTTATATGTGTAAGAGTCGTCGCTGCTGTTATATTCCTTTGTGAGGATGTCAGGATATTTCCCGTACTCAAAGGCCGTCAGATAGTTGTTAATCGTAAATTTTCCCTTGGTGTAAAGCAGGTTCAGCCTCGGCGATTCGCCGTACAGATCCTCGGTGTTCATACCTCCGTATACGGTTGCCGAGCCTATGAGGCCTCCTTCTTGCCTAAGATGTATTTTCACCACTCCGCCCGTAGCCTTCTCGCCATACGAGCCGTCGGCGAACGGAATTATCTCAATGTCTTCAATCATTGAAGGCGGTATCGACTTGAGCTGGTCGAAACTTATCTTTCTGTCTTCCAGATAAATAAGGGTATTCTGCTTTCCGTTCAGGCTCAGACTGCTTTCCGTAACATCTATGCCACGCACATATTTAAGAAAATCTTGTGTGCTCTTTCCCTTTGTCAGCGGGTTTCCTTTCACTTTCACAATGGTTTCGCCCGTACGTTTCTGCCTGGTGTAGTTGGCCATTACGGTTATGCCTTCGAGCATCTCGGCCGAGTCGTCCATGCGTATATTCCCCAAGTCTGTATTGCCTTTCACGGTTATGTCGCTTATGTAGTCGGCAAGTCCGATATATGTTATCTTCAGCTCGTAATTGCCGTTGTCAAGGGCGCTGAACGAGAACACTCCATTGTCGTCAGCCACAGTCTGCCGTCTGAACGCACTGTCGCCGGCCATGGTTAAAGTTACACTTGCACGCATCACAGCCATGCCTTCTTTGTCTACAACACGGCCAGTCATGCCATACTTGTTTTCCTGAGCGCCCGAACCTACAGATATCAAGGCGAAAATTATGAAAAGCAGAAATCTCATATTATATATTTTTTTGTTTTACATAGCCCATGCCCTTTTAAGTCAGAAAGGATATGGTTAAATATCTTAAGTCTTCGGTTATTAGACGTACACACATTGCCCTTTGTGACATCATAAACAACGTTTTTTCATGGAAAACTTGCAATGATGGCGGTTTGGCCTGCGCCGTAGTGGCGGCATATCATGCACTGCATGCTATGCCGCACTGCATCGAGTCGTATTGACGTTTGAGTTTAAATTTATTTCATTTATATTATAACACCCGAAAATCAAACTAATATTTACGGTTCATCAAGTTGATGTCATCCTGTATGTCCTTCACGATATTGTTGTCCAGGTCTATTCTCTTCTTCTGGTTCTTTCTTATTGTCCATCTGAACAATATATAAGGATGAAAGACGTCTTTCTTGTTTAAGATTGACATTTCATACTCTTTGTCGCGTACACGCATCTTCGACTTGAGGTCCTTTGTAAGAAACTCTGAACCAACCGACAGCGATATATTTGGCGTGATGTTATACGACACAAAGATATTGCTTGTCGTAGGCGTAAGGTTGTGCTGTGCCGACACGTTCGTGTACGTGTAATTGGTATAGGCCACAGAACCGTAAAAGCCCCATTTGCCTAAAGTCTGAAACAGAAAGAGGTTGCCCATAAAGCTCTTCTTGGCATCTTGTCCTGGATAATATTCTACAAAATGCGTCAGTGTCGTACCTACGGTGGTGTTTTTATATCTGTAGTTAAACAGGGCCGACAGATTGATATTTGAATAGTGGCCAAGGTTTTCAAATGTTGACGTATAGACACCGTTGTCGTCAACAAAACCTATATTCTCGTATCTGTCCGTTATATAGCAGTAGTTAAAATAGGCTCCTGCGTAAAATCCGTTTTTATAGTACGAGTATCTCAGCGAAACGCCGTGAGTTTCCTGTGGCTTTAGGTAAGGATTGCCAACGTTACGGCGAAGCGAGTCGGTCGACGTGTCATACGGATTCAGCATAGCCACGTCGGGCGCGGCGCTGTTCAGCGTATAGCCCAGTTGCAGGCTTCCGGCCTTTTTCATGTTCCATGTAAACGCTGACGACACATAAGGGCGATAATAATGGTCTGACACTCCGGCCGACTTGCGCCAGATGCCCTCATATCCGAGCGAAACCATGTACATAAAATTCTTTATCATTCCGTTTGCCGATGCATACAGAAACTCGCTCCATTCATTATGACGGTAGACGGGAAGCATGCCGTATTTTTCGCTGAGCTTGTCGTTTATGTAGGTTGTCGCATTTCCAAACGTCAGCGACGTCTTGTCGTTTACGTCCCATGTAAATTCGCTCGTCTGCGACACAGTGTTCTTGCGTGTGCTGAAGTCCGTCATGTCCTTCCATGTCTCTGCCGGATATATGTCGGTTGTGTTGTTTCTCAGATTATTATAATTATACGTGCCCGTAAGATAATTCTCAAGCATCATCTTGTCGTTTATCGTATGTCTGTAGAACAGTGTGCCTGAATATACCCTTGACAGGCTTTTCGACTTATAGTCGGAAGTCATGACGTCATTGCCCGAATTTCCGTTAACAAGATCGACGAACGTTCCGCTGCCCTCCGTCTCAGCGTGCGCGCTGTTGTTGTTTCCCTGGAAATAAGCTGCGAGATAGTCTTTTTCAGTCGGCTTGTATTTCAGCATCAAGGTATAGTCAAGCGTCTTGCTGCTCGACAGCGTCTTTTCGTTTATGTCCTTTATATAGCTGTTGCTTTTAGTCCAGATGCCGTTTTCTGATTTCTGGTCGTGTGTGTATTCAGGCCCGAAGTCGGCATAGACTGAAAACTTGCTGTTGCCAATCTCAATTTTTCCCCAAGTTGAGCCCCAGTAGTGCGGAAAATCATTGCGCAGGCCATACTCGTAAAACTGATACAAGGTCTTTTGCGGTTTCAGGCGTATGTCCAATATCTTCTGCACGCCCTCACGCATATATTTCGCATTCACAACATCTTTTATCTCCACATAGTCAATCCTCTTCGGGTCTATTGTCGTAATTCCTGAATTAACTTTTACTCCGTCAACAAGCACCAGCAGCTGCTTTCCGTCCATTGACTTCACCGTCTCTGTTATATAATTACTGATAATGTCGGGTACTTCCTGCAACGCCTTATACGGATTTCCGCTTTCACGCGCTTTCTTAGACAGGTAATATATATGGCCTGTTGCCGTGGTCACCCGGGGACGTTCGGTAGTAACCAGCACTGAGTCGAGCTGAATGTCTTTCTCACGCAGCACAAAGTCTTCGCTCAAATCCTCGGTCATGCTTATTTCTTTGTTTACCGATGAATATCCCAAGGCTGACAGCTCTATGTTATATGTATCAGGACTCAGGTTCTTTAAGGCAAATCTGCCTTTGGCGTCAGTAGACGCCAGCGCTACGATAGTGTCGTTCTTCAGCAGCATTATCTGCACATCTTTAAGAGGCGCACCCGTTTCTGTATTAATCTTTCCTGAAAAGGAAATCTGTGAATAGGTGCAGACAATGGCGTTAAGAAATAAGAGTATTAACAAGAATCTTTTCATAAAATTAATATGTTACGATTAACGATTTACTTTCTTAAAGTTTTATGGTTTTTATTTTTATTCGCATCTCCAGTCTTTTTGTGGCATCATCAATAACGTTTTACATGGCAACCTTGCAAGTTTGCCGAATCGCCCTGCGCCGTTACTTTCGCAAAACAACGGAAATTTTATAATAAAAACAAATTTTGGCAATTAAAAAAGTTCACAAAAAGTTCACAAGACTCTTTGCGAAAAGCTGCAAACTTCACAAAACTTCACAAACGTGTTTTTCATTAAATTTAGCTGTTCGCAACAGCTCCACGGACGTACGTCTCATTAAGTTTCGTGCTGTGAAATCTTTTCACAAAGACTTCACAGGCGTATTTTCTTCATGATGTAAATCACTGTTTATAAAGACTTTATGTATCTGTCGAAGTCTCTCGACGAGCCGTCTTTGCCGGTTATTCTATTATACATCCGTTTTCGTATGTTGGCAATGTCCTGAAGACTGCGGCCGGTAAGCATATTTATCTGCGAAGGTGCGAAGCCCAGCTTGATCAAGAGGCACAGCTCGTATTCGCTTTCACTCAAAACGGCCTTCAACCGGCTTATTTCTTCGTAGCTGTCAAACAGGCTTATGAGCATTTTACGCTCTTCTCCGCTCATCATCACGTGCTCCTTTTCGGCATGTCTACGTAAAATTCTTACAACAGGCTCGTCTGCAAACGGCATAATTCGGGCAGCAATGTCCTTCTTTTTCTCATATTCGACTTTCTCTTTTTGCAGCCTTTCTATCTCTTCCTCCTTCTCCTTAATCAGACTTTCCATCCGCGTCTGTCTGTTTTCGGTCAGTATGTCCAGCTCGCGTCTTGCCTTCTTCAGTTCGCTTATGCTGCGCTTATATTCTTTTATCTCGTCAACTCTTGCCCTGCGTTTCCTCATTATATATGTTCTCACGGCCAGTGCTCCGCCAATGGCTGCTGCCATGATAGCCATAATTATGATTATGCTGATATATTTTGTCCGCAATGCGTCTTTCTCAGCCTCTTCTGCAGTCTGCCTGTATCTGTTATAGTTATACATTGCCTGCATCTGCTGGAGATGTTCGGTTGACATCTGGGCATACGCAGAATCTGTCATCATACGGGCTAAGTCTGCATATTTTGCAACAGAATCAGGACGATTGCGCTTTCTGTATATGTCTGCTAAATCGTCGAAACAGTATTTAAGGTCAGAATAATTTTTTGTTGTTTTGGCACATTTGCGAAAATAATATTCGGCAGAATCAAGTTCGTTTATCTCGGCAAGATATCTTCCTTTAGTCACATAATATATTTCTACGCCTTTTTTAATATCTCCTTTATCATTAAAATTTCCGCTTTTATGTTCATATAGATTTATATAATGCTTTACATCAGACAACTCTTTGTTCTCCACACCATAATTTATCAATAATCCTAATGATCTGACCGCCTCTTTTTCATATCCATACTTAGAATAAAGTCCATACAGCTTTTTCCTTATAAAAATAGCAGAGTCAGATATGCCCAATGCATTATAAATATTTGATTTCTTTTCATATGTAATAATCGCATTTAAAGTGTCTTTAGCCTTCATTGCGTATTTAAACGCCAGGCTATTTTCATGGAAAGCATCGCTGAAGGCAAACTGGCTTTTTAAAATCTCTGCCGACCATGCGTGTATTCTGTGCAGTGTAAGGAAGTCGCAGCTGCTGTCAGTGGTGTCTGCCTTTGCTGCCGCTTCATGAAAATACTGCAATGCCATTGGGGCATCCTTGCCGTCAAAGTATGCGCATCCAAGGATATAGTATGCGAGCATACGTTCGTTAGAATCTCCGTGTTTGTCAAAATAGTCGGCAATGTATTTCAGCGAGTCGGTGCTCATGGGCATTGCGAGCTTGTTTCTTACCTTAACCTTTAGCAGCAACAGCTTCATGTGCCGGCTTTTGTTCATGGCGTTTTCTCCCTCCAGACTGTCAATAAACGTCATCGCCCTTTGCGGTGCCGCCTCGCTCAGACTGTCAGCCACAGCAATATTTCTGTCTGCCGCCTGCTGTCCGCAAGATACAACAGATAATAGTGTTGGTACTATACATACGGCCAATAAAAGGCCGCCCGTTATGTTGGTTATAATTCTTTTCATCGTTTTAAATGGTATTCGAGATGCAAAGATAGTGTATTTTTAGGAGTTAAAGGAGCTTGTTTAAGTGAAGAACGAAGAGTGAAGAGTGAAAAATTCGATACTCTTGTGGATTATTGTTATTTGGAGTTAAAGGAGTTAGAGTCAAATGTCTTGTTGGGCATAATTTACTACTGGGCATTTGGATTTTTCGTTTTTCACTTTTCATTTTTCACTTAACTGCCTGTGCAACCGATATGAATCAACAAAACTAATGTGCCGGCTGATTTGCAATCTGCCGGAATTAAGTATAAGGATTTTAATCCTCCGCTCACTTCCTATTTTTGATTAATAAGTATGAGTTGCGGATCAAAGATCCTTATATTTTATGCTGTCGGATAGCATATCCGACAGAACAATAGTCTTGTTGCTTCTTGACATTTTTGTAGTTTCTTGTGGGTATAATCAACTTACTTTGCATTTTGATTCTTATTGTTGTTTCCTGACTTTTTATCGTTACAAGACTAATGCGCCACTTGTACAATCGATTAGAACCAACAAAGCTAATGTGCCGGCAGATTTGCAATCTGCCGGAATTAAGTATAAGGATTTTAATCCGCTTACTTCCTATTTTTATTTTAGGTATGAATTTCTAATCAAAAAAAATAGCTATTAAGGTATGAATCTCGGATCACAGATCCTGATACTTTATGCTGTCGGATAGCATATCACTAGTGTTCGAAAGATTATTTTATTCATGTTATGTTGCAATGGCTAAAATCCGTTTTACGGAATTCTTGCCTTCAGCCGGATGTCACCATTCTGTTTGTCCGCATTACCGCCATTTAGCACGACCATAAGT